>Ga0209777_10000173_pt1 | contig 111614 bp, 116 predicted proteins | sample FrelakmetHBP12HB_FD_187147 | JGI IMG/M metagenome (GOLD analysis project Ga0209777, IMG submission 187147) | Freshwater lake sediment microbial communities from the University of Notre Dame, USA, for methane emissions studies -HBP12 HB (SPAdes)... | ecosystem: Environmental > Aquatic >...
CGGAGCAGAAAATAAAACACCCAGAGGGTGTTTTTGTTTTCTGCTGTAGGATTCGAACCTCAAAGAGGGGGCCGGGGAGATTGGGTATCTCCCCGTGTAGGAAATTATTCAAAACCGAGGGTTTTGAAGGAGGAGCGAAGCGACGACAGGTTCTAGCGAAGCCCCGCCAAGCGGGGCGAAGCGGAATCCTACCTGCGGAGCTTTTCAAAAAAAATCGCCAAAAAGGCGGTTTTTTGGTAAAATATAAATAGTTTAATATTAATAATTAACTACTGCCGAAAGGCATAAGAACATGAAAAAAAACGAAGGTACAACAGACAGGATCATTAGGGCTATAATAGGTGTCATGCTATTAGAGGTTGCTTATTACAGTTTAAGCGGAGTTCTAAGCATAGTCGCATATGTTTTAGGTGCGGCTGCGATTATCACTGCCATAATAGGTTACTGCGGCTTGTATACATTGCTTGGCATATCGACCATAAAGAAATAAAAATAACCTAAATTTTAAAAACATGAAATTATGGAATTGGCTGTTATATTTGACTAATAACGAAGAGAGGTCCCGCCACGAACAGGTTTTCGATGTGGTTTTTTTTGTTATAAATACAATAGCATTAATTTTCGGGATAATTATGTTTATTGTGCACGATGCTCCCGAGTGGATACCGGTGTTGATAATCGAATATACCTGGGCATTTGATAATATGCGTAATAATCGGAATTATTGAGTTGGCGGTGGCAGATTATTTTAAATCCCAAAAATTCCCCTGACTAACTAGCAAAAAATCCCCGAAAGGGGTTTTTGTTTGACATTTATATTATTTTGGTGTATAGTGAAAACGTGGCCTTCGGAATGAAAGTTGGCCATATATTTTTTTATGATACAGAAACAAACAGAAAAGCCTTTATCAAATGAGGCGGAAATGAATTTTAACGGACTGGGGATAGCTCCCCAGATTCTTGATTTGCTTTCAAGGTCAGGATTTAAAACTCCGACTTCTATACAACATAAAGCAATCCCCACGGCCGTAGAGGGCAAGGATATTATAGGCATAGCGCAGACAGGAACGGGCAAAACATTAGCTTTCGGGATTCCCTTGGTGCAACAGATTGTAAAAGCCGGCAAAGGCAAAGGATTGATCATATTGCCGACAAGGGAATTGGCCTTGCAGGTTAATGAAACTATACAAAAAATAGGCAGGTTATTCGGGATAAAAACAGCAGTGCTGATCGGCGGCGCTCCAATCCGTAATCAAATACAGACATTGCGCAATAATCCCAATGTCATCATCGGGACTCCCGGAAGGATTATCGACCATATCGAACAGAGAACCTTGAACTTGCACGATGTTACGATTTTAGTATTGGATGAGGCTGACAGGATGTTCGATATGGGCTTTGCCCCGCAGATAAATAAAATATTGCATGTGGTGCCCAGAGAAAGGCAGACCATGCTTTTTTCAGCGACAATGCCTGATGGAATCGTGAAAATCGCCTCAAACCATATGAAGCTTCCGGTAAGGGTTGAGATAGCCAGGTCCGGGACCACCGCTGAAAAAGTTGATCACGAATTATTCGTTGTCAGGAAAGAACAGAAGCTCCCCTTATTGATGAAATTGCTCGGAGAATATAAAGGGAGCGTTTTGGTTTTCATAAGGACTAAATTCGGCGCCAAGAAAATTTGCGTCGCATTAAGGAATATGGGAATCTCCGCCTCTGAAATACACTCGAACAGGTCGCTCGGCCAGAGGAAGGAAGCCCTGGAGGGCTTCAAATCCGGCAGGTTCAGGGTGCTTGTGGCAACTGATATCGCATCGCGCGGCATAGATGTCAAAGGCATTGAATTAGTTATGAATTTCGACCTTCCGGAAAATCCGGAAGATTATGTGCACCGCATCGGCAGGACCGGAAGGGCAGGAATGTCGGGCAAAGCCATATCTTTTGCAATGCCGGATCAGGGTTCGAAAGTCCGGGAAATAGAAAAATTGACCAGGATATATCTGCCCATTTCAAAATTACCCGAACTTCCCCAATTACAGCCCATCCAGAACCAGCAGCCTTACGTTCACGCCAATTTTGGCAGGGATAATTATCCTTCACATAGAAACAGGCCCGGCGGCAATGCTTCGGGAGGCTACAGGGGCAGAAGGCCGGCCGGACGATTCGGTTATGCTAAAAAAAGATACTAATTATGACGTTGCCGTGATAGGCGGCGGTCCTGCCGGCATGATGGCAGCCGCTGCGGCAGCGGAATCGGGCGCCAAGGTCATACTGATAGAAAAGAACAAGGAGCTTGGCAGAAAGCTCCTTTTAACAGGCAACGGCAGGTGTAATCTGACCAACGCGGAATTCAATTTAAGGAAATTAGTCGAAAATTACGGCAAAGGCGGAGAATTTCTTTTTCACGCCTTTTTTGTTTTCGGGCCGGGGAAAGTCATTAAATTTTTTAATGGGCTCGGAGTCAAAACAAAAATAGAAGACAATAACAGGGTTTTCCCGGCCAGCGGGAAAGCAGAAGACGTTTTGGATGCGTTAAAGAGATATTTATCAAAAAATAAAGCTGAAATTTCTCTTGACTCTGAAATTTCAAAGATTATTTTTAAAGGTAAAAAAATCGGCAAGCTTATGGCGGGAAACAGGGAAATAACGGCTAAAAAATATATTTTTTGCACAGGAGGCAAATCTTATCCTGTGACAGGCTCCACGGGCCAAGGTTTTGAATGGGCAAGCAATCTGGGGCACAATGTAAGCGAACTTTCGCCGGCCTTAGTGCCGATAAACTTAAAAGAAGGCTGGGCTAAAGATTTGCAGGGGCTGGCATTAAACGATATCAAAATATCTGTTTTGCAAAATAACAAGAAATATTTTCATGAAGAGGGGGACATCCTTTTCACTCATTTCGGATTAAGCGGGCCCGCGGCTCTAAACATAAGTAAAATCATAGGCGGATTATTGAAAAAGGGAGAAGCGCAGCTATATTTGGATCTCTTCCCGGATTTGAATATTGAAGTTCTGAATAAAAAAATCCAGGAGAAGATTGATGAAAACCCGAGGAAATCAGTTAAAGTTTTTCTTTCAAATTTTATGCCGCTGAGATTAGTCGATGGTTTCATCAAAAACTTAGGGATAGACCTCTATAAACAAACAAACAATGTAACCAAAAAAGAGAGAATGGATATTGCAAAGCTTTTGAAAAATATCAAAGTCACTGCAACAGGATTGTTGGGTTTCGAGTCGGCCATGGTGACATCCGGAGGAGTTTCATTAAAAGAAATAGATGATAAGACCATGAAGTCAAAAATAATCGATAACTTGTTTTTCGCAGGGGAAATGATCGGCACAGACGGCAAAACAGGCGGATTCAACCTGCAGGAATGCTGGAGCACAGGATATCTGGCAGGCAAAAGCGCGGTAAAATAAAATTTACTGCATTTATAATAAAAAAGTCGCCATTCCGGCGATTTTTTATTTACATCGAGCCAGTCAAAGTGATAGTATAAAATAATATTATTAATTAACATATTTAATCAATATGCCCATATTAAAAGAATTCAAACAATTTTTATTAAGAGGGAACGTGGTGGACTTAGCGGTCGGTGTTGCTATCGGCGCCTCTTTCAGCGCGGTTATCAATGCGCTTGTTGCAGACCTTATAACTCCGCTTGTTGCGGCCATTTTCAAGGCACCTGATTTCAGTTCGCTGAAGTTCACCCTTAACGGAAGCCAGTTCATGTACGGGCAATTCATAAACGCCGTTATTTCTTTCGTCATCGTTGCAGCGGCGATATTTTTCTTTGTAGTAAAACCCGTAAATATGCTTATCGAAAGATCCCGCAAAGAGCCGCCGGCCGACCCGACCACTAAGAAATGCAAAGAATGCCTTAGCGAAATACCGATTGATGCCAAGCGATGTTCGCATTGCACGCAAATAGTCAGTTAAAAATATGGCAGAATTCTTATTAGGTTTAATAATAGGAGCTATAGCAGGATTTTTTTTAGCTTTGATGGGCCTGGTGATCTCATTAAAGAATAACCGCCGACCACCAAAATGAATTTGGTGCTGGGGCGAGAAATTATAGAAATGGCTTTGCCATTTATATAATTAATCGCTCGGTCGAAATGAAAACAAGCTTTCATTTCTTCCTCGCTCATAATTATGGAAATAATAATTTATTCAGATGAATATAAAGAGCCGACAATCGGATTGATTTTCGACATACTTGAGAATGAATTCGGCCGCCACAGCAAAAGCGGCCGCCCCGATTTGTTCAAAATCCCGGAGGTGTATCAAAAAGGCAAAGGCAATTTTTGGCTGGCGGTTGAAAACGGAAGCGTTGTCGGGACTATCGGCTTGTCTGACTGTGGCAAAGGAATAGGATATTTGGAAAGGATGTATGTGGCGAAAGAGGCAAGGAGAAAAGGGCTTGGCAGCAGATTATTCTCCACTCTGCTGGAGTTTGTAAAAAAGAACGGCTACAAAAAGATTTTTTTATCAACCTGGGAAAATGCCGTAGCCGCGAATAAATTTTATGTCAAGTGCGGCTTTAGGAGGATTGAATCCCTGCCGAAGGAACTATCGCCCCGGTCTTCCCACGATAATGTATTCTACGAATTGGAATTAAAAAACAGCTATAAATCTTTAAAATAAAGGCCGAAAAATAAAAATTATAATATATTTTTTGGAACATGGCAAAAAAAGAAATGTGCAAATGCGGTTCAGGCAAGCCCCATGCGGAATGCTGCGGGAAAGCTTGCTCTTGCGGATCAGGAAAACCGGCGAAAGATTGCTGCAAGAAATCCGCCAAGAAAAGCTAATCACAAAATTTTATATTTTCATGAATAAGGCATCATCTTTTGAACAAGGTGTGCCTTTTTATTTGAACCGGCTTTCCAAATAAAATATTTTTTCTGGTATAATAGGAATATGATAAGATAATCACTAAAATATGAGCAGAGGATTTTTTATAATTTTATTGGTTTTAGCCGTGGTTTTGATTTTATATGTGACATACCAACATATGATGCCACAGGCAAAAAGCCCAAGCCAGGAGACTGCCAGACAGATCGAATTAGAAAAAAGCTGTTTGGGTTCCGGCGGCCAGGTTGTGACGGCAACTTGCTGCCAGTCATCCGGGGATTTTCCCGATTCCTGCCTTATCAGCGCCTGCGGATGTTCTGCCGCATACAGCCACCAGATTAAAATTTGCGAATGTAGCCAGGGCAAATGCTTTGACGGGGAAGAATGCATTTGATTCCCATTAAAAAATAAAAAACTGCCCGGAAAGGCAGATTTTTTTTAAGCTTTTTTCCTTTCCACTCCTGAGAAATATTTTTTTTCTCCGCCCTGGGATTTGATTAATCTGTCGTTGTATTTATCGCTCGCCGACATCACAGGAGTGCTTACCCCTAACTTATCAGCAAATTCTATAAATGCCTTTATATCTTTTGGAAGGCACTTGCCTCCATAGCCCCTGTATCCTTTATGGAATATTTCCAGATGCGACCTGCCTATCCTCTTATCCGCGGAAACAGCTTCTATCATCTGGCTGAATTGCTCTTTCGAGCCGCCAAATTTGGTAAAAATATCGTATATCTCATTATTCTTGGCCACTTTCACTGCAAACCATGTATTGGCCGAATATTTGGCGAACTCGGCCATGAACGCCGGCATTATCGCCTCATAAGGAGCCAATGGCATCTGTTTCATGACAATCCCCGCCACATCGTAGCTTTTTGGGGTGAAGCCTATTATCTGCCGGTCGGGATGGTCCATATCCTGGTCTGCTGTAACTTCCGTCAGGAACTCCGGGTTAAAAATCAATTTTTGCTTGGGGAATTTTTTTTGGAGCTTATCCGTTGTCCCCGGGATAACGGTAGATTTTATGATTATAACTTTCCCATCAGATAGTTTATTTAAAATTTCCTCAACAATGCCGGTATCGCAGCCGACACCTTCTTTATAGGGAGTGGGCACCGCGATGTATATGTAGTCGGCTTGGTTGACATCCTTCAGGCTTCCTTCGCCTGCGACATCATAGCAGTATATTTTGTTATCGGTTTTTTCGAAATACCTTTTCAGTGCGCCTCCAACCATGCCCTTGCTTCCTATTATGCCTATTTTGTACGCCATGGATATTCTTTATTAATGTGTTTTATTATATGTTTTATTTTGCCTGTTTTACGATAAAAAAGCAAATAAAACCAGTACTGCCTGTCCGCGGGCGGGAATTTTTAGTATAATAAAAAAAGCCAAGATTAATAATCAATTGAATAAGAATATGAGTAAAAATACCATTATAGCTATTGCAGCTTTGGTTATAATAGTCGGAGCCGCAGTTATGTTTTCTGGAAACAGAGGAGCCAGCACAAATAACGGGCAAATGCCGGGATTAAAGAATCAAGGGACAAATGCTGCGGACCCCATGGAAGATGTCTGCACATATTTTCCCAAAGAACTGATACAGGAGGCTATCGGAAAGCCAATCCTAAAAGTGGAAGGCCCGCAAATCCCGGGCTATAAAGATTGTTTTTATTATACGATATACAGCAATGATTATACTTATACGCCCAGCGGAAATGTGCCGGGCGGCGCTGCTGTAGTGGTAACTTATAGCACTGAGATGGCTGAACTGCAAAACGATAAAGCAAGCAATGAAAAAACCGGCAATAAATATGCAAAAGACACAAACATTGCAATGGATAATTATGTGGTTCGCGACTATGGCGGAACAATCTGGGAAGTGATCCTATTCACTGGGCAGGACAAATATATCAGGATGCATTATCTGCACAGTGCTGTTACGGGCCCTGAATTATTAAAAATAGGCGTCAGGCTGGCTGAAAAAATACAGACCGGTAAGTAGTCAATAATTTAAAGAAAAAACAGCAATACATCTATGTTGAACAAACAGACGAAAGCCCTCCTCTTCGCGGATGTTACGTGGTTTTTCGGCGAAGGAATGCTGGGGCCCCTTTTTGCAGTTTTTACCCAAAGAATCGGCGGGGATGTATTAAATATAACCGGGGCATGGGCAACTTACCTGATAGTCACGGGACTGCTGATCGTTATTATAGGGAAAATTTCCGATAAAATCATAGACAAGGAAAAACTTGTTTTTTACGGCTATGTCCTTAATGCTGTCCTAACTTTTTGTTATCTTCTGGTTGGCAGTCCGTTCCAGCTTCTGCTGCTCCAGGCGGGACTGGGCGTTGCGGCGGCCATGGCCACGCCTACATGGGATGCCCTGTATTCAAAATATGAAAACAAAGAGACGGACGGATTCACCTGGGGGCTGGCCGATGGGATTTCCCAGCTTTCCACGGGGTTAGCGATAATAATCGGAGGATTCATTGTAGTCTATTTTTCATTCAGCACCTTATTTATCGTCATGGGGGCGGTCCAAATAATCTCTGTAATGGTTTTATTCCCTATACTTAAAAAACAATAAAAGGTCGATCCGTTTCCGCAAAGTTGGCGGAAAAATAAAAAATTAAAATTTCAAATTTATGGAAAACAAAATCGACTATTCAAAGTTTGACGAGAAAACAATCAACACAATGAAACAGAGCGCCATTTGGAATGCTGTTGCAATGGCAATCACATCTATAGCAAGCTCTTTGGCCGTTTATTATTTTGCCAGGAGCCTATATAACGACCTTGGGATATACGGCAATGAGCTTGCTAGAGCTTATGCCCCTCAGCTTATCAATTTTGGAGGCCTGGTCAGCAGCATAATTTGGGGAGCGATTTGGGGAGCAATAGGAGGCTATATCATAGCCAAATTCTATCCCATTTTGATGGGTTGGCAAAAGAAATTTTTAGGCGACAAGCTGAATACGCTTTTCAAGCTTTTGTTCTGGCCTTACATAATCGGAGCATTGCTGTCTTTATTGATGGCGGGAGGATTCAGTTATATGTACGGAGGATTCACAGGCAGCATAATTGTCATAATAGGGGATTTGATTGCAGGATTCGTCTATGCCAAGATGATGGATAAAAATGTCGGGAAATACTATAAATAGCCCTGTTTTTTGAGAAGCGCCCGTAAGTGCGGGCGCTTTTTTCATTTGGTGGTATAATATAGATAGGGTTGATAATTAACAATTTGCCCGTTCAAATGATTTGACCGGGCGAATAATAAACTTATGAAAAAAATTACCAAAAATCAATTTATATTAGTGGTAGTTGTTGTTTTACTGGCCGTTGGCGTTGCGGCGTATCTGGTAAACAGAGTGCAATCAGTCCCGAAATCGAATACAGCGGAAAATCCACAAACGCAAACACCGACAGGCGAAAATGCGCAAACACAAACTACGGCTACGGGAACCGCCGCAGTTTCTTCAACAAAGCCCCTTTCTTATGGCGCCGTATTGAAAATGTATGCGGACCGGAGGATCCAGTTTGATGCTAATTGCATAGTGACCCCATATAACGGCACTTTCAGGAATGGCATCAAGGTAATGCTGGATAACCGCTATAATAAGGGAAGGTCAGTATATCTGAATGACGTGCAATATTATTTAGGGCCATACGGCTATAAGATAATTACTTTGTCCACCACCGCCTCTACGCCTTATACGATAATGGTGGACTGCGGCGCAGGCAAGAATAACGGGACGATTACTTTGCATTAGAAAACTGTTCTTATATGAAATTGGTTTGGATAATTATAATAATAGTTGTTATTTTAGGAGTTTGGTTCTTGTTGGCGTCAAATCCTGTTGTAAAATCACCGCCTTCCCAGAGCTCAAACCAGACCCAAAATACTGCAGGAAATAAGCTCCAGCAAGATAATCCGGGGAAAGTTGCTGGTCAGCAAACCAAGCCCTCACAATCCAACAAAAATACAAATAATATGCAAAACTTGCAGATAAAAAGCCCCGCCTTCGCGAACAACGGCAAAATACCGGCTAAGTATACCTGCGACGGCGAAGGGATAAATCCCGAACTTTCAATTTCCGGAGTTCCTGGTAACGCAAAATCCCTGGTTCTTATCCTTGATGATCCGGATGCGCCGGGAGGCACGTTCAATCACTGGGTTGTCTGGAACATCCCGCCGGCAGCCGGCACCATAAATGAGGGTGCTTCGGGCGGAGGGACTGCAGGCGTAAATTCAGGCGGGGAGAACGGATACTTCGGCCCATGCCCGCCATCCGGCACTCATCGCTACATTTTCAAACTTTACGCGTTAGACACTTTGATAAGCCTTGATAGCGGCTCGTCAAGCTCCGATGCAAAATCCTCCATCAACGGCCATATCATAGCCCAAACCCAGTTAGTCGGCTTATACAGGTAAAAAAATATTTAAAACAAAAACCCGGAACAACCCGGGTTTTTAAATTTGATTTTAGCTTGCTTTTTTTAGGATTGCTCTTCGATATTTTTTTTCATCTCTTCCGCTGTATACACATGTGTTCCTTGCTCTGTCCTTTTCGCCTTGGCTTGTGCGATTGCCCCCCGAAGCTCTTCTCCTCCGGCCCTGACAAATGCGTTTTCTGCTTTTCTCCGCGCTTGGTCAATGAGGGCATCTTTCTCTGCCTTTTTCCTGTCTAACTCTTCATGGATTTTTCTCAATTCCTCTGCGTTTTTTCTCTCTTCGTCGGCTATATGCTTCTGGACTTCCGGATTCTTTTTTGTTGCTTCTATCGCGGCGGCCCATTCTTGTCCTTCCTTGCTTTTTTTCCAATCTTCCTGTGAGGCTATATTCTCCTTCAAATGCCTGCTGTAACTCTCTCCTTTTCGCAGGAGTTTATATTGTTCGACCGGATCTTTTGTTGATTTGGCAATTGCTTCCGGACCTTTGAGCCATACCGGGACATTTTCCATGGCTTGTGCTTCCTTGGCTGCGTTTTCCGCCTCTGACGGCGGTTCGATAGGTTGTTTATTTTCGATATCTCTTGGCCCTGGCATAATAATTTTTTGGATTAATAGTAATGCTTTATTCAATATATTAAAAATAACAGCTGAAAGCAAGGGTTTTGTTTGACATATCCATGTTATCTGGTAATCTACAAGTAGCTCGTTCCACCCTTGCTGAGGAGGGAAAAAAGATGGTTAAGTTTTTGATGTATTGGCCTTTTCTATTTTTTTTAATCGTGTTCCCGCTTTCTGTCTGTTATTATTTTTCAATCATTTTTTCCCGGCAAAGAAAGCAAATAAAATGGCTAAGAAGCAGGGAATATGACTCCCTCGACGACGGCAAGAGAAGAAAGCTGATCATCAGCTGCAATTCATTCATTGCCAACGTCGCGCTCTTCATGGTCATAATTTTCTTGGCCTTTGCCGCTATAATGTCAGCAAAGCTCCTGAATTTTTTTTAGCATGAATCCTAACATTTGCCCGAAGGCTATGGTCCCGCGATAATATCAAGGGGCTTTTTTGTTGCGATTGAAGTTGTCGCCGATGTATATTATGATTAGAAAATAATAATATTTAAAATTATCTTGACATTGTTTACCCTTTTTTTGTGGTATAATAAATAAAATTAATAATAATCTTGCAAACTTATGAAAAAAATATTTAGCATAACCATAACAGCCTCGGTTTTGTTTCTGGCATTCGGAGCCGCGTCAGCAGATACAACAAAAAATCCGGCTCATGATATCAGCAAAAATCAAAACATCTTCAAATATACCCAACAGCAACGGTCCTGTATGAATGATGCGAGGAAAAAACAGCAGGCCGCGATGGAGCCGGCACAGGATGCTTTTAATGCCGCGATAAAAGATCTTTTAAAAACAAAACAGGCTGCAATAAAAGCGGCGAACGACGCTTTGAACGCTGCAATAAAAGATGCTCTTAAGACAAAACAAGATGCTATAAAAGCAGCTCAAGATACATTCAATGCCGCGACGAAAGACGCCCTGGCGGCAAAGCAGGCTGCAATGAAAGCGGCCCAGGGGACTAAAGATATAAAAGCCCGGATGGCTGCAATGAAGGCGGCGAATGACGCTTACAATAATGACAGCACGGTGAAACAGGCGAAGGTACCTTATATGGCCGCGATAAAAGCGGCGAATGACGCTTACAATAACGACAGCACGGTAAAACAGGCAGAATCGACCCATAAGGCTGCAATCAAATCAGCAAATGACGCTTACAATAACAGCGATACGGTCAAGCAGGCAAAGGCCGCTTATGCCGCAGCAATAAAGGCACTGGGATTGGCGGATGTAATGAAACAATGTGTGAGTACGGGAACCGCGTCTATAACGCGATAAAGACATAAAGATTTTAAGTTAAAAATAAAAACACCCCCATCAAGGGGTGTTTTGAATTGGAGGTTGGCGACTATTCTTTTTCCATCGGCATTTTTTTGATTATCTCTTTCATTTTGTCCAGGAATTCCAGTTTTGCCTTCAGCATTTTTTCTTTTTTCTCAATCATCGCCAGCTTGAATTCTTTTTTCATGGGACCTTGCATATGGTGGCATCCGCATCCGCATTCCTCATGTTCTTCTCCTCCGCAATTTTCATCTTGCATCATAATTTTTATTTTTTAAGATTTTTTAAGCGGCCTTTTCCATATCTGTATATTAGTACTACGCACAAAAACATAAAAATGATGCAAATAGTTTATTTCATGGTAAAATTAAATAAATTAACCTTAATAGCAATTTTTTTAAAAATATGAAAAAAATAAAGTTCATAATAGCATTAGCATTATTAATGGCTCTTTCATTGAATGGCCGTACTTTAGCGCAAACATCAGGCCAGGCTCCTCAAGGCCCGAACCAGCAAGACATACAGGCCCAGGCAGAAGCCCAGGCCGCGTCTCATGGGCCCTCTGCTGCAGAAATCCAGCAATTCCAGGATCAGTTTGGCGGGCCGCCGACTTCTTTCCCTGCGCCGGAAATACAACAACCACAGTTCGAACAGCCGGGGACAATTCCCGCCGAAGTCAAGCAATATGTCAGCGACAAAGACATAGTTTCAGTTTATTGCGCAATGACCAAATGGAAAAGCGGACAGTTTTTTTCAGCCATGGACGCGGTGCAAAAATATGTGGTTGAGCCGACCCAGCAGATTGAAAAAGATTTCAGCATTACTTTGGACATCCCGGATGTGCAGTCCATCAAAGCCGAGGGCCAGAAAAGGATTGATGCAATCTGCAACGCTTCTACCGCGGACCAGGCGGAGCTTCTTGCCGCAGATTTTGCCAATTGGGGGCAGCAGGGCAGCCAGGCCCAATTTGATGCTATGCGAGCAGAAATGCAGGATAAATTGAAAACCAAAAGCGATGAGATGCAGGCGCAAATAAAAAGCCAGCTGCAACCCTACATTGATGAGCAGAAAACAAGCATCGAGAATGAAATAAAAGCAAAGGTCCAGCCGCTTGTTGATGCAAAAGTTAAGGAGATAACAGCCGGTTTGGCGGGAAGCACCACAATGCCCGATGTCAGCGCGTTGCAGTCAGAAGTGACCGATTATGTGCAGTCCCAGATACAGGATTTGGTGGCGCAGAAAAAAGCCGATTTGCAGAAAAACATCCAGGCTAAGGTTGATGAAATAGTCGGGCCGGAAAAAGCCAAATTTGAAAAGATAAGCGAAACCTTCCAGGACGTCAACCAGGAAATAAACGATTATATCAATGCCAACCAGTCGCAATATGATCAATATAAAACACAGGCATTTACTTTAAGGAAGAACTTAGTGCTTAATATTTTGGATAAAAATATTGCAGATGGCCTGGCGAAGCTCGATGCATCCAGCGCCGACCTGGCCGAGGCCAAAAAGAATGATCCTTCAGTGAAAGACGTTTCGGATATAAAAGCCGAGCTCCAGGCAGACCGGCAAGCATTGGTTTCAAAAATGGACGCGGCGCTTCAGGCCGGAGATGAAAATGCTTTCCAGCAGGCCCTGATTGATTTTCGCACGAAATGGCAGGCGATACAGAAACAGGGCGAAGAAGCAATGCAACAGTCGGTTTCCAAGGTTTGCGGCATCGCTTTGGCCCAGTTCGATAAAGCGAATGCGCAGATGGACCCGGGCATCAAGAAAATAAAAGATTTGCAGGCCAGCTGCGCCAACAGTACGACCGACGAATGCCTGAAGGTCAACCAGTTTTCATCGCGTTTTGAAACGATACTTGGAAAATTTTCGGATTTAAAATCCGAAATGTCGATTGCTTCCGATATGTGCAAGGACCCGCAGAATGCCGACAGAACGAATATGATTGCCCTGATGACTAAAATCCAATCAGATGCCATGGATGTCAAAACATATGGGGAAGCTCTGGATGCGGAAAAATCAAAAGTGCTGGCCAGTACCAAGGAAGAAATCTGCAGCCAGGCAATGCCACAGCTCGATGCTGCCCTGACTGAAATAAAGAAAAATGATTTGACGTCTTTACAAAATAATATCAATAATTGCCAGGGCAAAACCACCGATGAGTGCAAGACAGTCAACGGTTTGTCCGGCGATTTCAATTCTTTAAAATCCCTGGTTGCGAAATTTGTCGCCGACGTAGACACTGCAAAAAAATTATGCGCCACCGCATCGGCCACCGAAGAGGATTTTAAAACCTTATCGGACAATCTGTATGCCTTGAAGGATTTGGGCGAACAGCTTAAGACCCAGGCAAATGATTTGCAGGCTAAACAATCCGAGCAGATGAGCACCCAACGTTTATGCCGCGCCGTGATGCCTCAGATTGAAGGCGCAAAACAGCAGATTTCAGACGGACTGGCCCAGATGTTGGCGGTCCAGTCGGGATGCTCCGGTAAAAACGATATCCGCTGTAACGTGATCAGCCAAAACAGCGGAAAGTTCAACGACCTGAAAAATCAGGTACAGACAACCCTTGGAAAGATTGACGCAATAACCAAGTCCTGCGCCAATCCGTCCCCGGACAAAATTGACCAGGGGTTGATAGACTCGCTGGACGGCCTCAAAAATGACCAGGATGCCATAGATAAAATGGTGGCCGACTTGAAGGCGCTGGAAGCCCAGGCTGGGAAAGGCAGCGGCGTTTCCATTGAGGCGGAAAACGAAACTACAAGCTTTATTTATCCGGTTGGCCAACGTCCGGCGACGAACATGAAAGAAACGAATCCTTCGTGGCGTCCGCCTTATTTCGGGACAGGAGACTGGTATCTGGCGGTCGGCGGAGAATACCTGACTTATAATTTCAGCGTTCCCCAGGACGGAAAATACAATATCTGGGTCAGGGATTATGTTGATAATTTCCAGGCAAGGGGCATAAGAAGGATTGTGATAACTTTTGACGGTAAGGGCTACGGCACTTTCCCGGAAACTACTGCTTCGGTGCCAAGCAACAACAGGAATGGAGTTTTCGCCTGGCACAAGGTCGGTGATGGAGCATCGTTAAAGGCCGGCTCACACACTATGAAAGTGATGAAAGAAGCCACGACCAGGGGCGCAGCCATTTTGGATTCTTTCTATCTGACAACGGGCAGTGGAATACCGCCGGAAAAATAACAATTAATTAATGACCATAACTATGAATAAAAAAATTTTTCAAGACAGCAGAGGCATAGCCCCGTTGATAATCGTGGCAATTATCGTCGTAATTGCGGTCCTTGCCGGCGGGGGAATATATCTGGCCACCAAAAAATCTCCGGAACAGCAGAAAGCCCAGCAGCTCACCCAAGCCCAGAATTCCATTGACCAGGTCAGCGTTTCAGTACCGGACCTGAATTTTTCCCAATCACCCTTGCCCGACCTTAAGGTTTCTGCATTAAATGTGTCCGCCCCTAATTTGACTTCTGCGGGTAATATTTTTACCTCGCCCTCAGTCAACACGAATTTTTCTTTCGATGCCTCTTCAATAAATATTGCCACGCCTTCCGTTGATGCATCTGGCATCAAAATGCCGAGCATCCCTACGGGAGTACCAGCCACAAGCCAGCAGACAACATCTAATCCATCAAGCGGCGGACAGCCTGCGGCCGCTCCTGCCGGCGGGCAGCAGGGAGGAACTCCGTCTGTGGACTGTTCCCAGTTCGCAGCGCCTCCAAGCTGTTCCTATGTCGGCTCTCCGGACAGCCAAGGATATAAGTTGTGCAAACAGTGTTATCCGAATAAATAAGCGACAAAAATCCCGATTGGATATCGGGATTTTTATTCTATGGCATATGTCATTATTTTTTGGTATGATGACATATTAATTCAAAATGAAAATGAATATCGCTTTAACCGACAAAAATTTTGAGAAAGAAATAAATGGGGCGGAATTGCCAGTCGTGGTGGATTTTTTCGCTACGTGGTGCGAGCCGTGTTCCATGCTTGGCCCGATACTGGAAAAAGTAGCTCAGGATTTGGAGGGGAAGATAATTCTGGGAAAAGTTAATGTCAACGATGCGCCGGCAACCTCCCAGAAATTCCAAGTCGACAGGATACCGATGGTGGCTTTGTTCGACAAAGGAAAAATGGTCAGCGGATTCATCGGCATGAAGACCGAAGATTTTATAAAGTCGTGGCTGAAAGAAACATTAAAGGCCAGATTATAAATTTATGAACCAAGAAGAACTTATAAATTGGTCTGATAATTATGCAAAAGAAAACGGATTTAAATTAAATCCCGACGAATCGGCTGTTGGAAGGGTGATGAAAGGCTTGCTGGCCAACGAACAAAAATACGGCAAAAAATACTGCCCGTGCAGGAGGATATCAGGGAATGCGGAATCAGACGCGAAAAATATCTGCCCATGCGTTTACCACCGCGCGGAGCTTGAGAAAGATGGGCATTGTTTGTGCATGCTTTTTGTGAAATAACCGATAAAATTTTAAAACCCGGGATATTTCCCGGGTTTTTTGTTGCAAAATTTCAATCTTATGCTTATTATTATAAAATCGGCTCTTTGAAAAAAGAGAAATGAAAAAAAGGCCGGCCAAAGTGGCTGGCCCTTCCTGTAGGCTGACACCGGACATCAGAAAGGGAAAACCCAATGCCAGACTCCGCATCGGAAAGAGCGGTTCATCCGCTCAGATCATTGGCAAAAATACTTTTGTGCAGCGTCTTCGGCCCGTACGGGCAGGATGACGAGTACGGAAGCCGCCAATTGAAACCAATGGAACTCTATCACAGCCAGGTAACGCGCACACAGGGACCGTTTTCCCTGCGGATGTTCCACCGTTCCTGGGGCCTGATGATGATCCAGGCGAATATAGAGGCTTCATGCGTGTTGCTGGATTTCCCGACGCTCGAACGCTTTATGCAAGAGCTTCAAACCCGGCAATACGATATTATCGGCATTTCTTCGATTGTGCCCAATGTTTTTAAAGTTGAAAAAATGTGCGACCTTATAAGGCTATACCAGCCGGATGCCACAATCGTGGTGGGCGGGCATATCGCCAATATCCCGAATTTGGACGAAAAGATTGAAGTCGACTATATTGTTAAGGGCGATGGCGTCCGATGGTTCCGCCGGTTTTTGGGAGAAAATGAAGACCGGCCCCTGCGCCATCCCATGATCGTCTCGGGCATAGGCGCGCGGAACTGCGGCATATCTTTGAGGGAGCATCCCGGAGATATCGCGGCCACGGTCATACCTTCTGTCGGCTGTCCTATGGGCTGCAATTTTTGTTCCAGCTCCGCCATGTTCGGCGGAAAAGGGAAATGGGTGGATTTCTACAAAACCGGCGATGAATTGTTCCATGTCATGTGCCAATTTGAAAAAAAGATGAAGGTGCGTTCTTTTTTCATGATGGACGAGAATTTCCTGCTCCATCGCAAGCGCGCAATGAGGCTGCTGGAACTGATGGAAGAACACGGCAAAGCATGGTCGCTTTACGTTTTTACGTCAGCTGGCGTGCTCAAGTCCTACACGATCGAGCAGCTCATCGGTTTGGGCATCTCGTGGGTATGGATGGGCATTGAAGGTCGCGACAGCCAGTATAAAAAGCTTGACGGCATCGATACTCTTTCATTGGTGAAGGAATTGCAGTCGAACGGCATACGGGTGCTTGGTTCCACTATCATCGGTCTGGAGAACCATTCTCCGGAAAATATCAACCAAGTTATTGACGATGCCGTGCACCACACAACTGACTTTCACCAGTTTATGCTTTACACTCCCTTGCCCGGCACGCCGCTGCACAAGGAATTGTCAGCAAAGGGCTTGATGAAGGATGAAAAAGATTTCAATATTGCCGACATCCATGGGCAGTCGGTCCTGAGCTATCGGCACCCGTCGATAAGCGATGAACAGGCAGCCAATTTCTTGCTCATGGCATTCGACCGCGATTTCGAGATCAATGGCCCGAGCACGGTGCGGATTGTCCGGACCACTCTGGAGGGCTGGCTCAAACACAAGAACCATCCGGATTCGCGCATCCGTAAGCGCTTTGTCTGGGAGGCTTCTGAACTGGCTACCAAATTTTCCGCATTGGTCGGAGCGGCAAGATTCTATTACCGCGATAATCCGCTAATGCATATGAAAATGTCGCTCTTACTCGGCAGGCTGCATGCTGAATTCGGCCTGAAATCCCGTTTATTTTCAGCCATCGGCGGCCGCTGGATGCTGCGGCGCATTTACAAAGAAAAAAAGCGGTTGGCGGACGGTTTCAAGTACGAACCGCCGACATTCTACGAGCGGAACGAGGCGGCGATAGATCGCCCCGAAATCCCGCTTCGGCCTTTTGCCACACCTTTGCCATCTGATGGCATCGTGGTGGATAATCACAATCATATCGCTTAGGCGCAAGCTTAAGCGATTTTTTTATTGACAAATAAATTTAAAGGTATAATTTGGAAATAGGTTGAGCCGTACTGTCAAATACGCCTTTGCGGATTGGCGGGAGGCTCTCTTTGAAAATGGAGGGGAAAAGCAATGAATGAATCTCCGACCGTTACCAGTATTCTCTCTGACAGAGAACGGCGAAAGGCTCGTTACATAAAGCCCAAGGTCAGGGCCATTAACGAGTCTGATAGCAGGCAGTCGCCAGCATTCCTCATTGGGGCGGCGCGGAAGTTCACACTTTGGGGGCGCCATGTCGTTCCTTTTCATAAGAATTTGAGAGAGAAAACCTATTTCTCTGAGCGGGGCGGAATCGCCATATTAACGCAAATTCACGGAAGCGGCACTCGTGACTACCCGATTCGCCGAGGGCACCCGGTAGTTGTCCAGCCAAACACATGGCATTGTTTGAGATTTTTTCCGAAGTCTAAATATTATAGGCTCTGTCGGTTGACCGTGCACTTTTCAGGACAGTCCAAGAGTGATGTTACTTGGCAAGATGGAGCGAGGGACGGGGACGACCATCTTCTTAAGAACGAGCACCTCAAGCATCGTGGGCATCCCAAAAAGCATCGGTAGCAAAGTAATTCAGGGTAGAAAGGCCCTTATGAGCTCCGCGCACAACGCAGAGCTTTTTTTGTCGCTTTGACATTAGCTAAATTTTAGTGTATAATTAGTTTTTATATGACGAATAAAATCAGAAACATTGCCATCATTGCCCACGTCGACCACGGAAAAACCACATTGGTGGACGCTCTTTTGCGGCAGTCCCATACCCAGTTAAGCAAAGAAACTATCGGCCAGGAAGCCATTATGGACTCGAACGAATTGGAAAAAGAAAGGGGAATTACGATTTTTTCCAAAAACGCGGCGGTGCAATATGGCGATACAAAAATAAATATCATAGACACTCCCGGCCACGCTGATTTCGGCGGCGAGGTGGAAAGGGTTTTAAATATGGCAGACGGCTGCCTGCTTTTGGTTGACGCCAAAGAAGGTCCGATGCCCCAGACCAGGTTTGTTTTGAAGAAAGCCCTTGAAATGGGCCACAAGATAATCGTGGTGATAAACAAGATTGATAAGGAAGGCGCAAGGCCCAATTTCGCTTTAGAAGCGACAATGGAATTATTTCTGGAACTGGGCGGGCATGACCAGGCTTTGAATTTTCCGGTGATTTACGCTTCGGGCAGGGCAGGGCTGGCAGGCAAAGAACCGGATTTGTCTAAAATGAAAGATATTACGCCGATTTTCGAGGAAATTGTTAATCACATTCCTTCGCCCATTGGCGACGAGGCCAAACCTTTGCAAATGCTGGTCACCACCATTGCCGGCGACGATTTTAAAGGAAGGATTGCCATTGGCAGGATTTATAACGGAAAAATAAAATCAGACCAGGAAATAATGCATATAAACAGGCAGGGCGAGCAGAAAAAATATAAATTAACTTCGGTTATGACTTTTGTAGGTTTACAAAGGGCGGAAGTAAAAGAGGTGGCGGCGGGCGACATTGTGGCATTGGCCGGAATTCCGGATGTTACAATCGGAGAAACAATTGCCGATGTTGAAAATCCAGTGGCCTTGCCTTTGATAAATATAGAATTGCCCACAGTAAAAATGGTTTTTATGGTGAATGATTCGCCTTTTGCCGGCCAGGAAGGAAAATTCCCGACTTCAAGGCAGATACGAGAAAGATTATACAAGGAGCTCGAAACAGATGTTGCCTTGCGCGTGGAAGATACACTCGACGGCAAATGGGTGGTGTCGGGCAGGGGCGAACTGCATTTGGCTATTTTAATTGAAAGGATGAGGAGGGAAGGTTTTGAGTTCCAGGTTTCCAGGCCCCAGGTTATTTTGCGCGAAGTTGATGGAAAGGTCTTGGCGCCATTTGAAAGGATTTTTATTGAGGTTCCCGAAAAATATAACGGCACTGTTATACAGAAATTGGGCGAGCGGAAAGGCCAGATGGTTGAAATGAGAAGCACGGGCGCAACAACTTTTTTGGAATTCATAATCCCTACCAGGGGTTTGTTCGGGTACAGGTCGGAATTTTTAACCGACACAAATGGCCTGGGAATAATGAACACTTCTTTCTACCAATATCAGCCGGATGTGGGTGAATGGAAGGAAAGAGACCACGGGTCGTTAGTAGCGACAGAAACCGGCGAGACTAATTTGTACGGATTAAAGAATATCCAGGGCCGGGGAACTTTGTTTTTGGGCGCCGGTATTATGGTTTACGAAGGCCAGGTGGTGGGGCAGAACTCAAGGCCCGACGATATAAGGGTTAATGTCTGCAAAACCAAACAGCTTTCCAATATGCGCTCGAAGGGTGAGGGAGTGAAAGAGCATTTTAACGTGCCGAAATTTATGGGCCTGGAAGATTCTTTGGAATATATCGGCGATGACGAGCTGGTGGAAATCACCCCAAAAAATGTCAGGATAAGGAAAATATATTTGAGGGAGGTGGACGAGAAGAGGGCAGAACGCCAGGCAGCGGGAAAGAAGTTCAACTATTAGTTTCAAAAAACAGCAAAGAGTATATTGATAAAAATAATAAAAAGTAGTAAGACGATCTTAGTACATAGGACTGGGCACAATCCCACATTCCGCCTGTCGCGGGATAAAGGAGAAACCCACCGAAAAGAGGTGCTGCCATGGCTGCAAAATTATCAGGCGCGGCCGCCATGCGGCCCGTAGTATTCATAACCGGCGCGTCATCGGGAATCGGTGCCGCAGCGGTGGAAGTCTTCGCAGAAGCTGGCTATGATGTTATAGCTGCGGCCAGGCGCATGGAACGGCTAGAACAGATTGCGCATGATGTTGCAGCACAACATCCCGTCCAGGTCTTGCCCCTGGTTTGCGATGTGAACTTTGATATTTCGGTTGAAGGAGCTTTTAAGAGTGTGGCTTTATTTGGTTTCGGCCGTCTCGATGTTTTGGTCAATAATGCCGGCATCGGCGGATACGGTTCGATTGAACAAGCACCCCTGGAAGTTTTCAAGGCCTGTATGGAAACTAATTACTTCGGTGCATTGAGGTGCACTCAATCTGCGTTGCCGTTTTTACGCCGGACTGCTGCGGACAGACCGGGTCGTTTCGGTGCCGCCATTGTGATGGTAAGCTCGTTCGTGGGAAGGCGGGCCATGCCCGGATTTTCAGCATACTGCGCAAGCAAGTTCGCACTGGAGGGATTGAGCGAATCGTTGCGGATTGAACTGGCGGATTACCGCATTTCGGTTTCGGTTATCAACCCCGGCGTCACCGAGACAGACTTCGGCAAAAATGCCATCGGCAAAAGGCCGGATAAGTTTTTGGTGCCGAGAAAAAGGATGGGCGCCGAAACAGTTGCACGGGCAATATTGCGGGCTGTGGAGCATCCGCGCCGCAACCAGTTTCTCACTACAGCCGGAAAATTTGGCGCAGCAGTGGATTGGTTGTCACCAGGTTTGCTCGATGTTATATTACGGCGTCGGTTTTCAAAGAAACATTAAGTGTTCTGAAACCGTCCTTGTAATGGCTTTGTTTCGTATCAGGGAACAAAGCTTTTTTATTTGATAATTGACTTACTAAAAAATCAGGAGTAATATAATACTGTAAGTTTCTATTGTGTTTCTCTCTCGTGTTTCATTAATTGTAAGCCGAGTAGTTGAGCAATAGCAGGTCGGCTTACTAATTAATAAAAATAATTCTAACAACATGGCAAAGAAATTATACGTAGGTGGGTTATCTTATAACACCACTGAAACTACTCTCAGGGATACTTTCGCCCAGGCTGGAACAGTTGTGTCGGCTGTGATCATCATAGACAAGATGACCAACCGCTCAAAAGGTTTCGGATTCGTGGAAATGTCTACCGATGAGGAAGCTGCAAAAGCCATTGAAATGTTCAATGGAAAGGATCTTGATGGCAGGAATGTCACAGTAAACGAGGCAAAGCCAATGGAACCAAGAGCTCCAAGAACCGGAGGTTTTGGCGGAGGCAGAGGAGGTTTTGGCGGAGGCAGGGACAGATACTAATATCATATCCAACAAAAAACCGCTTTAGGGCGGTTTTTTGCTTTTTAGGGGAGGGGCTTGCAATTTTTCATGATATGGTGTATTATAAGAGTATGGAACTAATCACCAAAGAACAATTTTTAGAAGAGCATAACAAGAGGTCTCCAAAGAACTTGCAGACGACTTTAGCTATGCTTACCAAATTCCAGGAAGAGAAAAAACCCCTTCTGAAAGACGACGGCTGGTGCTTGGATAAAATCAGGATTCCCTTTATTTCATGGCTCATTTCTATATCGCCGGAGGAAAAGAAAGCTAAGAAAATGGGGAGGCAGAAACAGATTTATAAGAACTATCCGGAAACCCATTAAGCCTATTACTTAAAAACCCCGCTCCAAAGCGGGGTTTTATCTTACTGATTCATACCCTCCAAGAACTCCCTGGGGCGATAAAACAATCTGCCATAATTGGGTGGACCTTGCCCTGAAACTCCCCGCATAGGACAACAAGTAATAATTCCACATCCGGTAAAATCTCTCATCGTATTTATCTTTCAATCTCGGCCAGGCTTTCTGGAAATTTTTATGCCAGGCCACCAAGGTTTTGTCATAATCGGCGCCAAAATTATGGACATCCTCGATTATGAACAAGCCCTCGACGCTCGAGGAGATTTCTTTCAGAGAGGGGAGTTTTCCGTTCGGAAAAATATATTTGTTCACCCAAGGGTCAGTGCTTGTGCTGGTTTCCAGGCTTCCGATTGTGTGCAGCAGGAAAAGCCCGTCTTTTTTCAAGCAGTTTTTAGATGTTTCAAAAAATGTTTTGTAATTTTTAGGCCCCACATGCTCGAACATCCCCACTGAAACAATGTGGTCGAATTCGCCTTTTAGCTCTCGGTAATCCTGCAGGAAAAATTCTACGGGGAGGCCCTTGCAGCGTTTTTGGGCGAATTTAATCTGCTCTCCCGATACAGTAACGCCAGTCACTTTCGCTCCATAATTTTTGGCCGCATAATATGCAAAGCTTCCCCAGCCGCAGCCGATATCAAGGATTTTCTGGCCTTTTTTAAGGTTTAATTTTTTGCATATCAAATCCAGTTTGGCTTCCTGGGCAGAATCCAAAGTCTTGGCGTTTTTCCAATAGCCGCAGCTGTAAGCCATAGTTTTACCGAGCATCAATTCAAAAAGATCGTTCCCGATATCGTAATGCTCTTTACCAACTTGGAAAGCGCGGTTTTTTGCCTGGAGATTGAAAAAATTCGCCCAGATAAATCCCAATATTATGGGCAGAGACAGGCCGATTTTTCCGGGAACATCAGAAGCTAAAACGCGGTAAAAAAATTCATCCAATCTATTGCATTCCCACCATCCATCCATATACGATTCGCCCAGGCCCAAAGAACCCTGTGTTTTGACGCGTTTGTAAAAATCAGGATTATTTATTTTTATATCCCAGGGATTTTTGCCGTTTATCTTTATGCCGGCTGTTTCTAAAATTTTTTCGGCCCAATTTTCTGCCATAATTTTTTACTATACTAATCCTATCAATACTGCCAAAAATATCAAGGGTTTTTAATGGCCAAATTTTTTAATTTATTTTTGCTCTTGCGGGTCCTGATAAGACAAGCTAATATTAAAAAATGAAAAAAGAAAGGAAAAATAAAAAAATTGTCGTAGAAAAACCCTGGGGAAAGTTCGAGCAATTTACTTTAAACGAACGGTCAAGCGTCAAAATTTTGACGGCCAACCCAGGCCAGCGCCTTTCATACCAGAGCCATGAAAAAAGGGAAGAATTCTGGAGATGTATCAAGGGCGAAGTCGAAGTCGTGATAAACGACATTAAATATTTATTGAAAGAGGGAGACGAAATATACATTCCCAAGAAAGCAAAACACAGGCTTGTAGGAACCGAAAAACAAGGGCAGGTTCTTGAAATATCTTTCGGCTTTTTTGATGAAGACGACATAAAAAGGCACGAAGACGATTACGGCAGGATTGAATCTTAATTTTTTATCCAGTCGGCCGCGGCTTTGCCGCGGCTTTTTTGACATTTTATTTTTTTTGATGTATCTTCATTATAAGTGAAAATTGTTTTTCACTTTTGCGGCTGGAGACCGCAATGATGTTTTTTGACAATGTGGAGAGACCAGGGAGGAGAAAGAAAGGAGAAATGCAGGACCAAGCGAAAGGCAAGCTTGATGAGGCGAAGGGATTGCTCGATTCAGTAAGGGAAGCGAGCAATTGTTGCGATGTAAGCTATGGGATTGGCCAGATCCTGGATATGGTGCGCAAAAACGAAATAACCCTTTTCGATATAGGAATAACAGAAGACGAATTGGAAACTCTGCGCCAGAAAGGCTACAGGAATATGGCGCGGGTATGGCTGGCAGGCGCGGAAATGAACTACAACAATTCTTTCCTGTCGCTTTATTTATGGACTGCCTGGGATTCGTTTGTGATACTGATAAAAGAACCGGATTGGCACCATGTCAAACTCCTTGTTCGCAAGGTTTTTTGGCCGTGGGGGATTCTGCAAACTTCCCGCCGCTGCATAAAAGAACTGCGGGAGTGCCTTAAGAAAGGGAATCTTACGCCTGGTGATATCAATATATCTGAAGACGAATTGATGTTCTATGAAATCGGGGAAAAGGAATGGAAAAAGAAAAGTTATATGGTGGCAATCTTGCGGAATAAAGTAAGAAAGGAAGGTGAACAGGATGAAGGAGACCAAAGCGGGGGACAGGATAATTTTCCATAACAAACATGGAGAAGTGCCATTTCCCGGCCGCGATGGCCAAGAAGCCGGGGTTCTGGCAGTTTTCCGGACTCGCCCCGAACTAACCTGCGCGCAGGTGGAATTCAAAGACGGCTTCACCCTGCCTGTTTGGGAAGATGAGTGCGATACTTTGGCTAAAGCCACAACTGTGGCCGGCTGACTGGAAACGCGCCATAATATCGGAGATTCGAAGGGCTGAGAGAAATTTCTTTCAGTCTTTTTTATTATTTTCTTGCGCCCTTTTAAAAACAAAAATTTTTGGTAGAATATATTTATAATAAGAATAGAGCCGGCATTGCCGGTAAAAAATAAAATGTTAACAGATATTGTAAGCCAAATTCTCGGAGTCCTGACCATAGGCTCTCAAATTTTTATTGTCTTGGCTATATTATATTTTTTATTTTTCCGGAAAAAGGACAATATAATATTAAATTTTTTTTCAGCCAATAGCATCCGGCTGTCTTTTTTGGTCGCCCTGGTGGCCACGTCGGGCAGCTTGTTCTATTCGACTTATGCCGGATTCACGCCTTGCGAATTATGCTGGTTCCAGCGCATTTTCATGTATCCGCTGGTAATAGTTCTGGGAGTGGGCCTGATAAAAAATAGCGCGGAAATAATTGATTATTCTTTCCCCCTGGCTTTTTTTGGCCTATGCATCTCGATTTACCATAATTACATATATTACAAAGGCATTTCTTCGCTTGTCTGTACAACGGCAGAATCTTGCACCATACCTTATGTTTCCGAGTTCGGGTATGTCGGCATACCCATGATGGCCCTGACTGCCTTCTCGCTGATAACGTTATTCCTTATCATTAAGAAATACATAAAACGATAATAAATTCTCATATTGTTGCGTATTAAAAATAACGAGTGTAAAATATTAATATAAATTATTATTAATTAATAAATAAAATAAAATTATGAAGACAAGCGCGATTGTAATTATCGTAATAATAGTGGTTGTTTTAGCGTGTTTGGTCTGGTATTTCAACTCAAGCAATACCACAGAAAACACAATCCAGCCCACAGGCCAAACAAATAACGCCACTCCGTCAGCCGTATCAAGCGCCGGAGACACATCAGATTCGTCTTTGAACCAGGACTTAAACAATATTGATAACCAGATCAACGGGTTAAGCGGCGATTCAGCAAGCGCAGACCAGGGCATAAGCGCGAACCAATCAGCGGGCCAATAATAAAAATATTATTAAATTAAAAAAATATGAATACAAAAAAAATCATCGCATATTCATTGCTTTCGGCTGGGATCGCTGCTGTTGCGTTAGTCGCAGCTCCAGCCTTGGCACAAACAACAACTACAGTTATCACGGCACCGGTGGCAACAAGGGCGGTAGCTAATATACAAAAAGTTATCCAGAAGTCCGACACGGCAATAACGCAAAGGATAGATAGAATGAATACCCTTATCACCCGCATAAATTCAATGCAGAAGCTTTCAGATACGGAAAAAAGCGGCCTTGCCGCTGCTTTGCAGAATGAAATAAGCGAATTGAACACCTTAAAGGCAAAAATAGATGCTGATACTGATGCTGCCACATTGAAAACAGATGCGCAGTCCATAACAAAGTCATACAGGATTTATGCTTTGGTCCTGCCACAGGCAGCCATTGCGGCCGCGTCCGACAGGGTACTTACCATCGTTGATTCAATGAATGCGCTAGTGGCAAAGATCCAGGCAAGGATCTCCCAATTGCCGTCAGGCACAGACACGACTTCCATGCAATCAACAATGTCAGACATCGCTTCAAAATTATCTGATGCAACGACACAGGCAAACGCCGCGGTAAGCGAAACGGCATCGTTGACGCCTGACCAGGGCAACGCAACGACAGCGGCATCAAATACCGCAGCACTGAAAGATGCAAGGAAAAAATTGCAGACTGCCCAGCAAGACATAGTGGCCGCCAGGAAAGATTTTAAAAGTGTTGTCCAGGCGATAAGGGCAGCAACAAAGCCAGCCGTAACGAATGGCCAGCCGGAAAATCCTTCACCGGCAACTCCATAAACTCAAAGTTATAGATGGGATTCAAGCCGCTGTGTCAAACGCAGCGGCTTTTAGCTGGGTCCGCGCTAAACAGGGTTTGACAAACAGCATTTATAATTTTAGGATTAATTAAAATGTTAAAAATAGAACAAAAAAAATATTATCATCTTGGCGCCAATACCCTGTGGCTTTTTGTGCTGCAATATGTCTGTTCACCTTTCATATTTTTTATCATAGCCATAGGCCTGTCATATTCCAGAAGTTATTTTTCCGATCCGAATTTTTTGACTATAATCGATTATATTGTTTCGGCGTGTTTTGTTTTGTGGATAATATCGATGGTAGTGGGGGCTTTTATAGCGATAATGCAATATCAAACTTGTTTAATAATGTTGGATGAGTCTTCCTTCCACCTGATCAGGGGCATTTTTAGCAAAGAGGAGGTGGCCATACCTCACCGCTGGATCCAGAGCGTGGATATAGAACAATCTTTATTTCTAAGGATCATGGGGGTGGCGCGCCTGATAGTGACGACCATCAACAGCTTAGAAGAGGCTGTCCAACCGAAAGATAAATTAAGCGACAGGGTCATCTCCTTTATGGATATCCAGCTGGCCAGATTAGTTGCTCAAGAGCTTACGAACAGGGCCGAAGTGGAGAAAATGCAGATGCAGAAGTAGATATGCAAAACCGCCTTACGGGGCGGATTTTTAATGGCTTTCAGCCGATGGCCGGATAGTCTTGACAATAATGGTTTTAGGGTGTAATTAGAATGTTAGAATTTAAAAATTAATAATTAACCTAATTTATTAAAAATATGCCAAAAAAGCCCATTGCTTTATTAAGCGTTTTAGTATTGGCCATGGTTTTAGCCATGCCAGGGAATATCAAGGCCCAGACAGCTGCTGACATCCAAAACCAGATTAATCAGCTGTTAGCCCAGGTGACTCAATTGGAAAACCAATTGGCCCAGATTAATAATCAGCAAACGCCATATTATCAGAATCAAAACATCCCGGCCGGTTTCACTTTCACCCAGGATCTTTCTTTGGGAACAGTGAGCCAGGATGTTATTTATTTAAGGTCTGTTTTGATACAGGACGGATGCCTTAATTCCGCTTATGGGACAAGCCAGTATTTCGATTCTGTTGTTTCACAGGCTGTTGCGTGCTTCCAGAGCAAGCACAACCCGGATATATTCGCATTGGTCGGTTACAGGGTTTTTGTCACAGGAAACGTAGGCCCGGGAACCAGGGCGGAACTGAATAATCTGATCGGAAGCAATTATGTTTATAATAACAATAACAGCTATAGCTATCCGTATACAGTGAATTATTCAAGCTATTCAAGCCCGCTGTCCGTGTCTTGCTATGCTTCGCCTAATTCAATCAATACAAACCAGTCGGCAAGCTTCACTGCCTCTGCTACGGGCGGAGCGGGGTATTATAACTATACCTGGTCAGGAGCTTGTGTAGGATCGGGTTCAACCTGTTCAACACCGCCATTCACCAGCGCAGGAAATTACACTGCTTATGTGACAGTCACTTCCAACGGGCAAACCGCCTCGGCTAATTGCCCGGTAGGCGTAAACAGCATTTACAATTATTATAATAACTATAATAACTATCAGGGGAATTTAACCGCTTCCTGTTATGCTTCGCCAAGTTCAGTCCAAGCCGGGCAGTCGGTTGATTTCATTGGAACAGCTTCTGGCGGAAGCGGGATATACACTTATTCCTGGTCAGGGGCTTGCACCGGCGGTTCATCCAACTGTTACAATACTTTCTCGAACACAGGGACCTATACGGCTTATCTGACGGTCACTTCAGGAGGACAGACAGTTTCTGTTAATTGTCCGGCAACCATCAGCGGATATTATAATTATTATAACAACTACTATAATAATTCATTGTCAATTTCTTGCATCACTTCGCCCAGCCCTGTCCGGGTCAATGTGCCGGTTGCATTTACCGTGGCATTGCCGGTAGGAGCTAATGCTTATACTTATTCCTGGACAGGCTCTTGCATAGGGTCCAGCCCGGTCTGCTACAGCACTTTTCCGGCAATCGGGAATTATAACTCTACAGTAATCGTTTATTCCAACGGAGTGCAGATTGGCACGGCCAATTGTTCAGCCAGCGTCAACAGTTATTAATTATTTCTGCAACTTTCAAACAAAAATCGGGCATCGCCCGATTTTTGTTTTAGGGCTGACCCCGCGCCTGTTCCCGATAGGTACGAGGGTTGACAAATGCCTTATTGGTAGTATTATAAGGAAAATCTGTCCGCTCGATGGCGGATGTTCATTACCAACCTAAGCACCTGTGGGGGACACAGGAGAGAGGAGTCGCATATGTCAGTTACATCGGCAGAACAGGCTCCTGCGCAAACGCCGCCTGTGTCTATAAAGACTATCCTTATGGTCGGGGTTGGAGAAGAAACCGTGCAATCATGCCGGGAGCAGCTTGATAAACAAGTTGCAATTATCCATGCCAAGACCATACAAGAAGCCACAGCCCTCCTTGGGACCAACCAAGAATTCGCGGCAATTGCTTTCTATAGCGGCGTTCTCGGCGAGCACGATGGGCAGAAAATCTCGCTGTCAACGGCGCCGTTGATCACAAGCCTCAAAGACAGGCAGCCCAAGTGCCCTATGGTAATAGGAGTGGCAGTGTTTCTAGAGTTCAAAGATTCGATGGAACAGTGCGGCTGCACACACACAATTTCGGCAAAGAATCTGCCGAAATTCCTGCACGATGCCTTCGCTTAGTTTTTGGTGTTTTTATCGCATAGCTCGTCAGCAATTCCAATGTTGTTGTTCGAGCTTTTTTTTGGTAATTTTTCTTGGTCAGATGCGTAGTAACTTTAAGAGAGGATAAAGGTTATAATTATTAATAAAATAACTTATGAGTAAACCGAATAGATCATCAACAAGGGCCGCCCGTGGTCTTCGCGGGTAACAAAGTCCGTTTATACCTATTTTGCCTCACAGGCAGGATCACCTAAACGGATTTTGTTTTGTTCCAAGGATTAGTTAAATGGTATAATAAACCTGTTATTAATTAATGTTTTTATATGACAATGAACACTCAAGAAAAAATTGATCTAATCAAAAATAACAAATGCATCGCCATGCTGGCGCCCACTTTCGTCATCGATTTCAAATATCCGGAGATCATCGGAATGCTCAGGCACCTCGGCTTTTCAAAAGTCACTGAACTCACTTACGGAGCCAGGATGGTCAATTGGGCTTATGCAAATTATATAAAAGAGCACCCGGACCAGAAACTTTTTATCGCCTCTCCCTGCCCGACTGTGGTAGCTCTTGTGCAGTCGCAATATCCGGATTTAGTAAAGTTCCTGGTGCCGGTTGTCTCTCCCATGGCGGCGATGGCGAAGATTTATAGGTTCCATCATCCGGAACATAAGATAATATTCATTTCTCCCTGCTGGGCGAAAGAAAACGTCGAAGCGCCGAAATATAAAGAGTTTATCGATGCGGTCATAACCCTGAAAGAATTGAAGGATATTTTTGACCTGGAGAAAATAGAAGAAAAAGATTTCAAAAAGGACCATTTTTTCGATTCTTTCATCAGGGAATATACGAAAATTTATCCGGTTTCCGGAGGGCTGGCGTCAACATCCCATATCAGCAAATTATTCAAAGAAGGCGAGATACTGGTGACCGACGGCGTGGAGAACATTAAAAAGGCCTTTGAAGATTTTAAATCCGGCCAGAAGAATTATAGGTTCCTGGACCTGCTGAATTGCGACGGCGGATGCATCGGGGGACCTGCGATAAATAACAAAGACCTTCCCACGGAAAAGAAGAAAGAAATGGTCTTGGAATATACAAAAAGGTCTGAAGAGAAAAAAACAGGCAAGCATGTGGGCACGGTTGATTATGCTAAAGGCATTGATTTCAGCACTGTTTTTTAGCCGTCCGTTCCGTTTTTGCCGGCAAACCCTGTCCTGGTTTTTGGATTTTGAAAGTACAAGGCAAGAATTATCGTAATAGTTATATGGACAATATCGGGAAAAACGTTGATTCGCAGCTTATAAAAAATTATCTCAAAGGCGATCAGAAATCACTCGATATTCTGATTGAAAAATATTTCAGGGGGATATATTCTTTTTTATACAGCCGGGTGGGCAATATGGCTGATGCCGAAGACCTGACCCAGGAAACATTCTTGAAGGTCTGGAAAAATATCAGGAAATTCGACCGGAAAAAAAGTTTCAAGCCGTGGGTTTTCCAGATTGCCAAAAATGCCAGCATTGATTTCCTGCGCAAGAGAAAAGAGATACCTTTTTCCAAATTTGATAATGAAGAGGGACAAAATTATTTTGAAGCGACCCTTGCAGGCATTCAGCCCGACTTGGGCCAAAATATAGATGACAATAAAATCCTGGCTGCGGTAACCGAAGGGATTTCAAGCGAAGATAAGAAAATATTGCAGCTCCATAAGCAAGAAACCATGACTTTCCGGGAAATAGCAGAATTGCTGGACAAGCCCATCAACACGGTAAAAAGCCGTTATCGCCGGGCGATCATTTCTGCTAAAAAATTTTTCCAATCTTAGCTTAGTTTTATGTTAGCCGTCTTTAGGCACCAAAAAGGTGCCTTTTTTCGTATAGTATCATATATGAGCAAAACCTTATTTGAACCCAGGGAGGGCCTATTGGAAAAGATAATAACCCGTATACATCATGAACAGCGGGCTTTGGCCGTCCGAAATAAGATAATGATTTTTTCTATGACGCTGATTTTTTCTGTAATCGCGATGATTTTTGTTTCAAGCTCATTATTGTCTGATTTTACAACCTCTGGGTTTGCGCAGTTCTTCTCTCTGATTTTTTCTGATTTTTCAGCTATTTCTGCATATTGGCAGAGTTTCGTTTTCGCTTTGCTGGAGACCCTGCCCGCGGTGAGCCTGGTTTCTTTTTTGGTCCTGTTGCTGTTATTCTTGCAATCTTTGAAATCGCTTATCACAAATGTTAAGATTATTAACAATAACAAGCTGTTAGCAAGCTAAAAAAATGGGAATAGACAAATTTTTAACATCAAAATTATTCAAAGGCATCATGATCGGGCTTATGGCATTGATACTTTTGCTTATAGGCTTCGGGCTGGGAATGACAGTGGGAATAAAGAAATCCGAATTTTCTTGCAGATGGCGGGAGAACCGGCCGATGATGGAGCCCTACGGCAGGAACGGAGGATTTTTCAACCAATTGAATGGCCATGATTTCATGAATGCCAACGGCGCTATCGGGCAGGTCTCGAAAATAGAGGGAGCTGTAATAACCGTAACAGACCGCGACAATACGGAAAAGCCCGTTTTGACCGATGGCAAAACAGCTATTGAAATATCCGGGAAACCCGCCAAAATATCCGACCTCAAAGTCGGCGATATGGCTGTTGTAATCGGGGATCCGAATGACAGCGGCCAGATCCAGGCAAAATTTATCCGTGTCATGTCTCCTATATCTTCGCCATTTCCACCGAATCCTGCATACAATGGGCCGGCTACGCCTTCGTCATCTTTGCCCGATGCAGCAAACAATAAAATAACTAATCAAAATTAAAAGCTGATATGAATATCTTCAAAGGAATGTTTAATTTTTTTATTAAAAGAAAGTTTTTGTCGTTTATAATCATTATAGCGGTTTTGGTGGGCGGATATTATTTGTATAAATATTTCACGCCGACGACAGCTCAAGTCAGCTATGTTTTTGCGCCAGCCACAAAAGGCACGATTATTTCCATTGTTTCGGGTACCGGGCAGGTTTCCGCTTCAACCCAGCTTGATTTAAGCCCAAAAGCATCAGGCAATGTTGTTTATCTTCCGGTAACGGTAGGGCAGAAGGTCACAGCCGGAACATTATTATTGGAAGTTGATCCCGCTAATGCGCAGAAATCCGTAAGAGATGCACAAGCAAATTTGCAGAGCGCGCAATTATCTCTCCAAAAGCTTGTCGGCGAGGGGGGCACAACAAACCCGCAAAATAAGCAGAACGCACAGGATACCCTGGCCAAAGATTATGAGAACGGATTCAATACGGTTTCCAATACTTTTTTAGACGTGCCCAATATTATGACCGGTTTGAATAATTTGCTTTTCGGGACCGCTATAGACAAGAATTATCAAAACATCGATTATTACACGAATTATGCCAAGCTATACAGCGAGAAGGCCGGCCAATTCCATGACTCCGCCTACAATTCTTACGAAACAGCTTTAACGGCTTACAATACCAACTTCACTGATTATAAATCTGCAAACAGGCAGTCGAGCACAGATGTTATTAATAGCCTGATAAACGAAACCTACCAAACTACTAAGAGCGTTTCTGATGCGGTAAAAAATTATATAAATCTTATTCAATTCTATAAAGATCAGTTTGTGGCCAACAGCATAACCACCAGTCCGATTGCAGATACGCAAATGGCAACCCTCAATACTTATCTTGGGCAAGTAAACGCCGACCTTTCTAATTTATTAAACACCCAGACATCAATCCAAAATGACATCCAGGCGGTAAGCAGTTCCGGCTTGGATGTTCAATCGCAGCAACTTTCAATCCAGAACGCCCAGAATGCTTTGCAGGACGCCAAAGACAATTTGGCAAATTATTATATCTACGCGCCATTCGACGGGACGATTGCCACAGTTAACGCGAAAGTGGGCGAATCTGCTCCTTCCGGCGCGGCCGTCAGCATCATAACTCAGAAAAGCATCGGCACGGTCTCCCTTAATGAAGTAGATACGGCAAAAATCCAAATCGGCCAGAAAGCAACTTTAACCTTTGATGCCATACCCAATTTAACTATTGCAGGCGTGGTTTCCGAAATAGATGTAACCGGCACGGTTTCGCAGGGCGTGGTGTCTTATAATGTGCAGATTACTTTTGACACGCAGGACAGCCGGATAAAGCCCGGCATGAGCATCAATGCCGACATCCAAACCCTTGTCCACCAGGATGTTCTGACGGTTCCGAATTCTGCCGTAAAAACCCAGGGCACGGCAAACTATGTCCAGATTTTAGCCAACAATGTTGTGCAACGGGTTCCTGTTAAAACCGGATTGTCAGATGATTCCAATACCGAAATAACTTCAGGGTTGCAGGAAGGCCAGCAGGTGATAACCCAGACAATAAGCAATACATCAACTACCAGCACCAGCTCAACCACCCGGACTTCCACGTCAAATACCATAAGAATTCCGGGGGTCAGCGGCGGCGGAGGACCCGGTGGTTTCAGGGGAGATTAAAAATTTTGGGAAAGACATGCCAGGTAGTGAAAATTCGACAGCCTCGCCAGCGAGCGGAGCAAAATTATAATTTTTTTATTCACTATCGGGCGATAAATTACACTTCAAATTTATTAAATCGAAGATTTATTATTTTAAGTCGAATTTCTACTACCTGGCATGATTGAAATAAAAAACATAGTAAAAATATACCAGACAGGGAGTATCGGATTCCAAGCTCTTTCGGGAGTGAGTTTCACCATAAAAGACGGAGAATTCGTGGCTGTAATGGGCCCGTCCGGCTCCGGGAAATCAACATTGATGCATATTTTGGGATGCTTGGATACGCCAACAACCGGAACTTATTTTTTGGACGGCAGAGACATTTCGACATTAAGCGAAGACGAGCTTGCCGAGATAAGGAAAGATAAGATAGGGTTTGTTTTTCAGGCGTTTAATCTTTTGCCAAGAGCCACGGCATTAAGAAATGTGGAATTGCCATTGGTTTATAACGGGATTGAAAAAGAAGAGCGGGAAAAAAAGGCAAAAGCGGCTTTGAAATCAGCCGGATTGGATGAAGAATATTACAGCCACTTGTCCAACCAGCTGTCCGGCGGGCAGATACAGAGAGTTGCGATTGCAAGGGCATTGGTCAATAATCCGACATTGATTTTAGCCGACGAGCCGACCGGGAATCTTGACTCTAAAACCGGCGAGATAGTTTTGGAAACTTTTAAAAAACTGAACAGGGAACATGGAAGGACGATTGTCCTTATCACTCATGAGCACGACGTGGCCGAGCATGCCGACAGGATTATTTCCATTAAAGACGGTTTGGTATTGAGCGATTCTAAAATCCATAAAACAAAATAAATGAAAATAACAGACACATTAGAAGAAACATTTTTAGCCCTATCATCGAATAAAGTCAGAACATCCCTGACGATTCTTGGCATTATAATCGGAATAAGCTCTGTGATTGTCATGGTTTCCGTGGGGCAGGGCGCAACCTTGTCTATACAATCCAATATCGAATCAACAGGATCAAACCTTTTGATGATAACCCCGGGCGCCCAAAGGACTTTCGGGTATTCAGTCCGTTCAGCAGGGGGAACAGCGCAAACGCTTACCCTTGACGATGCCAATGAGATTGCCAGCCAGATATCGTCTGTGCAATACATGACCCAAGAAGTTAATGGAAGATACCAGGTAGTTTATAGCGGGACCAATACTAATACGTCGGTGATGGGAACTGACGCCAATTATACCCAGGTAAGAAACCTGAGCATAGACCAGGGATCTTTCATCACCACGCAAAACATAAACAATGTTTCTAAGGTGGCAGTGTTGGGCCCGACAGTCGTTACTGATTTATTCGGCACAAATGCCGTAGCAAGCGATGCAATAGGGAAAATAATAAAAATAAATAAAATAGAATTTACGGTTATCGGGGTTGCAAAAACAAAGGGCGGAACAGGATTCATGAATCAGGACGACAGGATATATATCCCGTACACAGTATCGCAGAGATATCTGTCCGGCAATAAATATTTGTCGGAAATCGATCTGCAGATAAGCAGCCCGAGCCTTATGACGAGCGCTCAAAATACAGTCACCAGCTTGTTATTGACCCGCCACAACATTGCAGACCCCACAAAAGCAGATTTTACCGTACAAAACCAGGCAGACTTGCTCTCGACCATATCCAGCGTAAGCCAGACCCTTACAATCTTGCTTGGGGCAATCGCCGGAATTTCTTTGCTTGTCGGCGGAATCGGCATCATGAACATGATGCTTACCACGGTCACGGAAAGGACGAGGGAAATCGGCCTTCGCAAAGCTATCGGGGCAAAAGCAAAAGACATTACATTCCAATTTTTGACGGAAGCGGTTGTCCTGACATTCACCGGAGGGCTGGTGGGGGTTGCTCTTGGCTGGGCAATTTCCTGGGGAATAGCATATTTCAACCTTTATCAGACAAGCGTTTCATTATCGTCAGTACTTTTGGCAGTCGCTGTTTCAGCCGGTATAGGGATTATTTTCGGATATTATCCGGCGAAGAGGGCGGCAAAACTGAATCCGATTGAAGCTTTGAGATACGAATAAAAATCCTTAATTTGTAAAAAATATTAGAAATTATTAAAAAATTATAAAATTAAAAATTATGAAGAAAAATATCATCATCACGATAGTTGTTGTAATAGTAGTCGGCGGATTATGCTTTTGGGGAGGCATGTATTATGGACAAAGTAAGGCATCTGCCACACAATCTGCCAGTTCGACACAGATAAGGCAGAGAACCGGAAATAATTTTGCAAGGGGCGGCGGTTTCACTTCAGGCTCTATAATCGCCAAAGACAATACAAGTATAACTTTGCAATTGGCATCCGGCGGTTCTGAAATCGTTCTTTATTCCGGATCTACCCAAGTCGGGCAGTTTGTACAGGGAACACCAAGCGACTTGAAGGTTGGACAGACAGTGACAGTCATGGGCACGACAAATTCAGACGGGAGCCTGACCGCCGGCAATATCCAAGTGAGGCCAATACCTGCTACCGGCACTGCCGACAGGACAAATCCGCAATAAATTTAAATTAAGAGCCCCCGCCAAGCGGGGGTTCTTTTATTGTGTCAGGTAGTGAAATTTTGACTGCTTCGCAAATTATCCCGCCAGCTGGCGGGATTGTCAAAATTCTACTACCTGATGTGCAAAACTTTCCTTGACGCCCATAGCCGAAAGTTATAAAATTAATAAATATCAGAATATTTTATCTGCTGGTCCGCAGATAGTTTTAAAATTATAATAAATACAATAAAAATTTAAAAAATATGCCATCTCCAGAATCTATAAAACTAGGGCAACAAGAAGGGGAAATAAAACCCCCGGAAGCAATTGAAAAACCAGAAACGCCGGAAGAAAGAACCATCAGAGAATTTGACGAAGGAACAGCGGACATGCAGAAACAGAAAGTATCCCTGGAGGGGCGGGTTTCGCGCATGGAGACGCAAATAAGCATGAACGAAAAACTTAGAGTGCCGTCTTCGGTGAACGCAGACATCCAAAAAGACATAGCGGAACTAAAAGGGCAAATTCAGCCGTTAACCGAGGAATTGGGGAAAAGAGAGCCATCTGCAGAAGAAAATGCCGCCCAACAGGAAATCGGTTCTATAGATGCCAGGATTTTAAGAATAAAAAATGAACAAAAACTCCACCCTGCTCCAGCCAGAATAGAAGAGGGCCGGAATAAAGACATTGAGGAATTGGAAGGCCAAAGAACAGAAAAGATGAAAGAACAGCAGCAAATAAAATTGGAAAGTATTAAAAAATACCAAGCAGGAAAAGAAGCCCCTGCGAAAGAAGCGGCGCCTAAAGTAGAGGCCGCCATGCCAAAACCGGAAGAACAGCCTCAAAGAGCAGAAGCAGCCGAGCAGCCGAAGGCGCAAGAAATGGAAAAGCCGGGCAATGAAGAATTTGAAAAAATTGCGGAGGCGAGGGCAAGAGAGAATTTAGGTCCGGACCAAGTAGATTTTTTGGATAACGGGATGAATTCAGAATATGCCAAAAGAAGGATAGAAGAAATAAGGACGGAAAGAACTCAAAGAGCGATAGCAGATGCTTATAACGGCCTTTCCGAGCAAGAAAGAGGAGGTAAAAGCCAAAGAGAGTTTGAGTTTGCTTTAGAAGCTGAAAGGGACAAACTTGCCGGGCAAGGAATTAAAATCTCTAAAGATGCTTTTTGGCAGATGAGGAAGAATGGCACCAAAGTCCAAAGGGCGGGACTTCTTACCAGATTTTTTTCAAACACAACGGCAATATTAATAAATAAAGACGGCAGCAAAGAAAGCCGTTCGGGCACGCAACTCGCCCAAAACGAGAAAGACAATGATACGCTGGCTCAAAGGGAAGCCATGGGTAAACTTCAAGAAGAGCTTGATGCAGTGCGCCAACAGAAAGAAAGGATCAAAGGAATACATATGAGAGGATTGGCAAGAGAGGAGGGAGTCGCGCCCGCTGCAGAAGCCGCGGAAGCGCCAGTTGCCGCCGCAGCCGAAGCTGTAGCCGAAGAGCCTGTGTCGGAAGCTCCGGAAGGAGAAGCTGCAGTTGGAGCCGAAGAAATTCCAGCAGAAGCAGAAATGCCGGCAGCTCCGGAAGCGGAACAAAAAAATAACTGGGGGAATGTTGAACAGCAGTATGCGAATATCAAAGAAAAAATAAAAGCAAAAAGGGAGGGCATTGAAGTTACGCCCGAGCAAGCGGCAGAAATGAAACAAATGAAGAGCAGGATTGCCGCGGCCGAAAACATCAATGCGTTGCTGGGAGTTTTAGAGAACGGCATCAATGATTATTGGAAGAAAGAGGGTTCTTTTTCCTACCCGCAGCTGGTTAAAGGCATAGTTGCCTGCCTTGCAGAAAAAAATTCAAATTATGTCACGCGTACTCTCGGGTTGAGGGCAAAAGTTGAAAAGCTGACCGGAATAAAACCGAAAATCAAGCCCAAACCTGCTGAAGCTAAAAAAGGAAAGGTGGCAGTAAGTTCTGGGAGAAAGGGTGACATAAGGGGAAGAAATGTAGTGTCTATGCCGGCCAGACGGAAATCTTCCGGCCGCCCTCAGCAAAAACAACAAAAGAATGCAGCATAAATAAAAATCATATGGAAACCGCCTTGAACCTCCTGGTTTAGGGCGGTTTTTTTTGACAATCATATCTTATTGTCTTAAACTGAAGATGTTTTACGGGCCGGGTTCCTTGAAAATAAATTTCTTCCGGAAAGGGGGCGTTGCCGTGAACAACCCATCGGACAAGCCAAAGGTTCTGGTGGCCGCGGGCGCCGACTATTTTGATAAATTGCCAAAAGGCCTTCACCCGCAGCAATTGCCGGAAGCCCTTGGAGAATTCCAAATAATAACAGCCAGGACTGTCGAAGAAGCCCTTGCGCATTTCCAAAGCAATCCAGATATATCTGCCGTTGTCACCACGCCGCACATCGACGACCAGCTTTACCGGCCGCATGCCATGGAACTTATAAGGCATTTGTTAAAAGCAGGTTTTAAAGGGCCGATAATCTTGGTTTCTTACTGCCAAAATTACCAGAGAATTTTTTTGGAAGAAGGCTGCACTCACGCAGTCGGCAAAGAAAAAGTGACGGATGTGTTAAGGGAAGCCATCGGGCTTTTCAAACATTAGCCCAGGTTCAGCGATGCTGAGCCTTTTTTGTTTTAAAGGCGCATAAATTCTCGTCCCAGCTCCGTTAATAAGAAAAACCATTTACAAAGATTGATAATCTTGCTATAATTGATTCTGATTTTGAATTTTTACATTTCAGATATGTTAGAAATATCAATAAAAGCGGAACAAGTTTTCAATATCGGCAGCTATATCATCACCAATAGCTTATTTTTGTCGTTCGTAGTTTTGCTGGTCCTTGCGGGTTTGGCCTATTGTTTGAGGAAAAAAATGAAGGAGGTGCCGGGGCTTTTTCAGAATATAGTCGAATCTTGTCTGGAAGCGCTGCTGACTTTGATGGATTCTATTTTAGGAGACCGGAAAAAATCTGAAAAGTATCTGCCCCTGATAGCCACAATTTTCATTTTTATATTGGTTTCTAATTGGATGGGATTGCTTCCGGGCGTGGGCTCTTTGCTGATACGCCAGGACGGTAAAACCGTGCCCTTGTTCCGCTCTCCGGCCGCGGATTTGAATTTCACCTTGACCTTGGCGATAATGTCCGTAATTGTGACTAATTTTTTGGGAATCACTGTTCTGGGATTTTTCGGGCATGTCAAAAAATATTTCAATTTTTCCAATCCGATAAATTTTTTCGTGGGACTCCTAGAACTGGTATCGGAAATATCCAAAATGATATCCTTTTCTTTCAGGCTGTTCGGCAATATTTTTGCAGGGGAAGTGCTCCTGACAATTGTTTTCTTCTTGGTCCCTTATGTCGTGCCGATCCCGTTCATGTTCGTCGAGTTGTTTTTCGGAGCCATCCAGGCATTCATTTTTTCAATCCTTACACTCGTCTTCCTATCGGTCCATGTGGCAGGACACGAACACTAATAAAAAATAAAGGTCGTTTTAATAAAAAATAAATTAAAAAGTTAAACCGGTCGATTAACAATTTTTTCGTAACGAAAATTAAAGATTTCGTCGCGAAAATTGTGAAAGGCGAGGAGGTTTATCAGCAAAGTAGATAAGCCGACGAGCATTTCACAATTTGCAGCAGAAAGATTTAATTTGCAGTAGAAAAGTATTGTTAAGCGAGTGGTTACAAACATGGATGCACAAACAATGAATCTGTTGGCCATTGCTATCACGATGACATTCGGGGTACTTGGGCCAGCAATCGCCATCGGCGCAATCGGTTCAAATGCCATGAAAGGAATTGCCAGGAATCCCGAAGCAGCTTCCAAAATCCAGACAAGCATGATCTTGGTGGTTGCTTTTGCCGAAGCATTGGGTATTTACGCATTGGTCGTATCTCTTATTCTTAAATTCGTCGCCTAAGAAACATAAATTATGAACGCGCTTATTTCGCAGTTCGGCCTAGACTGGAAGCTTTTTTTGAGCCAATTGGTTGATTTTGCCTTAGTTTTGATCATACTAAGGGCTTTTGTTTACAAGCCCCTGATAAGCCTTTTGAATAAAAGGCGGGACAAGATTGAACAAGGGTTGGTGAAGGCTAAAGAAGCGGAAACAAGATTACTGGAGGTTGATGAAATTGCAAAAGAAAAAATGAAAAAGGCGGAAGAACAGTCTGTGGCCATAATCGGCCAGGCGGATGTGAAGAAGAAACAGCTGGAAACCGAAATTATGGCCAAGTCCAAGAAGAAAGAAGAGGAATTGCTTAAAAAAGCCGAGGACATGGCCGAATCCCGCAAACAGGAAATATATTCCGAGATCCAGAAAAATGCGGCCGGGCTCGTCAAATCCGCCATGGCCAAAGCCATTGATGAAAACCCTGAAAAGGTTGATGAAAAATTAATTCAAAAAGCAGTTGCCATCCTGAAAAATGAATTATAGCCCCAAAAATTATGCAATGGCTTTCTGCGATGCGGTCCTGTCGGCAAAAAACGATGCCGAACAGAAAAAATGCATCAGGAATTTTTTGGATTTACTGAGGAAAAACAGGGACCAGAGGAAAATCAATGAGATTTTAGCTTTGTCAGAAAAAATAATCAGCCGGAAAACCGGGGCCAGGAAAGTGGTTGTTGAATCGGCCAGGCCCCTGTCGGCACAGAATAAAAAATTAGTGGAAAGCATAACAAAGCCCGACGATTATATTGAAAAAAAGATAAACAAAGGATTGGTGGCGGGCGTAAGGGTGACAATAAACGACGAATTGCAATTAGACGGTTCGTTTTCCAAAAAAATCAAAAATATATTCATTTAGTTAAAAAAATACAATGTCTTACGAAATAATAGAAAAATTAAAACAAGCCATCGAGGGCTATACAGATACGGAGAAGCTCGAAGAGGTTGGCAGGGTTATAGAGTCGGGCGATGGAATTATTAAAATTTACGGCCTGAAAAATGTCAGGGCGCAGGAAGTTTTGTCGGTTGATACCGGCAAAGAAGAAATAAAAGCCTTGGCTTTGAACCTGGAAGAAGATTCTGTGGGCGCTCTTGTTTTAGGCGACCACACAACCATAAAGTCAGGAGACATTGTAAAAAGAACCGGAAAATTGCTTTCTTTGGAAGTCGGCCAGAGTATGTTAGGCAGAGTTGTTGACGCTTTGGGCCAGCCATTGGACGGACGCGGGCCGATTTTCACTAAAGAAAAGCCGGTCAGGTATAATTTGGAAAACGATGCGCCGTCGGTTTTGGAAAGAGAACCGGTAGACACTCCTTTGCACACCGGTATTAAAACCATCGACTCGATGATACCGATTGGCCGCGGCCAGAGGGAACTGATTATCGGCGACAGGCAAACCGGCAAAACCGCCATTGCCATCGACACGATTATAAATTTAAAAAATGATACTTACAGGAAAACCCCGGTTTGCATTTACGTGGCCGTGGGGCAGAAAGAATCAAAAATTGCCAAAACTTTGGAAATTTTGAAAAAGACCGGGGCAATGGATTATACAATCATAGTTTCCGCGCCGGCCTCTTCATCAGCTGCCTTGTGGTATCTGGCTCCATATGCGGGAGCTGCCATCGGAGAATATTTCAGGGACAAGGGCGAAGACGCTTTGGTAATTTACGACGATTTGTCAAAACACGCTTGGGCATACAGGCAGATATCTTTGCTGTTAAGAAGGCCGCCAGGAAGAGAAGCTTATCCGGGCGATGTATTTTATTTGCATTCAAGATTATTGGAAAGGGCAGCCAAGCTTTCCAAAGCCAAAGGCGGAGGCAGCTTGACCGCTTTGCCCATTATTGAAACTCAGCTTTCGGATGTGACCGCCTATATTCCCACAAACGTAATTTCAATTACAGACGGGCAGATTTATCTGGAATCGGATTTGTTCTACCAGGGCATCAGGCCGGCAGTTAACGTGGGCTTGTCGGTTTCCCGCGTGGGTTCCAAAGCCCAGACCAAAGCCATGAAAAAAGTGGCGGGAAAAATAAAATTGGAATTGGCGCAGTTCAGGGAATTGCAGGCGTTCGTCCAGTTTTCCTCCGATGTTGACGAAGTCACCAAGAAAAAAATTAAAAGAGGCCAGATTATCACCGAAGTCTTGAAACAATCAGACCAGGCGCCGCTTTCCTTCGACAAGCAGGTTATAGTTTTGTACGCCGCCGTGAATAATTACTTTGACGGAATTGACGAAAAAGATTTGGCTGCCGTGCAAACCAAACTGATAGAAAATATCGAAAAACTACACGACAAGGAAATTGTTCAGCCATTGAAAAAATCAGGCGAGCTGACCAAGGAGCTTGAGGAAAAATTAAAAGCCGCGATTGAAAAGGTTTTGAAATAAAAAAAATCTGCGATGCAACCGAAGTCGCACCGCAGGATTTGTGAATGGCCTACTACTTATTGCTTCGTTTTCTTGTAGTAGCAGGCAGCACCGAAAAGTGCAGCAGACAAGCAAAAGAGATGTATTTCTTCGAGTTTATGCCCGCCGAGGAAAAGGCTCCAAACCAGCCCAATGAGAAGCCCAAAGAGTCCAAGTCCGGCAAAGACCTTACTCATGTGTCCTCCTTGCTATTTTAAAGGCAATAGCAGCCTATGAGGTCGGTTGTTAAACATCAAATTTCACAATACTATATATTACCATAATAAATAATAATTGTCAATAATGGAAAGCGTTCAAAGTATAAAACGAAGATTAAAGAGCATAAATAACATTGGCCAGATTACCAAGGCTATGGAACTGGTGGCTGCGACCAAAATGCGCAAGTCACAGGAAATCGCCTTGAATTCCCGGGCCTATTCTTATGCTGCTTTGGATTTGCTGGCAAGATTGTCCGGCCAGGAAGGAAAACTGCCGGCATTATTAAAGGAAAGAAAAGTTCAAAAACGCGCCTTGGTTTTAGTTACTTCCGACAAAGGATTGGCAGGTTCTTTTAACAGCGCGGTTATCAGATTATTCGAGAAATATTTAAAAGAACATAAAATTGATAATAAAAACCAAGACATTTCTTTTGTAGCCATCGGCAAGAAAGCCGCGGCCTATTTACAGCAAAGAGGTTTTAAAACAAAAGAAAAGTTTTTCAGAGTGGGGGATTTTACCACACCCGAGCAAACCAATCCCATATCGGATTTTTTGGCCCAGGGATATATAAAAAAAGAATGGGACGAGGTTCTGCTTTTTTCAACTTATTTTCAGTCAGCCCTCAAACAGCAGGTTCTGGCCAGGAAAATATTTCCCGTAAAAATATCGTTTGTTAAGGAAATTTTAAAAGAAATTGTTCCCCAAACCGGCAAGTTTTCCAATTTAAGGGAGAAATTTACAAGCGAAAAATCAGACAAGGTTGATGAATATTTAATAGAGCCGGCTCCGGAGAAAGTTTTAGATCTTTTAGTCAACCACTTGGTAAGGATGCAATTTTACCATCTGATTTTGGAAACCAACGCTTCCGAGCACGCCGCGAGGAGAATGGCCATGAAGGCAGCTTCAGACAACGCCAAGGATTTATTTACAGAATTAACCATTGTTTTCAACAAATCCCGCCAGGCAGGAATTACAAAGGAAATAACAGAAATCGTTTCGGGAATCGAATCAGCCAATAACTAATTTATAAAAATATGAAAGGAGAATCTTCTTTTGAAGATAGATTATATATTTTGAGAGACAAAGGCGGTGAAATAAATCGCGAGGAAATCGCAGAACTAAAAGATCTTCACAATAAACTTTCTAAGCATGAGGGATTTGTCGGGTTGACTCCATTTGGCTCAGTTGTAAGCGGTTATAGCGAAAAGACAAAACCTTCTTCTCAGAGTGATTATTTCTCCTACCAGGCTGATTATTTACCGGATATCGATATATATGTCCTTTATGACTCTTCAAAAATATACGAATGGGACCATAGTCTTACAACAGATTTAGAAGAAATCGAAAAAACAGAACCTATAAAAATACACCACATCTTTCGGGATATAAGCATACAAACCGTAAGAGAATTAATCAGTCTCGGGATAAAAAAAAATGACGTTGCAAAGTTTGTTACTCCTTCTTTAGTTGAAATAACACAAATGGTAACGGGAGATAAGATAGAAAGCTATAGACAAGCAGTAAGAGAGATACTAAAGGAGCTACCGAGGGATGTCCAAAAGCAAATTTTCGATGAAATGTTAAAACTTTTGGTCAAAAGAGACGACTTAAGTCTGGGAAAAAGAAAGAAAAGAATTCCTAAAAAATCTTCTGAAGAACACCAGCAGATTTTAAAAGCCAGGAAAAAACTTTGGGAAGAAAGAATAAAAAAAATTTGGGAAATAGAAGAATAAAATCAAAATTTTAAATTAAAAATATAAACAAAAATAAAATGACCAAAGGAAAAATAGTTCAAATCATCGGCACCGTGGTTGACGCCGCTTTCCCGGAAGGCACAAAACTCCCGGAAATTTATGGCGTTTTAAAAATTAAAAAATCAAACGGCACAGAAATCATTGCCGAGGTGATGAAGCATCTGGACCCCACAAAAGTCAGGGCCATTGCTTTGCAGTCCACGGACGATCTGGAAAGGGGCGCCGAGGTGGAAAGCACGGGCAAAATGATTGAAGCGCCCGTGGGACCTGAAACCTTGGGAAATATTTTTAACGTTTTAGGAAAATCCATTTCCGACCCGAAAAAAGAATTCAAGAAATATTCGCCCATCCACAGGCAGGCCCCGCCATTGACCGAGCAATCAACAAAGACCGAAGTTTTTGAAACCGGCCTTAAAGTAATTGATTTGATTGCCCCGTTTATCAAGGGCGGGAAAGTCGGGCTGTTCGGGGGAGCCGGCGTAGGAAAAACAGTTTTGTTGATGGAACTTATCAGGAATGTGGCGCAAGAGCACGGAGGCGTTTCGGTTTTTGCCGGAGTGGGCGAAAGGACAAGAGAAGGAAATGATTTGTATTTGGACATGCAAGAATCGGGAGTTATCAAAAAAACAGCCATGGTTTTCGGCCAGATGAACGAAGTGCCGGGCGCCAGGGCCAGGGTAGCCTTGTCCGGTTTAACAATGGCAGAATATTTCCGCGACCAGGAAAGGAAAGACGTTTTGCTTTTCATTGATAATATTTTCAGGTTTTCGCAGGCGGGCTCGGAAGTTTCCACCTTGCTGGGAAGGATTCCTTCTGCAGTGGGTTACCAACCGACATTAGCGACCGAAATGGCCGAGTTGCAGGAAAGAATCACATCTACCACAAAAGGGTCCATAACCTCTGTACAGGCCATTTACGTGCCGGCAGACGATATTACAGACCCTGCCCCGGCCGCAACATTCACCCATTTGGATTCGACAATTGTCTTATCGCGCGCGTTGACAGAAATCGGTATTTATCCGGCCGTAGATCCTTTGGCGTCGAATTCTTCGGCCTTGGACCCGAAAGTGGTGGGCCAGGACCATTACCAGGTTGCCAGGGATGTGCAGAAAACTTTGCAGAGATATAAAGAATTGCAGGATATTATTGCCATTTTGGGCATTGAAGAATTGTCGGAAGCCGACAGGAAAGTTGTTGACCGCGCCAGGAAAGTGCAGAAATTCTTGTCCCAGCCGTTTTTCGTTGCAGAAGCATTCACGGGAGCTGCCGGCAAATATGTGAAGCTGGAAGATACTATCAAAGGATTTAGGGAAATTTTGGATGGCAAATGGGATCATCTGCCGGAAGACAGTTTTTATATGAAGGGAGGCATTGAAGACGTGGCGGCCAGTAAATAAATAAAACATCATGAAGGTATCAGTTTACTCATTAAAAAATACTTTGTTCGATGCCGAGGCCGAATCAGCGACCTTCGACACGACAACCGGGCAAATAACGGTTTTGGACAACCACGAGCCTTTGATAACCACGCTGAAAGAGGGTTTGATCAAAATAATCGACAAGAATAAAAAAGAAAATTATATAGAGGTGAAAGACGGGTTCTTGGAAGTGCGCGGCCACGGCAATGTAAGGGCCATAATTGAAGAAAACAAAAAATCTTAAAATACTATGCCAGGTAGTGAAAATTCGAAAGAGTTTTTTGCCAGGCAAAGCGATAAAATATTTAAAACTTAAAAGTTGATTTAAGGGAAAATATTATTAAAATAGATAAGAAAACTCGATTAGGCTTTGCCTTTCGAATTTCTACTACCTGGTATGCAAAAAATATTAGACAAAGGTATGGAAAAAGAACATTACACGGCAGAGGCCGTGATTGTGTGGTGTTATGACCACAGATGTTCCGATTGCTTTCAAAAATTTTTAGAAGCAGGCAAAATATCAAATTACGACTTGGTTTGCGTTGCCGGCGGGGCCAACGCCCTGACAGTTGAGGGCGACAAAGAATATATCTTGAAACAGATTGAAACCTCTGTCCGCTTGCACCACACAAAGAAAGTGATTCTGATGATGCACAAGGACTGCGGGGCCTGCGGGGGAAGCAAGGCATTCGGCAATGACGACAAGGTGGAAACCGAAGCTTTGTTAGAAAAACTGGATGCTGGCAAGAAATTCCTCTCCGGAAAAATATCTATTCCAATTGAAACAGTAATCGTTGATTTCAACAGCATCCAGGAAGTTAATTAGAAAAACAGAAAAGATGGGGCCATTTGGCCCTGTTTTTGTTTTGCGAAACACTTGCCAGGTAGTGAAATTTGGACTGCTCCGCAAATTGAGTTTTCTAAAAGAAAACTCTGTCCAAATTCTACTACCTGGCTTGATTTATTTTAATATTTAGGTTATTATAATATAGGGCTCATTGAAAATGAGCAAAAGTGGGGAGGAAAGCAACATTTTAGGAGAAGGGGAAATGAAAGAACAGGTTGTTTGCCCTTGGCAGGGACCAGGGGATCATTACAAGGCGGGCGTCCTGCTTGTCTGGTGCTCAGACAGGCGGTTCATTCCCGCCATGAAGGCTTTCATCCGGCACAGGGGCTATAAAAACGCAGATACGATACTTTTGCCCGGTGGTGCAAAAGCCCTTGCTTCGCTGAAGAAAAAACAGCGGCTCAAGGCCGATATCAAACGGATCAAGACCTTGTTGGATCTCCATGGCGCGCCTAAGATAGTTCTTATGACGCATACGGATTGCGGCGCGTACAAAGGCGCCAGTGATGAAGTCATTAAGGCCGACTTGCCGAAAGCAAAGCGTATCCTCAGGAAGCGTCTTCCGAATAAAGTGGAGATTGAAATGGTCTTCGTCAGCAAGGAGAACGTTTTATCTCTCGAATAGCAGATCCCTCCAGCCCGAAGGGCAGCGCATGCGCCGCCCCCTTTTTTTACTTTCTGTATTTTGTGGTATAATTACAAACAAGGGAGAAAAGCAAAAATTTATTTTTACTTTCCGACCGAATGAGTAATTACGCGGCGGAGCCGCAATAATTAATTTATAATAAATAAAATAAATATATGGCAAAAATTTTACGCGATTTTGTTTCAGACGAAAAACGTAATTATAAATTTAAACTTGGGCACATGGTCGCGTCGTCTTTAACCGGTTTTATCGCAGGAGCCATAGTCGCTTCCATTGTTTGGTATATTGCCTTTAGATATATCGTTGCGGGTTAATCAATTTTTTTAAGATTAAAAAATATAAATAAAATTCGGGGAAAACCCCGAATTTTGGTCTGCCATAGCCGGTTCGCAAGGATTGACTTTTTAAAAAAATAATAGTATATTCAAGTGTACCCATAAGGGGCGATTTCATATGGACAAAGGAATAAACCATCTTAATATGGACGATCAGGAACTTGTCGTCTCAACCCTGCAAAACAAAGACTATTATCAGTATCTGATGAAAAGATACGAGGACAAGTTAAGGCGTTATATAAGGAGATTGGCGAAAGTAAGCGAGGAAGATGTTGAAGATATTTTGCAGGAAGTTTTTATAAAAACTTATGTGAATTTGAACGCTTTTGACACAAGCCTTAAATTTTCTTCCTGGATCTATCGTATTACCCATAACGAGACAATAACTCACCTAAGGAAGCTGAAAAGCCGTCCCAGTACGTTTAATTTAGAGCTGAACGAAATAATTGTGAATAAACTCCAGTCTGATTTGAATATAGAGAAAGAAGCCGATAAAAAATATCTCCAGGCGAATATGGGAAAGGTCCTGAATAATATTGATAAAAAATACCAGGAGGTCGTTGTGCTTAAATACATGGAAGACAAGGATTACCAGGAAATTTCAGATATTTTGAAAAAGCCCGTCGGCACGGTAGCTGTTTTGCTTAGCCGGGCAAAGAAGGAAATCAAGAAAGAATTATTAAAAAACAAGACATTCCTTAGTTAAATTTTTTCCATGGCTGACACAATCAAGAACACATTAAAGAAAATAGAGGAAAAGAATATTGCTCCCAAACCCAAATGGCATCATAGTTTGAGAGACTACGCTTTTTGGGTATTTTTCGGCCTTTCAATAATCCTGGGGGCGTGTGCGACAAGCACGATTATTTATCTGTTGGCGAATCATGATTGGGATGTGCATAAATATTTGCACGAAAGCCTTTTTGAAGATATTTTTACTTCTTTGCCATATTTATGGTTTGTTATCCTCGCCTTATTGGTTTTTTTTGCTTTTTTTCAAGCCCAAAAAACAAGAAGCGGATATAAATACAGCCCTTATCTTATAGTTGGGATATCTATAATTTTAAGCTTGTTGCTCGGAGCGGTGATTTTTTATTCTTTTCTGGATTTTGGCATACATGAATTTCTTTCAAACCACGTGCCGATATACAACAGCCTGGTTTGCAGCGAAACAGCTGTTTGGAATAATGTCGGTTCAGGATTATTAAATGGGGAGGTTGTCGCCATAAAAAGCAACGATGAATTTACATTGAAAGATTGCAATGGAAAAGTTTGGCAGGTTGAATATGACCAATCGCAATGGCTCGAGAAAATACCCCTGGCGGTCGGCATGAAAATAAAAATGGTGGGTACTCAGGAAGGAGATAATACTTTTATCGTTAAAATCATAAGGCCATTGGAAAGGTTGAAGAAACAAACAAACTCAAAACGAAACAAAATATTTTCGCCCGCGTAGTAATCATGTTAAAGGTCGAATAATTAAAAAACCTTAACATTATTACTATTATGTGTCCCGGAGTTTAAACCAAAGCAGCAGAGGAAAATAAAAATTACCCATAGCTAGCATGGGTATTTTTTAATGCTGATTATCACATTTTAAAAATATGTGTTAGAATATTAGCATAATAAATATAACAGATGTGTTGCATAATAGGCTCGATATGTCGAATTTCTATATTGTCGCAACTCCCATAGGGAATCTTAAAGACATCAGCTATAGAGCGCTCGAAATCTTAAAAAGCGTTGATTTGATATTGTGCGAGGACACAAGGCAAACCAGCAAATTATTGGGCCATTACCAGATACAAACGCGCCTGTTAAGTTACCATCAGCACAGCAAAATCGCTAAAGTGGATTATATATTAGATTTATTGAGCCAGGGCAAGAACCTGGCTTTGGTTTCTGATGCCGGCACCCCCGGGATTTCTGACCCGGGGAACAAACTGATTGAGGAGGTTATTTCAAAATTACCAGAAACCAATGTCGTCTCTATACCGGGACCGTCCGCAGTTATTGCGGCCCTGAGCATATCAGGGCTTCCTACCGACAAATTTTTATTTCTGGGTTTCCCGCCGATGAAAAAGAAGCGCAAGGCCTTTTTTGAGTTGATTGCGGAATCTCAGTATACTGCTGTTTTTTACGAATCGCCGCACCGCATCATAAAATCATTGGAAGAATTAAGGACGTTAAAACCGGATTTGAGCATAGTCGTTTGCCGGGAAATCACTAAAAAATTTGAAACAGCTTACCGGGGCGGGATCGGCGGAATTATAGAAACATTGAAAAAAGAGGGTCCGCTAGGCGAGTTTGTGGTTGTTGTTGATAATAGGAACAGATAATTGTGCTATAATTAATAAAAAATTACCCGCCGAAATTTTTGCATAGTAAAAATTTAGGCTGGCAAACAAATGAATTTAAAAACAAACATCTCAGGCGGTTTGGCGGCAACTATAATAATCATTTATACTTTAATCCTTGCCGCCATAATCGGATTCAGTTTGTCATCCTGGCCCAAGCCCATAGCCGGGCCAACCCAAAGCGCCGTAAAATAAAATTATGGACAAGAATACCGTTATTTTGTTTTTGATTATTCTGCTTTTGGCGAGTATTTTAACTGCCGTGTATTTTTATCTGACCGGCACCAATACTGCGAAAAACGACCAGATCCAAATTAAAAATTTAGAAAACTCCAATAAGGCGTTGCAGCAAAAGTCCGGCCGGGTTTTAGATTATGCAAAGGCCCTGGACCTGATTTTGGAGCCGTCGAGGCAGCAGCTTGGATTGGATACAAAAATCCAGACAACCAAGACTGAATGGCTGAAAAACCTTTCAGATGCGACCGACAGGACAAAAGACTTGAAGTTGCAGGATATTTTTAAGGAAATAACAAATGGAGCCCCGGAAGCAATCATAGTGCCGACCGTGCAATATATGGATTATGCGATAAAATCAATTTTGAGCCTTCTTGCAGGGAAATAATTATTAACCCTGGAACAAATCAAAACACCCCGCCTTCCGGCAGGGTGTTTTTTGATCCGATTAGCGGCTGAATTTTCCTCCGCCTTTCTCGTCTCTCATTTTTCTCCAGCAATCTTTGCAATAGATCGGTCTGTCTGGAGCTGGTTCAAATGGAAGTTCTGTTATTGCTGTGCCGCATTGGCTGCATTTCCAATCGCCTTTGATCATCGGCCTTGGAGCAAAACCTCCTTTGTTATCGTTGAATTTATTGAAGACCATAACTCACTGTATATTTTTTAATAATAAAACGACCTTTGGATTAAAAGTCGTTCTACTTATTAGGTCCTCAACGATGTTGAAACTTGATTAAGATACTCGACTTATCAATCCTAGTCCCCATTGTACTCCTTATTTTACAAAAGTCAATGCCGCATGTATAATAAGCAAAAACCAATATGAACCTGAATCATATCAAGGAAATCCTGAAAAATGAGCCGGCTTTCCGCTTAAAACAGGCGAATCAAGCGGTTTTTTTGGATTTGGCGGAAAATTGGCAGACGGTCAAGACTTTTCCATTGGATTTGCGGGAAAAACTGAATAAAGAATGCCCCTTGAACATATCGGGCCAGGCGAACATATCAGAAGACCAAAAAACAATAAAAGCCCTGATAACCTTCGAAGACGGCCTTAGGGTTGAAACGGTTTTGATGAAGCATCAAGACGGCCGGAATACTGTCTGCGTTTCTTCCCAAATAGGATGCCCCTTGGGTTGTTCTTTCTGCGCCACCGGCAAAATGGGATTTAAAAGAAATCTCCAGGATTTTGAGATTGTGGAACAGGTTTTATTTTTTGCCAGATATCTAAAGGCAAAAGGCGGAAAGATAACAAATATCGTTTTTATGGGGATGGGGGAGCCTTTCTTGAATTATGAAAGCGTTATTTCGGCTATAAGGATTTTAAACGATAAAGACGGTTTTAATCTGGGCGCACGGCATTTTTCAATTTCTACGGCCGGGATTCCTGAAGGAGTTATGAAATTGGCTGAGGAAAAATTACAGGTGAATCTGGCAATTTCCCTGCATGCACCGGATGATAAACTAAGGTCTGAAATCATGCCCATAGACAAGAAATATCCGCTTAAGGAAGTTTTAAATGCGGTTGACTGGTATATAAAAGAAACAAACAGGCGGGTTATGGTCGAATATATAATGATTGACGCAATAAATGATTCCGACGAATGCGCCAAGAAATTGGCAAAGCTTGTAAAAAAACCGCTGTATTTCGTGAATCTGATTTCTTATAATCCGACCGGCATTTTCAAACCGTCTCCCATAGCCAGGGTTAAAAAATTTAAAGAAATCCTTGAAAAGCACGGGATTGATGTTACTCAAAGGCACCGTTTCGGTGCGGATGTCAAAGCTGCTTGCGGTCAATTAGTCGCGAAAACCAAATAAAGTATGGAAAAAGTAATAATTGTAAACCCGGAAAAATTAGAAAAAATAAAATCTGCCATAAAGAAAGATGGCCCGGGCAAGCTTCATATCCTGTCTGATTTTGACCGTACTCTGACAAAAATTTTGGTTAGCGGAAAAAAAGTTCTGGGGATGATGTCCTTACTATATAATGGAAACTATCTTCCTCCGGCTTACAATGTCGAGGCCCAAAAGCAGCACCAGAAATATTATCCCATCGAAATCAATCCGAAAGTTCCCCTTGTCGAAAAGAAAAAAGCCATGAAGGAATGGTGGAACGAGGCTTTCAAGCTGGTAATCAAATTCGGCCTGGAAAAACAGCACATAAAAAGCGTTGCCAGTTCTCCGAAACTCAGGCTTCGGCAGGGATTTGCGGAGATGGAAAATTTCCTGGAGAAAAACAAGGTGCCGCTTGTAATAATGTCTTCCAGCGGGCTTGGCGGAGATGGAATCCGCCTTTTTTTGGAAAAATCAGCAGGGAGGCGGAATAATATTTATGTCATTTCCAATTTTTTCAATTGGGATAAAAACGGCAAGGCTGTTTCAATAAAACGGCCCATTGTCTGCGGTATGCATAAGGACGAAACCCTGGTAAGGGATTACCCGAAGATTTTCAGGAAAGTGGAGCGCAGGAAAAATGTCATATTGATGGGGGATAGTTTGGACGATGTTGAGATGGTGACAGGCTTTGATTATGATAATCTGATTAAGATCGGATTTTTGAATGAAAACGTAGAGGAAAATATGGAATATTACAAACGGGCGTTTGATGTCCTAATCTTGAATGACGGCTCAATGCGTTATATAAATAAACTATTAAAAGAAATAATAAAACAATGAGAAAAGAATGGATTCCAATAATAATAATGGGCATAATAATCATAATCGGCCTCTATTTTTTAATGTTCGTAAAGGCGCCGTCTGTGCAGGCGCCTGCATTGGGAGCCGGCCTGGTTGTGACAAATATAAAATCCAACGATGAAATCTCTTCGCCGGTAAAAATTACAGGTTATGTGAATGACAGCGGCTGGTCCGGATTCGAAGGCCAAGTCGGCTCGGTGGAACTGCTGGACGGCAGCGGCAAAGAAATAGCATCAGGAACGATGGCCGCCACAACCGATTGGACAAAGCTGCCGGCAAATTTTGAAGCTGATTTAAATTTTAATGCTGTCCCGGACCAGCAGGGCACGTTGGTTTTCCATAATGAAAATCCCAGCGGAATGCCCGAGAAAGACAATCAGTTTTCCTTGCCGGTAAAAATCAAAGCCAAGGAGTAAATACAGACATTTGTAAAAATAATTATTAAATACGAAAATTATGAAAGAATTATATACGCACGAACATAAAGTTTATTATGATGATGATGCTTATGATGGCGCTTATCACGTCCAGCATCATCTCAACGAGCACGAGGGGTCGGAATTTTTTAATGAAGCAAGGATGAGGGGCCACATCGATTTTGAGGACTTTGAGCACCGGCATTTCAGGATTTCGCATAATCCGGACGGCAGTTACACTATCCAGCGCAAATCTTACTAATGGAATTCAAAATCATAAAAAAATCAAAAAAATCCCGGGCGAGATTAGGTTTGCTGCAAACATCCAACGGCGTTGTCGAAACGCCGTCTTTGGTTCCGGTAGCCACCCAGGCAGTGATAAAAACATTGGATAGCAAAGAGGTAAGGGAAACCAAATCGCAAATTCTGATTTGCAATACTTTCCACCTGCATTTGAAACCGGGCGAAGAACTTGTAAAATCCGCCGGCGGTTTGCACAAATTCATGTACTGGCAAAAGCCCCTCATGACCGATTCGGGAGGCTTCCAGGTTTTTTCTTTGGGATTTGGGAGGGACCAGAATATCGGTAAAATTTTGAAAAGCCACAATAACCAGGAATTGAAACAAGCCAACCAGCCCAAATCCTTGAAAATAACTTATGACGGAGTTTATTTCCAGTCGCCCATAGACGGCCAAAAACTTTTTATCGGGCCGAAAGAATCTATTAAAATACAGGAAAAATTGGGAGCCGACGTTATTTTTGCTTTTGACGAATGTACCTCTCCCTTAGCCGGCAAGGAATACATAGAGAAATCTTTAGAAAAAACACATAGATGGGCGGGGATTTGTCTACACGCCAAGAAAAGTGGGCAAGCGTTATATGGAATTGTCCAAGGCGGGAGATATAAAGATTTGCGTAAAATCTCGGCTAAATTTATCGGCGTTATGGATTTTGAAGGCTTTGGAATCGGCGGGGAGTTCGGCAACGATAAAAAAGAAATGACAAAAATGATTAGCTGGGTGATTGACGAACTGCCGGAAGAAAAACCCCGGCACTTGCTGGGCATAGGCTATCTGGAAGACATAGATAAAATCATCAAAGAGGGCGTGGATACCTTTGATTGCACGGTGCCCACCCATTATGCCAGGCGCGGTATAGCTTTCACTTCCGAAGGGAAACTGGATTTGGGCAAAGCAATATTTTTAAAAAACAAAACCGCTTTGGACAAAAAATGCGATTGCTATGTCTGCCAAAGCTATAAGAAAAATTACATCAGCCATTTGTTGCGCGCCAAAGAGCTCACGGCTTTCAAACTTTTAACTTTCCATAATCTTTATTTTTTTAATTCACTGGTAGAAAAAATCCGGCAGGATGTTAAGAATGGCAGGATATAGGGCGTATATTGCATTATCGAATTATTTATGCTATAATAAAGACGTAGGTTGAAAATAGAAAAACGTTTATTTCTCCCTTTTGGGGGTAGGTAATCTGGGAAATCTGCGGAGAGCCAAATGAAATAAACGACTGATTGCTAAGGCGGTTGGGAGATTTCATTCAGTTGTCGAACTGGATTAATTCTCTTAGCCGCCTTTTTGGTCGGTCGGCACCTAACGACGGTTCGGAGTTAAAAAATAAAAAATATGAAATTAACACCTAAAATAGAAAAATTAATTGAAAAAGCCACTCCTTTGGGGAACACCTGGAACAGCGTTCATATCAGATACACCATGTTAATGAGGAAGGCAGAAGTCCTCGTTAAGGAGCGCATTTCTGGAGAAAGGAAAGGACTCCCCGGCGAACCGGCATATATGCACTCTTTTCGGGTCTATCAAGACGTAAATAGGTTGCACCATTGGGATGATCCAGACTTAGAGCTGTTTTTAGCCGCCCTACTGCACGATATTGTTGAAGACGGCGGTGTCTCTTTTGAGGAGTTGGTTGATATTGGTTTTCCCGGAAAAACAATAAGGCTGATATATCTTTGCACACACGACAAAACAATAAAAAACCATACAGAACGGTGGATGCTTATGATTGCTGGGCTGGTTGAAGCCAGAAATGATGATGCTTGGACTATAAAATTAGCAGATTTGACTGATAATTTAAAACAATCAGAAGGACTGTCTCAAGAGGATAGAAAGTTTATGGTTGAAGTAAAGGCGCCCATACTGCTTCGCCTAACTGAAGATTTTGATAATTGGACAAGGCGTTGGCGCAATGAATTGAGGGATGAGATGCTAAAACAGAGGGATGTAATTAGTAGAGAAGATAAAATAAAAACTTGAAAATGTCTTCTTTCAGGAATAAAGTAAATATAATTAAAAAATAAAAATATGAACAAAATAAAAAATTTATCTGAATTGAAATTACTAGGTTTGTACTCTGACGTTATGGAAGAGTTACGTAGAAGGGGGTTAATCAGAACCTCCAACAATCCGGTTGCTGATTACGCAGAATATCTCGTCGCAAAAAAATTGAATCTGCAACTTCTAACTAGCTCCTATAAATCAGCCGATGCCGTAGATAAAAAAACTGGGACAAAATATCAAATAAAATCTCGTCGTATAACCCAATATAATTCATCTCGTCAATTAGGTGTTATAAGGAATTTAGATAAAGCAGATTTCAACTATTTGGTAGCGGTTTTTTTTGATAATAAATTTAATGTTTTAGATATATATAAAATTCCGAAAAGAATAATAAAAAAATATGCACGATTTAGTAAGCATCAAAATGGACACATTCTGATAATGCGCGGGCCTATTCTGGAAGATAAAACGGTTGAAATAATTGATAAATAATCAAGGATGGTAAAATTTAGCGAACAATATAAATATGATTTACCGGAAAAGTTGATTGCCAAGAAACCGGCTTCGCCGAGAGATAGCAGCCGGCTTTTGGTTTATAACAGGCAAACAGGCAAAATATTTTTTGATAAGTTTTTTAATTTGGCGAATTATTTGCCGAAAAACGCGGTTTTGGTTTTTAACGAGACAAAAGTTATCCAAGCAAGACTAACTTTGAAAAAAGCGACCGGCGGGAAATTAAAAATTTTATATCTGGAAACTGTGGGGGAAAACATAAAAGCAATGTCTGACCGCAAGCTGAATGTTGGCGACAGGATATTCCTGAATAAAAAAATATATTTTAATGTGGCCGGCCAGGAAGAAAACATATTTTTGCTAAAGCCGTCTTTCAACATAAATAAAACCTATGAGATTTTTAATAAATATGGTGAAGCGCCGATTCCGCCGTATATAAAAAACTCGCCCCTGTCTAAAAAAGAGCTGAAAGAAAAATATCAGGCGATTTTTGCCAAAAACTACGGCTCGGTGGCAGCCCCAACGGCATCTTTGCATTTTACAAGGCGTTTATTGACCAAAATAAAAAAAGCCGGCATAAATGCCAGGTTCCTGACATTGCACGTTAATTTGGGCACATTCGCCCCGCTGACAGAAGAAAATTTAAAAATCGGGAGATTGCACGAAGAACACTATGAAATAAGCAAGGAGACCGCAGATTTTTTGAATAAAGCGAAAGAGCAGGGCAGGCCTATCATCGCGGTAGGCACAACCGCCTGCCGGGCGCTGGAATCGGCAACAGTTAATGGAAGCTTAGAAAAACTTAGCGGAACAACAGATATTTTTATCCGCGAAGGTTATAAATTCAAATTTATCGACGGACTGATAACTAATTTCCATTTGCCGGGATCCAGTTTAATGATGCTGGTGGCGTGCCTGGTCGGACGCAAAAAACTTTTAGATATTTATAAAACCGCCATCGCCAAGAAATTCAGATTTTACTCCTTCGGCGACGGGATGCTGGTTTTTTAAACAATGTTTAAAATATTTGATAAATACAATCTAATAACAGAATTATCGGATAAGAACGATGGGTCGATGAGTTCTCCAGGATTTTTAAATGGAAAATTTGATAGCAAAGAAGTTGTTTCAAACAGGAATAATTTTTTTAAGAAACTAAGGATTGACCCGGAATCTGTAGTGGCAACCGGTTCCCTGCACGGCAATATTGTTGCGGCCGCAGGTGCAAAAGATGCGGGTAAAATATTAAAAAAAGTTGACGGACTGCTGGCAAAAGAGGGAAATTTGTTTTTATCTTTGACTGTGGCAGATTGTTTGCCGGTTTATTTATATGATTCCGAAAATCAAGTCATAGGACTGCTTCACTGCGGCTGGAGGGGGATAGCGAGCGGCATTTTAGAGAATGGTATCAAAAAAATGACAGAACAATTTGGATCGTCGACTAAAGATATATTGGCCGGAATAGGGCCCGGCATTTCCAAATGCCATTTTGAAGTTGGTCAAGACGTGGCCAAAAAACTTGGTTCTTCGGGAAAATTTATTGATTTAAAGGATTTAGCTGCGAAAAAGCTGTTGGCGCTGGGATTGGAACAAAAAAACATTGAAATAAATCCTGAATGCACATTTTGTTGTGCAGATAAATATTTTTCTTTCAGGAGGGATAAGCCCCAAAAAACGCAGACAATGGTTGCGGTTATTGGGATGAAAAATTAAAATCATTATGATCACAGAAGAACAAGAAAAATGGGTTAAGCATCTGGATTTGAAAAAAATTGATGTTTTTCCTTACAATCCGAAAACAAAAGAAGTTTTTGAAAAAGTAAAAAATAAAATTCAGAAATTTTTGGGTAATGTTGGAGTATCCCATTGCGGTTCAACAGGTTTGGGAATATCCGGCAAAGGAGAAATAGATTTGTATGTTCCGGTAGCACCGGCTAATTTTGATAAACACCTAGTGAAAATGACAGAAAATTTAGGGAAGCCGCGCAGTATTTATCCTGCAAGGCGGGCGAGGTGGGTGGAATATGTTGATGATATAATGGTTGAAATATTTTTAATAAATAAAGAATGCCAGGATTGGACCAGCTTAGTAATTTTCGAAGGTTATCTTAAAAACAATCCGGAAGAATTGAAATCCTATGAAAATCTGAAAAAGAATGCCAACGGCGCGAATCACCAGGATTATGCAAGGGGAAAAATAGAATTTATAAATTATATATTAGAGAAAGCGAAAAATGGATAATCCTAAAATTTTGGTGCATGTTTGCTGTGCGGTTTGCGGAGCGGCTTTAACGGATTTTTTGAAAGATAAATACGAAGTTGTTTTGTTTTTTTATAATCCAAATATCCACCCGGAGGAGGAATATAAAAAAAGAAAAGAGTCGGTAGAAAAATTGGCAAAAATATACGGGATAACTTTTATAGAAGGGGAGTATGACAAAGAAAACTGGTTTTTAAAAGTAAAAGGCTTGGAAACAGAGCCGGAAGGCGGGAAAAGGTGCCCGGTTTGCTTTGAGATGAGGCTGGAAAAAACGGCGCGCCTGGCAAAAGAAAGGGGGATTAAATTTTTTAGCACTACGCTTTCAATGAGCCCTTATAAAAACGAAGAGGCAGTAGGCCAGATAGCAGATGAAATTGCTAAACAAATGGGGCTGGAATTTTTGGATTCAGGAAAATTAGGCTTGGACAAAAAACAAAATTGGCAGAAAAGCCGGCAGCTGGCCAGGGAATATAATTTTTACCACCAAAAATACTGCGGATGCCAGTTTTCGATAAGAAAATAATTTTTTTTAATAATTTCCGTAATAACTTATGCAAGGTCGATAAAATTAAAAAATATAATGTAAATTTTTATGGAATCTGTAACAAATGTAAAAAATAAAGTTTACACTGAGGATGATAGGCCGAAGTGCCACGACTGTGGTACGGTAATGGAAATAGATAACGAGGAAATAAAAAATGGGGTTGAGCTGGTTTATGACGATGCAGGCGAGAAAATAAAAATATTCAAATGTACTGATTGTTATGCCAAGAATGCCAGTCTAGCTAATTTTAGGAAGTGTGAAGTTTATTCCCGGGTGGTGGGCTATATAAGGCCTGTCCAGCAATGGCATAAGGGCAAAAAACAGGAATACGCCGAACGGGAGGAATTTAAATGTACATCTTGTTAATTTTTTAAATTGCGGGTAAAATTAGAAACAATCGTTAAATTTTTTTAACGATTGTTTGTTAAATATCTGTCAGATAACAGTTTTATTATGGAAATAAAAAAAGACGAATTCGGCCCGGAAATGATAGTAAAGGTTTATGACCCTAAAATCGGTATGGAGGGTTTTTTGGTTGTGCACAATACTGCATTGGGGCCCGGGAAAGGAGGAATTAGGATGACCCCCAATATCACGGAAGAGGAGGTTTACAGGCTGGCCAGTACCATGACCTGGAAAAATTCTTTGGCAGGGATTCCTTTCGGAGGGGCGAAGGCCGGCATTGTTTGGAACGGGGGAACGGAAGAATTGAAAAAACAGTTTGTTCAAAGCTTTGCCAGGTCAATAAAATTATTAACGCCCAAAAAATATATTGCAGGGCCCGATGTGAATACTGGCGAGAAAGAAATGACCTGGTTTGTGGATGCGACCGGCAATTGGAGATCTGCCACCGGCAAGCCCGCTAATTTGTGCATGAAGATTTTCGGAGGAGAAGGCGAGAAATGCGGCATCCCCCACGAGTTCGGCAGCACCGGCTGGGGCGTGGCCCAATCTACCAAGGCCGTGGCAGATGCATTGGGTCTGGATTTCAACGGAATAAAGGTATCGATCCACGGGTTCGGGAACGTCGGTACGTTCACTTATAAATTCTTGACTGAAATGGGTGCCAAGGTTGTTGCTTTGGCGGACCATACCGGAGTTATCCATTCGGAAGACGGTTTAGACGGCAAGAAGATAAAAGACATGGTAAGAGAGGGGAAGCATATATCTTCTTATCCGGGTTTGAAGAAACTTTCACCTGAAGATTTTTGGAAAATCCCGGTTGATATAATGATTCCGGCTTCCGTGACGGATGTCATAAACGAAAATAACAAAAAAGACATAAAGGCGAAAATCATCATCGAAGCCGCCAATATACCGATGAGGGAGGAAATAGAGCAGGAGCTTTTAGGAAAAGGGATATTTATTTTGCCGGATTTCGTTGCCAACGCCGGCGGAGTGATTTCTTCTTATGCCGAATACCGCGGATATAATCCGAAAAGGATGTTTGAAATCGTGAAAAACAGGATAACAAAGGCAACGAACTCTATTGTCAAAAAATCTTTGAAGAAAAAAGAAAATCCCAGGAAAATTGCCATGGAAATAGCCAGGGAAAGAGTCGTTAAAGCAATGAGAAATAGGAAAGAAAAATAGCCCCTTAATCCTTGACACGGATCCTTGTTTTTAGTATTATTAGAGGTGTTTTAAAAGGTCGCGGGATAATTAAAAAACCAGAAATACAGAAGCCAAAAACGCGGATTCCGCGATTAAGGTTTTTGGAAATATGGTAATAACAATGGCCCCAAAACCAGAATTCGCTCCAAATCCAGCATTTGGACCAAAACCAGAATTCGCTCCCAAGCCTCAAGGCGGCAAGGGATGCCCATGCCCGGTATGTCCTCCGAAGTTTTCTCCAGAAGAAGAGGAATAAAATAGCTATCTAAGAGGGAACCCCAAAAGGGTTCTCTTTTGTTTTCTTAAGAAAGTGGTAGAATATAAAAATCAGCAAATAATAATTAACAGCTAAAAGATATGCTTACAATAGAACAAGTCAAGCAGAATCCTTATATTTTAGAGTTCATAAACCAGACCGAAAGGGCGATGGAGGCTCTTTTTTATACCAACCACGGCTTAAGGCATTGCAATCTAGTTTCAGAAAGGGCTCAAAAAATTGCAAAGGAGCTTGGTTTACCGGAAAAGGACCAGGAATATGCCGCAATCGCCGGCTTTTGTCATGATATGGGCAATTTCTTAAGCCGTACGTTTCATAATTACCTGGCCCCGCTGGTTTTCCAGCAGGTTTTTGCCAACCAGATGGATCCGGAACAGCTGGCCATAATCATGCAGGCCATTGCCGAACACGACAAGGCGGAAATGCGTTTTACCAACGCTGTGTCAGCCGTTCTGGTCTTGGCGGATAAATCCGACGTTGACCGTTCCCGCGTTACGGAAAAAAATGTGGAAAAGATAAAAACCGATATCCATGACAGGGTTAATTACGCTACCGAAGAAAGCGATATAAAGGTGAGTAAAGAAAAGAAAATGATCACTCTGACCCTGAAAATCGACACCAATTTCGTGCCGATTATGGAATATTTTGAAATTTTCACCGAAAGGATGGTTTTTTGCCGTTTAGCAGCGGAATTCTTAGGATATAAGTTCGGATTGGTAATCAATAGTTTCCGTCTATTATAATCAGGGCCAGGAACAAAAATGAAACGATTTTACGTAGTTTGCGATAACATCCGGAGCCTGGAGAACATAGGCTCGATATTCCGTACGGCCGACGCGCTGGCAGTAGGCAAAATATTCTTGTGCGGGATTTCAGGATATCCCCCTAACGACAAAATCAGCAAATCCGCGCTTGGGGCGGAAAAAACAATTCCTTTCGAACATCACTGGCAAACTTGGCGGTTGATTGATAAGCTTAAAAAAGAGGGCGTTAAAATAATAGCTTTGGAAAAAACGGAGAATGCGGTCTTATACAGCGATTTTCGGCCGGAATTCCCTTTAGCCTTAGTGGTTGGAAATGAAATAAAAGGAGTGTCTGAAAGCATTCTTAAAAAAGCGGATAAAATAATTTATCTGCCCATGCGGGGCTCTAAAGAATCGTTAAACGTAAGCGTAGCCTTCGGGGTCGCGGGCTATGAAATTAATAAATATCGTTAATTTTTAAAAATATGGCACCAGAACAAATTATAAATTTCGTTAATGATCCTAAAAATATGCCAATCTTCCTTCTGTTCGTTGCCTGGGTGGCCTTATGGAAGGGCTTGGCGCTTTGGAAAGCGGCAAGAAAGGGAGAAAGGGTGTGGTTTGTGGGACTGCTGGTAATAAACAGCATGGGGTTATTGGAAATATTGTATTATTATTGGTTAAATAAATATTCTTTGGAAAAACTAATCGGAAAGAAATGAGAAACGCCACTCTCTGCCTTTTAGTTAAAAAAGAAAATAACTCTATTTCGTAAATCCTTTTAGCCATGAAGAAGAGGAGTTTTGGCGTAGGGAAATGGAACGGTGTGGGTGGGAAAGTGGACAAAGAAAAAGACAAATCAATCCTTGATGCGGCAATCCGGGAGACGAAAGAGGAAATAGGAGTAGATTTGGTAAACCCTGAAAAAGTGGCGGTGATGCGATTCAGGTTTCCGTATAAAGAAGAATGGAACCAGGATGTCCACGTTTTTTTAGCTGAAAAATGGATTGGCGAGCCGGAAGAATCCGAAGAAATGGCGCCGAAATGGTTCAAGGTTCCGGAAATCCCTTACGACAAAATGTGGGATGACGACAAATATTGGCTGCATCATATCCTGGCCGGGGAAAAACTGGAAGCGGACTTCGTCTTTAAAGAGGGCGAAATAATAGCCGGCCACGAAATAAAGATTGTTGACATTTAAATTCAAAAGAGTAATATAAAAACATGAATAAAAACTTCCAGACAAACTTGTTGCTTAACCTGCTTTTGTCCGACGACGTTGGGAGGTTTTATTGTTAGAAAAAAGAAATTTTTTACAATCATAAAGCCCCTCAACGCGAGAGGCTTTTTTGAGGGTTACAATATAAAACCCTTGGTCATTGTCAAAAACGGGCAGCGAGGCTGTCTGTAAAAAAGGAACAGGAGGTGAGAGGTGGCAAGAGACAAAATGATTATTTTTGACACAACCCTGCGCGACGGCGAACAGTCGCCCGGCTGCAGGATGGATGCCGATTCTAAGCTCTTGATAGCCAGGCAATTGGCGAAATTGGGCGTTGATGTTATTGAGGCGGGCTTCCCGGTTTCTTCGCCGGGAGATTTGGAGGCGGTTTCTAAAATAAGCCAGGAAATAGAAGGGCCGACAATCTGCGCCCTGGCCAGGACACGCACCCTGGATGTGGAAACGGCCGGCGACGCCATTAAGAAAGCAAAAAAGCAGCGGATCCATGTTTTCATCGCCACTTCCGATATCCATATGGAAAATAAGCTCCGCAAGTCGCCCCAGAAGGTCATGGAGATGGCGGCCCAAGCCATACAATGCGCGGGATGCTACACAAATGACATTGAATTTTCGCCGGAAGATGCCAGCAGGAGCGGATTGGATTTCCTGATGGAAATCATCTCGATGGCGATAGAAGGGGGCGCTACAACCATCAATATCCCGGATACCGTCGGTTATAGCGTGGGAGAAGAATATTATGTATTGATGCAGAAGGTCTGCAACCTTGTCGCGGCCCATCCCGATGTGGTGGTTTCAACCCATTGCCATAATGACCTGAATCTGGCGGTGGCCAACACTCTGGCCGGCATCAGGGCCGGAGCCAGACAGGCAGAGTGCTGTGTCTTGGGCATCGGAGAACGGGCGGGGAACGCCCAATTGGAAGCCGTTGTGATGGCGCTGAAAACCCGCCACGACTATTTCGGCAATCTGCAGATGGGAATCGACACCCGAGAACTGGGCAATACAGCCAGACTGGTTGCTTCAGTTATCGGCAAGCCCATCGCTGACAACCTGCCGATCATCGGGGGAAGCGTTTTTGCCCACAGTGCCGGGATCCATGCCGACGGAGTGATCAAGGACCGCCGCACTTACGAAATAATGAAACCCGAAGATGTGGGCTGGAAAGGAGAGCCCTCGCCGCTTACCAAACATTCTGGCAGAGGCGCCCTGCAGCATAGGCTGAAAAACCTGGGCTACCAGCTTGATGATGCAACCCTGGAAAAGGTCTTTGTAAGGTTCAAATCATTGGCGGACCAGAAGACCTATATCCACAACGACGATATCCATATGCTGATGCAGGAAGTCATGATTGCCCAGCGCGCAAGCTCGGAAAACCTTTTCATCGTTGAAGACGTGGATTATCACCGGATTGCCGGCAAGATCAAAGTCAATGTCGTCCTGAAGCGCAACGGAAGCGAATTCGAAGCGTCCGGCAGGGGGGACGGCCCGGCCAGCGCAGTCGGCGATGCTATCAATAAAATCCTGCGCCAGCATAAGATCGTCAATTCGGACTTGGTCCTTAAGGATTTTAACATCGGCAAGGGTCCCGGGGGATTGGAGGCAATGGGATTGGCCACTCTGCGGGTGGAAAACGAAGGCAAAGCCGGCTATGGGCGGGGGAGCGATACCGATATAATCCTTGCCTGTGCCAAGGCTTTGGTTTCAGCCGTAAACCACCTTTTGGAGGCCCCGGTCAAAAAGGCCACCGAGTAGCTTGACAAGCCCTTCTGTTCTTTGATAAGATAAAGCCGACTAATTTAGTCGGCTATTTATTTATAAAATGTTCAAAGTTTCAAAGAAAACTGAATATGGCTTGAGGGCGATGATTTACCTGGCCGGGCAGAAAAAGGGCCGGATCTGCTCCATAAAGGAAATATCCCAGGAAGAAGGGATCCCTTTTGATTTCCTGGAAAAAATCGTCTCGCAGCTGGAAAAAGCAGGACTGTTAAAGGCGAAGAAAGGAGTTGCCGGCGGATATTCTTTGGATAAGCCAGCTAAAAATATAACTGTCGGGCAGATTGCCACGGCACTGGAAGGAAAATTGTCGCCTGTGGGATGTTCATTATGCTCAAAATCGAGAAAATGTCTGTCGAAAAATGTCTGGGATAAAGTGAAAGAATCTTTGAATAAAACCTTAAATTCCTTGAATTTAGCCGACCTCATTAAATAATTTTAAAAATATGAAGAAGATTTATTTAGATTATGCCGCTACAACTCCTGTTGATCCGCTGGTTGCAAAAGCCATGGCTTCTTATTTTTCAGAAAAATTCGGCAATACCATGTCTTTGCATTCTTTCGGCCAGGAGGCAAAAATGGCTTTGGAAGAAAGCCGGGAGATTGTGGCAGATTTGATTTTCGCTAAGCCTTCGGAAATAACTTTTACCTCGTCGGCCACAGAAAGCAACAACCTGGCCCTGAAGGGCGTGGCCATGGCCAATAAACACTTGGGCAAACATATTATAATTTCCGCAATTGAACATCCGTGCGTTTTAGAATCTGCCAACTGGCTGAAAAAACAAGGTTTTGATGTTACAAAAATCGGCGTTGATAAATATGGCATGGTTTCTCCGGAGAATATCAAAAAGACCATAAAAGAAGATACGATTTTAGTTTCCATAATCCACGGTTCGAATGAAATCGGCACAATCGAACCTATTGCTGAAATCGGTAAAATCTGCCGGGAAAAGGGAGTATTGTTCCATACCGATGCCTCCCAATCCCTCGGTAAAATTCCGATTGACGTGAACAAAATGAATATTGATCTGTTGACCGCCAGTTCCCATAAAATGTACGGCCCCAAAGGTGCAGCTTTATTGTTTGTAAAAGAGGGCGTTAAAATCGAACCGATACTGCACGGCGGCGGGCAGGAAAACGGGCTAAGGTCTTCCACCGTGAACATCCCGGCCATTGTCGGATTCGCCAAGGCCTGCGAAATCGCCAAGAAAGAAATGTCTGGCGAGGCGAAAAGACTGGCAAAATTAAGGGATAAGTTGATAAAAGGCGTTTTGAAAATCCAGGGGGCACATTTGAACGGCCATCCTAAAATCCGCCTGCCCAATAATGCCAATTTCAGTTTTGATTTCATTGAAGGAGAATCTCTGATAATACAGCTGGATCTGCATGGAGTGGCTTGTTCTACCGGTTCGGCCTGTTCCTCGGCTAAGCTTGAGCCCAGCCATGTCTTGCTGGCAACCGGCATGAAACACGAACAGGCGCACGGTTCTTTGAGGGTTTCTTTGGGCAAGTGGACAAAAGAATCGGATATAAACTATTTATTAAAGATTTTACCTAAAATAATCAAACAATTAAGAAAAATATCACCCTATGGAAAAAAATAATACGTGCGCGGGCATATACACTAAAAAGGTCATAGAAACCTTCAAAAATCCGCACAATTACGGGAAAATAAAAAATGCCGACGGCATCGGCAAGGTCGGGAATATCGTCTGCGGTGACGTGATGTGGCTTTATATCAAGGTCGCCAAAAACAAGAAAAAGGAGGATTTTATAAAAGACGTAAAGTTTGAGACTTTTGGTTGTGTGGCTGCTATCAGCACGAGTTCCATGATTACGGATTTGGTTAAGGGAAAGACCATAAAAGAAGCCTTGAAAATCACAAAAGACAATATAGTTGAATCCCTTGGCGGCCTGCCAAAAATAAAATACCACTGTTCTGTTCTGGCGATAGATGCTTTGGCCGAGGCGATTTTCGATTATTTAAAGAAAAATAAAATGCCCATCCCGAAGGAGTTAGAGGATAGGCACAAGAAGGCAAAGAGAGAGCGGGGGATACTGGAAAAAAGATACAAAAACAGGGCGGAATAGGGCCCAAATGCCGGATTTTAGGGGGTTATTATACCCCCTGTTTTTATGCTCTTTGCTCTTGACAAAATAGTAATAATGTGGTATAATACAACCATAATAAGAATAGTTCTTTCCACATAAAAGTGCCTATTTCCCCTAGTGATTTATGGACTTGGCTACACCTCTTAGAGCATGATTCCGTGCTTTAAGAGGTGTAGCTAACCTTATCGCGGGCAATGGTGCTCGCGGTAATGCGGGTCAGGGAATTGGATGGAGGAGTGAGACATGTTGAAGTCAAAGAGCGTTATTGTTCTTTTCGGACTCGCAGTACTGTTCTGCGGAACGGTCTACTGCTTCGCCGCCAGCGCATTGGCGGAAGTCCAGAAGGAGAGCGCGGGGAGAGATCGCGAGATCTCCCGCTTGATCGGCAAGCGCTGATCATCTCTCGTGGCGGCGGCCCTTTAAGGGCAAAGGCGGTGGAAGTATTCACCGCCTTTTTTTGTTGAAAAAAATGTGCTATTATGACAAAGTTAAAAATATGTCAAAGAAACCAGCATTAAAAAATCGCATAATTGTAGCCATGTCCGGAGGGGTGGACAGCTCGGTGGCGGCAGCTCTATTAAAAAGAGCCGGCTTTGACGTTGTCGGCATACACATGAAATTCTGGTCCGAATCCGAAAAGACTGGGAATAAGTGTTGCACGATGGAATCCGAAAAACGGGCGAGGCTGGTGGCCAAGAAAATCGGCATACCTTTTTATGTTTTGAACATGGAAAAGGAATTCAAGAAAGCTGTGGTAGATTATTTTTTAAAGGAAAACCGGCTGGGCAACACCCCGAATCCATGCGTAGTCTGCAATAAGGAAATAAAATTCGGGCTTTTATTGAAAAAAACGATGGGTTTGGGCGCCGGCCATATTGCCACCGGTCATTATGCAAAAATCAAAAAAGGAAAAGACGGGTTTAAGCTGTTTATGGGAGGGGACAAAGCCAAAGACCAGTCTTATTTTTTGTGGAAACTGGACCAGAAAACCCTTTCGCGCGTTATTTTTCCCTTAGCATACTATACTAAAAGCCAGGTTTTGGAATTGGCCAAAGAATTCGGCCTGCCATTTAAAAATGTCGAGGAATCGATGGAAATCTGTTTTGTGGGCGATACGGTTGAAAATTTTCTTAAAAAATATTTAAAAACAAAGCCCGGCAATATTGTTGATAAATCCGGCAAGGTGCTGGGAAAACACGAAGGGCTTTATAATTACACCATCGGCCAGAGAAAGGGCATTGGATTTTCCGGAGGGCCATTCTATGTTTTAGAAAAAGATGTTAGAAAGAATAATCTTATCGTAACAAAAGACGAAAAGGATTTATTGAAGGAAGAATTATCGACCAAGGGAATAAACTGGATTTCTGGGCAAGAACCAAAATTCCCAATTAAGGTTTTGGCTAAAATAAGATACAGGACGGCTGGCGCTCAGGCGACAATAAAAAAAGAAAAGGGCAAGATGAAAGTTATATTTTCAAAACCTCAGAGAGCCATAACGCCGGGCCAGTCTGTAGTATTTTATAAAGGACAAGAACTTTTGGGCGGGGCAATAATAATATGAAAAATATCCAGAAAAAAGGCGTATTAATCGCATTCGGGGAGATGTTTTTGAAATCTGACAGCGTCAGGAAGTTCTTTAAGCAGAAATTGGTGGATAGCCTTGTTTTGGCGGTAAAAAAAGTTGATCCGGAGGCAAAGATAGTTATTCTGCGCGAAAGAGTTTTTATCCAGTCAAAAAATCCGGAAAAATTGATTCCGGCGCTAAAAAATATATCAGGGACAGCCTGGCTGGCGGAAGTTTTTTACTTCCCTAAGTTTAATTTAACCGCTTTGGGAAAATTTGTTGATGAGAATTATGGGGATTGGATGAAAAAAGGAGAAAAATTTGCAATCAGGTTGAATCTACAGAAATCCGCTGCAAAAGACGATTCGCAGAAAATAATCGAGAGGCTGGCGCGTAATATCAACAGGAAAGTTGATTTAAAAAAGCCCGATAAGGAAATTTTTGTGGAAATAAAGAAAGAAGGAACGTTTTTATACTTTAAAAAAGAAAAAGGCCTGGGTGGGTTTCCCGCAGGCGCCTCGGGCAAAATTTCGATTTTAATGTCAGGGGGGATAGATTCCCCGGTTGCCGCGCATTTGATGCTCAGGAAGGGCGTTAATTGCGTCTGGTTGCATTTCCATAGCTTCCCCTTGGTTTCCAATAAGAGTATTGAGAAAATAAAAGAGCTGGCCGAAGTTTTTAAGGCTTACCAGAATAGGTTGAAAATTTATTACCTGCCATTTTCGAAAGCGCAGGTTGAAATAAAAGCCAAGGCGCCGGCGAATTACAGGATTTTGCTTTACAGGCGTCTGATGTTCCGCATTGCCGAAGAAATTTCCGCAAAAGAAAACTGTAAAGCCCTGGCCACCGGCGAAAGCCTGGGGCAGGTGAGCTCGCAAACTTTGCCGAATATGAATATAATTGAAGAATCAGTGAAAATTCCGGTCTTGAGGCCGCTGATAGTGATGGACAAGCAGGAGATAACGGATTTGGCAAAAAAAATAGGCACTTACGATATTTCCATAAAACCGCAGGAAGACTGCTGCACTTTGTTCACTCCGAAACACTCGACTGCCGAAGGAAAATTGGAAGACGTGAAAAAAATGGAAAAGAAATTAAATATTAAAAAAATAATCAGGGAAACTATTAAAGAAACAAAAATTGTGGTAATATAAAAAATGCTAAAGCATCTTGTATATTTACTCGTTCGGTCGGAATAAAAATAAATTTTTACTTCTCCCTCGCTCGCAAATATAATTTTATGAATACAAAAAAAATAATTATAACAATCGCTGTCGTCGTTGTTTTTATCGGACTGATAGCGTGGTATTTATCAGCCCATAAAGTCCAGGATAACCGCGTAATCTTTTTTTACAGGACAGATTGCCCTCATTGCAAAAATGTAGAGGATTATGTTGCGGCGAACAACATAGAACAGAAAATAACTTTCGAAAAATTGGAAGTCGGCTCGAATCAAGGGAATGCCAGCCTGCTCTTTTCCAAATTGGGAATTTGCGGAGTTGACACTTCGTCTGGCGCGCCAGTGCCGGTATTCTGGGACGGAAAAACGCCTAACCTTTCAAACAGCCAGAGGTGCATAGTGGGCGACCAGCCGATTATTGATTATTTTTCTAAACTAAAATAATGAAGAAGTTTTATTTAGCATCGGTTCTGACTTTTTTAGGCCTTTTTTCAGGCCAGTTTGCTTATGCCATCTGCCCGCTTTGCGTGGTAGCTATCGGCGCAGGACTGGGATTGTCGAGATGGCTGGGCGTAGACGATCTGGTTTCCAGTGTCTGGATTGGCGGATTGCTGGTTGCCTTGATAGGCTGGACAATAGACTGGTTCAACCGCAAAAACATCCATTTCATGTTCAGAAACGCCGTTACCGCTTTGGCTTATTATCTGCTGGTTCTGTTGCCGCTTTACTACGGCCACATCATCGGCCACCCTTTGAATAAATTCTGGGGAGTTGATAAAATCATACTTGGCACCATAATCGGGACAATAATCACAATCTTGGCGATAGTCCTGCACTTCTGGATGAAAAAAAATAATGGCGGCAAGGTTTATTTCCCTTACCAGAAAGTTGTCATTCCGGTTGCTTCTTTGATAATCACAAGCTTAATAATTTATTTTTTAATAAAATAACATGGCAGAAATAAACAAAAAAGAAGTCCAGGATTTAATAAATAAAGTTTCAGCCAGCAAAAAGGGTCAGCTGGATTTGTCTTCCGACGAAGATCTGTCCATTGCCATAATGAACCTGATTTCCATCGAGGAGCATTTCTTTTTTACGGGAGTGAAAACCGAAAAACCCGAATATTTTGATTTGCTGAGGACAACCAGGGAAATGCGCAAGGAATTGCTGAAAAAGTTGATTAAGGATTACGAAGGAGAAGTATGGTGCATTTCAAAGCATTTGCTCGCAGCTTCGATGAGATTGATGGAAGTAGGCACAAAGGCTTTGGGCCAGGGCAAGAACGAGGAAGCGCAGGACTTGTTCAAGAAATCTTACGAGCTTTATTCTCTATTCTGGGGATTGAATCTTAAAATGCTTAATATCGGCGCTGTGAAAAAAATCAGCGACGAGGCGTTGGATAAGAAAGATACAAAGAAAGGGGTGCTGGGAAAGCTGGGAGATATTGTGAAATATGTGATTGACTGCTGTAAAGAGTAAAAAACAAATTTAAAAAGCGGGGAAGTCCCGCTTTTTTGTTTGTTGCGATATTTTGGAATAAAAAAGGCTCGGGGAAACTTTCAGCTTCTCCGAGCCACTTCACATTATCTGGCGATTGCTCGCCTTGTTGCTGGATTACGACCCCACTGTCCCTTGTTCGCCACCTTCGTCAGTGGACGTGGCAGTCGCAGTTGTGTGCGCGCCATCCTGAACATCAGCCGGCGCCTTCGCTTCCTTGGCGCAGGGCCACCTATAGATCTCCCAAGGTTTGGCGAATCCCTGGAACCCATCGTTCTCGGGGGTAAACTTTTCGAAAGTATCCCCGTAATGTGTCAGGCGAGTGATGGCCTTCACGTCAGAGCGCAACCTGGTGTTGAGCTCATCGTAGGATGCGTGAACGGTCCCGGGCGAGAAGAGCTGGCAGTCGTGGAAGATCGCCCGTACTCCGTTCTCGACCCTAAGATGTACGAATAGCGAAGGGTCGAACCTGGTGTCACCGGTGAACAGCACTGTCCTGTCCACCAGAATTCCGGTTGACCAGAATCCCTCTTCCCACAGCTTGACGTTGCCGGGCGTGTGGGCTGTGCGGAAGATGAGGAGTTCTATGCCATCCACCACGATCCGGTAGGCTTCCCTCGGCTGGGACTGCACCCAGATGGGCTTCATTGGGTTAACGAGGTCTGAGAACCTCAAGAGCGGCTCCTCGTTGTGCTCGCATCCGCCGCGAAGCGTCTGATCCCAGAGGATACCGAAGTAGGGCTCTGTGATGATCAGCGGCACTTTCCGCTTCATCACATACCTGCTCATCAGCAGCAGCTCCTCCGCGCCCCCGACGTGGTCGGCGTGGCTGTGGGTGAAGAAGTAGTAGTCGAAATCAAACACCTTCATCCCTTGCCTGTTCAGCGCCATGGGGATCGTGGTGCCGATGTCTACCAGGATCGTTTTCCCGTCCTTCGCAATGATCAGGGACGTCTGGTCATTCTTCTTGGCGAAGGCCGATCCCACGCCGACGAAGCAAAAGACCAAAGCTCCTTTGCTTGCTTCCTTGATCTGCTCGAGCATGCTTTGAGGCATGGCTCCCTCCTGTTCTCCTTCTCTTCGAAGGCAATGGGTGTAAATTCTAAAATTGACAATGTCCCGACAAGCACAGTTTTTATACCATAATAAATCTTTTATGTCAATGGTAAACCAAAAACCGCCTCAATTAAAAGTTGCTGGGAATGGCTCGCCTTTTGTTTGGTGGACGGAATTATAGTATAATTGATATATAATAATTAAATTTAATTTTTAAAATCATGTTTCTAAAAAAAGATCCTAAGTTTTGCGATTTGACCGGCAAAGTAGCCATTATAACCGGAGCTGCCAAGGGCATGGGAAAGGCCCACGCATTAAAACTCTCTGGCGCCGGAGCTAAAGTCGTCGTTTCTGATATCTCCTTGCAAGAATCCCAGCTTGTCGTTGACGAAATAAAAAAAATGAGGGGAGAGGCGATTGCGGTGAAATGCGATGTCAGCAAGAAAGCGGATATAGATAATTTAGTTTCAGAAACCTTGAAAAAATTCGGCAAAATTGATATTTTGGTGAACAATGCCGGGATTTATCCGTTCGAGCCGTTCTTAGAAATGCCGGAAGATCATTTCCAGAAAGTGATTGATATCAACCTGAAAGGATATTTCCTGATGGCCCAGGCTGCGGCTAAGGAGATGGTAAAACAGAAATCGGGGGCAATTGTGAATATCAGTTCGATTGCCATGGGCCAGGTTGGAGTAGGATTTGCGGGATTGACCCATTATTGCGCCTCAAAGGGCGGAATCACGGCGATGTCGCAGGCAATGGCTTTGGAACTGGCTCCTTTCAATATAAGGGTTAACTGCATTGCTCCCGGAGCAATCAATACTCCTGGCGCATCAAATGCGAACATGACCAAAGAACAACAGGCGGCCATGGTGGCTCCCATTCCCATGAAAAGGCAGGGTGAAGCCGAAGAAATCGCCAATGCGGTTTTATTCCTGGCGTCAGATGAGTCTTCTTATATGACGGGGAGCACGATGGTGGTGGACGGTGGTTGGGTTGCCGGATAGCGACCCAGGCGTCACAAGGGGGTCGGGGCAATAATAGTGACAAAATTCGCCTTGAATTGTGTAATATAAAAATTTGCTTGACTTATGCACAGGGGTCAAGATAAAATAAGCCCATAGTAATTTTTGGTAAAAACCAAGGTCGAATTAAAACTTAAACTAAATTAATTCGCTGTCAGGGCTGGTTCTCGCCAGCCAGGCGAAAAGATTATATGGCAACAGAAAAAGCAATACAGGCCTATTGCGTGAAATGCAAAGCCAAAAGAGATATGAAAGATCCTAAAGAAGTTTCTTTCAATGCAAAAGGCGGCAAAAAGAGGAATGCAATGTCAGGCTCTTGCCCGGTTTGTTCAACAAAGATGTTCAGAATTTTAGGAGCAAAGTAATTCGACAAAGGCCTAAGTGAACTCGGCCTAAGTTATAAGCGCCCCTGGTAAGCGGGGGCGCTTGTGTTTCATATGGTATGATTATAAATGTATATGACGCATTCCAAGATTAAAATATATCTGGTTATCTGCGGGATTTTATTTCTGTCGAATATAATTGCCTGGAGCGCAATATTTGATTTAACAGCGAAAAAAGAATCAGAAGTGGATTTTTTCAATGTCGGGCAGGGCGATTCGGCATTCATCCAGACGTCCGAAGGCCGCCAGGTCCTTATTGACGGCGGGCCGAATTCGACAGTTTTGAATAAGCTGGCCGGAGAAATGCCTTTTTATGACAGGACAATCGACCTGGTGATCTTGACCCATCCGGAAGCAGACCATATGACAGGCTTGCTTTCGGTCCTGAAAAATTATAAAATAAAAAATATTTTATGGACGGGGATTGTCTATGATACACAAGGATGGAAAGAATGGGAAAATCTGATAAACCAGCAGCAAAAACAAGGCGCCAGGATAGAAATAGCCAAAGCCGGAGAAGAAATAATTTTAGATCCCGGTATATGGATTGATATTCTAAAGCCCGACGAAAGCCTGGACGGCCAGAAGGTCACTGTCTCAAGCAACGACACGGGGGTGGTCGCCCTGCTGAAAATAGGTGCAAGGTCATTTCTTTTTGCCGCCGACATCGATACAAAAATTGAGCAGCAATTGCAAGACCAGGGCATAAAAGCGGATGTTTTGAAAGTCGCGCACCACGGAAGCAAAAATTCGATTTTAAAAAGCTTTTACGAAGAGCTTAATCCCGAATATTCTGTGATTTCCGTAGGAAAGAATAATTACGGCCATCCATCGGCAAGTCTGCTGGACATGTTAAGCAATTTAGGCATCAAAAATTTCTTGACAATCAAAAATGGCGACATAAAATTCTTCTCAGACGGGAAAAATTTGGATGTAGCCGCTAATTAATAATTATTAAATAATAAAAATATTATGCAAGGCGTAAATTTTCCCATATTTAAGACAAAAATGGCCGGCAAGACGAAAAAGTTCGACTTGACCAGCCACGATGGCCGCAAGGCTTATTTCGAATATAAAGCCGGCCCGGAAATAAAATTATTAAGGGATTATCTGGACGGCGGCAATACTTTCGTCGCCTATTTTTTGGGCAAGAAATCTTCCGGCAAGGGCACTTATTCGAAGATGTTCAAGGAAATCGTAGCTCCTGACAAGGTTGAGCATTTTTCAGTTGGGGACATGGTCAGGTCATTTGATGCTGTACTGAAAGATCCGAAAAAGAAAAAAGATTTTGTTTCATTCCTGGAAAAGAATTATAGGGGATTCACTCCGCTGGCCGACATATTAAAATCTTTGGAAACCAGAAGCACGAAAGTCTTGCTGCCGACCGAGCTTATTTTGGTGATGGTAAAAAGGGAATTGGAAAAACTCGGCAAGAAAGCATTATTCCTTGATGGTTTCCCGCGCGACCTTGACCAGATTTCTTATTCTCTGTTCTTCCGCGACCTGATAAATTACAGGCAGGATCCGGATGTGTTTATCCTGATTGATATCCCGACTTCGGTTATAGACGAAAGGGTAAAAACCAGGGTGGTCTGCCCGATCTGCAACACTCCGAGGTCCACCAAACTTCTGGCCACCAAAGAAGTGGGATACGACAAGAAAGAAAAGAAATTTTATCTGATTTGCGACAATCCCAGCTGTTCTTCGGTGAAATCCGGCAAGGGGGCCAGGATGATAACAAAAGAGGGAGACGAACAGGGGATTGCGCCGATAAAAGACAGGCTGGATAAAGATGAAATGCTGATAAAACAGGCTCTCAAATTGCAGGGAATACCCAAAGTACTTTTACGCAATTCCATTCCGGTAGACAAAGTAAAGGCGAATGCGGATGATTACGAAATTACTCCGGAATTCACCTATGCTTATGACGAGAAGAAAGATAAAGTCATCACAAAAGAGAGGCCCTGGCAGGTTCTGGACGACGAAGGCGTGCCATGTAACAGCTTAATGCCCCCGCCGGTAGTAGTTTCTATGATAAAGCAGCTGGTAGAGGCATTAGACCTGTAAAACAATATTTGACATTATCTTTCGGAGAGTTAAAATGAAAGTAGTTAGGCCCCTTGTGAGTAGTAACAATATAACAAGGATCCAGTGGAAACTACTTTCATAATCAATAAGTAATTTCTATCGGAGCCCTGTTATTTCCAACTTAATTTAGACAAACTTTTTAAGGGAGTTCATATCTGCTCCGGCCTTGGCCAGAGCGCAAGAACACCCACTTACATTCTTCTAAATTTATTAGAGAGTGGCAGGGCAACAAAGAACACCGCCTAAGACGCGGCGTTTTTTGATTGCCGAGCGTAGCGAGAGGAATGCGAGTCACAATTTGCATTCCCGAGCGAACGGGACAATACAGGGTTTTAAAACCCTTTATTTAATCGGAAAAATATTGTAAAATTCTATTATATGATTTCGTTTATTGCGGGGATAATTTTGCTGGCAATACCCTTTTTGTTGGTGAGCCTTTTCGAAGACAAAAAGAAAGGATTTATTTATATCCTCTTTTTTTTAATATTGTTTCATGCTTTTTTGGCGGTTTTGACCCAAATTTTCGGGATTTTTTATTATCCTGTCATATTGATTGCGACCTTGCTGGCCGACATCGTAGCAATAATTTATTGGTCTAGAGGGCCTCGTTTGGGAAAAAATAAAATTGATTGGCTGCTATTGACTGTGGTTGCCATTTCTTTTTTAACGCTTTTCCAGGTCCATTATCATTATACGGGAGCAATGAACTTAGCGACCGACCAAACCGTTACCTACCACCAGGTAAAAGACATGAAATATGTTTATCCTTATTTTTCGGACGAATGGTATGCGGTCTCTTTTATAAAATATTCCATCAATTCCCACCATCTTCCTTTTAAAAATAGTTTAAGTGATAATCTTTTTATTAATCTTGAAGTGTTTTTCCATTCATTCCTGTCAGAGATATTTTTGATTTTAGGATTAAATCCCTTGACTCAGTATGTTTTAGTTTCAATTTTCTTTAATATTTTAATCATAGTTTTGGCTTACGTTTTTTTACGGATATGCGGGGTTTCCAATATTTCTTCATCCATTTCTTCTTTATCGATTCTTTATATCGCCTGTGGCGCCAATTTCCCAGGAATATGGCATCTTTTGCCCGTGAGCCTGGGGATTCTGCTTTCTTTGGCAGGGTTGTGTTTTTTAGAGCTTAAGGATTTGAAAGCGGCTTTTCTGTCATTTATAGCAGTTACGTTATTCTATCCGCCGTTTTTTATTTTTTCGGGCTTGGGATTCCTGATTTTTTTATTTTTCGAACTCAAAAATAGCAAAAATTCAGACAGAAATATATTCAAAAAAATAAATTATTTTTTATTTGCGGGGATTTTGGCAGTGATTGCAATTTGTATTTTTTTAATGATTTCTCCACAGTCAAATATCACGCATTTTATTACCTCAAAATTATTTTTTATTTCTTCCAGCGGCTATTATATTCCGATGTATAATGTTTATGACGTAATTCCCATTCCGATTATCCTGCTGGCGCTGCTGGGCTTGTATCCAGTTTACAAAAAAAGGAAATATATCTTTTATCAGCTGGTGCTCGGTTCTTTTTTATGGATAATATATTTATTGACTATCTATAGGATTATAATAGAATTTGAAAGAGTGGTGTTTTTCACCGCAATAATCGTAATGCTGGTTTCTGGGTTCGGATTAGCGGAAATTGAAAAATATATTGGATTTAAATTCAACCTATTCGGCAAGCTCAGGGTTGATGCTGAGCCGGGTCGAAGCATCAAAAACAGCAAAATTCCCCGCCCGCCTTGCTTCGCAATGCGAAGCGGGCAGGCGATTTTTAAATACGCAGGCATCTGTATAATTATCTTGTTTTTAGCATTGATACCACTTTATACCCAGAGAGAAAATTGGAAAAAATTTACTCCCATAGACCCGGCGACCGGGAGCTTCCTTTATCCAAAGTCTCCGGCTAATAACTATCTAACAGAAGACGACATAAGAATATTCAAAAACATCAAAGGCAAAATATTTTTCAGCATTCCGTGGAAAGGATTGGTTATCGGCGTGGCGACTGATAATTTTCCCTTGATTACCAAAGAGGGGACAGGGACAATCGGTTCGGAGGATTCTTATTATTCCTTTATTAATTCTGATTGTAATGGTAAAAAGAGTATTATTGCCGGCCATAGCCTGGATTATGTTTATATCCCGGAGATTGATTGCCCGGGTTTTGAAAAAATAGATGAAAGTAGCGAGAGACTTATCTTATATAAAGTTAACGGAGTCTAAAATGGTAGGAAAAAAATATTTTAAAAATTTTTTCGAATTAAGCCTGTCTTTAGCTAAGGCCGAATTCAAATTAAGGAACGAGGGGAGCTATCTCGGGATTTTTTGGTATTTATTGAACCCGCTATTAGTTTTTGGGTTACTTCTCCTGGTTTTTTCAGATAGGCTTGGCAATGATATCTCCCAATATCCCCTTTATTTATTATTGGGAGTTGTAATGTTTAACTTCTTCCAAAGCTCTACCGTCGAGTCGGTTACTTCTGTTTTAAAAGAAAACAGATGGTTAATAAAATCAATAAACTTTCCCAGGGAATCTTTGGTGGCCTCGATTGTTCTTAAAAATCTTTTTTCTCATTTTTTCGAGATAATCTTTTTCATGATTTTCATTGTATTTTTTAAGGCGTCAATAATCGGTATACTGTATTATCTCCCAATATTAATTTTTTTCTGCTCGTTTGTTTTTGGGGTTTCATTATTTTTAGCTTCTTTAACGGCTTATTTTGTGGATTTAGAAAACATCTGGTCATTTGCAGTAAGATTGTTGTGGCTGGGGACGCCGATATTTTATGCAATCGATGGTCAGACAAAACTTTACTATGTTAATCTTTTTAATCCCTTGTATTATTTCATAACAGTCGCCAGGGATCTCATCGTATATGCAAAAATGCCCGATGTTTCGATAATATTCGGAATGATTTTCTATACATTGTTGTCTTTTTTTGCGGGAGTGCTGGTATTTAATACATTAAAGATAAAATTTGCAGAGAAAATATAAATAAGATGGAGAAAATAAAGAGGATAGTCATTGATAATATTTCAAAGAAATTTATGATAGGTTACAGCAATAATATGGGGGCCTTAGCAAGGTTTGTGTCTTTATTTTCCGGCAAAGAACCAAAGAGACTAATTCACGCTCTAGAAAATTTATCATTTGATGTTTCTTCCGGCGAAATCGTCGGGATTATCGGTAACAATGGTTCGGGCAAAAGCACTTTGGTTAGAATTATCGCCGGCATATATTATCCAGATGGCGGAAGGGTGATTACAAAAGGAAAGATAATTTCTCTGATAAACCTGATTGTCGGGCTGAAAGAGCGCCTGACCATGAAAGAAAATATTTTTTTAGTCGGTTCATTATTCGGGATGAGCCAGGAAGAGATAAAAAAAGAATTTAATAATATTGTTGAATTTTCTGAGTTGAAAGAATTTGTTAACACCAAAATATACCAATTTTCTGCCGGAATGATGCAGCGGCTTGCTTTTTCAATTGCTGTATCTGCTAAGCCGGACATTCTGCTTTTGGATGAGGTGTTTGAAGTCGGAGATGAAGATTTTAAGAAAAAAAGCGTTGATAAAATTAGAAAAATTGTTGAAGATGGGGCATGCGTGGTTTTGGTAAGCCATGATTTGCCCCTGGTAGAAAAGTATTGCGATAGGGTAATTTGGATCAAGGAAGATAAATCATTAATAAAAGGCGAGCCAAACAAGGTGGTCAGCCAGTATAAAGAGGATTAAATGGAATAAAAATTAATGTCAGTAATAACTCCGGTTTGTGATGGCGAGAAAACGTTAATCATTGCAATATTAAACCTTTGATAATGCCGATTTTCCAGCCAAGATCAGAAATAATCAAAAAAGACGCCTCTCCGACGGGCTTTTTTATAAATTGGACAATTGTCCAAAAAGGAAATTTTATCCAATTAATTATTGAAAAATTTTTGAACATCGGTTCTTTTTTTGAGTCTTTTTCATTTTTATGTTTTTGGTATATCCTATAGACCCAATAACCTCTATCAATTTGAAGTTCAAACCATTTTTCGAAAGATTCCTTATGTTTATGTTCAACATTTAAATTCGGCAGAAAAAATATTTTTTTATCTTTTTTCAATCTTAAATAAAGTTCAAAATCTTCCATATTTCCGATATTTTCATCAAACATCATTTTTTTTATTAAATCTGCCCTGATAGCAAAATTTTTTGTATCTAAGTGTCCAACGTGATTTCCTTTTAAATTTTTTTTAACAAGATTCTGGTTTGCTATTTGGATATTTTTTGTCCAAAAGCTATTAATTACGTCTTTTTCGCCACCCATTATAACTTGTTCGCCATGCTCTAAAATTGGTTTTATTATTTCAGATATCCAGTTTTCCTGGGCGATACAGTCCGCATCGATCATTGTTATTATTTCTCCTGTGGCATATTTTATACCCGCGTTTCTGGCGCGGCCTCTTCCTCTTTTTTCTTCAAAAATATATTTTATTTTTGCGTTTCCCCCGATAAATTCCCCGATAATTTTTTTGGTTTTGTCCGTGGAGTTATTATCGACAACAATTATTTCATAATTTTCATAAGTTTGATTTAAAATGGAAATTAAGCACTCTTTTAAAGTTTCTTCTGCATTATAAACCGGTATTAAAACTGAAATTTTAACATTTTTCATTTTTCATACTTTTCCATTAGCTTTTCTATGTCCAAAAAATCCTTCCAATTTTTTCTCAGCCATGCATCTGATTTTTCCCACCACCTGAATTTTAAAAGGAATTTAATTTGAGGCTCTGTGAACCTGTATCTTATTAATTTAGCGGGCACTCCCGCAACGATTGCATATGGCTCAACGTTTTTCGTAACAACGGCTCCAGCCCCGATTACTGCCCCATCGCCGATTTTCAGTCCCGATTTTATTAGGGCATTTGTTCCTATCCAAACGTCATTTCCGATTTCAGTTAAAATTTCGGTCTCATAATATTTTTTATCGGCGTACCCATGCTTAAAAAAAATATCATCCTTATTTTGGTTATAAAAAAACGGGTGAGACGAAACGATTTTTTCGATGGGGTGCGGCCCAAGGCCGATATAGGCGCCATAAGCAATTGAGCAGTATCTTCCTATTTTGCAATTCCTGACCGTATTCCCGCCTGAAAAATAACTAAACCTTCCCACTTTGCAGTTGCAAAAAACAGTGTTCTTATTGGCCATAACCGTCTTTTCAAATTCACAATTTTTTGTCACACTGATATTTTCCTCCAAGGCCATCAGCCCGCTAGCATTTTTCAAATTATTGTAATTGTCATAATATTGGCTTAGGGCAGAGACCAGGGGCTTAGGCAATATTTTTTTAATGATTTTTTTAAACATAATTCTTCAATTTTTTACATCCGTTTTTTTAAATTTTTTTAATAAATAATAAATCTTAGGATTATTATTTTTTAAAAAAATACCAAATTTTCCAATTAATCTGGCCGCCCTATCTTTAAATGGCATTTTTCTAAAATAAAAGATGTTTTTATCGTCTTTTTGTTCCACGATTAATATTTCTTTTGGCATGGGATTGGCACTATTGCCGATAACCTTATGGTTGTTTTCATTGAAAGAAATAATTTTATAAAAAATATTATTTTTTTCAAAAATGTCTAAAATATAGCTTAGAAGTTTTTTGTAGCCTTGACCGGGGATTTCATGGATTTCTATCGCAAGTTTTTCAATATTTTCATTATTGAATAGCTTAGAATTATAAATTATGTCGTATTCCGATCCTTCGCAATCCATTTTCAAAAGTTTTATTTTTTTTATATCATTATTTTTTATTATGTCATCTAAAGAAATTGTTTTTACTTTGTTATAGTATTCCTTTTTTAAAAAAACACTTGATGCACAAGAATCAGATTCATTAAAATATATATTCAGTTCCGATAGGGAATCTTTGTATGCCGCCAAATTGAAAGCCCTGATATTTTTTGCATTGTTAAGCGATATATTTTTTAATAAAAGATCGTAAATTATCTCAGAGGGTTCAAAGGCTAAAATCTTGACTTCAGGAAATTTTTTCGCCAAATAAATAGAAAAAACACCAATGTGCGCTCCAATGTCTATTATTATATCGCCCTCTTTAAAAGATATATTATCCAAGCCATAACAGTTTTCTATGAATATTTCTTTTATAATAAAAGGAAGAGACATACATTTTTCAGTGTTATAAAATATAAACTGGCCTCCCTTCGCTTCCACTATATTTTTTTTAGATTTAATTTCCATTTTGAGTTAAAAACAATTTTAAAAATAAATTATACAATTTACAAATCGGAGAAATGGGGCGGTTTCATTTAAGAGATTTTTTTAAACTTTTTTAAAAAATAATAAGTTTTTGGAGATATTTTTTTTATAATTAAACCAATTTTTCCAATTTTTTCATCCAAAAAAAATATGGTATTAAATAAAAAAATTCTTGAATCAAGGTAGACAGAATGAAAAAATTTACATTTTTTTGAATTTTTTTTTCTTTTTAATTTGTGTTTAGTATTAACGCCGTCTGCTTTTCTTAAATTGTTAAGCCACTCTTCGTAAAAATAACTTTGTTTGTCCCATGGTTTCAGCCTTCCTGTGATATGAAGGATAATTGGCCTTATTTCTTTGTTTTTAAGTTTGGTTTTATTCTTGTTCTCGATAATGTAGAAATTATATATGGGTGAAATTTTTCTCCAATCAGGAAATGCTAAATTAAATTCCAGCTGCTCTCCCCATTTGGATATTTTATCATATTTTGAAATTAAGCAGATTAATTTTTCCTTTAGGCGATTCCCTTTTATTATTCCAGTATTAAATGCAAAGAATCCCGCAGAAAAAGCGGGCTTATTAAGGTTGCAAATTTTTTTTAGGATTTCAATCTTATCAATAAATTCTTCGGCTGAGAGACCTCTTTTAACTAAATCTTCTTTATTTATTATTTCGTCTTTAATTTTAAAAGTACAACAATTTTTTACAGCAGAAAATTTTTTTGTTCTTTTCAATCTTTCCAAGGATTTTCTGATTATAGTATCAGCATCAATGTATATAACAACATCCCATTTTTTGAATTCAGGCGTAAAAAGATAGAATTTATGGGTAAGTATAGGATTATATCCACCCACCTCGTTTTTAAACAATGGTTCTTTCTCATTCACTATTATTCCATGGCTCCTAAACCATTTTAATTTTTCCTCCGGGACATCATTTGAAGTTAATAACATAAAATCGCCATCCCAGCCGGCATTAAAATAAGCACCAGAAAAAACTTGTTTTGCCTGTTCTATGTAATTTTTATCTGCGATTGTGACAAGGAGGTTATTTTGTTCCATTTTTTATTGCACTTCTTATTTTTTTAATAAAAATCGGGACCTCAAATTTTTCAGCTTGTTTCTGGCATGGCTCTTTGAAGAACAGGGGATCCGACCCGGTTTTTTTATTTAATTCTTCAATTGCTAAAACTAATTTTTTTTCATCAATGTCATCGATTAAAATCCCGGTTTTGCCATTTATCACAGTTTCTTTATATCCGCCTTCATTCGGGGCTATGACTGGCTTGCCGGAAGCCATTGCCTCAACAACATTCATCCCAAAATCTTCATCTTGCGAAGTTGTTATGAATCCTTTGCAGCTAGCATAAAGGTCGATCAATTCTTTCTGCGGCACCCAGCTTTTAATTTCGACATTGCCGGGCATGATTTTTTTGCAGTAACTTGCGTATTGCTTGAAGTGCCGTGATTGTTCATAACTTCCCACTATGATTAATTTTTCTTCGGGCAAACTCGAGAAAGCCTTTAATTGCAGGTCAATCCTTTTGTGCGTTATCAGCCGGTTGACGGAAAGCCAGTAATCTCCGGATTTTTCGAATTTAAATTTCGATGTTTCTATCGGCGGGTTTATGACAATAGCGTCTTTGTCCAAGAATTTTTTTAATCTTTTTTTTGTATTGTCAGAATTGCAGGCAAGAAAATTGACTTCATTAATATATTTTTTATTCAGCCCTCGGTTATATAAAACCCACAAGTCGAAGACAGGCCTCAAAAATATGGGAACCATATTTTGCCTTGTGTATTCGTATAAATCCCAGATTTCCCGGATAGGCGAGTGGACATACCATAAATTGGGCTTATTATTAACTGCTCCCGACATTGCCCAGTCGCCATCAATGATATAAAAGTCATATTTTTTATCAAGGTTTAATTTTCTAAATTTCCATAAAGCAAATTGCTGTTTGAATGGCGCATTAATCGGAATCCTTCCAATTGAAAAAATCCGGGGAATAACATCTTCAAATCCCATCTTTATAATTTTTTCTTTTTCTAAATTTGTCGTATAAATATCAGCGCCGAGCTCTCGGGCCAATGTAAGCCCGACTATTTCAGCGCCTCCAATATTATCTAAATAATTATGGAATATTGCAATTTTCATTTTTTAAATCCAACCAAAAATAAAATGAGTATAATATTCTGAACTTTTAAGCCATACATCAAACGTTGTCCCGTTAAAGGGGATTAATCCCTGCCAGTAACCAATCATCTGTATTACTGTGATAAAAACCATAACTGTTAAAATGGCATAAATTGATATTCTCAATATCCTGTTTCCGGGCAGATTTTTTATAAATAGAGCAATCCAAAAAGCAAATATTGGCATCGTTTCAACAAAAACCCTGGATCCGTAACTGCCCCCGTAACTGATTGTAGACCAACAGCTTGTGACATAAACAAACAAAACAAAAAACAGTATGCTCGGCCAAAACAGTTTTTCTTTCTTGCCATACAAAAACAACCCAAAGATGCCAAAAATAAGTGCAGGGCTCCAAAAAAAGAGCCCTTTATTGACCCCGAACAATAATTCAATGATTTGGGGGTTTGAAAAATTGAACCCCTCCCCATCATACGAATAAATAACCCACTGTCCTGCGCTCAGCTTCCAAGACAATAATTGGATAAAAATAACCGCAGCCAGAGAACAGATTATGATTAAAATTTCTTTTTTATTTTCCCTGAAAAACAGGTTGAATCTCTCTTTTATGTTCCTAATTTTTAATATATTTAAGCTATATAAGGGGAATACCAGCCATACTAATGCATTAGGGTACCTAGTAATAAAAATCATCCCCATCACAAATCCAATAAGAAGGCTTTTTTTAATAGTCTTCCTGGAATACCAACTATCTGTGAGATATAGAAAAGAGCTGAATAAAAAAAATGAAAATATATGGCTGAATATTGAATCATAAGTTGCATAGTGGAATAAATCTGTTCCAAAGATTATTATCACTAATGTTATGAGTGTAATTTTCTTTGAAAAATAGACTTCAAGAAATTTTTTCAATATAATGACTCCAAATATAAAATATGCCAGCCCAGCCAATCCAGCGGAATGTTGGTATACAAAAGAATACCCGTTTGCAGAGAGCCCGAGAATAATTGCGGTTATATGCGCCAATATGAAAAAGGGCAGAATCATTATTGCTTCCCCTATTGCATATTTATCATGATATCTGCCGTTCTCATCAAGATACAGCCCAGCAATGTATGAATTAGTCGAATCCATCATATGATAGGTTTTTTGAAATGAAAAATCATGATATATCAAATAAGCTGGAAGATAAACATAATAACCCAGGCCATCGGATCTTATAGGTGGAGAATTAAAGGGGATTGTATAAATCAAGACATATGAATATATCGCCAATATCAGTACTATAAGTACAAAAAGGTTATTCTTGACGAATTCGATTATTTTTCCAATTTTCATTTGTTGCTGATTATTTTTTTTGAATAGAGAATTTTTTTTCTTGACCAAAAATTCCAGGTAAAAATTAAAAATGCCGCTATAACCTTTGAAAAAAGATAATACAATCTGAAAAGACCGGTTAAAACCCACATCAAAATTTCCAGAAATATAAGGCCGATCGATGTTATAAAGGCAAATATTGAAAATTCTAAAAATTTATTTTTTTCCAGAGCCCTTTGGTCGAAAACCCATTTATTTGAAAGCAGATAATTCAATACCATCCCGGCAAAATAACTGATGCCGGCAGACAATAAATAATAAATGTGCAAGTATTCTTTAAGAAAAAACAGGAAAAAAATATCTAAAAATGTGGCGATTATTCCAACATAAAGAGAGCGCATAAATTGTATCCCAGAGTGGCCAGACTTCTCAATAAGCAATTTTCTGCACACGGCAGTTATTTTATCTGGCATTATATTAATTTTTTAATTTGTAAACAACCATAATCTCTGCGCCGTCAATATTTATAGAGAAGAATTTATTGGGATAGGGGTAGTTTTGTTTGTGCGACCGGTATTCGCTTAGAAAATAATCTGCATCGTTTATATTTTCAACATATTCTAGCCTCACCCTGTCTTTTGAGGGCAAGATATCTATATTAAATTCTCCTGGAAAATTTGCAGCATTAATTTTTATATCACTACGAGGATCATTTTTTAAAATATACTCTAAAGCCTGCCTGTAAGAAAGACCCCAGTAATCGAGTTCAAAATTGTTCCTTAAATCTTTTCCGGCCAGGATATTGAAATAAACATTTTGATGGGGGTGGTTTTTTATCATGAAATAAGAAATATTTAAGGCACAAAGAATCACAATGATTATGAAAATTAGGCTTAAGATTTTTCTTTTTTTGCCCTCAAATTTTGATTTTATGAAGTCAAAAAATGAAATTAAGCCCGTGAGAGAAATTATTAAAAAAGCAGGGTAAATAAAATACAGATGTCTCCAACCATCATATACCACAGATTTAAATACAATCACGGTCAATAAGGGCACAAAAAACCATAATAAGAAGATAATATCATTCATTTTTAGCAGAGAACGTTTAATAAATCGATATGCCAAAAAAATGAGGCCGGAAATAAAACCAATAGTATAAATTAGAGGAGTTGTTATAATCATCCAAACAGGGATATAATGCCAGGGAAGATTATCAGCAGGTATGGGCTTGCCCATATAAAGCACCGTGTTGCCCCATGGATAATGGCTCATCTCCTTATATGCAGCTAGAAAGTTTGAAAAGGGATTTTCCCATAAAAACGGCCAAAAAAGAATGGTCAAAGAAACTAATAAAATAACATAGCATAACAGGCCAAAAAAAGCCTTTATGGGTTTAGTCTTTTCTGATTTGTAGCTTTTCAGGAATTTTAGGGAAAAAAACCCGAATGTGAATACCGGAACGATAACTCCGGGGATTCTTATGTCTATCAGAACGGCGCATACAAATGCATGGACAGAAGCCCAAAAAAAGCTTTTTTTATCGAGATATTTGATTAAAGTGTATATGCTTATTATAAAAACCGACAAAAAGGCAAGATCTTTTGAATTATAAAAGGCATCTGCAAATATTCGGGGGCTTAATATTAAAAATAGGCTTCCCAGTAAGCCAATTTTCCAGCTGCCAAACCTGTCTTTGCAGAGCAGGTAAAAGAAGAATACGCTGGCATAAAAAAGCAAAAAGGTCGCCAAATGCCTGACAAGGTAAATGTCTCTGTAATCTGTGGGACCGAATGTCTTTTCCAGCGCCACCAGCAATATTTCGAAAGCAGGCCCGTAGTACTTTCCTATACTGGTAAAAATTTCTGTATTTTTTTCGAAAATATAATTATAATTTTGATATCCTATTAAACGTTGAGGTCCCTCATCCCAAGAAAGGCCGTAATTATTAAATATTTTTAGGCCGATTAACAAGAATATCAAGAAAAATAACGAGACTATTATTTTATAATTGTCATTTAAGAATTTGAGGCCGCTTTTGAGATTATAGGGTTTCATATTGTTCTAAAATTTTTTAAATCCTGGAATAAAAATTAATAATTTCTCCATGAGGAGCTTATTTTAATTTGAAAACCTATAATAAAGTAAATAATAAATGGCGGCAAACCCGTCCTTCCAGTTTATTTTTTTGCCCTCATTAAAAATTCTGGGATTGAATGATATGGGCAGCTCTGTTATTTTATAACCCAATTTCAATGCCTTGGCGGTGATTTCCGGCTCGAATTCGAATCTTTTTGCATTCAAGCCCATTTTTTTGATTTTTCCCATAGCTTCTTTACTGAAAATTTTGTAGCAGGTTTCCATGTCAGTTATCTTACAGCCATAAAGCAGGCTTGTGGCGAAAGACAAGAGTTTATTGCCGATATAGTGGGAGGGAATCTTCCAGTTATTGTTTTCTTTTTTTAAGAATCTTGAACCGTAAACTATCTCGCATTTCTTTTCGATGACCGGCTTTATCAAATCAGGAATATCTTTGGGGTTATATTCCAAGTCAGCGTCCTGTATCATTATGATGTCTCCTTTCGCAGCATTTAGTCCAGTTTTTATTGCAGCGCCCTTCCCTTTATTATAATCATGTTTTAAGAGAATTATATCTTTATATTTCTTTGTAATTTCAAAAGAGCCGTCTTTGCTGTTATCATCTACCACAATTATCTCTTTCTCCAACGGCAGCTTAACACTCTTCAATTCGTCTAATATCCTCCCAACGGTTTTTTCCTCATTATAAACAGGGACTATTATGGAAATGGTTTTCATGGTCAATTTAAGATTTTATATATTAAAGCGCCGTCCTCCGAGTAGACTTTTTTGTATTTAGGATTTTTGGCAAAATTTTCATCTTGAAGCGGGCAGCTGTACACGCATTTTTTGCCTATATAAACATACGTCGGATTTGCGCCGGGCTTTACTTCGTATAAATACATGATATTAATATGAGGGTTTGTGATGGCTCTTGATATGAGCGGGTAAATCCACAATCCGGCATCGCCGTAATTGTTTTCTATAATATCCTCCGGACCTGTGTTTTCTCCGAGCCACTTTATGGCCTTAAAGTCTTGGGGCGTTACGCTGTTCGCGCTGGTAATTGGTTGGATATAATTCGTTTTGTTAAAAAGAGGCACGGGCATTAAAACAACGAATAGCATCGCAAAAATAAGCGCTTTGTACAATTTCTCGCTTAAATTAAGCAATTTTTTGGAGTAAGTGAAAATTTTTTCTAAGGTGAAAGAAAAGAAGAAAGACATAGGAATAATTATCATAACCGCCGTTCTTTCCGGATATATCAAGTATGAAAAAGGCAACAACCAGTATTTTGTATTCAGGATGATCAAAATGCAAATAATGGCAAAAACCAGATATTGGATGGCTCTTTTTTGTGTTTTATATATGGCGATAAAAATACCCAGAAGAGAAAAGGCCGAGGCCATGTATCTGAATTTAGATATGCCGAAAACATAGTCGAAAATATACCAGGGGATTGTCCAGATAAAATCAAAAATAGTCCCGTGCCAGTCATGGCCCATATTGGAAACCCAGCTCTTTATCCAGCTTTTTATTTCCGGCGTTGCGGACCCTAAATTCAAGTTTATCAAATAGGGGAGGCATAATAATCCAAGAATAAACAAAACTAAAAGATATTTTGAAAGATTAGAAAATTTGTATTTCTTTTTCAGGATCAAAAAGATCAAGAAAGAAATTCCAAAAGCATAAGCGGCCTGTATAAATACAACGGTGTGGCTTAAAAAAACAGAGGCAAGGGCAAAAGCGGAAAAAATAATGAGCCACTTATTTTCTTCTATTTTATCCAGCAGTGCCATGAAAAATATCAAAAAATCCAAGGCAAAAATAGTAGGGTTCCCGCCCCAGCTTATGAACCCCTGGGGGCTTAATGTATAAAAAGAAAAAGATATGGAAGAAGCCAATGCAAACGGCCAAGAGACAAACTTTTTTAAAAAAAGATATAAAAAAAGAGGCAATAGCAAGTAGGTTATGCACGTAACGATAAAACTGCCCCTGTGGCCTGGCAACCTGCCGAACATCGAGATTATGGCGCTGATCGTTTGGAATCCTGATGGGAATGAATTGAATTCGTTTATGTTAAACGCAGGATAATAGTTGTCAGGAACCCCATTTTTGTTGATTATCAGCTGGGAGATAGAAGTGTGCCAGCTCATGTCCGCGCCACTTGGGGTTATCAGCTGGAAATATGGGATGAATCTTAAAAAACCTAAAAATATGAATATCAGGACCAAAACAATGCTTTTGTCTGAGAAAGATATTTTATAAGGGTTTTTCTTTCTAATCAGGAAGTAACCTGAGGCCAAGACAACGATAACGGTTGTGATAATAAAGGAGCTGGTCAGGCTTATGGGCAGATATTTTAACCACCAGAAAAGAACCATCCAATAAGAAAGAGACAGGCCCAAGACATAAATCAATAATTCAAAAAAATCTATATCTTCGGTGAAAGAAACGAACAAGATGAGGCAGCCCGGAATAAAAAATACAAAAGACGGGCACCAGGCAAGGGCCGACAACAGAAAAAATATGATTATTATTAATCTTGGATTATTCTGAAGGTCCATTTTTTGTTTTGATGCTGTAAACTTCGACGTCTCCGTTATCGTAAACCTTATCCAGGTCTTTCCTGTAAAGGTCCTCATTCATCAGCGGTCTTTGCGGAAAGTTTAACATTAGGATATACTCATCCCTCATTCTTTTTGTCGTCGCTATATAAGATACGCCGGTTTCTTTTAAGCTATCTATCGAATTTTTAAAATCTATTTCATTGTTGCTGTAAAAAAGCCCGACCAATATCTGATCTCTGTCATCTGTTCCCGTAACGTTATAGTAATTATGTAAAATCAATTGGTTTACGAAACATTCATCTGAAAAAATTTTGCCAGAAAAATTTTTTCCTATTTGTGCCGCCCCTGCTATCTCTCCGTCCGGATTTTCCAGGAAAATTCTTGTCTCATTTATGACATAGATGTTTGTCATAAAAATAAAAATGAATGCCAGGGAAAATAAAATTTTAGAATATTTTTTTGGCGTTTTGAGCGCCAGTATCGCGAAGAAAGACAAATAGTCAAATACCCTGGCAGGATAATTCATATATGTAAATGCGAAACCGAGCAAAGCGGCTGGGATTATCCCGCATAATATGTCCTTGTCAGATTCTTCCAGCGGCTTTTTCCTGATAAAACAGGAAAATATATATAGGATAAAAACAAATCCGCAAAAAAGAAAGAAAATTGACTGCCATCCGATTGCAGAAAAACCCAAAAATCTCTTGACCTTGTATGGGCTGATCACATTGTAAATATTGTATTCTTCTTTTGTATAACTATTAACCGGTGTGCCAATGGACATGCTGCCCGATGCTTTGGTGGCTGCCTTGGCCGATGTTTTGCCCGATGTGCTGTTCGATGTTTTGCCCGATGTGCTGTTCGGTACGTTATTTAATGTTAATTGGTTGTTATTTTTATTGTTAACCAGCGAGTTGAATGTATATTTGATATTTGAAGTGTCTAAGGCTTTTTTGATGGTGAAATACCCCATCTGCGTGACCATATTCATCAAAGAGAAACACATTGTCGCCATAAATAAATACGCCCACAGCCTTTTGTCGCGGATCAAATTTTTAAATATATTTTTTATATTTTTATGTTGGATAAAATATTTTATTATTATGGCCAGTATGAAACCCAAGGACACTATGATGACCGCCATGGTGCCGGTATAATATTGGACGGCTACAGTGAAGCCGGCTATCGCGCAGAAAATGAAAAATCCCTTTTCGATTTTTTTGAATAGGATGAAAAGCGAGATGACTGTTATATAGGATATCAATAATATTCCTATCTCCCGGACCTGGAAAAGCTCAATCGGAAAAATTGAAAAAATTGCTACTGCAAAAAAAACATTTCCGACAGGTTTTTTATATGTTTTGAACAATATATATAGAAAACCGAGATAAACAAAAGCAGAAAGAAAAATTTGCAGATATGAATTTATATTTAAGATTGAAACAAAGCTGTTCAATTTGCCCGGCATGTAATAGGAATGGTTTACGGCCATTCCGGTATAGAATCCTAGGTCAGGGACATTCCCTTTCGTGAATTTAGTGGCATATGGGACTATGCAATCTGAAAAATTTTTAACCGGGAGAGAAAACCAAAGCTTAAATGCAAAGCCCACAAGGCTCATTAGGGCAATGTATAATATATGCTTGTTCGCAATGGTTTTTCGGTCTTTTCCCTGTATGAATAGAATCAGAAAAAATAGTATGGTCAAAAATGCCCAGACCGCCGCCGCCCAAAAAATCGAAGATATCCCGATGGCGGAAATAAAAAATCCGTAGATTATTTTTATCGATGAGGCCAGGATTATCGAATAAACAATCCTCTCAATTACGTCGCACTCCGGAAACAAAATATAACTTAAAAATATGCCCGGTAAAAAAAACAGGACAGTTCCCAATATGATTAAAATCAATCCGGTTATCATGAATTTTCTTTGATTCCCAAAATACTTAACATAAATGAGGAAAAAATTGTTTGCACCCCGAGAATTATCAGCACCAGCGCCAAAATGGAATTTTTCATTTCATTCAAATCGCCGAACCCGGACTTGATCCAGCTTATGGCAATTGCCAAAAATATGATGATTCCCAGAAGGAAAACCAATATTCCTGTTATGCTGGCCCTTTCTATCGTCAAATATCGGAATAATTTTTCCAGGTTTTCATTTTTTTCCCCAAGGTGCGTTATGGCGTAGGTTTTGGCAAATGCCGAGAATATCAGAAGCTGGTAGCCGGTTATCAGCAGGAGGGCTGCCAGGAACATAGGGTGATAATACAACTTTATGCTGAAGATTTCAAAGGCCCCGAAATAAAGCAAAATAAATAAAATCCCGCCCAGCAAAAACAAAACCAGCCCCGGGATAAAAAACAGGAACAGGGGAGAGTATAAAAGCATGAACCTCAGGTGTTTCCAGCCGTCCGAAAACGATTTCATTTTTGATTCGCCCCTGCGGGGGGAATAACTGATGGGCAATTCCGATATCTTAAGGTTGTTTTTCAGGGCTTTTATTATCATCTCTGAGGCGAATTCCATCCCGGTTGTCTGCAGGTTCAATTTTCCCAGAGATTCTTTTTTTATCGCCCTCATCCCGCAGTGAGAATCTCTTATATTGGTCTTGAAAAACAGCCTTAATGTGAAAGATAAAATCGGGTTTCCTATATATCTGTGCAGAAAGGGCATGGCCTCCTTTTCCATTTTTTTCCCGAACCTGTTCCCCAGAACCAGGTCGTTCCCTTTTTTCAATTCCGCAATAAAATTCGGGATTTCGGAAAAATCATAGGTTCCGTCCGCATCAGCCATAAAAATATATTTTCCCTTGGCGATCTTGAACGCCTCGAGGTATGCCCTGCCATATCCCTCTTTGTCGTGTTTTAACAAGATGGCTTCCTGTTTTTTAGCGATTTCCGGGCTTCTGTCGCTCGAAGAATCAGAAACGATTATTTCCGCCGATAAATTATTTTTTCTGATTGCTTGCTTGATCCGGTCCAGGCAAAAAGCCAGGGCCTTTTCCTCGTTCCTGCAGGGAAGTATTACGCTGATTTCGGGGTTTATATTGTTTCCCATAATTTAGGCAATTGCCGCTAACAGCTTGAATACCAGCGAATGGCCGAATTTATGCCGCCCTCAATGTTACATTGCGGCTTATATCCCAGCAGTTTTTCCGCCTTTGAAATGTCGGCGATATATTTTACCACTTCGCCCGGGCGGTTGTTTTTGACGGAAATTTTGCTTTTGCTGGATAATTTATCCTTGATGGTCTCGGCGACGTCAACTAATTTTTCGCCGCGGCCCGAGCCTATATTGAAGACGTTATTTTTAGCTTTGGAAAAATTTCTAATGCCCTTGGTTATTCCCTGGATGCAGTCGTCTATATAAGTGAAGTCTAAAATTTTATCTTTGCCGTAAATGTCGATATTTTGGTTTTTGCGCATTTTCCTTATCAGTAAGGGGATGAAACGGTTGCTTTGGTCATACATCCCGTAGACATTGGAAAAACGGAAAATGATATAATCCAATCCGTAGCATTTTGAATAAGAATAGATAAGCGCCTCATCGCTTATTTTGCTTGCCGCATAGGGGCTTTCGCACAACTGTATGTCCACGTCTTTTTCTGCGGCGTCTGTTTTTTCCCTGTTGCCGTATGTTTCCCTGCTGCTGGAAAAGATGAAATTTTTAATATGTTTGTCCCGGCAAAATTCCAAAATATTATAGCTTGTAGTGATGTTTTCCAGCGCCAGGTCGGGGGATACGACCAGGTCGTAAACCCTGGCATTGGCAGCAAGATGTATGACTAAGTCAAAATCGGCCGGGAGCTTGCCAACGTCTTTTTTATCCAACAGGTTTCCTATCATAGTCAGTTTATCCAAATGAGGATGCCATTGGTTGGGGCTCTTGTCAAAACCGACCACCTCGTGGCCTTTTTCCAAAAGTTTCTCGAAAAGCCGCGTGCCGATTGTCCCGCTTGAGCCGGTAATCAATATTTTTTTCATAATTATTTATGATAATTGAAAGGAGGCCTTCTGTAAAGGAGCAAACCATCAAAAAAAGTTATCCACAGGGCATTAGTAAGTGCGCTTGACTTCCTATTTGCTTTTTATTTTGTCTTGTTTTATATTTAATTAATATATACATCCGTGGAAAAAGATTCAATCGAGAAAAAATTGCTTAGCGCGGTGAAGCTGCTGGCGTTTTTTGCGCTTTTCACGCCGCTTATTTTGGGCGAATTCGGTCTTAATTTTTCCGAATACCCGAAAGCGGTTTTTTTCCGTTCAATAGTGGAAATAATGTTCCTCCTGTATTTGTTTCTGGCGCTTCTGGACAAGAAATATATCCCCAAAGCTTCAATCTTGGTTTTATCCGTCACATTGTTCGACGCCATACTCCTCATTACCGGGGCCTTGGGCGTAAATTTTTACAGGAGTTTTTTCGGCGACCTTTCCCGCGGAGAGGGAATAATAATGCATGTGCATCTGTTTTTGTTTTTTATCGCGCTTATCGGGGTTTTCAAGGAAAAGAAAGATTGGCTCAATCTATTCAAGGTTTTGGTGATAGTCAGCGGCATTTCCAGTTTTTGCGCCGTGCTTCAGATGCTGAAAGTGAATAATTTTTATGCGATTGAAAACATGATTTCCGGCACCCTGTCGAATCCTGACTTATTCGCGTATTTCAATGTCCTGTCGGTTTTCATGGCGCTGTTCATCCTGATTACGGAAGAGAATAAAAATTGGAGATATCTTTTTGAATTCATCTTAGTGCTGGATCTTTTTACCATTATCGTCGCCGGTTCAAGGGGGGCGGTTGCGGGGCTTTTATCAGGTATGGCCATCCTTGTATTTTATTATTTTATGGGGCTGACTTTTAAAAGGAAGATGGTCCTCCTTTCCATAATCGTTGTTTTAGGCATTATAGTTTCGGCCGTGATTTTTTTCCCGGAACAATTCCATCTGGCGGGGCAAACATTCTTGCAGAAGCTTACTTCTCCATTTGAATTAGGCGCCGGTTCGGGGCTTGGCACAAGGAAAGACCTTTGGGACGTAGCCATGAGGGCGTTCAAATCGAAACCCATTTTCGGCTGGGGGTTTGAATCTTTCAGCTTTGTTTATGATACATATTTCAAACAGGGATATCCCGGGGTGGGCAATGACGAAACTGCGGTTTATTATGACAGGCCGCACAATAAAGTTTTGGAAATAGCGGTGTCGGGCGGGATTGCCGGGCTTTTGAGCTACTTTCTGATGTTCCTGGTTATTTTTTATGTTATTTCCAAATATTTCAAAAGCCAGAAGGGGAACAGGCACGAACGCCTTGTCAGCATATTATTAATATCTTTCTTTGTTTCTTATTTCGTGCAAAATGTTTTTGCTTTTGACAATATCGCCACATATATATCTTTCTTCCTGGTGGCGGGCTTTATAAATAATAATTTTTTAGCTTCCGGGAAGGCTGATAGGACAGAAATGGCAGATGGGACAAAAATAGGCAGATGGGACAAACATATCCCTTCAGTGAAAATCGCCCTTGCTGCTTTGGCCACTTTGCTCACATTTGTGGTTTTCTATCAGGTTAATGTGAACCCCACTATGGCCGGCATGGATTTCGCCGGGTCCATACGATATGAAAATTCTCATCCCGAAGCTGCGTTAGAAGGATATACGCAAGGCATAAGCCGGAATACGCTTTACGATAAAGATCTGAAGATGACTTTTGCCGACAGGATGATTTTCCTTTTGCAAACCGGCTCGGCCAGGCCCATCCAGCAAGACATCATGAACTCTCTTGTGAAATTAAGGCCGTTTTTGGAAAAATCCCTGTACGAGAAAGATGAAAACATAAAATTTTTATATGGCGATATCGTTTCCGTGGACGTACAGCTTTATCTTTACACCAAAGACAAAGAATATCTTGACGATGCGGAAAAAGTTGCGCAGAGGGCGATTGATTTCAATCCTGAATTCCCGTCGTTCTACCAGGCCATGGGCGAGGTTGAAATCATACAGGGAGAAGAGCCGGACGGCGAAGATTATATGAAAAAATCTTATGACATAATGAAGATCAAGACAATCGACGACCAGTTCAAATATATTTACGTGACAGGCACCGTTTATCTGAAGATAGGCGAAACCAAAAAAGCCATAGATAAATTCCAGCAGGCCATGGACGTGGCCGTCAATTATAAGGAACAAACGGGCAAGTCGGTTTCTTTGGTCAATCCGGGGGCATTTATCGACGCCCTGGCGGTGGAGTACGCCAATTCAGGCGATTTCAAAGGCTGCACACAGACATATGAAAAAGGTGGCGAGGCTTATCCCGAATATAAAGATATCTTCCAGTCCCGCCTGAAATCCCTAGCCCAGCAATTGAATCAGAAAACAAATTAAGCGGCCGTTTCTAATTTTTTGGCGGTAAAAATGATTTTAAAAAAACACCGGCGTCGGTGTTTTTTAATTTTTTAGCGCGGGGAAAATTTTTAAAGTTATCCACAGTATTGACATGAGAAATTTATGTTAAAATATAAAAATGGAAAATAAAAACGATTCCCGATTTTTATTATTTTAGGATGTTGCGGAAAAAAACGAATGGCAGAAAATAATTAATTTATTTTCGACTTAAAAAATGCCAGGACAAGAACAAAAAAAAATATTGGCAATCCGCACTCCAGCAGGATCCAGAAAAAATTTACAGAAGGCGAAAAATTTCCTAAAACTAACGGCAAGAAATTATCTTCCGATGGTTGTTTTTGCCGTCATTTTGTTTTCAATAAATTGCCCGCCGGCTTTGGCCATGACAAGCAACTACCAAGCAGCTCCGGCATCCTGCCCGCACAGCGACCAGCTTTTTAGCACCCCATGCCCGGGAGGGACAAGCAGGAAGATCTGCGGCAACAGCGGAACAACCCCCCTGGCCCCGCTCTGCTGGGACTTCACCTTGTCGCCCGCCACCCCACCAGCAACATCCACCACTTCTTCAACCGTACTGTCAGCTGTCGGCGCAGGCTATATCGTCGACTGCTTCAACACAACAAGCTCCGGCAGCCCCTTCTGCACCAACAACGGAAATTATATTTGTAATGCGGATCCTGGCTGTACGAACACCAATCACGAGGTGACACAGTGCAATGGCGGATACTTCGCCGCTTCAACGTCGAGCGCTTTCAATTGCACCAGCACTTGCATATCAGGCTGGTATGATTGCGGTTCGGGCAATTGCGATACGCAGAACGGCGGAACCTGCGGAACGGGGACCTGGTCCATCGGCGGCCCAGGCAGCGCTTGTTCAACTACGGCAGGCGGGACAAAAACCCTTGCCAGGGCATGCATTGCCGCATCCAATACCAACTTCCAGGCGGGCGTGCAGAATAATTATTCCACCACCACAAATCCATTATTATGGGGCACACAGACCGGCTCAGGCCCCATCATCAATTTCGGGACAAATACGACCCCGAACCTGCTGACAATGCTTAACAGCGGATATGTCGGCATCGGAGTCGCAACTCCCACCCAGAACCTGGCTGTCAACGGCACATTGGGCGTGACCAATGCCAGCGGCAGCGCAACCATATTCCAAACAGGCCTCGGCCAGACCGGAAACTTAACATATACCTTGCCGATCATCGGCGGTTCCGCAGGCCAGGTTTTATCTCTGAGCGATGGCTCGGGAACTTTGACTTGGACAACACCGTCAGCCGGCGCCAACACCGCTTTATCCAACCTGGCCAGCGTGGCGATAAACACTTCTTTGCTCCCGGGCAACAGCGGAATTGATTTGGGTTCCAGCGGTTCTCCTTTTGGGGCTTTATATCTTTCCGATACCGCCAGCTCCACTTACGGAGTGATAAATTTTGGAGGAACGCCCTTTATCCACGACTATGGCTTTGCTGATACTTTTGTCGGGAAAAACGCCGGCAACTTCACAACGACGGGAAATTATAACACCGCCACCGGGTTTGTCACCCTCATCAATGACACTACGGGATATGAAAACACAGCCAATGGAAGCTACTCCCTCGCCACCAACACCACAGGATATCAAAACACCTCCATGGGGTTTCAATCTCTATACCACAACACCGGAGGAAATTATAACACCGCCAACGGGGTTGATGCTCTTATCGCCAATACCACAGGAAATGAAAACACCGCCAACGGAGTTGGCGCCCTCAGCAACAACAGCACAGGAAGCTATAACATCGCCGTCGGGGTTAATGCCGGCCGTTCCTTTATAGGAAGTTATAATACTGCATTAGGTACGGAAGCGGGATCTCTCAACAGGACGGGCAATGGTAATATTTTTCTGGGAAGTTACGCGGCCTACAATGCCACCGGTTCCAATGAACTTTATCTGAACAATATACAAGAAGCTGACAACACAAACGAAAAAGCATATTCCTTGCTTTATGGACAATTCTCCGGGCTTGGAGGAGGCTCACCGTCATTAGCCGGCCAGCAGCTTACTGTCAACGGCGCGTTCAACGTGAATGGAACGCCTTCCATATATAGCGGTTCAACCCTGCTTTATTCTTTGCCTGTCAGCGGCGGCTCAAACGGCCAGGTTTTGACATCAAACGGCACGGGCACCGCTGCTACTTGGACAACTCCTGCCGGCGGAACACCGGGCGGAGCCACAGGCAGTTTCCAATATAACAACAACGGAAGTTTCGGCGGAATTGGGTTATATGATTCGGCAAACCAAAATTTATTTTTAGGAAGCGCAGGCAATCCTACGGTGACAGGAGTCCAAAACGTTTTTGTCGGAGTTCTCTCCGGAGCAACCAGCACATCGGGCAATTATAATACTTTTGTGGGAGAGGAAGCCGGCCGCTATAACACGACGGGCGGCGATAACACTTTTATGGGAAATGCCGCGGGTTGGAAGAATACAACAGGCGGGGATAATACTTTAATAGGCATGTCGGCCGGCCTTCATGCCACAAATAGCAATTTTAATACCTTTCTAGGAAGTTACGCCGGCTATAATTCAACAGGCAGCTCTAATTTATTTTTAGGATTCGACGCGGGTTACAACCAGACTGGCACTTCAAATTTGTTTATTATAGATGACAGAGACAGGTTAAGCGCGCCAGCTGAAGCAACCGGCGCACTTATGTATGGAACATTTGCTGATGATCCCGCCATCCAGGCCTTGAGCATAAATGGGAACACGACGATTTCAGCCACCCATACGCTTAGCATTGGCGATACTACCGGCATGGCTTCAAACGCAGGAGCCCTGATGATCGGGACCGTCCCCCAGCAATATAATCTCGCCATTGAAGATTCTTCTGACGCAAATATACTTTTACAGGGCACCAGCCCGACAAGTTCCGCATTTATCAGATTCAGGAATGATTCGGGCTTCAATTCCGCAAGCATAGGATATTATAACCCCGGATCCGCCACAGCATCGAATTCTGTATTTGTTAACAGGAGAGACCCGACGGTGCCGTTTATTTTCAGCACGGACCTTGTCCCGTTCGCGACTTTTGCTTCCGGCACCGGGCACCTTTTGCTAAACACCTCCACCGATACCTCCAACTGGCTTAATGTCAACGGCGCCGCAAGCATACAAGGGCAACTGGCCCTCGGCAGCGGCGCATCAGCTTATTATATGCCGACATCAGCCGGAACAACCGGCCAGGTTTTAACAGCAACAGACAGTTCAGGAACCTTAACCTGGGCAACACCCCCAACAACAACGCCCGGCGGCGTCACGGGCAGCTTCCAATATAATGCCGGCTCGGGCACTTTAGGCGGAATTGGGTTATATGACGTAGCAAATAATAATTTATTTTTAGGAAACGCAGGAAATAGCTCATCCACCGGCACTTATAATGTTTTTGTTGGAGCATTTGCGGGGGCAGCCACCACAACGGGTGATTATAATGATTTTATGGGAACTTTTGCTGGCAGCTACAACACAACAGGTCAACGGAATACTTTTATTGGACAGGCGACGGGCAATCTAAATACAACAGGCAGTTGGAATGTTTTCCTAGGAAACGCCAGCGGACTGATTAATAATGGCGATAGAAATGTATTTTTAGGAAGTAGCGCTGGTCGGAATCAAACTACTGCCTCTGATTTATTAATTATAGATAACCAGGACAGGTTAAGCGCGCCAGCTGAATTAACCAACTCGCTTATTTACGGCACATTCGGCGCCACCCCAGCCAGCCAGACTTTAACCATAAACGGAAAATTGCAGATAGGGAACTCTGCCGGCACTGCAGTGGCTTACGCTTTCCCGCAAGCAGACGGAACCTTAAACCAAGTTTTAACAACCGACGGCTCGGGAACTTTGACTTGGGCAACTGCCGCAGGCGGAGAAACCTATTGGACCGGAAGCACATCCACTAATAATATATTTTCATTCAACAGCGGGGCCAGCACGACAGCCGGCTATGACAACTTCTTTGTCGGCCAATTAGCTGGCGCTTCAAATACTACAGGTGTTTATAATAACTTCATAGGTGCATGGGCAGGGTCTTCAAACACCTCAGGGCAACAAAATAATTTCTTGGGCTATATGGCTGGTTATGTCAACACCACAGGCTACTACAATAACTTTCTGGGCGGATCCGCCGGCCGCAACAATACTGATGGCAATAACAACAACTTTTTAGGTAGTTCAGCGGGCTTCAGCAATACTACGGGCAATAATACAATAGCAATAGGCACTATGGCAGGATACAATTTTGGCGCTACCGGCACAGCAGAAATGAATAATGTGTTCTTAGGCAATCAGGCAGGATATGGCGGAGTCGGAGCTTCGGGCACAGACAACTTCTTTGTCGGGTTAAGGACCGGTTATGCAGAAACTTCGGGCTATTCTAATAACTTCTTGGGCAACCGGGCTGGCGAATACAATAGTACCGGTTATTATAATAACTTTTTGGGTTTGCAAGCCGGAAATTTGAACACCACAGGCAATAACAATAATTTCTTAGGCGCTTTTGCCGGCGGCGGCAACACCGAGGGCACCGATAACAACTTTTTTGGCCTGCAAGCCGGCCAATCAAACGCTACCGGCAGCCGGAATAATTTTATCGGCATTAACACCGGCTTATCCAATACCGGGGGCAGTTATAATAATTTTATGGGAGCTTGGGCTGGCGTATCCAATACCTCAGGCAACGATAATAATTTTATAGGCGATACCGCAGGCAGGAATAATACCACAGGAGCAAACAACGTCGCTATCGGCACTGGGGCCGGCTACAATAACAGCACCGGCTCAAATAACGTCTTTTTGGGAGATTCAGCGGGCTATAACGAAATTGGTTCCGACAAGTTATATATTTCCAACACTATCACTAATTGGCCTCTTATATATGGCGATTTCAGCGGCACAGGAGCTTTAACAATAAACGGAACTTTAAGCATAGGCGATGGCCTCGGAAATACATATTATACATTCCCCCAGGCAACCGGAACAGCCGGAATGGTTCTAACCAACGACGGCTCGGGAACTTTGTCTTGGGCAACACCCGCAGGCGGAGAAACTTTCTGGACAGGAAGCACATCCACTAATAATATATTTTCATTCAACAGCTATGCCGCTACGGCAACCAGCCACGATAACTTTTTTGTCGGTTATTATGCTGGCGCCTCTGACACAACAGGTGATAATAACACCTTTATTGGTTCAGATGCTGGATATTCCAACACTTCGGGTGACCATAATTTCTTTGCAGGAGATGCGGCTGGTTTTAACAACAATGGTGCAGATAATAATTTTATAGGATATTCTGCTGGTTATTCAAACACTACGGGCGAACGTAATTCCTTTATTGGATTCGAGGCTGGCCGTATGAATATGACAGGCAGCAATACGATAGCAATGGGCCTCCAGGCAGGATACAATTTTGATGGTGTAGGAGATATGAATAATGTATTTTTAGGAAATCAGGCAGGCTATGGCGGAGCCGGGGCTTCGGGCACAGATAACTTTTTTGTCGGCTACCAAGCTGGCGCTTCCAACACCTCGGGTTTCAATAATATTTTCCAAGGACGCCAGGCCGGCATGGGCAACACCACGGGCAATTATAATATCTTTCAGGGTTTTCAAGCTGGCCTTAACAATAACACCGGTTCATATAATATATTCTTGGGAGAACAGGCGGGCCAAAGCAACACAGAGGGTGCGTATGATGTATTCTTGGGCGGCCAAGCGGGCCAAGTCAACACAACAGGATTATATAATACATTTGTAGGTCACTCTGTAGGCGTTTCTAACACAACAGGAAGTTATAATGTCTTTGTGGGAGGCGCCACCGGAGATTCGAATACTACCGGCAGCAATAACACTATTTTAGGATTTGGCGCGGGCCAGAATAACTCAACGGGCAGCGGCAACATTTTTATAGGAAATTATGCGGCCAACCTCGAAACGGGTTCTGATACTTTGGTTATAGATAATCAGTCTAGAAGCAGTCCGTCAAATGCGCTCATATACGGAACGTTTAATGTTAATCCCGCTCTCCAGAATTTGACCATAAATGGCAAGCTGACGGTAACGGGAGCGATTGACCCGACATATATAGGATTCACTCAGCAATCAGGCACGCCCACAACCCCTCAGGCAGGACTGAATGATTTATATTTCAAAACCGACGGCAACCTTTATACCTTGAACAGTTCCGGCACAGAAACAATGCTTGGCGGAGGAACCTATTGGACCGGAAGCACATCCACTAATAACCTATATGCAAGCGAGACCGGTGCAGACGTAGCAAGTGGCAACAATAATTTTTTTGCAGGATGGCAGGCAGGAAGCGGCACAACCGGTCTCGATCATACCAACTTCATTGGCAGTCAAGCAGGCCAAAGCGCAGGTTCCGCCGATGATGCTAACTTCCTCGGGGACGGTGCAGGTTTGAACGTAAACAACGCCAATTTTTCAAATTTTATTGGTACTAGTGTAGCCTCTAGGGCGATAAACGTCCAATATTCTAACTTCCTGGGGAATTTCGCCGGCGAGAATGCAACCAACGCCAATTATTCCAATTTCATCGGCGCCAGCGCAGGTTATGCCGCAACCGGTTCTTGGAATAACTTTATGGGCGCTGGCGCCGGCCAAAACGCAAGCGGTTCCAACAACGTCTTCCTGGGCAGCTACGCCGGCTATAACCAGACTAATTCCAATTTATTCATCGTAGACAGCCATACAACCCAGCCAAGCAACTATCCAGCCGGCGAAGCAACGGGGTCATTAATGTACGGAACGTTCAATGATAATCCCGCTCTCCAGAATTTGACCATAAATGGCAAGCTGACGGTAACGGGAGCGATTGACCCGACATATATAGGGTTTGCGCAGCAATCAGCCACGCCCGCTACCCCTTCGGCAGGACTGAATGATTTATATTTCAAAACAGACGGCAACCTTTATACCTTAAACAGTTCCGGCACAGAAGCAATGGTTGGCGGAGGCGGCGGAACTCCGGGAGGCAGCAACACCGACATCCAATTCAATAATAGCGGCGCTTTTGCGGGAGCTTCAACATTCAATGCAGGGTCTTCAGTTTTCACTTATGACCCGAACGGAGATTTCATAGCATCTTATGACGGCGGTTCTCATGGCATTTCCCTAAGCAGCGGCAGCGCCAACCTTACGATAGGAGAGCTTGGCGGCGGGTCGCAGGCGATATTCGGGTTTGGCGGCGGCACAGTGGAAGACGTGGAAATGTTAAGCAACCAATATCACTCGTACATCGGCAAAGACGGCTCTTTCGACAGCATAACTTCCGGGTTCGAAAGCAGTTATTCGACTAGCGGGCTAACTGTTGACGCAAGATTGAATACTTATGATTTGACCGCCGCCACTTACCCCATCGCCTTTAGTGCGGCCGGATATTTCCATATGGATTCGTATGGAGCATCTACGGTATTGATTGGCAGGAATTCCGGTGGAGCCTTTACTGTTTCAGAACAGGACACTCCATCATCATATCCTCAACTAGGATTCCATGACCTGTATTATAAAACCGACGGCAACCTTTATACACTGAACAACGCCGGAACAGAAAACATGGTAAATAGCGTATGGGTGGTTAACCAGAACAACAACAACTTGTCTTCCCGTATTCCGGCGGCAGGAACTCCCACTTATTACGGTGCAACAGACAACTTCTTTGTCGGCCAGGACGCCGGAATGAACGACGCCGGCTCTTCAAATGTTTTCATCGGCAACAGTGCGGGCAATGCGAATACTAACGGAGGCAACAATATTTATCTCGGCTGGGCCGCGGGCAGATATGCCATGGGCTCCGACAATAATTATTTCGGCAGCGTCGCCGGCGTGGGCACCTTCGATAATCCGAACACTGGCAGCAACAACAACTTCTTCGGAAATTCGGCCGGCGCATCGAACACCACTGGAAACAACAATTTTTTCGTGGGTTGGTCAGCCGGCGTTTACAATACTGAGGGCGGCAGCAACATGTTCTTGGGTTACCAGGCTGGCAACAACAACACCACGGGTTCCTTCAACATATTCCTCGGCCAGAACGCGGGCTACAACCAGACAGATGGCAATTTGTTAATCGTTGATCAGGCTGAGACTCCCAGGGCCAGCGCGGGGGATGAAGCGGCTAATGCACTGCTATATGGAAATTTTGCGCCAACAGCCGCCAGCCAGACTTTAACTATAAACGGAAATTTAAGCATTGGAACATACTATACATTCCCCCAGGCAACCGGCACAGCCACGCAGGCTTTGGTTAACGACGGCTCGGGAGCCTTGGCTTGGACAACAGTAGCAACAGGAACAAACTACTGGACGGGAAACATAGCCAACGACAATATATTTTCAATCAACAGCGGTGTCAACACAGCAACAACAGGCACCAATAACTTTTTTGCCGGCAAATATGCTGGCCATGATAATACAGGAGGCACAGATAACATTTTTATAGGTTTCCACGCCGGCGCTTTCAATACTACGGGCGGGTCAAATAATTTTATCGGCGCCGCCGCCGGCCCTTCCAATACCACGGGCGTCAATAACAACTTCCTAGGTGAACAAGCAGGGTTTTTCAACAGCTCGGGCAACTTCAACAACTTCATAGGTTACGCCGCCGGTAATAACAACTATACAGGCAGCAACAATAACTTTTTAGGCTACCAAGCCGGTTATAATTCAACGGGAGACTTTAACACTTTTATCGGCAGCAATGCGGGTTACAATGCCACCGGTTCTAATAGTGTATTTTTAGGAAATAACGCGGGTTATTATCAGACCTCTCTTTCTAATTTATTGATAATAGATAACCAAACAAGAGGAACTACAACAGCCAATCCGCTTGATTCAACCCATGCTTTGATTTACGGAGTATTTAATGCCACTCCCGCCAGCCAGAGCTTGAGCATAAACGCGCAAATGACAATAAATGGCAATCTTGATGTAGTAGGCGTTGGAGGAAGCACTGGAGGAGGAGTACAAGCATATAATTATCTCGCCCAGCGGAGCGGCGGCAACCCTTATGACCCTGATATATACGGTTATCCATACGGACTGGTCTTGGCCGACAGGTGGGGCGATGCGACGCATGATTATACAACTTCTTCATTGACCCTGGGCTCGGGAACAGCAGCAATAAAAGGCGATTTCAGCGTTAATAAAACAGCGACAATCGGCGGACTAACGGATGCAGTGCAATTGGCGGTGAAAGGATACCCGACCTCTAGCGGCACCGGCACGGCGCATTTTAGCCAGGTCGGTTCAGACACTACCACAGACGACAATCCTTATTTTGTCGCCCTTTCTCCAAATGACAATGGCCATTACGCGTATGTGGTGAATGCGTCCGCCAACACCCTTGAAAAGTTCGACACCACCACGACCCCCATGACCAAAGTCGGCTCCAGTGCCGGCACGGGCAATTATCCTATAGCTGCCGCTGTTTCGCCTGACGGCAGTTATGCGTACGTAGTGAACGAAAACAGCAACACCATTCAAAAGTTCAGCACCGCCTCTATGACCCAAGTCGGCTCCAACGTCGCCACAAACAATAGTCCCGCCTCTGTCGCACTTTCCCCCGACGGCCACTATGCCTATGTGGTGAATTTTGTCTACAACGCCGGCACCCTCCAAAAATTCGACACCACCACGACCCCCATGACCAAAGTCGGCTCTGATGTATCAACAGGCAGCGGTCCTGAGGTTGTTGCCGTTTCTCCGGCTGGCGATGTGTATGTATTGGCCGTTAACAGCTACCGCCTTGAAAAGTATAATTCTAGTATGGTGCTGCAGGGGACCATGCCGTCGGTGTCGGGCACTCCTGATTATTTTGCCCTTTCCCATGACGGCAGTTATGCGTATATTGTAAATGGCGGCAACCTGCTTCTAAAATTTGATACAACTACTCTCACCCAGGTTGGTTCGTCTGTTGGCACCGGTGGTGGACCTCAAGCTGATGTTGTTTCACCAGACGGTAATTATGTGTATGTTGTTTCCACTGACAGTGGCTTGCAAAAGTTTGACACCAGTACCCTTGCCCAGGTCGGTTCAATTGGCACTGGCCCTCAGCCCTTTAGTGTCGCTATTTCGCCTGACGGCAATTATGTGTATGTAACGAATGCAAGCGTTAATGCTCTTCAAAAATTCCAATGGGTGCTACCGAGCGGCGCATCCCAGGTGGCGCATCTCCAGGATTGGCTGGTCGGCTCCGAACTAGTGGCTTACATTGACGGCGCGGGCAACTTCGTGACTACCGGCTCGGTAGTGGGCAATGGAACAGGCGGAGCCGACACCGCGCTTTCCAACCTTGCTCCCACCGCGATAAACCAATCCCTGATTCCTACGTCAGATAACACACTAGATCTGGGCACATCTACAAAAGAATGGAGAGACCTTTATTTGGGAGGAAAATTGGGCATTGCCGGACAAGCAGACGCTGTAGAACTAACAGTACAGGGGAGCGGGGGCACGGGCCAGAGTTATTTCAGTCTATTGTCTACAGGAATCACAGGCAGTACGCCTTGGGCCGTAGTCGTTTCTCCAGCCGGAAATTATGCTTATGTGGCAAACAACATCAGCGGCACCTTGCAAAAGTTCCAAACCTCTGATATGACCCAGGTGGGAGGCACCGCATCCACAAGTGGCGGGCCTGTCTACATGGTCATTTCTCCAGCCGGAGATTATCTTTATGTGGTAAATAATAATCCCACCAACACCCTGGAAAAATTCCGAACCTCTGATATGACCCAGGTGGGAAGCGACGTAGCCCTGCCTGGAGGAGTCGGGGGCGTCGCCGTTTCTCCAGCCGGAGATTATGTTTATGTGGTAAGCGACAGCAAACTGCAAAAGTATCAAACCTCTGATATGACCCAGGTGGGAAGCGATGCGGCCCTATGCGGATCTGCCGGCGGCCCTGCTGTTTCTCCAGCCGGAGATTATGTTTATGTGTTATGCTACAGTGGCGGTACCTATGCGCAAAAGTTCCAATCTAATCTGACTTGGTTGGCAACCGTTTCGGTAGATGCTTCGTCTCATTCCATTATTGTCTCTCCGGACGGAAATTATGTTTATATAATAGCCGATAGTCCCAGCAATAGCCTGCAAAAGTACAGCTCTAGTTTGGTCTGGCAGAACACTGCAGGCGTAGGTGCCAGGCCTTGGTCCATGGCCATTACTCCGGACGGAAATTATCTTTATGTGGTAGAATATTCCAACAACACACTGAACAAGTTCCAAACCTCTAATCTGGGCCAGACAGGAGGCAATATAAACACAGGTAACGCCCCCACTTCCGTCGCCCTTTCTTCAGACGGATATATCTATGCGACAGCCAGCAACAGCAACAGCGTTAAGAAGTTCCAATCGATTAGTGGCGGGACTCCTCAAACCGCCAACCTCCAAGAATGGAAAAACAGCGCGGGAACCGTATTGGCTTATATAAACTCTGCGGGCCAGGCATCGTTTGTAAACGGAATCGTCGCAAACGGGAGCGTATCATCCACATTCAATAATATCGGCATCGGCACATCAAACCCGGCATACCAACTGGAAATTAAAGGCATAAACGCCGCCAGCGACGGGCTATATATCAATAATACTTCCGGATACACGAACGTTCCTTGGCCCGGATCGATACTCAATAAGATTGTTTTAAATCCGCGCGGACTTAACATAACCAGCGACAACGCCCTCCTGTCTTCTTCATACCAGCCCAGCATGGGAATAGGCATAGCTGTGAACAGGGCAGAACCCGCTTTGTCCGTGAGCAACGGCACAGGGCCTTCTATCTTAGTAGCCAGTGGTAATGTCGGCATCGGAACCACCACACCTCGCTCGGATTTGGATCTGGGCAAGGATGGAGCGGTTTTGACAATCGGCCAGGTATCGCAAGGCGGCGATATAGAATTTGGCGCCGTGGACGGGAAGAATATGATACGCTATGCCTCGTCCGAATTCGGAATTTATACGAACCAAACCAATGGGATGAAGTTTTATACCGGAGTTACTCCTGCCACTCCTACACTCAGGATGACCATCGCCAGCAACGGAGCTGACATCGCTCCCGGAGCCGACAATGCAACAAGCCTGGGCACCAGCAGCCTCGGGTGGTCTTCGCTTTATTTATCCGCCGCCGGAGGCACTCCTAATACAAATGGCCAAATCACTTACAATACATCGGCAAACCAATTTGAATTTTATGAGAATGGCGCGGTTAAAACCCTCCTTTGGTACCAGCCGGTGGGGGATAATATCTTTTCCTATACGCCGCTTGCCGGTAATATTTCGCTAACCGGCATAGACAATTTCTTCGAGGGCAATGGTGCCGGCGTTTCTGATACGACAGGATCGGGAAACAACTTCATAGGTTACCAAACCGGCGCTTCCAACACTACCGGCGCTTTCAATAACTTCATTGGCTATCAGGCGGGCAAGGCCAATACCACATCCACCGGCACAATTGCGATAGGTTATCAAACCGGCAGATATAATACCATAGGCGGCAGTATTTTTATGGGCAGCCAGGCTGGCTATAACAATATAAGCGGCACTTCCAATATTTTTATCGGAGACCAGGCCGGCTATTCCAATACGGGAAACGATAACACTGTGGCGATAGGCGAACAGGCAGGATATTCTTTCAGGAATAGTTTGGCGACAGACATGTTCAATACTTTCGTGGGAAATCAGGCGGGATACGGCCAGGGGCAATCTACCGGCAAGAACCACCTTTTCAGCGGCTACCAGGCCGGCTATAAAATCACCACAGGCAGCAATGACGTATTCTTGGGTTCTGCTTCCGGCCATGAAAACACAGAAGGCAGTTTCAATACTTTTACAGGAACCAACTCGGGCCATGAAAATATATCAGCCGACTTCAATGTATTCAACGGATATCAATCAGGTTATAGCAACCAGACAGGCATTAACAATACTCATTTAGGCGCTTGGTCCGGCTATAACGATGTAACAGGCGATTCCAATGTATTCTTGGGCTATTCTGCCGGCCGTTACCAATTAGGTTCAGACACGCTTTTGATTGATGACCGCGATAGGGGCAACGCTAGCACTGAATTCACAAGTGCTTTAGTTTACGGAGTGTTCAACGACAATCCGATTCTGCAGACTTTAACCATAAACGGGACTTTAAAGATAGGCGACGGCACGGGAGTGGTATATTCTTTCCCGCAGGTGAGCGGAAACGCCGGTTTGGCACTGACTGCAAATGGCCCTGGTGGGCAGGCCACCTGGTCACAGATTAATTTAGGAACAGCGGTTACAGGAACCCTGGGAGTTGCTAACGGCGGTTTGGGACTAACTACCGGCACCCAAGGAGGGCTCTTATATTTCTCCGGCTCAAGCACAATCGCTTCCACTGCAGCAGGAACGGCAGGGCAGGTTTTAATTTCCGGCGGAACCGGCACTCCAACATGGTCAACTATGACTTTATCAAATTATGTACCTTTTTCAGGAGCAACCCAATCAGTTAATTTAAATACTCAAAGTTTAGTGAATATAGGCAATACAGGCATCGGAACATCAAGCCCAAGCTATAAATTAGATGTGCAGGGCGGACAAATAAATTCGACCGGCGGTTATTGTATAAATGGCGCCAACTGCATAACTGCGTGGAGTGATATCGGCGGATCAGCCAGCTGGCTGTATAGGGACTCGGCTGAAAATATATTTGTAGGAAGCGGAACGAGATCTATAACCACCGCTATTGATAACGTTTTTATTGGAGATAATGCTGGTAGATACACAACAGGCGGCAGTACCAATACTTTTGTGGGAACGGGTGCCGGCCAGTCCAATGTGGGGGGTTTTGCTAATGTTTTTATGGGGCTTAACTCGGGTGCAAATAATATCGGAGGCCAGCAGAATGTATTTTTAGGAGTTAATGCAGGCGCGGCCAATCAAAACGGCCTTAGCAATGTTGCCATAGGATATCAGGCGGGTTATAGCTCATTAGGCACCGGAAATGTATTCATAGGCTACGAAGCCGGCTATAGCGAAACCGGAGACGGCAAATTATACATTGCCGCTAACCCGGGCACTCCTCTCATATATGGCGATTTTGCCAATAACCAGGTCGGCATTAACAGGGTGCCTACAGGAAATGCATTTGAAGTCCAGGGCGATGCGGGTAAAACTGCCGGCGGCACTTCGTGGAATAATTTATCAGACATAAAATATAAGACAGTGCTGAATAATATAGATAATGGGCTTGAAATCATCAGCAAACTTCAACCTATATATTATCAATGGAATGATTTGCATAAACAAAAATTTGGAGAATCAGATGATACTAAAATGTATGGTTTTACGGCACAGAATGTCAAAGAGGTGTTGCCTGAAATGGTCACACAAGATAAAAAAGGCGATCTCTGGTATAACCCCAGCGGTTTTGAGGCTGTCCTTACGAGCGCCATCCAAGAACAGCAGCAACAAATAGATGCCCTGAAACTAGAAGTTTCTGCTGTGTCGGGAACAGGGAGTGTCTCGGGCGTCAGCAATTCATCTTTAGACAACATAGTAAGCAAAGCCCTTGCTGATTTAGGCGTGACATTGGCAGACGGTGTTGCGACGCTTAAAGAAATGGTTGTGAGCAAGCTTACCGCCACCACCGCCAGCATAGATACAGCCAGGATAAAGAGGATGGAAGTTGTGGACAGCGCGACAGGGGATATATACTGCACATGGATTGCCAATGGCAATTGGCAAAAGGTGAAAGGAACCTGCGACTTAGTCAGCACAACGCCGGCTGGCCAGACAAACGCCCCTGCAAATAATACTCCTGCAAATAATAATCCCGCCACAGGAACTTCAGGAGTAACTACTCCCGCCACAGGAACTTCCGGAGTAAGTACTATTGATATCTCCTCCCTTACCAGCATACCTGATCTTACAGTCGATTACGGCACAGCTCTTTCCTCTGTCGGCCTTCCCGCTACGGTTTCGGCCACTATGAGCG
>Ga0209777_10000174_pt1 | contig 111411 bp, 125 predicted proteins | sample FrelakmetHBP12HB_FD_187147 | JGI IMG/M metagenome (GOLD analysis project Ga0209777, IMG submission 187147) | Freshwater lake sediment microbial communities from the University of Notre Dame, USA, for methane emissions studies -HBP12 HB (SPAdes)... | ecosystem: Environmental > Aquatic >...
GCAACGAGCACGAACATCGCAAGTGCAACAAGTGCGATAGTTAATCGCTTAGTCATTCTTTCAATTCCTCCAAAGTTTACATCATACATTTCAAGCCGAGAACGATTTCGACAGATGCCGAATATCTGTTCTGCGAGCCCCATACTCCGTTTAGACGGAATATGGAAGAGTATTTGTAAAACAGCTCATATATCCTTTGTGGTTGTTTTGATTGGGTTTTCCGGGCGATATTTGCCCGTGATTTTTGAATTTACACGAAAATTTTGGTTTTTTCGGTTCTCCTGCAGATCTTCTGTAAATCTGTGTTCGGGTGATGATCCCGACAATTTAGATATATATGTCGCGCACGGTTTCGTAATATTCTATTTATTATATAATATATATCAACGTACATTATCGAACATTGAAAAATTTCGGTTTTTACTACTTTCTTTTTCAATCTTATTCAATAAAAAATAATTTGGTGATTACTGAATAGAAGCCACCCGAGAATACTCAGAGATACATTTCACTAGATCATCATAAAGTTCGTGATGACGGTGATTGTATCGGAACTCCAATTCTTTCCGGTAAAGAGGGAATTTCTTAGGATTTACTCCGTGGTATTTCATCAATCGTTCTTTGGCAAATGGCCAGAACCCCTCGATACCATTAATGTACACCTTACCGTTGACGAATCGTTAGCCATGATCGATTCTCATATGACGGAAACCGTATGAGATGAGTCCATTATAACTTCGGAATTTATCGGTATAGATAAGACTTCCCCGTTTTACTTTCCTGATTGCCATGGTGAGAAGAGTCTCACCGGCGACGTTCTGAACAACTTCAACCCGGACTTTTCCTCCACGTTCCAGGATGCCGAACACAGGGATCTTCCCGGCAGCTCCCCGGCCCCGGTTTCCCTTTTTCCTCCCGCCAAAATACGACTCGTCCATCTCGATCTCTCCCGATAAAGTGAAGGAAGTATCTCTATCCATACTGACTATTGATTGCCTGAACAAGTCGAAGAGATCGTAGACTGTGTTATACGAGAGACCTAACTGGTGAGCGGCTTCCCGGACTGAAGTATCCAACTCGAAAAGTTTGTTTGCGATTAATACCCGGACTCGGGGAACTCTTAAACCTTCAAGGATACTCCCCCGTCTCGGTCCCCATTCCTTTCGGCACCCGTAACACTTGTACTTGCCGCGCCTAACGCGATCTATTCGCGTACTCTCGCAATACGGACACCGATCAAACCGTTCAAGAATGCCTTGTGCCTGAAGGTATTCTTCTGCCCGCTCTTCTGATATCGTGTATTGTTGGAGCTCAATAAGGTTCATCCATCCAACCACCTGAGATTTTCGTGGTGGTCGTTATTAAGGAATCACCTATAATTTTATTACTCCCGAAACTGAAAAAATTTATCTGCCTTTTCCTTGCTGATTTGTTTCTTTCTTACCTATTTTGACATAATTAAGTATAATTTCCATCAAAGTCAGCCAGATACAATTCAACACACATATACAACGTGACCGATAACTCAATTGCCATGAGAATAATCCGGGCGCCGAGCATCGGGCGGGCACATGAGCTTGTCGTTAAAATGATTCTGGAGAAAGGCTGGGTTCTGCAGACCGAAGATGCCGAGGCAACAGTAGAGTATGAGGAAGTTTCCCTCCAGATAGATACCCCCATGGCGTACCCCCTGGTAAGTCCGCACTCCAGGTTCCAGCAGAGATTTGTTGAGCAATATGCGCGCGATCTGTTACAGGGTTCCCATGCTGCCTTTGAGTATGACTATCATAGCAGGCTCTTTGACTGGGGGGAGCGACTGTTTTCCGATGAGCAGCCGGTACATATAGACCAGATCTCTTATATCGTTGACAAGCTCATATCGCAACCGACATCACGGCGTGCGATTGCAATCACGTGGAACCCGGTGATTGATGAGAAACTCGATGCTTGTCCCTGCCTCCAGCTTATTCAGTGCATCCTGAGGGAAGGCAGACTACATATGCGGGTTATCTTCCGGTCAAATGACATGCTAACTGCAGCTGGGGCCAATATGTATGCGCTTGTTCAGCTCCAGAAATCAATCGCGGATAAACTTGGAGTCCCATGCGGGATATATACCCATACCTCCCTGGTCCCCCATATCTACTATCTCCGCGACATTCACGATATTGAACCATTCTGCGGTAAGGGAGAGTTCATTCAGCCCGTCAAAGATGTCTGTCAGGCATGCCAGAAGTGCGGACGCGCACAAAATGTATGACCGGGGCAGTCCGTCACCTTAATTAAGATCCAGCAGCAAAAATAAGAGGCACATAGCCCGGTAGTGTAGCGGTCAATCATGGGGGACTCTGGATCCCCCGACAGCAGTTCGAATCTGCTCCGGGCTACTTCTTTTCAGCGTATTATTTTTATCCGTTAATTTTCTGGTTCGCCGGTCAGGAATTATGCAAGAAACGCCGGCAGGATACAACAGATGAAGACGGCTCCAAAGGTACCGGCACCACCAATACTGACCTCGGGTATTTCGAGATCGCGGACCCGGAAAAGATTGGCAATATTTCCACCGGTCAACGTCCCGATCGTCCCGCTCACAAATGCAGTTACTGCCGCGGTCAGCCCGGTACCTCCTGATAAAATTATACCGGCAAGAACGGCAGTAAATCCGGGAATCAGCAGGGGAACGCGAATCCCCGCACCAGGTACCATATGCGTTGATACAAAGGTAATGCCTGATACCATAATTATCCCAATGCATACGGTATATATCAGGGACGGTCCCGTGATCTGGACTGCCTGGTAAAGCAAATATACGGATATACCCGCTGGTACGACCGTGCCTCCAAGATTACATGATACCAATGTGTCCCAAACATGGCAGAGTTCCGGTGACGTAGCATCCCGATCGGCTGAATCATTCCGGGAAATCCGGATTACATCGCGCCGGATGCGATATACCGGGATATTTACCAAACTCCCGGATATCATCAGAAGAATAATTGCGAGTGCAGAAATCCAGGAAAAACCCAACCTTACGAATGCAGCCCCGATTATTCCGAGAATGAACAGCGGGAGGATAATGATTAAAAGCCCAACAAGAATAATGATGGCGATCACAGAAAGCGGACCGGCAGAAAAGAATCGGACTCCATCGCTCATACTATTCCCTTACTCTTTCTGGTTTTATACAAACAATTGCGGCGTGATCAGCGTGGAATGGGGTGAGCCATTTACTTTCCTTTACAATAAGTCCTGATGAGGTAAGAATGTCAATGGTATCACAAAAGACATCCAACGGTTCCTTTCTGACATCCACACTCCGGGTTTTGAGCATGAGAATGAGGGTCCCACCGGGTTTTAAGGATACAGAGTTCCGCAACAAAATTGCAGCTTGATCTGGTTGCGCTACATCCTGATAGAGAAGATCCACAGGTTCAACCAGAGGGGCGTACTGTTCGGGGCGGGCTGCATCCGCCATGAGTGGTATGATATTCCTTCTCCGCCGGCATACTTCGAGAAGATCCTGCATGGGGCGTGGGGCAAACTCGACGGCATAGACTACTTCGACATAATCTGCCACGTGGGATACGGTAGTTCCATTTGCCGCTCCAAGGTACAATACCCGCATCTCCGGAATGAGATCGATGCCAGCTCCCGTATGATAAAGCGCAGACAGCTTGCTACGGTAAGGGTCCCAGACCCGTGCTCCGCCCAGCATCCGCTCGTGGTAAACCCCCCCTTCACCCTGAGATACCAGCACGTCGCCAATCCATATCATGGTTCCCTCCTTGCTCCGGTTGCATCGATGCGCTTCTGCGCTTTTTCGAGAAATTCCGGCTCTTCCGTTCCTCTGAAATAATCAAGCCGTGCTGCAATAGCAAGTTTTCCGGCGAGCACACGGGCAACTTTGCCCCTGACATCGCGGGAGGCGTTATGCACCCGACGATGCTGAAAAATTATCCCATGCTTGGGACAGGGCGACTTGGTTTTAAGGTGCGAGAACAATGCCGTCCGGGCACCCAGAACCTGGATTGCACTTGCCGGAAGCCGGGAGAGAGGGAGAAGTCCCCCGGCACGTGACATCAGTCTTGCAGCTACAAGCCCACCAATAAGTGCACTTGTATTGGGCATAACATCATTTGCCCGTGCAGAAACTTCTTTTGCGAGGATAGTCCGTGTATTTCCCAGCCGCTCTATCTCACCTGCTACCTTGCCAAGCGCTCCCTTACTCTTCTCATGCATCGTTTTTACCAATGCATGTGCCGGCGTCCGGTGATACTTGCGGGAGAACGCCGGGTGCCGGATAAGATACCACTCTGCTGCCTTTTCGGAAAGCAGATTAATGACCGTATCAATTTCATCGAGGGTCCTGACCATCTGGAGCAGTTCAGCATCTTTCCTCGAATACTGCTCCCGTATAAAACGTTCGGCGACAGCAATGCAGACAGCCTGCAATTTTGAAAGATACTCGTGCCGGTCATGAAAGGCACCACACAGAACTGCCTCTTCCCAATCGGGAGGGGCATAGGTATCTCTGAGGGTAAAAACAGATTGTACGCGTTCGATGAAGGCGTTTATGTCTCCGGTAAACGATATGCAGCGACCATCTCTGATGTCACCAAACCAGTAGGACTGCATTACAGGAAATTTATGGTTCTTGTCCGTATAAAACCATAGATCATCGGATAGTGAAATGAATATAAGGTCGAATGGTCATATCAAGGCTACGCCAAACGAATAGAGAATAACCGGCAGCATGATAGCGCCCATGCAGTACACTCTCGGCACATTAACAAGCCAGGGCACAAGGCCTAATGCGATCGCAAGGATCAAGATAAACACGCCAAACGGACCAGTAAGGATGACACTTAATACGACAATAAACGCAATAACCGAACGGTTCAGCATTTTCCCGTCTATACCGTTAAACCTGCCCGCAGATCGGGACAATGCAATAGTAATAATATATCCGGCAAGGGCAGCAAGAACACCAACTACGGTCAGTTCACTCATAGTAGGGAGAGGGAGCTCGGAAAGGGCAACCATCACGCCGTTACGCATCCGCGACAGCGCGAATAATGCAGCAAGTCCGATGAAAGCGTTTGCCGTGTTCGCGGCATTTGTCGCCAGAATGTATGCCCGGCGGTCCTTATCATAACCGATAATCGATGCAAGCACGCCGTTTGCAGATGCGGTGGAGAGTCCGGGAAGCCACCCGACAGCAATTCCTGCGATTGTACCAAGAAGCGAACATTTCATGATTGTTCGCCCTTCCATCCTTATACCTCTGAAATGCTGCTCGGGTAATTTGCCCTGAGAAGCGGTGATAAGAACCGAAATCCCAAAAAGTCCGGTGAGGAGTGGCATGAGAATCGAACTGCCTCCGGCAAGGGTATGCCAGCTCAGGAAAGCATAGCGGAGTGCAAAGATACCAAGAACGCCAGATACCAGAAACAGTGCAAGTCCCCAGCCAGGGCACTCGCTGGTAACGATCATATATCCGATGGATGCAATCAGGAGAATACCGATCCACCAGTCAAAGAATGGCTGGAGAGCAGGGAGGAGGAAAAAACAGACAACTGACAGGGGAACGGCCACGACCATTGCACAGGCACTGCCAAGTGCTGCGATTCTCACGGCCTCTTCCCCATTTCCCTCAAGGCAGAGCGCATGGGCTGGTAATACAGCAAGAGATGTATCGGCATCCGGTATACCCAAAAAAGTACTCGGGACGGCGTCCACAAAAGTATGAGTGATGAGGGCTGCAAACATCGCACCGGCAAGGACCAGAGGACCAAAAAGAGACAGAAGAACAACCTGAAAACTCAGGAGCACCCCTGCAAGAGTATTAGCATGCACACCGGGGATGATCCCGCTTATGGTACCAAGCAGTATCCCGATACCAGCGCCAAGCAGGATCTGTTCCATTCACAAGAATGTAGGAGAATGGACATAAATTCACCGAAATGCATATCATCATAACGTAATGAGGTGATGAATCCGTAATGAAAATCGCAGTCACCCGGCTTGCGGGTAAGGAAAAAAACGATGCGATTCGCTGCGCAAGGTACGGACATACCTGCTTCAGTGTCCACCCTCTGCGTTCTGAGATAATGACTGATGAGATCAAAGCGTTCGTCGAAGCTGTTGAACGCAATGAGTTCGACTGCCTTTTTTTTACTAGTGCTCTTCCCGCAAAACTCATTGCCCCGCTCTTGAATAGAACCCCCCGGATAATTGCAATCGGACCACAAACTGCAAAAGAACTTCAGCAATCTGAAATTAATTGTGAAACTCTTACCAGTTTTTACTCTAGAGATTTTGTTCCCTACCTGGGAGAGTGGATCCGGAGGAAACATATTGGCATCCCCCGGGCGGATGTACCGAATCCCGCACTCATCGACGCAATCAAATCCGCAGGAGGAATAGCTCACGAATTCCGGTGTTACAAGCTGGAACCAACGGGAGAACCCCTTGGCCTGAAACGTGCCGAAGCCATACTTTTCACCAGCGCAATGTCATTCACAAAGGCAGTTTGGACCAGGTATCCGGAACTGGTTGTTATTGCAATCGGAGAAATAACCGCGGATGCAATGAAAAGAGCAGGGTCAACTCCCGATGTAATCGGTGATGGTTCACTTGAGGGATCACTACGAGCCCTGAATGCGTGTATGGCAAAAAAAGGAGTGTGTACTGAATGACGGAAGATGGGGACAAAACGGGCGTCCATCTCTGGAGCCATGCAGGCATTCTCGTAATAGATAAACCCCGGGGCCCGTCCAGCCATCAGGTAGCGGCATGGGTTGGCGGGATGCTCGGCTGTCAGGTAGGACATGCAGGAACGCTCGACCCGCAGGTTTCCGGGGTGCTTCTTGTCATGCTTGGCAACGCGGTTCGACTCGCACCACTTCTCCTCCAGCACGATAAGGAATATATCTGCCTGATGCGGTTGCATGCGGATGTGGACAAAAACCGAATAGAACAGGCAGCTACGGAGTTCACCGGGAGACTCTACCAGCGCCCTCCACGGAAAAGTGCGGTAAAGCGTGTTCTCCGGATCCGTACTATCCACAAACTCGAGATTCTTGATAATAAAGGCCGCCTTGTCCTGTTCCGTGTCCATTGCGACGCCGGTACGTACATCCGCTCACTCTGCCATCATATCGGACTTGCACTCGGTGCGGGTGCACACATGGTCGAACTGCGTCGGACAAGGTCAGGTGATTTCAGTGAACAGGAGATGCATACGCTCCATGATCTGCAGGATGCCTGTATTGCGGCAAAGAAAGGGAATCGGATTCCGCTATCATCGATGATCCTGTCAGTTGATGCGGCAGTGCCTGATCTTCCGACAGTCATCGTCCGGGACACGGCAATAGATGCCCTCTGCCGGGGCGCAATACTTGCAGGAGTCGGCATAGTCAGATGTATGGATTTTAAAAAGGACCAGACTGTTGCCGTTCTATCGCAGAAAAAGGAGTTTATCTGCCTTGGAAGAGCCCTTGTTGCGTCCGCCTCGTTCAAACCCGGAGAAAACGGGCTCGTTATCGCACCAACAACCGTTTTCCTTCCGCCAGGCACTTATCCGAAGGGATGGAAAACATCCTGTAAAGAAGAAAAGAAAGAGGAAAAACAGGTTACTATTCAGAAAAAAATGAACAGTAGAAAGAGATAGCATTAAAAAAATACCCGGCTAACAGATAGGATACACTTTTTGCTGAGGTAGTCTAGCGGTAGGGCGCAGGCCTGGAAAGCCTGTGGTGCGAAAGTGCCTCGGGGGTTCAATTCCCCCCCTCAGCGTTTCAAACATTGTTATCTCTTTACACGAATTTCCTTCCATCGTTATCAGAAGCTATTAGACGATCAAGGGCAAACGAAAAATATTCCGGCACTATCTCAAAGCCGAGAAAATGACGACCTTCTGTTTTTGCCCCAATTGCTACAGTTCCCGATCCAAGAAACGGATCAAACACCAAATCACCGGGATTACTCGAATACATCAGTATCTTTTTTACAATTTCCATGGGGAGTTTGGTAGGAGTCTTCTTTTTTCCTTTCCAGTATTCCCGGTTAATTACCCAGACATCTTCCGGATAATGGTCAATCTTGTTGAAGGTATACTTCGCGGGATTTTTAACAACAAAAAGGATATGATAATGGCTGGTCACATATTTTTTTTTTGTAAAGACACCGAACTGGTATTTCCAGATGAGGTGATTGACAGTTGTGAATCCTGCACCAATAAGACCCTCAAGGATATCATGGAGATGGTTCCATCCGGAAAAAACATACATACTCCCGTCAGGGGCAAGGATCCGTGCTGCTTCTGTCATCCAGCGATGGGTAAACTCCAGGTAGTCCGATTCTGGAATCTCCTGGTATCCTTCGATGACGTTGGAACCAGTACGGTTGTAATTCTCCCGTTGTGCCTTGAAATCAATTGCGAAGGGCGGATCGGTAACGATGAGATCAACGACCCCGGCAGGAATAGCCGGCATCAATTCAAGAGCGTCGCCAGGGTATATAGCATCACAATCGAATTTACCCAGCCCCCGTCCCATCAGCACGTCCCGCCATATTCCCTGCCCAATTCAAATGCTTTTACATTGATATTGATCGTCTTTTTCGGGACTAAACTTTTTACCGCATCCAGAAGCGACCCGGGTTTGAGCGGAATTGATGGTGAGGCCGCTCCCAGCATCACCACATTTTGAGAAAGAGGACTTCCGGCTTCCTCTGCCATTTTATCCGCATCGAGAAGGCAGAGAGTATGTTTTTGTAACGCCAGAATGATCTCATCCTGGGTGGGCGCAGGAAGATTTTGTGTAAATACTGATGTGGGCAGGACCAGATGCCGGTTCACTACCATTTTCCCTCCCTTTTTTACGTAGTGAGAGTATCGCAGCGCTTCAAGGAGATCAAAGGATATGAGAAGGTCTGCCTGGCCCGGCGGGATCAGCGGCCCGAACAATCCATCGATCCTGATATGGCTCTCCACAGAACCACCCCGTTGTGCCATACCGTGGGTCTCTGCTCCTTTTACATGTCTCCCTTCAATAAGACATGCTTCGCCAAGAATGTTCGAGGCAAGAATTGTTCCCTGTCCGCCAATACCGACGATGAGGACATTAAAACTTCCGCTCATTTTTTCCCCTCCCTCGCGATTGCCCCGACAGGACAGAGCTGGGCACATACCGCACATCCGCTGCAGAGATCATTGATCCGGGCTTTTTCATCTGCAAACTCGATGGCCGGACAGCCAAACCGGACGCAGGTCCCGCAACCAGTGCATATCTCGGGATTAACCTGATAGCTCCCGCGTTTTATCCCTGCCCGGCGCGCCGAGATAACGCACATCTGTTTTGCAATAATAACCTTTACGCCTTTGCGTTTCTTTGCTTCCTGCAGGACGGTGACCATGCCAGTAATGTCGTACGGGTTAACACTCTCAACAAAACTGACACCGCAGGAGCGGCATATCGCATCGAGAGACACCGCAGGACTTTCCACACCGCTGGCGGTCATTCCTGAGTTGGGGTTGGGCTGGTGTCCTGTCATGGCAGTGATCCGGTTATCAAGGATTACAACGGTGATATTTGCTCCGTTGTAGACTGCATTTAAGAGGCCCTGGATACCGGTATGCAGGAATGTGGAGTCCCCGATGGTACAGACAATATCACGTGGATCCCCAGCATGAGAAATGCCGCTCGCAACCGTGATTGATGCACCCATGCAAATGGTGGTGTCAACTACTCCCAGCTGGAGTCCGAGCGTATAGCACCCGATGTCACTTGGATAAATCGCATCCTTGAAAACTTTTTTTATTGCATAGAATGCCCCGCGGTGCAGGCAGCCGGCACAGAGGATTGGGGGGCGGGAAGGAAGATTTTGTTCTGGTTCGACCTGAAGGAAAGGATTTTTTTTCAAAAATCCCGCCTTCTCCATGATATCAGCAACAGCCGGAGGGGACAACTCCCCTTCGTACGATCCATACCCGTTTTTCTTACCCAATACGGGCACACATCCTGCTACCTGGCGTACAGCCTCTTCCACTTCCGGCGCAAGTTCCTCGATCACAAGAATTTTTTCATGCTTTTTTATAAAAACGCCCAGCCAGTCCTCATCAATCGGGTACGCCCCGATTTTCATGAACGAGACTCCTTCGGGTAGTAACTCCTGCACATAGGTGGCGCCAATTCCGCTCGCGATGATTGCAGTTTTACCCTTTATTGTGTAACGGTTGAATCCGTGTTCAACCAGACGTTTTCGGATGGCGGATTGTTTCTCGTTAAGTTTCTTATGGAGGATCCGGGTATGCGCGGGGATTACTACATACTGTCGGGGATCTTTGTGGAACTCACCTTTCCGTAAACCCGCAACCGGCTCACTCAGCTCCACGTCCCCCTTTGAGTGGCAGATACGTGTCGTAGGACGGAAGAGTACCGGCAGCCCGAATTCCTCGGAGAGACTGAACGCTTTTGGTATCATGTCGTGAGCTTCCTGGATACTTGCGGGATCGAGGCACGGTATACGGGCGAAATGTGCGTAACACCTCGTATCCTGTTCGTTTTGTGAACTATGGGCGAATGGATCATCGGCACTCATAATTACAAGCCCGGCGGTAACACCCGTGTAGGCACTTGTTATCAGGGGATCTGCAGCAACATTGAGCCCGACGTGTTTCATGGTACAGAGCGCACGGATTCCACACCACGCAGCTGCAAGAGCATTCTCCAGTGCCACTTTTTCGTTTACTGACCACTCAACATAGTACGATCGATCCAGTTGGACACGCAAAACGTCAATCACCTCTGATGAGGGGGTGCCAGGGTATCCGCTTACAAAATCCACGCCAGATTCTATGCATGCATGGGCGATCGCTTCATTACCGAGAAGATATTTCCGTCCCATAATCTCATATCCGTACTTATACCGTGGCTTTTTTACACATATCCCTATCTGATTGTTCTGCCATCTCACTCTGCCGATTCACAACTTATAAAAACTCTGGTGGAGTAGTAAATAAGGTAAATTTCAGGCAAACTTTTGGGCCCGTAGCATAGCCCGGTGGTGCGCCCGGCTGATAACCGGGAGGTCATGTGTTCGAATCACATCGGGCCCATTCATGTCCTGTAATATTTTGTCCGCTTTTTTTGGTATTACAATCCCGTTTGTGGCAGGTGAAGAAGTACAAGCGGTTTCCGGCTTTATAAAGCTTCTTTTTATAGGGTTTTATTCATCCGGTATAACAGCAGGTTTTGATAAAGGCTCTAAAAAGGGATCTTCGCTGGTTATTGTCTCGGAGCAAAAATATAGCTTATCACTTTTTCGAGAGCTTTAACAAGTGCTTCTTCTCCCTTCAGGTAATCATGCATCGCCCGATAGAGCATGAATATAATATCATACCCATAATGATCTATTGCAGTCTTTGTATCGATCGGGTTAAGAAATGAATCGTGGATGAATCCGTCAAAACTATACATGAGTTCGAAAAACTGGCCATCTTCGGATAATACACAGAATTGATCAATGACCTCCTTTTGGGGGTTGTCCGGCCGGAATGCAGCAGGCTTTACCGCTTTTCCTAAAATGATCATTTTTTGGGAATAAAACGCGGGATCATAGATTTCTCCTTTGGTATCCTGCTTACCCATCCTTAGCATATTCAGACCGACAATCCCAATAACAGGAATCGCTGATTTGGCCATTCGCGCCAAGAGTTCCGTGTCATGGTCCCTGATATCCTGTGAGAGAGAATCACTTTTTTCCTGCAGTTCCTTTATCTTTTGCTCTAGTTTTTTAAATCCAGCTTCAATTTCATCCATTGTTTTCACCATAACACAGCGGTTATACGCCATAAGAAGTGCTCATTCCAGAGGGATAAAACCGCTGAACACCATCACATTTTTTTCTGCAAGGATTTTAATTAATCGGCGGGAACAAACGGAAAACGTTAAAGATTTTTTTCCACCTGTAGACTTTAAAGAAATGCTGATATCCTTTCTGATAAATTCAAAGCGTAAATAGTTGGACCCGTATATCACAAAACACAGTTCGCATCTGTCCATTTCATCTTAACTGACCTGATGCTTCCGGAGTATTTCGGACCCTTATAATGGCTTTATCCTGAAATTGTAACGGTATCCATTACATTTCGATGGTCAAACATGTCGCGTAAATTTTCCGGCGTTTTGATAACGGTGTTGTCCCAGTATGCGGGTTGGAGTATCCCCCCCTTTTGGCAGCATAGAGACGCAGACAATGCACATTCGAATGAATTGTATTAGCTTTAAATGGCAAAAATCGGTGAACGGAAAGTCAGGCAATTCGTCAGAACCCATCTATCCGGTTGCCGATTACCTGCCCACAGTTAATCCCTTGAGCACAACACTTAACCAATGACACCCATAATCTGTTAATCATGATAAGAATCGGACTGCTTGGCTGTGGTAATATTGGACATATCATCGCGCAGCATGGAGGCGATTTTGCCATAACGGCGGTCTATGACTTGGTATTTGAACGGGCAAAAGAGATCGCGGGAATCTCCGGTGCACACCCTTATGACAATTTTGAATCATTTATTTCCGCGGATTTCGATATTGTAGTAGAAGCAGCATCTGTCAATGCGGTAAAAACTTATGCCGGGCGGGTGCTCTCCCACAACAAAGACCTGGTAATCATGAGCGTTGGTGCCCTTTCCGATACCCTATTCAAAAATGAGATACGGGAACTTGCTATAAAGTCCGGGCGGAAAATTCATATACCGAGCGGGGCAATTTTTGGCCTCGATAACCTCAAGATTGGTAAAATTTCAGAGATCACGAGGTTACTTTTAAGGACCACAAAAAGTCCTGCATCTCTGGGTCTTATCGCCGATACCAAACGGCTTATTTTTTCCGGAAAAGCAAAGGAATGCATCAAAGCGTTCCCAAAAAATGTCAATGTATCAGTTGCCATGAGTCTCGCAGCCGGTCATGATACCGATGTGGAACTTTGGGTTGATCCGTCAGTGGATCGTAACGTTCACGAACTATTCATTGAAGGAAGTTTTGGGGAGACCTATATCAGAGTGACAAATATACCCAGCCCCGGACATTCCGCAACGAGCTACCTTGCTGCACTCTCCATTCTCTCTCTATTGAATAATCTCAATGATCCGATAATGGTGGGAACATAGCGAAGAAAATGGAGAATCCGTCTATGGAATTGCTCAATTATCTGCTTCGTTTTATCGATGAGGATGCCCCCAATGGGGATGTAACATCTGCTTCAGTTATTCCGGATATTACCTGCGAAGCGGTAATAAGAGCTGAGCAGGAAGGGACGGTTGCAGGTCTTGATGAGGCAGCTCTCCTTTTTTCCTACTTTGGTGTTTCTGTGAAGCACCATGTAGAAGACGGAAATACTGTCCGCAAAAATGATCTGCTCCTTTCACTCAGCGGGGACGCAAAAAAGATACTCCTTGTTGAACGAACTGCCCTCAATATCATTGGAAGAATGAGTGGTATTGCGACACAAACAAGGAAGATGACGGATATTGTATCTGCAGTCAATCCGCTCTGCCGCGTGGCAGCGACACGCAAAACGTGTCCTGGTTTCCGGAGTCTCGATAAGAAGGCGGTAACGATTGGAGGCGGAGATCCTCACCGTATGAACTTAAGCGACGGAGTTCTCATCAAAGACAATCATCTCGCGCTTGTCCCTATCAGAATTGCGATTGAAGCCGCGAAAAAATGTACCGTTTATAAAAAAATTGAAGTCGAGGTAGAGACTTCTGAAAATGCACTTATCGCTGCAAAGGCTGGTGCAGATATCATTATGCTTGACAATTTAAATCCCGCTCAGATCACCCGGACCATCAGAGGATTGAAACGCGAAGGGCTGCGGGACGAGGTAATTATTGAACTTTCTGGAGGTATCGACGAGAGTTCTCTCGCACGGTATGCTGCACTCGACGTGGATGTAATAAGTATGGGTGTACTAACTCATTCGGTGAGAAATTTATCAGTAAATCTAGAGATTTTTCCCAAGAGTCCGCAGTAATATTTTTTTATCCGGGTTCTTTGCCCGTATTCACTCATATCATTCCAAACCAGATGATTTTTCATCAGATACGGGTCCATGATTTCATTGAAAACTTTAATAGGCCGGTATCACGTATGGATGGCTATTGAGGAACGGGAATGGGTAATCCAGAAATGCTGGGGGCAAGGGATAAAGATTCCACTGAACAAACTCCTGATATAATTGAGGCAGACCAAGTGCGTAAAAAAATGCGTATCAAAGGATACATCGCCCTGCTAAAGGATCCCAATCTCAACTATCGCTGGAGGGCTGCAGAAGCCCTTGGAGCTGAAGGGGATGAAACAGTGGTTGAACCCCTTATCGAGGCGCTCAAAGACTCGTTTGTTGATGTCCAATGGCTTGCAGCAAAATCCCTGGGAAAACTGGGAGATATTCGTGCTGTTGAACCATTGATAAATGCATTAAAGAGTGAGGATAAATGGCTCCGTACCGGTGCAGCATGGGGACTGGGGAACCTCCGTGATTCACGTGCTGTTGATCCACTTCTCCGTCTTCTGAAGGATATAAAAAAATCGGTCAGAAAAACAGCTGCTTGGGCTCTGGGCAACATAGCAGATGAACGTGCCGTTGCAGGCTTGACAGAGGCGCTCTCGGATGAAGATGGGGAAGTGCGAGATACTGCACAAAAGGCCCTTGATTCAATAAAAAATGAGATGATAAAAAAGAGACCTGATGCTTCTGCCAATGTAAAGAGAGGCGTTTCTGGCTTCTAGGGAAGTTTGGATATACCACTCATTGTAAGTAAAAATGACGGTTGCCAATATCTAACGTTCAGGTCTAGGCAGAAAACTATTGCTGGCGTTTTCAGAAATAACCACGATATCCTGGAAAGAGTTCACTACAATCTCTTTTTTCCCGCGATATGTCTGGACAACTCCGTAAATGGAGATTGTATCTCCCTTCTGAAGGATCAGTCCTTGAGCAACTTGGGCGGGCACAAAAATGGTGAGCATATCAGTATAGACATTCATGTGCCCCCCGTTTTGAGTGATCACAATCCGATCGATCGTACCCGTTGCTACCACCAGTTCACCGTCTGATGAATCATTCGTGAAAGCCCGGGCAAAAGGTTGTTTGCCAAATGACCCAAGAATCAGGTGAGCAGTAATTACGGTGATCACGACACCCAGCAGAAGAACCAAAGCTGCACGTTCCTGACGTTCGAGCATACAGGTGTTATGAGTGTTTTGTTTAAATTACCGACAGATTCATATGTTAACAGTGTTAACATATCATCATGTATCCTACAACATTACCGCCATCATCAAAGACGGTGCTGGAAATACTGGACGCAGGTGGAGCAATGACTCATAAAGACCTCGTTCAAAAAACACACCTTGCCCCACGAACAGTGCGCTACGCGTTAAAGAAGCTTAAAGAGAGACATCTTATCATCGAGAAGTTTAACTTCCGCGATGCCCGACAGATCATTTATCAGAACCGGACCATTCAAACGAACAAGCTTCAACCTGCATGTGTATGACGAAACTTACCTGCACTCTGATGCATTGTGATACCATGGTCCGGAATGTCCTCCCTCCCATGAGAGCCGAGATGGTATTCAGGTTGGTGCAACGGGAAGGGCTCAGTCAGAGCGATGCTGCAAAACGTCTAGGAGTCACACGGGCAGCAGTGTCCCAGTATATGAGCCGGAAGAGAGGAGTGAGCGAAGTACAGATCACAAATGACTTGGATTCCATGATAGATCGCTGGGCCCTTGCGGTTCTTACCGGTGAAAGTGATCTCAATTTATGTGATGTATGTCAGTGTGCATTGAAAAAGTTCTGAATACCGAAAAAATATATCAGATCTGTTTTCTTTCTATCTTATCTTCTGATGAGTTGAAATTTTCGAGTCATACTCTTTGACGTCGGAAATAAAGGAGAACCAGAAGGATCAATATAACCATAACTATTACAATTCTCAGGTAATCGATTTTAATTCCGGGGGATTTTACTGAGGAACTCCAGTCGTCTTCGAATACGTCGAGGAAGTAACGTCCCACATTAGGATCGTCAATAATCACACCAGCTTCCCGGTTAAAATTTGGCGATACACTGTTCCAGTTGATACTGCTCACAAGCACTTGGTGACCATCGACAATCACCCCCTTATTATGGATTTTTTCGATTTTATTTGCGGCGAGATCCACACACTTTGCCTCAAGAGGAATGTGTTCGGAAATTCCAATCCGGTTGATCAGGGCAGCCATCTCATCATTATCCTTTTCGTCTTCGATATTGAACCAGTATGCATCCAGTAATACTCTGACATGAACACCCCGCCGTGATGCATTGATCGCTGATGAAAGATAGGGATTCAGAGTATAGGAAGTCTCATTAGTGATGTATGCCTGCTCGATTTCGATGCTCTTCTCAGCTGAGTTTATCAGATCCGTTATCTGACTGCTGGTTTCAGGTGCGATAACAGGACGAACTGTCGCACCTACAACATGTTCAGGCGCGAACTCAGCGATATATTTGCCTGAGGGGGGGGACTCCGGAATACCTGACGATCCTTTATACACCTGTATCGACTTTCCGCTATTATCTGTGATGAAGATGGTTGAGAAATACTCAGCAAGAGCGGTATCGTCGATGTAAACTCCCCAACCGCGATTTCCGGTCGTTCCCGACGGGGGAAATCCGGTATACCCGAAATTCTCACTTGTCAGCAGAATTGCCCGCCGATCGATTACCATATATTTTGCATGATCATAACGATAAGGAGCGGGAGCGTTATCCGATGCTACCATCACATTGACCGGAACTCCATTTTTGCTCAAATTCCGGATAACTTCGTTCTCTTCCTGACTTATCCCACCAACCGGGCCGCCTTCAACTAGAATCTTTACATCTACACCACGCTCTCTTGCCGCAATCAGTAAATCCCCGATTGCAGGGCTTGAGATTTCGTAGACATTCAAAAGGACTTCATCCGACGCCTGATTTATGGCATACGTAAACATTTCGTTTGAACAATCGGGTGACACAAACGTTGTTATCGAAACATTTCTGAATACCGCGGGAGAGAAACGGGACTGCCCGATCATAAGTGGCCGGATGTCCCAGGTTCCGTTATCTAAATAATGGATCTGCCCTTCCCTGGGTTTCACGTCGTCCGGCCATGCAACCTTCTGAATAAGCAATTCGTTCTTATAGAGCATGAGCGCATCCTTTGCATTCGCCATACGAAGCGTATCTCCAGAGACAACATTACGGACCAGAGGAGAATAGTCAAGCCACTCAAAATCCGGGTATTTTTCATAAGTTTGTTCAAAAGCTATTCCGCTACGGGCAATGGTAAGTGAACCGTTTATATTTGTACCGGCCGGGAAACGAAATCCACCCTTTCCATCGGAGATCGTGATGTCATCAAGCGAGCCGGTACCGGTTAGAACAAGATACTCATCTGCATCACTGTACTGGTAAGGATCCGGGCAAAACTCAGTGATCTGGACAGCAGAAACAGTATGCATCGCGCACGATAAAAAAATGCAAAGCACAAAGAGCAGACGCATTTGCACTCACATTTGTTACGTTCCTTTTATAATCTGGCGATATCCATTTCTCCAAACACGATGCCGAACAATGCCGGACAAAAATCGTGCGACGGGAGGTCAACACTGCCAATAATTGCAGATATCGGAGGACTCTTTCTACCGGATTCACGATCTCAATACCGGTTCTTAACATTCATGCTGAACAATACTTTGCCACCATAGGTCGGATGTTACCAATAACACAATGCTGCCCGGGTGGGCTTGCGGTCTTCAGTTTGATCTTCCCTGCTTAAATGTGCTGACGGCATCTTTCATCAACCATATCCTCCAGAAACGGGCAACAACCGCACGAATGGATTAGAAAGGATAAAAACATCAATAATGATTTTCAATTGGGATCCCACTGAGAAATACCTAGATGAAAGGATAGTCCCCTGTACGGCCGATCGTACAACCTTTTAAAATGTTCTAGGAGAGATACTCTAGGGAATCCTTGGAGGAACATAATAATGTCTGATAAGAACTGTACATCCTGCAATGCCCCGCTTGCAGAAGAGGGCTCGACCGAATTCGGCTGCCCGGCATGTGGTGTTAAGATCAACCGGTGTTACCGGTGCAGGGAGCAGAGCATCTCCTATATATGCCCAAAATGTGGATTTGGGGGACCGTAATCTATGGGTAGCGTGGCAGTAATAGTCAGGGTTATGCCCGAATCTCCGGATGTAAACCTTGAACAGCTGAAAAAAGCACTGAAACAGACGCTACCCGGAATTCAGGAAATCCGTGAAGAGCCAATCGGTTTTGGTTTAAAAGCCCTAAAACTTGTAGCAATCGTTAATGATGCCGGCGGGGAAACTGATGCAATCGAGAAGTCCCTTGGCGGGGTTCCCGGTGTCGAGCGGGCAGAAATTGTTGAAGTGACACTGACCTGAGTTCCGGGTTGCCCGATCTTTTTTAATTGTCCTCATTATCTTCAAGAACTTTCCGAGTAATAGTCCGGATTTTTTCTACTGATTCTCGGAATGCTATCACTTCGGATTCATCAATCTTGATAGTAATCGGAAATACGCCATTACGGTTTATCCGGGCCGGGACTCCGATGCAGACATCCCCCTCTCCGATACCATGGATCTCGCTTTTAATATAGGCCGAAACGGTAAGTATACGATTTTCATCGCCGATTACTGTTTTTACTAATGATGCAATCGCTTCGCCGGGCCCATAAACGGTCGATCCCTTATCTTTGATGATGAGATTTCCGCTGCATTTTACTGATTCTATGATCTCTTTTACCGGGAGGTGTGCAAATGCGGGAAGATTTGAGATTTTGATGCCCCCGATTGTTGTTGCCGACCAGAGGGGAACCATACTGTCGCCATGTTCGCCGATAATACGTGTATGGACTTCGCTCACATGAACTTTGAAATAGGCAGCAATAAGGGACTTTAAACGCATCGAATCGAGATGCGTTCCCAGTCCAAAAACCTGGTTGGACTTAAGGCCGGAATGTTTCAAAACAACGCAGGTCATCACATCTACCGGATTCGTCACTACAAGAATCTTGGTTTCGGGAGCGATGATACCGATAGTCTGCGCAAGCGGCGTGATAACTTTTGCATTTTCCCGTGCAAGATCAAGACGGTCCTGGCCGGGACTGCGAGGGATACCAGCAGAAATTACGACGATATCAGATCCGGCTGCATCCTTTAAATTTGTTGTCCAGTTGATCCTGATATCTGTTCCTCGTGCGGCAAATGAATCGATAAAATCCTGGGTAATTCCGCGAAGAAGTGTTTCACGTCCTTCCCGTCCATAGAGAAGGATCTCACGCACGTGGGGATTCGCTGAAATAGCATACGAAGCGAACATCCCGACATTGCCTGTTGCACCGATGACGGTCACTTTGGACATGATAATCGTAAATGGGGACGTGTTATCGGTCGACTGCACGTTACTACGCTCACCAAAGCATCCGTTCTCCTCCCCGTTTCCCCATGGGCGCCGGATGTCTACGGTAAGTCTGCTCCCTTCCGGGCCTGAACCGGTCCCCGCAGCGACAGGTCGCCATTCCCTCCGGAATATTGATACCTGGCCATCGACCTCATGGGACGAGGTTTCACAGTCAGGACGCACAGGCTCCCGCAGGCCGTTACAGCCTTCGTCAAACTTCACCCCCCGCGTACCGACGGTTTCAGGTTACAGGTGACGCCGAACCACCCGGGCTAGTCCCCATATACCTTTGTGCACTGGTCAATAAAGGCTTTTTACCGTGATCAGGTTCATATTCCCAAGGTACTCTTTTCATCCATGAAGTTATTCAAGGAACGAAAACCTCTCCACCTACCCGTTCCTGCCACTCACGATTGAACGTTTGAATAGAAGAAAAATCTTTTTTATCGAAGATATCAAGCGCAGTTACCGGATTGCTTCCGTGAGGTATCACACTATAGAGCCGGTGAAAATCACCTTGGTACACCTCAATAATCTGTTCCCCTTCAGTTTCTGCAATTTTTATTGGATCTATTGTCACCGGATGTTTTTCCATATCCTGCAACTGTTCAAATATCTTTATCCGGTCGATTTTGAGATGCTCCCGGTTAATTTCCAGATTAAATGCTGACCAGAATGCTGAGGCGTACCATGCATCATTCATCACTACATGGGGAACGCCAAGGCAAGCAGCGGTGAGTCCGAGAGTCCCGACCCCCGAGCATGCGTCTACGAAGTAGTTTACCGGCGGTTTTCCCACATACAGCTCGACCGCGCGGATTTTCGGGTACCCAGGACGCGGGAATTCTATATGAACAAGGGACTGTTGCTTGTATATCACCAATAAACCTGTTGAAAACGGAAAAACATCTGCCCGAACATCACACCCCGCAAGTAGATCATAGACCTTGGGGACGGTATGAAGGTCAGGACTCGTAATTCCCGGAGCAAAATCGCCCTTCTTCACAACGCCACGGAGTTCGGGCACTTCCTCGACAAGATGTTCTGCAGTCGTTTTTGTCGCTTTTGTAGTAAGCAGCACAAGGGATTTACCAGGAAGAAATGGCGGACGATCCATAGCGAATCCTGGGTGGACAAGCGGGGATCCCACAGCAATGAGTGGGTCAGTTGCTTGAAGATCACCATCTTCAACCATAATGACATACATGTGCGCAAAAACTTCGTCTATAAATCGTTTTCCACATGAGCAGGGTTGTGCATACTCGAGATCGGGAAGCGGGGAGTCTTTGTCAAGGATCCGGATACTGCAATCTGCACATGGCAAAAAAATTGTGGGTAGTGTAGCAAGAAGGTCTTTTGCTGATGTGACACAGTCCATCCCGCACACAGGACACTTCATGCTTCCCGGTATGTATGTTCAGAGATAGAAAGTTTATTAAATCTCCATTTCTGAAGTGATGTTATTGAAATTTTCAAATCATGAAAAAAAGAAAAAATGGGCCCGATGCGATTCGAACGCATGACCGCCCGGTTATGAGCCGGGCGCTCTAACCGGACTGAGCTACGGGCCCAAAAACGCCCCCCACAGGGCTCGAACCTGTGACATTCGGATTAACAGTCCGACACTCTACCAACTGAGTTAGGGAGGCAGTCTCAATGCGCCTTATTAGATTCTTTCTGAGTGCTTTTAAAAGTAACTATGATCTATCAATCCTTTTTTGTCAGGAGTTGAAATCCTGTCGGAAGTGTTGAAGATACGGGACCATAATCACCTTACTCACGCTTCATCATTTCCAGCAGACGGACAAGGTCATCCAGGTCATTGTTGAGATGTGCAAATAATTCCCTGGTTAAAGCGGTCGCTACAGCTCCTTCACTCGATGCGCGGATATAGCCAAGCTGTTCCAATACATGAAGTGAGTAGCGTATACGATGGGAAGGAAGGTTGAGCAGCTCAGCAAGTTTCATAATGCCAATAGGCTGGTGATCTGCTACCGCTCGTGCAACCTCGATATGCCGGCTGAGAAGTTCAATCTCATCCTTCATTTTTTTCAACATATAATTACCCCGGATAACCAACCGGCGCTACGCCTCCTTCTTTTGATCTGCATGTTCTTCCAGCCATACTTTTGTTTTTCTGTATCTGTTAAAAAAATCCCATGAAATGATTATGATCAGAATCAGAATACCAGTGATAAAGGGTATGGTGTATTGAGAGTGAAAAATAAAAAAAACAATTATGGAGATGGCTGCGAGAAGGATAATGAGATTAAGCTGTATCGTGAGCCGGTAAAATTTCCATTTGAACTTGGTTTTTGTATCCTCATCCATCACTCGTACATCAACTCTGAAATAAAAGTACTTGACGTTTAACTACATATATCCTGAGAGATGGATCCCCTTTCAGATGTGGTCAGAGCCAGCGGCGCAGATGCCTACGTGATATTCGCGTCGTCACGTGATGCAGATATGAGATATATGACACACTTTACGACGAGCGATCCCTTCGTTTTTTTTAAAAAACCGGGAGAGCGAGGAGTAATTGTTGTTTCGCAGATGGAGACAGGACGCGCATCACGTGAAGCTACTGCTGCAGTGATGACCAGGACACAGGCAGGACTTCCGGATATTCTGAAAACTGAAAAAGACCCCTATCGGGCAACAGCGAAGATGATCGCCGGTCAGGTTGGAAAAAAAATCCTTGTATCTTCGGATTTCCCAATTGCCCTTGCAAATTCTTTGAGTGAATACTGTACGATCCTGGTTGACAAGGGAACAATACGCTCGATGCGAGCAAAGAAGAGTAAAAATGAAATTCTGTTGATGAAAAATGTACAAAAAGCTACTGAAAAAGCAATGGGGCTTGCAGTCTCGCTCATCAAAAAAGCATCAGTGAAAAAAGGGATCCTCTACGTCGATAAAAAACCATTGACTGCTGAGTTTATAAAATTCTCCATGCACAGTCTGCTCCTGCAATACGATTGCGCTGCGGTGGATACCATCGTGTCCTGCGGCGAGGAAACTTCAATACCTCACTTAACAGGGACAGGTCCACTTAAATCAGACGAGCCAATCGTCATTGACCTCTTTCCTGTGGAAGAGAAATCGGGCTACTATGCTGATATGACCCGCACGATCGTTAAAGGAGAGCCAACTCCTGATATCATCGAGATGTATTCTGCTCTTCAGGAAGCAAAAAGGCTCGGAATCTCCAGAGTTAAAGCAGGGGTATCGGGAGCTGATATTCATCAGGTTGTCGTTGACTTTTTCAAGGACTCTGGATATGAGAGTAATCAACGCGGTTTTATCCATAATCTCGGTCATGGCGTGGGGCTTCAGATCCATGAACTTCCCACGGTTGGACCTGCCGGGGAAGCACTGGTATCCGGTAACGTTATTACCATCGAGCCTGGTCTCTATTATCCTGGTATTGGCGGGGTTCGCCTTGAGGATATAGGAGTTGTCAAAAAGACAGGGTTTGAAAATTTCACCATATTTCCCGAGGAATTGATTGTATGAATGATGATATTTTTGAAAAATATCGTGATGCAGGTGTGATCGCGGCAAAAATTCTCCGCCATGGTGCGCAGGAAATCCGCATCGGGAAATCATATCTGGATCTTGTCGAATCGATTGAGACACAGGTTCAAGAAGAGGGGGCAGCCCTCGCGTTTCCCCTTAATATTTCCTTAAATGAAGACGCTGCACACGACACTGCATCGCCGGGGGATGAAAGAATATTTGTCAAAGGAGACGTTGCTAAACTGGATCTTGGGGTTCAGATAGAAGGGTACATAGCTGACACTGCAACCACGATAGATCTAGGTAAAAACTCACTCCTCCTCGAGGCATCCAAACAGGCTCTTGAATCTGCGATTAAAACCGTCCGTCCAGGAGCCACGGCGGGAGATCTTGGGGCAGCAATCCAGAATGAGATCGAAGGTCGGGGTTACCGCCCGATTTCAAACCTGACAGGACACGGGCTTGATCGTTATATTCTCCACCGCTCCCCAACCATCCCTAATGTTGGAATTAACGGGGGTGTTATACTCGATGAAGACATGGTTTTTGCAATTGAACCATTTGCAACAACAGGATCCGGACATGTCGGTGAAAAAACCCGTAAAGAAATTTATTCGCAGATTTCCCAAAAACCTGTCCGTACAGCTGCCGCGCGTACTCTGATGAAAACGGTATATGATCGCCACGGATTACCTTTTGCCCGCCGATGGCTTAGCGAGAAAAAACTGGATATTACTCTTCCCGGACTTGTCAGATCACAGGTACTTCACGTTTACCCGGTTCTTTCTGACATCCCGGGATCCCTGGTCTCGCAACATGAGCACACGGTGATAGTGACTGAGGATGGCTGTATGGTAACTACACGATGAGATAGCCTTATTCTATCTGAAGAAGAATAATTAAGGTTACATCCATGACTGGAGATTCTGAAATCCTGCGCATAATGGAAGTCGTTCTGACCGCTGAAATATTCAACCAGAACTCCCAGCTTGATATCAATGACCTTACACCGGTCTGCCGTGAGATTTTTTCTTTTACGACTTCTGCGGATATCAAAAGGCCGGTATATGTAAGCGACGGCTTGCTCAAGCGCTCATTGGCTATTACGGACGCTCACCGGAAAATTTCAGCAAACCCATTTGTCGCTTATGAAGAATTTGGGCAAAGGATCCGTATTACTGCGCTCGAACCGGCGGCACAATGGTTCCTCAGACAAGGAGGCAAAAATCTTATTGAAAAAAATCCTTCACTAGCTTTCTTCTTCGAAAATATGGATTCAACTGATGTAAATTATAAGATTGTTCGCGAAGCGAATCCGCCTTACGAGGATACTAAAGCATATCTTGATGCCCGTGTTTCAAAATTGATAGGTGAAGACGAAAAACTCCGGAGCGCACTCGATCTTGTCATTATCCTTGCCCCTGAAGAAGTTGAACAACTGATGGAGGACCTTATCCGCACACCAGAACAGATCGCGATTATCTCCAAAATACAGCTCGCACTCAACAAACGGGAATTCCTGCGCCATCATCGGATCCACGAAGTTGGAAAACTGCTCTTTGTTGGGCCTCCAGGGACCGGAAAGACCTCGCTGGCCCTTGCAATGTCCCGGGTCATGCATATGCCAATTCTTGAAGTTCGCCTCTCTATGGTTACTTCTCAATACCTTGGGGAGACTTCTAAAAATATTGACCGGATCTTTGACCTTGCCAAGAAGCTTGCACCTTCCATCCTTTTTATCGATGAATTCGATTTTGTTGCCAAGAGCCGTGTCGCTGATGATCATGGGGCAATGAAACGTGCAGTCAATTCCCTGCTAAAAAATATCGACAAGATTAACCTGGTAAAAAATAACGTCCTCCTGATTGGGGCTACCAATCATCCGCAATTGCTCGATGAGGCGGCATGGCGTAGATTTGATGAAGTTGTTGAATTCTCGCTCCCGAATGAAGAGATGCGGAAAAACATCTTGATGAAGGTGACTTCTTCGATACCCTGTACCCTCGATTTCCAGCAGCTTGCTTCCCAGACAGACGGATTCTCCGGCTCCGATCTTCGTATGATGGTCAAGGAAGCCATTCTTTCTTCACTCATGGATAATCGGGAGACTATCGGACGCGAAGATATTGAGAAGGGTATCCACATGGTGAAAAACCGGGATGCAATCAGGCACCTGAACTGGTTATAATATGAAAATTTCTCTTCTGGGAACGGGCGATGCAATTGGAACACCTAAAGTTGGATGCACCTGTCCCCAGTGCATTCACGCCCATAAAACGGGTTCAATGCGTCTGAGAACATCACTTTTAGTGGAAAATGAGGGGAGACATATCCTCATTGATTCTTCCCCGGACCTTCGTCAGCAGCTTCTCCGACATGGATCCCCGCATATTGATGCCGTTATCTGGACACACGGGCATTATGATCATTTCATCGGATTTGGTGAATTCTACCGCATCCAGAAGATCCCACCGGTATTTGCCGCTCCCCCGGTACTCAACTACTGCGCTGAAATCTTTCGGTTTCTAACTTTTGATAAGGGGGAAATTCAACCCTACGTTCCATTCGATATTTTCGGAATAACCATTACGCTGTTCTTGGTAAAACATCCCCCGGCATTTACCTGTGGCGTATTATTTGAAACTGATGAGTCGAGAGTTGGGTTTACGTCAGATACAAACGCTGATATCCCGCAAAAAAGCCTCGATCTTCTCACTGATCTGGATCTACTGCTCCTTGACGCCCTTGTTCCTTCCGATATAACGATTCACAAGCATATGAATTATCTCGATGCCTGCACACTCGCACGGGATCTTTCTCCAAAAGAATATTACTGCCTGCATCAGAGCCATCTTATTCCATGGGGTCTTCCCCATCTCGGTAAAGACGGCGACATATTCGAATTCATATAACTTACCTCGATCCATATACGGATCCGAGTTAATTTAGAAATTGTATTCAGTGTCAGGAACCACCCATACTTTAATAGTTTTCAGGTGCCCAAACATAGGTGCATGATTGTAAAAGTACTCGATCTCGAAAAAGATAAAGTGCGACTCGTTATCCAAGGGGAAGGACATACATTTATGAATGCCCTTGTTGAGGAAATTTTGACCGACTCTGACGTTGATGTAGCAAAGTATGTTATCGAATTCCAGTTCTCGGACCCGGAACTTCTCGTTACCACAAAGGGCAAGAAAAATCCCCTTCCCATTATCAAAAAGGCATGCAAACGGATCTCGGGTCACTGCAATGAGCTCATAAAAGATTTAAAGAAACAATAATTTTTTAACAATTCCTTTTATAAAATATTTTTTTAGGAATAAAAAAAATCCTCTGCCTTAACACCTTTCCCATTTGGTATTCAATAAAATTTTGGTGAAGAATTAACATCCGAAATTGAAATTTATGTGAGTTTGGTTACTCTTCCGGCGCCCGCTCAGTAAATACAATCGATCCAGAAATGCGGGAAATTTTAATTTTAACCTTCTGACCGGGTTTTGCATTTGCCACATACATGATATAACGTCCCATTTTTACAACGCCATCGCCACGTTTGGAGATTGATTGAATCTCCACGTCCATAATAGTGCCTTCTTCAAGGTTCTCGGAGACAGGTTCAGTACGGGCTTTCCTCTTTCTCACAGGGCGGTGACCGCCACAGGCATCACAGCGGAGCAGCATGACGCGATCGTCTTTAACAAGCCGTGTATCGGGTTTACCGCATTCGGAGCAGATCACGTAGTCCTCGATGTAGCTCTTAATGATCATTTTGAGGAGTGAGATCTCAAATTTTCCATTAAAAATGGCACGGTTGCCATCAATTTTTCCTGACGTGCCGAGCTCACCGAGCAGGAATTTCATCAAGTGTTCCGGATCACGACGGACCTTGCTAGCGATTTCGGTAAAGTTTTCAAGAACTGTCGTTTTCCCTTCAACATATGCTTTTGCTTCGGGAACTACAAAACGCTCTGAAGACTCGGTTTTTTCGGTGATATTGGAATATGCCTGTTTGAGGAGATTTTCATAGGATTCCGTCATAGTTGTATAATATAATTGCGCCACCCATCCAAAAGGCTTTCTCCCGGGGAATGTAACTACTTCAATTCTGTTTTCCTTTGAATAAAATCAATACGGACGGGGATGATTGTTCCTGCACTTAGGTGGAGATTATTTTGAGGGTAATGCCACATACACTATCCTCGAAGAAGACGGTTTAATACACATCTTTTTTTTGCATATTTTAGATAAATTTTTAGGGGGATCCTCGACTCGAGTGAACCGGATGCCCATGGATTTGGAGAGTTCAAAAGGTTAGAGAGAAATATTTTCGACCAGAAGTACTCCGGGTTTCCCCCGATAAGTGGATTGATTCTTAATAAAAGAAAGTTATTTTTTGAACTGGGGCATCATTCCGCGGACTTCGCGTCCAACTTCTTCAATAAGATGATCTTCATCCGCTTTGGTTAGCGCATTGAATACGGGACGGTTCACCATATTTTCAAGCATCCATTCCCGGGCGAATTTGCCGGACTGGATCTCTTCAAGGATCTCCTGCATCGCTTCGTAGGATTCCGGACCGATGACGCGGGGACCACGGGTGAGATCGCCGTATTGGGCTGTGTTGCTGATATACTGACGCATATTGGTGAGTCCCCCTTCGTAAATCAGATCCACAATCAGCTTTAATTCATGAAGGACCTCAAGGTATGCCATTTCCGGCTCGTAACCAGCATTGACGAGCGTTTCAAAACCGGCTTTAACCAGAGAAGTGCAACCACCACAGAGCACAGCCTGTTCTCCGAATAGATCTGTTTCGGTTTCTTCACGGAAGGAGGTTTCAAGCACCACTGCACGAGTCGCGCCAATTCCTTTTGCATAGGAAAGGGCTATCTGGTGGGCATTTCCGGTATAGTCCTGATGGACAGCAATAAGTGCCGGAACACCTTTCCCTTCTTCGTACTGCCTGCGCACCATGAACCCCGGTCCTTTGGGGGCGACCATGATTACATCCACGTTGGAAGGTGGAACAATCTGGCCGAAGTGTATGTTGAACCCATGGGAGAACATAAGGCATTTTTTGTCTGAAAGATAGGGCATGATCTCGTTCTTATATATGGCAGCCTGATGTTCATCAGGTAAAAGGATCTGGACAATGTCTGCCTTTTTAACCGCTTCGGGTACCGACATAACCTTCATACCATCGCTGCTTGCTGAATCCCAGCTCTTTCCCTGACGAAGCCCGATAATGACATCAAGTCCGCTATCCTTAAGATTGAGAGACTGCCCGCGTCCCTGCGAACCATATCCGATCACGGCAATCCGTTTCCCTTTCAGCACAGAGAGATCCGCATCCGTATCATAATATTTTGTTAACATTGTAGATCCCTTTGATATCTGCAACAAAGCACATAAATATTATATAAAAAAACTAAAGAAGCAAAACCGGAAAACATACTGGGATGCGATGACTTATTAAAAATTTGTCCACAAACGAGAGAGCCGACCAGACGTTTGAACGGGAACTGCCAGATATTCAGGCTACATCTCCCGACGTCCGGATTAATCTGACCCGCGTCGGCGTGAAGAACGTAAAGAAAATGGTTGAAGTTCATCGTCAAGGAAAGCGCCCGGTCATTTTTATCTCAAATTTTGATGTATTCGTAGACCTGCCCGGCAGCCTGAAAGGTGCCAATCTCTCCCGCAACTTTGAGGTAATTGACGAAGTCCTCCAGCAGGCAATCGACGGCGATGTAAACAAGATCGAAAAACTCTGCAGCGTTGTTGCGCGAAAGCTCTTGGACCGTCATGAATACGCGGACCGGACTGAAGTCTTCATGCGCAGTGAGTACATGGTGAAGCGCGAAACCCCGGTCAGTCACACAGCCTGTGATGAAGTAGTGAAGGTGCATGCACGTGCTGTTGCACGGCGCACCTTCCGTTCGCCTATTGTGCGCAAGAGCATCGGCGCCGAAGTGACCGGCATGACTGCCTGCCCCTGTGCCCAGAATATCATGATGGAAAGGGCAGATCACGTCCTCCAGAATCTTGGCGTTGACCGAACCCAGATCGACGCGTTTTTTAAAGAAGTCCCCATGGCTACCCACAATCAGCGGGGCCGGGGATTTCTCTGTATTGAGACCGATGATGACCAAGATGTGGACCTTGAAAAGATAATCCAGATATTGAAAGAATCGATGAGCGCCGGCATTTATGAACTGCTCAAACGTGGTGACGAAAGTGCCGTAGTTCTCGCCGCGCACAAGAATCCCCGGTTTGTAGAAGACTGTGTCCGCGAGATGGCGAAGAAAGTTCTTGCAGAATTTGAGTATCTCTCCGGCGATTCGGTTGTCACAATAAAACAGACAAATGAAGAGAGCATCCACCAGCACGATGCATATGCCGAACGCCGTGCAACCATTGCCGAATTGTTCGATGAACTCAACAGTGACAAGCAGAATACTGGATAAAAAGTTCCGCCTCCCTTTTCCGGTATTTAAAAAATCCCAGTTTTATTTTATTCACTGATAAAATAATACCCGGATATCAAATTTAAAAGCTCTTTTTCGCCCTGTTATAACGTAAATGACTGACTTTGATGATTTTTAACAAGAAGAGAACGTATAATAAGGGTTATAAAACCTATCGTGCAAGATAGATCGAACGTACTTTGTACGGTCAATTATCTCTAGAGATGAGAGAAGTATAGAGTAATCTTGTACAGAATTATGAACAACTCAACATAAAATGAGGCGATAATATTGTCGAAAGTTGTAGAGATTTCCCCAACCACAAGACATGAGGGACACTCCAAGCTTGTCTTGAAGATTAATGACGCAGGCATCATCGAGACGGGTAACTGGTGTTCCATTACCCCGGTGAGGGGAGTAGAGAAACTCGCCGTCGGAAAGACACCCGAACAGGTGCCCAAGATCGCATCCCGTGTCTGCGGTATCTGTCCGATTGCCCACACCCTCGCGGCCACTGAAGCGATGGAAGCATCCATCAAGTGTGAAATCCCCAAGGACGCACTGATGCTCCGTCACATCCTTCAGATGGCAAACCGGCTGCACAGCATTGCGCTGCATGACATCCTTATCCTGCCTGACCTGTATTTACCAGGCACCGAGACCAAGATCAACCCGTTCACGGCAGAAGAGCCCGTACGAACGGTTGCAAAGCGCATCCAGCGGATCCGTGAGATCGGCCAGACCATCGGCCAGATCGCCGGTGGCGACTGCATCCACCCGAGAAACACCAAGGTCGGTGGAATGTACCGGAACGTCTCCGAGCAGGCCAAGACCAAGATGCATGACCTTGCAAAAGAAGGTCTTACCCTTGCAAAACCCCAGATGGACCTCATGATCGCCATCCTCCGGAATTACCAAGGACGCGAATCAGTAGACGTCGGAGGTATGAAGGTCAACATGCCAAAGACCCTCGGGTACCACAACCAGGGCTACATGGCGACGCACCCGTTTTACGGCAGCTCGAGCCTTGAGGAGCACCCCACCTGGGACATGGACCGGTTCAAGGAAGTCAGGCCCTGGGACTGGTACATGGGCGAATGCACTGTTGATTTCGAAGAGCCAAAGTACCCGATAGGCGGGACGACCAAGGTCGGGACCGTATGCAACCCGCAGATGGAAGCCTGCACCGGTATTCCGCTCTATGACGGCCAGCCTGTTGAAGTCGGTCCGCGTGCACGTCTCGTCAAATTCAAGCATTATGACGAGAAAGGAACCGTCGGCCAGAACATTGCCAGGGAAATGGAATACATGGACAGCCTTTATGAGATGCTCGATAAGATCGATGCGCTGAACACGAACGGCAAGGTCCTTGCAGATCACATCCCCGATGGCGATGGCTCTCTCGGCTGGGCGTCCAACGAGGCTCCCCGTGGAACCGATGTCCACATTGCACGCGTGAAGGACTGGAAGGTCCAGTACTTCAGCATGCTCGTCCCCACGACATGGAACTTCGCAACCTGCAGCGCTGCACTTACCGGTGCACCCTGGCAGCTCGCCGAGGTCATCATGCGCGGGTACGACCCCTGTGTATCATGTGCTACCCATATGATCGTCGTAGATGAGGACAACAAGATAGTGGCTCAGAAGCTTATCCAGTGAGTGTAACCCGCAATGCTGTATTCGGAGATCGTGATAGCAGGGTGTGGAAACCCCCTGTTTGCAGATGACGGTTTCGGTCCTGCAGTGATCGAGGAGATGCAGAATCTCCAGCTTCCCGACAATGTAACGATAATCGATGCAGGCCTTGGGGGCCCGCACTTTATTTTTACCCTGCTCGATCCGGAAGTGACAAAAAAACTTATCATTGTCGATATTGCGGATTATGGCGCAGAGCCCGGATCGATAACCAAGCTCCGGGTGGAAGACCTCCCGCCGGGCGCATATCGTGACGCCCATTCGTGGGATCTTGCAGAACCGCTCCAGCGGATCAAGGACCAGATCGAGATTACGATCATCGGGGTCCAGCCGGCACGGGTTACCGCCCCGGAGTTTGAACTCGGGCTCTCTGAAGAACTTCAGACAGCGATCCCGAAAGCCATCCGGGTCATACTGGAAATTATTGGAGTTGATTATGGGACTATTATCGAGCGTCTTCAAGAAGACCGTCAGCGAGGAACCGCCGAAAGCAGCGGCTCCGTCAAAACCAGCTGATGTAGGAACAAAAACAACAGAACCAAAAAAGGAGGTTAAGCCTGTGGCAGACAAGATTACATTAGGCTACACACACCTGAGTGGGTGTACCGGTTGTACTGTGGCATTAGCAGACAACTATGCCGGATTATTAACACTCCTCGACCGATACGTCGATCTTAAGTACATGCCAACACTTGCAGATGCAAGGCACGTCCAGAAGGTTGATGTCTCATTCATCGAGGGTTCAGTTTGTATTAACGACAAACTTGCAGTGCAAGAGCTTAAGGAAACCCGTGAAAAGTCAACAATCGTCGTCGCCCTCGGCGCCTGCGCCTGCTACGGCAACATCACCCGGTTCTGCCGTGGTGGCCAGCAGAACCAACCGGCGCACGAGGCATTCCTTCCGGTCAATGAACTGATCAAGATCGACGTGTTCATCCCCGGATGCGCACCAACCCCGCAGCTGATCCGGAACGTCGCGGTCATGGCATACCTGCTTCTCAAGGGGACCAAGGACCAGAAGGATCTCGCAACTGCTTACCTCAAGCCCCTTATGGCCTTACCAGTCCAGGGAACAGCATGCGGAGCATCGACAGCCTGTTTCTGCGACCTGATGACCAATGTCATCGATCAGGGTCTTTGCATGGGATGCGGCAGCTGTGCATCAGCATGCCCGGTCAATGCCATTACCCACGAGTACGGCAAGCCTCAGGGCGAGCGTGACCTCTGCATCAAATGCGGTGCGTGCTACAACCAGTGTCCGCGGAGCTGGTACAGCTTCGATGTTGTTGACAACTATGAGGCGATCAACGAGGCCATAATGGCGGCACTCCAGTGAGGTGATTGAAATGGGAGCAGAACTCGGTAAATACAAATCATGTGTCTCGGCACGGAGCACCGACAAGGAGATTCTCAAACATGCCCAGGATGGAGGCATTGTAACTTCCCTCTTTGGATTTGCTCTTGATGAGGGCATCATTGATGGGGCGATTGTCGCGGCAACCAAGGAATTTGCGCACAAGCACCCGGAAAAAGCCATGAGGGACAACTCGAACATGGAGTTCAATGAACCATGGAGACCGATTCCATGCGTTGTCACAACAAAGGCTGATATGCTCGCTGCAGCTGGTACCAAATACAACCTAAGCCCGAACGTTTCCTTAATCAAGGAAGCAACCCGCAGTTTCGGCCTTGACAAGGTTGGTATTGTTGGAACCCCCTGCCAGATGCAGGCAATCCGGAAACTCCAGCTCTACCCGGTAGGTGCCCGTGATGTCGGAGCCAGTATAGCTCTTGCACTCGGAATCTTCTGTATGGAAAACTTCCCCTACCAGTCCATTCTCCAGCTCGTGGAAGACCATGCGGCCATGAAGATGGACGCGGTCAAGAAGATGGAGATCGGCAAAGGCAAGTTCTGGGTCTATGGCAAGCGTGGACAGGTCGTCCAACTACCGCTCAAGGTGACCCACAAGTACGAACAGCCCGGTTGCCACGTCTGTCTTGACTACGTTGCAAACCTCGGTGACATCTCCACTGGATCTGTCGGCAGCCCCGACGGATGGAGCACTGTCTTTGTCAGGTCCAAGATCGGAGACTCGGTCTGGGCAAAGGCAATGGCAGCAGGTGTTTTCGAGACCCAGCCAATAGAAAAAGTCAAACCAGGTCTTGAGCTCGTTTCCAAACTGGCAAACGAGAAGATCACCAAGAACAAAGCAACGGTCGAAGCTCGCAAGACCTTCGGCGTGGGCAAGGGACTCCGTATTCCCTACATCTAATTTTTTTTTCATCAGGATATACCTGCATTTTTGATCCTGATACTCGCACGGTACATGATCCTGCGAAGGATTTTTTGCCGGTTTTGAAAGTTAGTGTCTGAAAATGAGAATTTTTTTTCAATCTAATTGAAGAGAACAGAAAAAATTCTTGGTTGAAACGATTTCCCCGTTTGGCAATCGCAAGAGCTCAACAATTTCATTCATGTGCTGCAGATACCAGGTACACTGGGATAAGTCTCGTTTCGGCTCGTTCTAAAAAAAATACTCAACGGACTAATAGTGATAAGAATTAACTTGCAAAAGAGAGGAAAATGATATTCAAATATTAAGACCTGAGAATTATTACATCGTTGCTATCATATCAGCCGTTTTCATTTGTATCATTGCATCCGTCTGATATCCTTCTATTGTATTTCGAAATTGTTGGTTGAGTTGTTTTAATCCGCTGGTGATCGCCTGCAATTCCCCATCACGGTTCTGAAGAAGAGCGTTCTCCATGTCTGACTGTTGTGCATCAATCTGTTCTGAAAGATTCTTCGCCTCGTTAGTATCGATACCCTGAGCACTCAGTTTATCGAGAATTGCGGTTCGCCGTTCTGAACTCTGATTAAAAACCGTGATTCGTGTTGTCTCGCTGGCCAGCCAGGAAGAATACATGATGCTGTTAAAGGTTCCCTCAATCGTTTGCATATTTGAATTTGCGTCTGCCCTCATATCGTCTGTCGTGCCGTTAAACATTAACATCTGGACGTTGGTCTCATCCGCAAACAATATGCTCTGCTGCCGCATTTCATCCCGGGCTGCGTTGATTTCATCAACGGTGCGCATCACGGGGATGGAAAAGGCTGCTATCAGGTAATCCTCCTGTATCTGCTGCAGGTTTGCACTGCCCGTACCTCCACTTATCTGGTCAATATACTGGATCACTCCATCCATACGGGCCTGCTGCAATCTGCCGATATAGGCTACATGGGTTTTGAGCGAGGATAAGAGCTCCGCGTTGTCCTGGATAATCGTATTCTGGCTTCCCGACAGAGCGGTGTTTTCAGGCAATGCGCTGACAATTGGGGCAATTATTGAGATAACACAAAGAAGACAAAAGACCGCACAAAGAATTTCAAGCCTGTTCACAACTCAACTCCCAGCATAACGATGATTTACCAGTGGTTCGATCACTGTTTCACTGGTGCATATCGTAGTAAGTAATATTATCAGGATGTGAAAAGTTTTTTTTTGAACCGGGGGGTTCATTGAATTAACCTGATGGTTAAAACCATAATTTATTCAAATATTTAATAAAACAAAGTTCATCCCTTGTGTTGTAACGTTTCACGATTATCAAAGAATCTTTTTCTCAGGAGTGCAATTTTGCTCAGCAGATCTGTAAAATTCTTTTTTTTCATATCAGCTCAATACCATCAGAATCGCCGCGAATTTTTTTGGATGGATAAAATTACATAACTAATTTAGGTAAAATCTCCAATATTTGTAAGAGGTAAAAATATTGGATAAAAAAATTCTCTATGAGAATGATAGATTGCTTATAGTTAATGAAAGTGTATTTGAAACAAATGCAATTAAACCAAAATCTATAGATCTTATAGTAACATCACCTCCGTATAATGTCAATATAAAATATAATTCACATGATGATCAGCTCACTTATGAAGACTATAAAAAATTCAGTAAAAAATGGATGAGACGTTGTTATAATTGGCTCAAAGACGATGGACGATTTTGTCTGAATATCCCGCTTGATAAAAATAAAGGTGGTCAACAAAGTGTTGGAGCCGATTTAACAACTATTGCAAAAAAACTCAAATTTAAATATCATTCTACAATTATTTGGAATGAAGGGAATATTTCTCGAAGAACAGCTTGGGGGTCATTTAAAAGCGCGTCTGCTCCATATATCATTGCTCCTGTAGAGTTAATTGTTGTTTTTTACAAAAAAGAATGGAAAAAAACCAGTGGTTCAAAAGAATCAACAATTGTGAAAAAAGATTTTATGGATTGGACAAATGGATTGTGGACTTTTAGTGGTGAAAGTAAAAAGAAAATAGGGCACCCCGCACCGTTTCCTATCGAGTTGCCAAAAAGATGTATTCAGCTTTTCAGTTACAGACATGACACGGTTCTCGATCCTTTTTTAGGAAGTGGATCAACATTGATTGCAGCGTATCTCAATGACCGCAAAGGAATTGGAATTGAGATAGATACTCATTATTGTGAAATTGCAATCAAACGTTTGAAAAATGAAGCGGGTTGGAGCAAATCAAACTAAAACAATATGAAAAAAAATCAGAAAGAAAACAGATAATGAAAAAACCAATTACCCAAATTGAAGCGATAATGCACTTTTTTAAGGAGAATCCGAATCGGGACATTTCATATGCAGAAGTGGGCGAATGGATAGCAACAGAATATAAGGCGAAAACAGGATCGGGAATTAATTATTTTGAACGAAAAATTAGAATCCTATTCGAGAAGGGAAAACTAGAGTATGTTAAAACGGGCGTGCATCGTTATGCCCCATGATATTAAAAAATCATTTTTTTAATCGACGTTGATATTTATAAAAATTGGAGCATCTTCAATACATATCCCGAACGGATCTTTCTCAACAATCCCCCCTCTACGGTGTGATCCCCAAAACATGCCTTCCTTTAATTCCGACGTGCTAAATTATGTTGAAAAAGGGTGGCCCCTAAAAGCCCGCTATTTAGCAGGATCTATCATTGATTAAAATGCCCCGTTTCTTAAAATACTGATTTATGTCGATGTTTTCCTCATGTGGGGACACTGTTTCCCATGGAAAAATTTTCTGGATCCCCGGATTGGCAAAAGGAGCCCGTATAAGGCCCGGAATAGTACTACCCCTTGGAAGTGCCGGGTCAGAGGGCGGGAAATTCTAAAATATGGGTGGATTTAAACACTTTTAACGGGATATGAACTTTATAAATTTTAATGAAAAATCTGGTGGAGTCAAAGGAACTGTAAACGAACACCAATCATATGTGAGCAGAAGCAGGAATGAATTCCAAAATGAAATCTATGCGATGATTTTTAACGGGCTTCAAGATAACGAGAAAGTTATGGTTGCATAACCAAGCTCGAGAATTACAGCCACCCCTCCAGACAAAGAGCGTAAATCAAAAAGATACGCGTGCCTTGAAATCCATACCCCAGTTGGATCAATAATAGGGGATACTGATATTGTAATTTTCAACAAGAAGCGGACTCTTCCTGTATGTATCGTTAGTTGTAAAACATCCCTGCACTCACGAAACACACTGAATCGTTGTATTATGCACGTCTGTATCGTGACAAGTATGGAAGGGATCTCCCGTTCTTTTTTGTTACCAAAGACAAAAATAAAAACCAATCCGAGTTGGGATCTGTAAGCAATCTGTTTATTCCACGAATCCAAAAACACAAATTGGCGGGTGTATTAAGCCGATATCCCAACTTATACCCGATTTAAAGAGGATATGCTGACCTGTTCATCATACTGAATATAAATCGCAAAGATTCTCAAACTAATCATTTTACCGTCTACTGATGCAGTAATACCATCACGAAATATGCGAGAAACTTTTCTTTTTCGTAGATACCTGCACCTTCGCGCGCTATATCAATTAATTCGTATTTTTTTATTCCTTAACCGCACTGAATAACATCTCTTTCTTGTAAATACCGCGCCCTTATCGATGGTATCAATAAGCGAATGTTCAAGAAGAACGATAACGATAACTTGTTATTACGTTATATATCTATGACGACCAAGGCAGAAATATTCATTGCCGATGCAACTGACAGGGCTGCCGCTGTGCAGCGTGTTTGCAGTAATATTGATCTCTCAGGTTTTTCCGGGTCTGAGATTGCCATCAAGGCAAATTATAACAGTGCAGATCCCCCTCCCGCATCCACCCATATAAAAACGCTGGATGCCCTCTGTGGGGTAATCCTTGCAGAAAAGCCCGGAAATCTCACTCTCGCCGAACGCAGCGGTATGGGAAACACCCGTAGCGTACTTGAAGAGTGTGGGGTGATTGCGCTTGCAAACAAACAGGGATTTTCTGCAGTCGTTCTTGATGAACTCGACCGCACCGGCTGGAAAGAGATCCAGTCTCCCGGACTGCACTGGTCCCGGGGTTTTTTTATCGCGGGTGTTTTTGCCCGTGCTGACCGGGTGGTGCAGACCTGCTGTCTCAAGACTCACCGGTTTGGCGGGCATTTCACGATGTCTCTTAAAAATTCCGTCGGTCTTGTTGCTAAAAGAGTCCCCGGTGTCAACCACGATTTCATGAGAGAACTGCACGGTTCGCTTTATCAGCGGGTGATGATAGCAGAGATCAATAAATTCTACCGCACCGACCTGGTCGTGATGGATGCCATGGATGGATTTTCCACCGGAGGACCGGACAAGGGTAGGCTCATTCACCCGGGTGTCATGATTGCCGGGGCTGATCGAATCGCAATCGATGCGGTGGGAGTTGCCCTGCTCCGAACATACGGAACCACGGATGATGTGATGAAAGGCAGGATCATTGAACAGGAGCAGATTGCCCGGGCTGCTGAGCTGGGAATTGGTGTTATATCTGCATCAGCGATACATCTTGTGCCTCTCGATCCACGTGCTGAGTCAATTGCAGAAAAAATTCAGCGACAACTGGAAGCAGACTGATAACATCAACGGTTACTTTTTAAGGCATATACCTGTTCACAATCTACAGAGTAAACATGAAAACGGAGCGTAGGGAGAAGTCCAATGGGGCACTCAATGATGCAGCGAAGAACTGGTTTGCCATGGACGGTCTCTGGTTCCAGGCAGTCGAGCGGAAATATGGGATGGAAGTGGCCCTTGATATGGACAGGGAGGTCTGGGAGCAGTTTGCTGCTATCGAAGCCAGTCGGATTAAGGAGCGGCTTGCCCTGCCGGAGAAAGGCGGACTGGACGCACTGGAGATCGCTTTTTCCAACCGGCTCGTTTCTCTCCTTAACAAGCTGGAGATCTTGCGCCCGAATGAAAAGACGCTGATTGTCACCACAAAAACCTGTCGGGTGCAGACTGCCAGACAGAGAAAGGGAATGGCGCAGTTCCCCTGCATATCTGTAGGAATGGTCGAATTTCCGGTATTTGCCCGCACCATTGATTCCAGGATAATGTCCACATGTCTGTCATGCCCGCCGGAAACTCAGCCGGGTATCCCGTACTGTTCCTGGAAATTCACGCTTGAAGGTGGTTAATGACCATCCATGAAAGCAGCGGGTTACTTGGCGATGAGTGACTGTTTCGCGGGTTGTGGCGGGCTTATAAAGCTCGAGAGTTTCGGCTACGAAGAGGAAGACGATTAAACGCACCAGGTGTAACCATGCGAATCCAGCCTTCCCGCAATCTTTTATGTACTTTAGCTGCAAACCTGAATAGCGATGTCACCATTGCGTACTTGCATCCTGCCGGGTCTCCTAATTGCTGGAGTTATTCTTTTTGCAGGATGCATACAGTCCGCCCCGGCGACAAATCAGGCCACACCATCGGCCGGGACAGTCACTATGACCCCATCAGCAGAAACACAACATCTGGTAAAGCTTGAAACAAATATGGGTAATATAACGATTGCCCTCGCTCCTGATATGCCAATCACCGCTGGTAACTTTGAATCACTCGTGAAGAAAGGTTATTATAACGGCGTGATCTTCCACCGGGTCATCAATGGTTTTATGATCCAGGGAGGCGACCCGACCGGCACCGGCATGGGCGGGCCTGGTTACGCGATCAAGGATGAGTTCACGAAAAGCAACCGGAATGACCGTGGTACGATCTCCATGGCAAACGCCGGCCCAAATACGGGAGGCAGCCAGTTCTTCATTAACCTTGTCAACAACAACTTCCTGGACAGTAAACACCCGGTCTTTGGTAAGGTAGTTGAAGGTATGGACGTCGTGGATAAGATTGCCAAAGTGAAAACTGGTGCAAATGACCGCCCGGTATCAAACGTCACGATAATCCGTGCCGTAATGGCCTAAAACTTTTTTTTCCTGTCTTGTTTTTTTCGCCCAGCCCGCTTCCTTTTTATTCCAAGTCATGCAAAATGACCATCAAAGATGAAATCAGAATTCGGATGGATCGAGATCGACAAGATCCGGTATGACTATGATGTGATTATTCACGGGAATGGGTCAGTCACCAAACGTTCAAAGAAAAAATCAAAGGATCTCAAAAGTACGTACGGGCACACCCCGCTCTCCGAATATGAACTGGATTTTTTAAAGAAAGAACAACCTGAAAAAGTCTTCATCGGGACAGGACAGTATGGTGATCTTCCCCTCACACCGAATGCAGAAAACGTGCTCAGCCGGTTTAAGACCATCATCCGGCCAACCCCGGAAATCCTGACTATACTGAAAAAAGAACACCGCTCATTCGTTGCTATCATCCACGTGACGTGCTGAATGCCTAATTATCCCCGGATAAAAAATTGACATTAAAGCAGGAAACATTTACCCATAGCGCTTGTTCAGACTTTTTTATCCCTCAGTAAATCTTCAAAGATCTTGAAGGGAAAAAATTACGAATGTAAATGATCATTCCGGTGCGGCGGCAATCCCTGGGCAAATGCACAGAGTGCCTCGAGTGATTGCTTTCTGTCCAATGCTGATACATTCGCTATAACCGCTGCATTGAATTCTTTTTGGATTAATTCCGGTCGTGCACCGACACTGTCATACCTGTTTAAAAATATAACAAAAGGGATCTGTGCAGAAGACAGCGAATCGTAAATATGGTGTATGAAACCATCCACAGGGCTGGTAGCATCGACGATCAGGATTGCCCCATCCATTCCTCTCCCGATGATTTCGCGGGCAAACTCAAACCGTTCCTGTCCGGGAGTGCCAAAAATATGGATATGGATACCACTTACCTGTACCCTGCCATAATCAAGGGCCACGGTTGTAGTTCCTCCGGCACAGTTAGCTTCCACATGGCTGGATCCCGGGTCAAGGGTCTTTATCAACGTGGTTTTTCCTGCACCAAACGCCCCGAAAATCACAATCTTGCATTTTTTGTCGTCAGGCATTACCATGAATTACGACAGGATATGTTTTTACTATTTCGGTAAGATGTGGTACAGCCAGTGAAAAAAGACAACTCTTAAAAAATGTCTCGGAATGCATATTAAGGTAAATACCCTTCTACAGGTGTCTATTTTAAAATATGATAAATTACGACACGGGTAATACAACATTACCCTACCAGCAAAGCAGCCGGTAGGTGGGGACAGGAGCTGTGCCCTAAAGATGACGACATTTGCCCATCTGACAAAAAACAAGAAAGGAAAAAAGGGACGGTGGGAATTTATCCCGCCAGGTAATCGGACGGGGTCGGGAGAACTTCTTTAAGCCCTTTGCGCTTACGGATCGCAATCACAACTTCTTTTACCATGCTGTTTGGGACGAGTTCGAATCCGGAAAACTCAGTATTCCACATTGCACGGCCTTCGGTGGCAGACCGGATGTCACCGGCAAATCCGAAAAGCTCGGCCACCGGTGCCTTTCCAACGACAGTAATCGTGTCGCCTTCGCTCGTCATATCAAATACCTGTCCACGGCGTCCCTGGATCTGGGAGGTCGCCGCACCCATCTGATCCATCGGAACGGTGATCTGGATCTTCTGGACAGGCTCCAACAGGGAATCGCCGGCAACCAGCATACCACCCTTGATTGCACCGCGAACAGCAGGGATAACCTGAGCGGGACCGCGGTGGATAGCATCCTCGTGGAGTTTCACATCAACAAGCCGCATCTTGAGGTTCTGGACCGGCTCATCCGCAAGAGGACCGCCAGCGAGTGCCTCATGGATACCTTCGATAATCAGTTCCATGGTCTCATTGAGATACTGAATACCTTTAGTCATGTCGATGAGCATGTTAGTTCCCTTGATATCCTTGATGTTTTTTGCCTCATCCTTATCCATTCCCGCCTTCATAAGGGTATCACGGCGTTCGAGGTTCGGTTGGTTCATCGATACTTCGCCACTCTTGATAAGAGTCACAATCTCGTCGGGCAGCACTTCAAGGTCAAAGTAGAACCTGTTGTGACGGTTGGGAGATTTTCCTTCAACTGATTTGATCGTACCAGTAACAGTCTCCCGGTATACCACGATCGGTTCTGAAGTAACGATCTCGACACCCTTGTCACGCTTTATACGGCCGGTGACGATCTCGAGGTGAAGTTCTCCCATACCGGAGATAAGGTGCTCCCCAGTCTCCTCGTTGATGGCGACACCGAGGGTGGGGTCTTCCTTTGCTACCTGACGCAGCACTTCAACAAGCTTGGGCAGGTCCTTCATGTTCTTGGCTTCAACAGCCACAGTCATCACGGGTTCACTGTAGTGCTTGAGGGACTCAAAGGGCGTCATTTCCATGAGGCTGCTGACCGTAGAGCCTACCATCGCGTCCTTGAGACCGGTCACTGCTGCAATGTTCCCGGCAACGATTTCCTCGACCTCGACCCGTTTTGGGCCCATGAAGATACCGACCTGCTGGAGACGGTTTTCTTTCTTTGCGGTACCCATCACATACAGGCTGTCACCCCGTTTCAGGCTGCCGGAAAAAAGCCGTCCGGTTGCGACTTCACCAGCATGGGGATCAAAGGAGATATCCGTCACCATCATAGCAACAGGGCCTTTCGCGTCACAGGCAAGCATCGCCTTGCCTTCCGGAGTTGTCTTATCTCCGTGCCAGATGACATTGACACGTCGTGGCTGGGATTGAAGCGGATCGGGCAGCTGGCGGACGACGATGTCAAGCAGCACATCGGAGAGCGGACTGTTCTTTGCGAGGTACTTCATATCGCCGGCACGGCATTTTTCGTACACATCTTTAAAAGAAATACCGCTTTTCTTCATGAACGGTGCGGAGACTGCCCAGTTGTAGAGTGCGGAGCCAAAGGCAACGGTCCCCTTTGCTGCATCAAGCTTCCAGCCATTATTATACGCCTCTTCGTTCATCCCTTTGATCAGCTTGTTCACTTTATCGATCACTTTGCCGAGCCTTATCTGCATCTCCATTTCATCGACTTTCAGCTCATTGATAAGACGGTCAACCTTATTGATGAAGAGGACGGGACGGACCTGCTCCTTTAACGCCTGGCGAAGCACAGTCTCGGTCTGGGGCATCGTGCCCTCTACCGCATCGACAAGAACCACCGCACCGTCAACCGCTCGCATTGCGCGTGTAACATCGCCACCAAAATCGACATGTCCTGGTGTATCAATCATGTTGATCAGGTAATCCTGACCTTCGTATTCGTGCACCATAGAGACGTTGGAGGCATCAATCGTTATACCCCGTGCCTGCTCTTCTGCATCTGAGTCCATGAAGAGCTGCTTTCCCGCGAGCTCTTCAGAAATGATACCAGCGCCTGCGAGCAGGTTATCCGACAAAGTCGTCTTACCGTGGTCGATGTGCGCCACAATACCAATATTCCGAATGTGTTTCGGATCCTTCATGAGCTCGGTTGCGCGCTCAATAGATTTTTTGCCGCGGACCATGAAATAACCTCAAAAAAAGATATTACCGGGCGGATTTTGCAATGCGCTCGCGTTCTTCTTTTTTACCTACCGAATAACATTTGATATCGCCCTTTGAAGCGGCGATCAACTCATCGGCGAGGATTGCACTCGCCTTTTTCTTGCTCGAACGCGATCCTTTCAGGGTTGCCTCAGCAATAAAACCGATTGCAGAATCGACCCTGCGCAGCGGGGCGGTATCAACAGATTTCGGGACATTGATACCCCCATATTTCAGACGGACCGTTTCTTCCCGGGGACCGGAGTTTGCAATCGCCTCCACGAGTACTTCAATAGGATTGCGCTTGGTCTTCTTATTGATCATCTCAAATGCTTCCCGTACGATCCGGATGGTCATCTGTTTTTTTCCGGTATTATTCTCGGTCTGCATAAGGCGGTTAATCAGACGTTCAACAATCGGCATGTTAGCCTTATTGAACTCTTGTTTTGAAAATTTACCACAGGAATGAGGGATGATTAATGCGGTGAGGTTCACATAGCGAACGAGGCCTGGGTCCTTGACCGTGACTTCGCTTGCATCCCATTTATTAAACAATAATTTCTTACCTTCAGTTTCAGTCATGCAAAATCACCTGCGCGGCTTCTCCTTCCGGCCAATAACCATCTCATGAAGGCAGACGTTGTTTACTTTGGTGACGACATACCGGACCCCGGGAATATCTCCCATCGAACGTCCGAGACGCCCACCGATACCCTCGATCTCGACTTCGTCATGCTCATCGATGAAGTTGATTGCGCCATCTCCTACGGCAAACGCACTGACTTGGCGCCCATTTTTGATCAGCTGGACCCGCACGCACTTCCGGATTGCCGAGTTTGGCTGTTTTGCCTCAACACCGATCTTTTCCAGCACAATACCTCTCGCCTGTGGAGCACCCTCAAGAGGGTCAGATTTCACATCGAGATTTAGTTCACGACGGGCATAATTCTTGTCTGCCCACCGGAACTTATTTGAGTCCCGAACCAATTTTCTGGCTGCAAATTTACCCTGTCCCATTAAATAGCCTCATTTTTGTTATTTTTGTGGTTATCGATAACCCGCATTGAGATATATACTAACGCGGGCGTCCGATTTATAAATTGTGGCATCCCACTTACCTGTCTTATACTGTTTTCCCTTACTCATAATAATATTATATCATGCATAGGCCAATAAGATACAATGAAAGTCGGGATCTATAAACAGGTACATATTGATACCAGCCACCGTTTACTTCATTATAAAGGGAAATGCGCCAACCTTCATGGGCACCGATGGAAGGTTGAGGTCTGGATGGAGGGGGAACCGGATCCGGCGACGCAAATCCTGATCGATTATAGTTTGATCAAACAGGTCATTGACAAGTACGATCATCAGATTATCCTTAACATTGATGACCCCATGGTACCCCGCATCCAGGAGTTTCACCAGGTAATCACTACTCCTGGGGATCCCACCAGTGAACTGATGGCAGCCATTATCCGCGATGATCTCTATGCAGTCTGCCGGGATCAGGGAATTACAGCAATAGTATCGAAGATCCGTGTCTGGGAATCCCCAACTGCTTGTGCCGAGCTTACGGAATGAAGATCGCAGAAATATTCCAGAGCCTCCAGGGAGAAGGTAAAAATCAGGGCAGGCCCTGCCTGTTTATCAGGTTCGCGGGCTGCAATCTTCATTGCCATTGGTGTGATACTGCCTATTCACAAACAGGCGGTATTGAAATGGACCTTGATACTGTTCTTAAACAAGTAATGCTCCTGAACCCTTCAAATGTCTGCATTACGGGAGGAGAACCGCTCCTTCAGGTTGATGATCTCGAACCTTTGCTTGTTTCACTTCATCGTAGGGAAGTTATGATCGATATCGAAACAAACGGCACAATCGATTTCACCCGGCTGCAACCGTATGCATCAATATGCATGGACGTTAAATGTCCATCATCGGGAGAACAGAGCGACATCGGATATCTTGGTGCACTTCGCCCGAACGATACGGTCAAGTTTGTCGTAAAGGATGAGAATGATTGCCGGTACGCCCGTGATATTATCACCAACTACCGGATAGCCGGGGAGATCTTTTTCTCTCCGGTCTCAGGCTGCGATTATACACCAATAATCCGGTTTATCCTGGTCAATGACCTCCCGGTGCGATTCCAGATCCAATTGCACAAACTCATCGGAGTGAAATGATGCGAGCAGTATGTTTACTCTCGGGCGGGATGGATTCATCCACCCTTGCATATGTGGCAAAGAGCAGGGGATATGAAATCCTTGCTCTCCACCTAAACTATGGGCAGCGGACCGAACGAAAGGAACGGTCATGCGCAAAAAAAATTGCTGACCTGTTGAACGCGGAAGCATTTGTTGAAATCAGCCTTGACTATTTTACCAGGTTCGGCTCGAGCAGCCTGACTGATAAAGAAATTGCAGTTGAGGAGTATGATTCTGAACGGGTGCATATGCCCAATACATATGTCCCGTTCCGGAATGCCAATCTTCTCTCTATTGCTACCAGTTTTGCCGAGTCACGGGATGCAGATGCAATCTTCATTGGTGTCCAGTCCCTTGATTACAGCGGATACCCTGACTGCCGCCTACAGTTCATCGAGGCATTTCAGAAAGTAATTGATCTGGGTACAAAAGACACCACGAAAATCACCCTTTTTGCCCCCTTCATCACCATGACCAAGACAGACATCCTGAGAGAAGGCCTTAAGCTCGGGGTTCCTTATGAGCATACCTGGTCCTGTTATCGCAATGAGACGAAAGCGTGCGGGACCTGCGGGTCGTGCCACTTCCGCAAAGAGGCATTTCTGGCGGCCGGCAGGAAGGACCCGATAAAATATGAGGGATAAATGGAGATATTTCATGGAAAAAGACTCTGGATCGAGAAGCGTATGATCCAGCTCCCCCAAGGCACTGAACGTGAGAAAGTGATTGTCCACCCCAACAATGCAGTCGCAATCTTCCCGGTTGATAAGGATCGATGCAAGATCCTGAAGCAGTACCGCTTTGCGATCGACCAGTACATTTATGAAATGCCGGCGGGGACCATGGAGCCAGGTGAAGATCCAAAAGAAACAGCACACCGGGAACTCATTGAGGAGACCGGGTTTACTGCGCAAACGATCGTATCCAAGGGGTTCATCTATACAACGCCAGGGTTTACCGATGAGAAGATCTTTTTATATGAAGCACGAAATTTGTCACCGTCCGAAGAGTACGCAAAAGATGAGGATGAGATAATTGAGGTCGTGGACGTACCGGTTACCGATCTTCCGGGGATGATCAGGGACGGCACTATCGTTGATGCCAAGACTATCTGCCTGATCTATCATTGTCTGGGGTGCTGAACCTTGCGTTCAAGTATCATTGCAGCAGGATTGATGGTGGTTTTGATTGCGCTTGCCGGCTGCACGGGACACCCGGCATCTTCATCATACACCGTTGACAGTAAAGGTATCCTCTCGGTTGTATGTACACCTGTGACAACCAGTGAAGAGACACTTTTTAAAAACGAAACCTATACCAAAACAAAGATCGTCATGCATACTCAGACGGGGGATGTGGTTACGTATCTTGCTGCACCACAAAATCCTAAAGCAGCGATCGTTTACGCTCCCGGAGCCGGCGAAAAAATTTACGGACATGAAGAGCGCATGGTAACCTACGCTGCTGCTGGTTACGCATTCCTTTTTGTTGATATCCGGGGTAATGGCGGGGAAACACCTGGTTTCTCTTTTAACGCGCAACGGGACTTTTCCCTGTTTGAAAAAGGTGAATGGCCACAGTACTATCTGACTGTCTGTGATCTGGTAAATGCCCGGCAGATCCTTACCGGAAAGTTCCAGGTACCGGTCTATAGTATGGGATCCAGCAATGGAGGCCGATATGCAGCGGTTGCAGCCGGCGTCGATCCTGACGTTGCCGGTTACGTGGGAATCTCCACATCCGATTGGGGGATACTTGATTCAGCACTCGCACAGGGCTATTCTGGAGATCCAGTGCGGTTTGCCACTTCAATTGAGCCGAGCACGTACTTTGCAAAAATATCACCCCGTCCGGTCTGGGTTTTTCATGCAGTAAATGACCCGGTGATCCCTTTCGAAAACGGACAACAGTTTTTTGCACATGCATACGAGCCTAAGACATTTATCGAATTTTCCGGAGAGCATGGCATCAATTCCGATGTCGATAAGCGAATCATTATGCAATGGGCGCAAATTTATGGCACGCAAGAGTGAATAGGTAATAGCTTTAATGAGGTTGACTTCAGGCAATGGCAGAAGAATCAGAGATGGATGATGCGCGCAAGCGGTATGATTTTAAGAAGACCTTGGAAAAACTCCAGTCCCAGCAGGGAGACGGAACGGAACTTATAACGCTTTATATCCCTCCGGACAAGCAGATTTTTGATGTCACCAATCAGCTCAAAGACGAATTTGGCCAATGCGCCAATATCAAAAGTAAACAGACACGAACGAATGTCCAGAGCGCCATATCCTCTATCCTCTCACGTCTCAAATACTATAAACGTCCTCCTGAGAAAGGACTTGCGGTCTTTTGCGGAACCGTCAAACTTTATGGTGACCGGACTGATCTCCAGTGCACGATCATAGAACCGCCTGAACCCCTCAACCTCTACATGTACCGCTGCAGCTCGAATTTTGAGCTCGACCCCCTCAAGCAGATGCTCGAGGAGAAATATGTCTATGGGCTCCTCGTCCTTGACCGGCGAGAGGCATACTGGGGATTTTTACGCGGCAACCGGATTGAGCCCATGGGAGGAGCGACCTCTACGGTACCCGGCAAACAACGAAAAGGAGGTCAGTCTGCAGCCCGTTTCGGCCGCCTCCGTGAGATCGCTATCAATGAATTCTATACGAAAGTCGGAGAGCGATCGAGCGCGATATTTCTTGCGGAGAAGAACTTTTTCGAACGGTTCAAAGGTGTGCTGATCGGCGGGCCAAGCCCGACCAAGGAAGAGTTTGAGGCAGGGAATTTCCTTCATCACGAGGTCCAGAAAAAGATCATCGGGTTGTTCGACGTTGCCTACACCAATGAAGACGGGCTTGCAGAACTCGTTGACGCGGCAAAAGATGCGCTTAAGGGGATGGGTGTTGTCAAGGAAAAAGAGTTCATGCAACGGTTCCTAAAAGAACTCGTCAAAGATGCCGGGCTCGCTGCGTATGGCGAAGAGAGCATAAGGAAAAATCTCGAAATCGGCGCTGTAGACATCCTCCTGCTCTCTGCCAACCTTCGCAAATCCCGGCTCAAGGTTAAATGCCAGAGTTGCGATTATACCCACGAGCGAACCATAAATGTTGAACCGGGAAAAACAATCCGTGATATTGACCTTGGCTCCTGCCCGAAGTGTACCGCCCCGATTATTCTTGAAGAGGAGATCGATATCATTGATGAACTGGCAAAACTTGCCGATGCAAGCAGTGCCAAAGTGGAGATCATCTCCGATGATTTCGAAGAGGGGTCGATTCTCTTTACCGCTTTCGGTGGAATTGCAGCAATTCTTCGTTACAGGACAGGATACTGATGAATGACTATGAAGACCCATTCAATAAAAGAAAAAATGTTATCGTTAAGGTGCTCCGGGAATCAACCAATGAACCGGATGTCCAGTTGATTGATGGAGGGGAGCATGCTGATCTCTCTTCAACTATTGCCTTCACCCTGGCCAAAAAACAAAAAATATCACCGGTTCAGATCGCTCAGGATCTTGTCATCCTAATGAATGAGAATTCCGAATTACAGGCAATCGGTGCACGTAGTGAAGCAAAAGGGCCTTATATCAATTTCAGACTGGATATATCGTATCTTGCCGAGTCATTATCGTCCGCAGTAAAACCCGGTTTTGGATCCCTTCCGAAAAAGGAGATGCGCGTAGTCCTCGAGCATACCAGTGCCAATCCGAATGGCCCCCTTCATGTCGGGCATATCAGAAACTCGATTATCGGCGACACGCTGGCCCGTGTGTTCCGTAAAGCAGGGTACAGACTCGAAGTCCAGTACTATGTCAATGATATGGGGCGACAGATTGCAATCGTAGTCTGGGGATTTGATAATCTCGACAGTACCTGGTATGAAGGAGAAAAAGAAGATGCACATATTGCCCGGATTTACATCGCGGCTAACCGGGAGATCGAGGAAGACCCAACGATAACCCGGCAGGTAAATACCCTGATGCAGCTGGTTGAACAGGGAGATTCTGCAACTGTAAAGAAGTTTCGCAAGGAAGTCTCTCGTTGCCTTGACGGGTTTGCGGTAACGCTAAAGGACCTCAATGTTGTGCACGACCGCTTTGTATGGGAAAGTGATTTCATTCGCAATGGATATACCGACAGGATCATCGCGAGGATAAAAAAACTCCCCCAGGCGCAGGATGAAGAGACTCTTGCCCTCGATCTAAAGGAATTTGGTTTTTCTAACAAGTATGTGATCCGGCGGAGTGATGGGACTTCGGTATATGCTGCCCGCGATCTCGCGTATCATACCTGGAAAGCGGCAAATTTCGACCGGGTCATCGATGTGCTCGGGGCAGACCATAAGCTGATTGCATCACAGCTCCAGTGCACCATGAAACTCCTCGGTGAAAAAGTACCGGAGATCGTCCACTTCGAGTTTGTTTCCCTGCCTGACGGTTCAATGAGTACCCGTGCAGGAAAATTTGTTTCGGCCGACGATCTGATCACTGAGATCAGGAAACGGGCATTAAAAGAAGTAACGATGAGGAGACCGGAACTTGACGAAGAGACAAGAATTTCAATCGCAAAATCAGTCGGGCTTGCCGCTATCCGCTATGATATCATAAAAGTCACCCCTGAGAAGAGTACTGTCTTTGACTGGAAGGAGGCATTGGACTTCGAGCGCCAGAGCGGCCCCTATATCCAGTACGCACACGCAAGAGCCCATAGTATTCTTGAGAAAGCTGGCCACTTCACCCTGTGCTATGAACTTGAAACAGACCACGAGATCGCCCTCGCCCGGCAGATCGCAAAGTTCCCTTCAGTAATCGAAAAAGTTGTAACCGAACTCCATCCTCACATACTTGCCACCTATTCCCGTGAACTTGCCGACATTTTCAACACCTTTTACCATTTTGAGCAGGTCTTGAAAAGCGAGGGAAATATCCGGGATCGGCGGCTGACTCTTGTGAGGGCAGTACAGAATACATTAAAAGAATCCCTCGAGACGCTGGGGATCGATGCCATCAGCACCATGTGAAGCCCTGTGTAAACAGGGGTACCAGTTTTTTTCACCGTCATCATCAGCGGCGCTCAAGCCCTGCATGTGGTGCAAACGGGCACTTGCCGGCGGAGACATGTGCTACAAGCACCAGTTTTACGGTATTGCAAGCCACCGTTGTGTCCAGATGACCCCGACGCTGCGCTGTAACCAGAGATGCCGTTTCTGCTGGCGCTCATTTGAACATGAAGTACCCGAAGAAGAAGAGTGCTTACCTGAGACCATACTGGCTGGGATTCACAGACTTCAAAAAAAAGCGCTTGCCGGATATAATGCCGTGCTCGATAATACGGTTACTGAGGAGCGATGGCACGAGGCGCTTAACCCAAAACACATAGCAATTTCACTTTCGGGTGAACCCACCCTTTACCGGCAGCTCCCTGAACTTATAGACCTCTTTAACCAAAACGGTTACACAACATTTCTGGTAAGCAATGGTACAAATCCCGATATGCTTGCCCGCTGCCATCCGTACCAGATGTACGTCTCGCTTGATGCTCCAGACGAGGAAACCTACCGTTCTGTCTGTTGTCCCCGTGAGGATTACTGGGAACAGGTGAAAGAAAGTCTCACTCTCTTAAACCTACGCCGGTCTGCGGTCAGAATTACACTTGTCAAAGGTTTGAACGATTTTATGCCTGAACGATATGCAGCACTTCTGCAGGATTCCGGCTCGATGTTCGTTGAAGTAAAGGGATATATGTATCTGGGATATAGTAGAAAACGATTAGTACGAGAGAATATGCCGGAGCATGAGCATGTGCGCTCATTTGCTGAAAAGATCGCATCTGCATGCGATTACCGGATAAGAGATGAAAATATGCTGAGCAGAGTGGTCTGCCTGGAGCGTGAGATATGAAATTCGATCCTGAAGAATGGAAGCGAAAGACGCATGAGAATTTTGAAGGGGCATGGCATGAGGGGCCATCAGTTCTGACACCATCGGGACAAGAAGGGAAATACCCGCATCTGAAATATACGCGGGCTATAGCGCACCCGATCTTTGCCACCATCAACCGGCTGCGCGAGACTTACCTCTCGCTCGGGTTTGACGAAATGGAAAATCCGGTAATTATCGAAGATAAAGATATTTACCGCCAGTTTGGTCCCGAGGCAATGGCGGTACTTGACCGGGTGTTCTATATCGGTGGGCTGCCCAGGCCGAACGTGGGTATTGCTCGAAAACAACTTGATGAGATCAACGAAATTCTCTTGAGCCACAAAAGTCCGTTAACCCATGGTGATTCTGTTCCGGCCGGCCAGGCGCATCATCACACACCGTATCCCCCGATGACAAAAGAGACCGAGGAACGCTTACGGGAGACGCTACATGCATACAAGAAATCTGAGATCGATGGTGATGAACTGACCATTGAGCTGTCAAAAGTTCTTGGTGTCGATGATGCCTTGGTCGTGCATATCCTTGAAGCAGTCTTCCCGGAATTCCGGGCTCTAGTTCCGGAATCCTCGCGCAACACTCTGCGCAGCCACATGACAAGCGGCTGGTTTATAACTCTCGGCGCTATTTGGGATCGCTCCCCGATGCCTCTCCGGCTTTTCTCGGTCGACCGATGCTTCCGTCGCGAACAAGCCGAAGGACCCACACGGCTGATGACCTACCATTCTGCGTCCTGTATCGTCGCAGGTGAGGACATAACCAATGAAGAGGGAAAAGCCGTAAGCATGGCCCTCCTCTCCGCATTCGGGTATACTGATTTCCGGTTTCAGCCTGATGAGAAACGCTCCAAATACTATATGCCGGATTCACAGACAGAGGTATATGCACGTCACCCGGTACACGGGTGGGTGGAGGTTGCCACATTTGGCATGTATTCTCCTTCGGCCCTCGCTGAATACGGCATCGGCGTCCCCGTTATGAACCTCGGGCTCGGGGTGGAACGGCTCGCAATGATCGCATACAATGCAAATGATGTCCGGCAACTCTGTTTCCCCCAGTTCTTTCCCCATATTCTGACAGATCAGGAGATCGCTCATGCAGTCACATTGCGTGAAGAACCCTCTTCACCGGAAGGAAAGATGCTCGCTGTCGCAATAGCCCACGTTGCTTCTGCGAATGCAGCGGCCCAGGGTCCGTGCACATTTGATGCCTGGGATGGCGTTCTCTGGGGTTCCAAGGTGAAGGTGGCAGTCGAAGAACCGGAATCGAATGCAAAACTCTGTGGCCCTGCCTGTGCCAATGAGATCTTTGTTCACGAAGGTTCGGTTCTTGGTGTCCCGGACGTTGAAAAATGGAAACAGGTTCGGACCGAGGGGATATTCACGGGAATCACCTATCTCTCTGCGGTATCAGCACTTGCGGCAGCACGGATCGAAGGGGCGGCCCGTTGCGGAAAATCAACGCTCGTCCAGGTAAAGATGGCAAAACTCCCCAGTGATATTAACTTAAAAATTGATGAATTCGCGATGAGAGCCGTCACTGATAATAATAAGAAAGTCGATGTTCGGGGGCCGGTTTTCCTTTCAGTCCGCTCAGAGATCAAAGAATAACTTTTCTTTTTTTATAGAATCTTTACCAGCAGAGAGACCATTCTTTTTAGTAATGTTAGAAATAGATAACATTAATATCGATGAGTGTTAGAAATAATTAACATACAAATGTGATTTCAATGAAACCGCGGAACCTGTATCGGATTATTATAGGAGGACTGATAGTTATAAGTGGTATCGTCTCCATCCTGCTGACTGCAGGAGAGGCGATCGTTGGTACATTTTTGCTGTGTGCAGGGATCGCCTTCCTGATTACCGGAATCTCCCGTCAACGGAGATATGGGGATGACCCGGAATCCGATGAGCGATCGAAAAAGATTGGCGCATATGGGTTATCCTATGCATGGCTGACGGGTCTCATATTCATGGTCGGGCTCTTTTGGCTGGATTATCTCGGCGTGCTCAATCTCAACACCCGGAACGCACTCTCGGGATCGATTCTGGTCCTTGCACTTTCGGGAGTGATCTTCCAGATGTATCTCTTCCGGAAAGGAGATGTTGAATAACATTCTGTGGAGAGTATCCCCGTGCAGACAAGAATTAAAGAGTATCGTTCGCGCTTATCCATGACTCAGGAGGATCTTGCAAAAAAAGTCGGCGTACGACGCGAAACCATCGTTTTTTTAGAACAGGGTAAGTATAACCCATCGCTCAGGCTGGCACATGATGTTGCCCGTTCACTGCACGCGGGAATAGATGACCTGTTCATATTTGACGATAATGAGTCCGGGCCGGAAAACCCTGAACAAAGGGTAATACTGGTAGACTAAAAAAAATCCCCGGATCAGGGAAAAGCCTGCCCGGACTCAGCAGACATTCCGGAACATTCACTTTTTTCCTTGATGGTACACAAATCCTGTAGTATCGACAGGGCAGCCTTCTTATCGAGCGGCTGGTTATCATTTCCGCATTTGGGCGAATAGATGCAGGACGGGCATCCCTTATCGCACCCGCAATCCCGGATCAGTTCATATGCACTCAAAAAAACCTCAGGAAGAATCTCAAAGGCTTTCTCGGCAAGTCCGATCCCTCCTTCGTAACCGTCATATACAAAAATCGTGGGTTCGCAATTCTCCCCAAATGCAGGTGATGATAAACCCCCGATATCCCAGCGATCACACATTACATGCAGGGGCATGAGAGCAATAATTGCATGTTCAGCACCATGAAGCCCCCCGGCAAGATCGAGATTTGAGCGTACAACACGTTGTTCGGTATCCGGTTCGGGTATCACCCAGAATGCCTTTGTCCGAAAAGTAATCGGCGGCAGATCAAGGGGTTCTAAACCAATGATGGTGTCTTTCCGTTTTAACTTGTAGCCGGTATACTGTTCAGTCACTTCCACTTCGCCAAATGCACACCGTGCACCTTGTATCAATCGGGTCTCCAGGACCTCAATAATGGAGAGAGCAACTTTTTTGAGGGGCTGGGTATAGTAATCGACGCATGTTTCGGTTACCCTGACGGTATGAGTCGCTAAATCCATTTCGCTGACCACATAGGTTTCCCCCTGGTGAAGCATGATCGCTCCTTTATGTGCCTCACGGTAGGCCTGTGCCCGATCCATAGTCTCAAGAAGCCGGCCATGGCATAAGATTCGGAATGTTGAACCAGGAATGCCATCAAGACTCACTGCATCTGCAGCCCTCCCCCTCCCGGAATACACCCATCCACGACTTGTTTTCCTGATGAGATCACTGGATTCAAGTTCAGGAAGGAGCCCGGTAAACGACTCCCCGAAATATTCCCGGTCATGCTCCTCACGCAGCGGCAGTTCGGCAGCAGCGCAGAGCAGGTGTCCGGAAACTATGTACGGATTTCCTGTATCGATTATCGCATGCTCATGTGACCGGCTGAAAAAATGCTGGGGGTGATGCATGAAATACTGATCGAGAGGGTTTGCCAATGCAACGAGGACAGCGAGCGAATCGCCACCTTTTCTCCCGGCCCTCCCGGCCTGCTGCCGGGTCGACATCATGGTTCCCGGATATCCGGCGATGATGACGGCATCGAGTGACCCGAGATCGATACCGAGTTCAAGTGCATTGGTTGACACAACCCCTTTCATCGTACCTTCTTTCAACCTGCGTTCGATAAGCCGTCGTTCTTCGGGGAGATAGCCGGCCCGGTAAGCCGATATCGATTCTGCAAGACGGGCGGATGAACGACGGGCGTCATCCCGTGCCCAGAGGGTTATAAGTTCCGCCATTTTACGGGAACCGGTGAAACAGAGTGTCTGGAGATTGTCTTTCACACAGGATACCAGGAGATCCTTTGCCTCCTGATACGTGGATCGTTCACCAATACCATCGTAAAACGGATTATAGAGGATAAAGTGTTTTCTGCCGTGCGGAGAACCGTCCTCATTGATGAGCTCAAATGGTAATCCGGTGAGCTTGCCCGCAAACTCCAGTGGATTGGCAATAGTTGCAGTAGAGAGAATGAACTGCGGTGATGAGCCATAATGATGGCACAGCCGCACTACTCTCCGTAATAATAGCGCTATATGGGATCCAAAGACGCCCCGATACCGGTGCGCCTCGTCTAAAACGATAAATTTCAGGTTGGAAAAAAAAGGGCGCCATTTCGAATGCCAAGAGAGTACCTGGTGGAGTTCATGGGGATTGGAGATGATGACACGTGAGTTCTCACGGATCGCCGCCCGCTTTGACTGGGGGGTGTCACCATCATAGATTGCCGGCCTTGCTGATATACCGGTAAACCGGGTCATCTGCTCGAGCATGGTGAGCTGGTCATTGGAAAGGGCTTTAGTCGGGTACAGGTATAATGCACGTGCTTTTGTGTCTGTTTCAAGGCCTTCAAAAACCGGAATATTGAATGCAAGTGTCTTGCCACTGGCCGTAGGTGTGGTGATTATCACGTTCTTTCCGGTTCGTATGTGATTTATCGCCTCACATTGATGGGAGTAGAGGAGTATCCGGTGCTGGCTGAGATACGATTCAAGAGTATCGTTAAGAGAGGCATCAAGCGTTCCGTAGTGCGGGGGTATTGGTTCGGTTGTTTCCATGTGAACTGCGCGGTTCCTGTATACGGGATTCACATTCAGGAGCCGGATAACATCAGTGACAGCCGTAAAACTCCTCCAGTAGGTGGAAAAAGAGTAAGGCGAGCGATACCACATCCTGCTTATTATGCCTTATTATAGGAACCAGCGGGCCACAATTTCCTGTCCGCAGATAAGTTTCGTAGAATTCAGGTACCATTTGCCCGGGAATGTCATCATCACGACAGACGCCCAGTATCTCCGTTTCAAGCGCAGTCAGGCGCAGGGAAGGGAGATGATCTTTCCATCTTCTGCGGCTGAAATGGAGGACATCGAAATGGGGCGTTCCCACCAGAGGGCTCATGCCGTAGTAGGCAAGCCGGTCTGATAAGTAAGGAACGTCAAATGATTTGCCATTGAACGTTACCAAAGCAGGACGATTCCCTGACAGGTGATCGAGGGTAGCTGTGAGAGCCGACTGTTCTTCATCGATATCACGCAGCAAGTACTGGTGGACCGCAAGACCGCCATTCTCGATCGTACCGACGCCAAAAAGGATGACAGGACGGGAAAAAAGACCCAGCGTTTCGATGTCAAGAAATACGAAATCTTCCGGTTCGTGGAGTCCTGCAATCCCAAGAACACACGGATGGGATTTTGTATGCCGGCAACCGATTAAATCCATAATTTCTGTGGAATTACCTTCATAGAGACATTTAAGCACTTCATGGGAAGAAGAACGGAACTTCGGGTGCTGAATCAGATCCGGCAATGTTTGGTACCCTTTTGACTTCAACCGCGATTGCGTCATTAGCCCGATCCCATGCACGAGAGTGAGGTCTTTTAGGATTTCAGACCGTAATCTGTCACTATCGACTACAGTGACTTTAAGCGGACTCCAGCTTTTTTGTAAAAAGCAGACACCACTTTGATTGAAAATTTCACTTCCCGAAAAGACTTCGTTAAAGGGGATATTCTGATACTCAGCGACCAATTCATTGAGATGATGGCGCGCTTTATCATAATCCGATGAAAAAACAATACTGTTCGTAAAACTGCTTCTAAAAACATTTCCGTCACGGACAACATCGTATTCCCGCATCCCTTTCATGCGCTGCTGCCAGAGTGTACCGATCCGTGTGGGAGCGTGCGTAGCCGACATTATCTGAATATACAAACGGCGTCCGTGATTTAAATGTCCAGCCGCGGAGAGTGAAAGTAAAATCCCTATATTCACGTCGTCGCTTCGTGCGAAGATGACTTTTGATCTTCCCTAAAAATTACTTTTTTTGGAGGTGTTCCCTGGAAAAAATCTGGCGTGCAAAATTCTATAGTATGAAGAGTTGCCATCCTGGATCTATTGAGATCCGCTCATACCATGTGAGGATCTGATAATTTGAAGAAAATAATCAATACCTAAAAATCAGCATATAATATTAATTAGACGATGAGGCCGGATGAATGAAGGACATCAAGGGATTTCTTATTGATCTCGATGGTGTTCTCTATGTTGGGGACACTCCGATTGAAGGAGCGCATGAAGCAATCGAATTGCTCAGAAAAAGGAAGTACCGATACCGTTTTGTATCCAATACCACACGCAAAAGTCGGAGAACCATCCTGGAACGGCTGACAACAATGGGATTTGTTATTCCGAAAGAGGAGGTTTTTACACCGACAGTTGCCGCTCTTGCTTATATGAAAAGTACGGGAAAAAAACAAGGTTACCTACTTGTTACCAGAGACGTTGAACGGGATTTTGAGGAGGCAGGCATTTGTTGTTCCCGGAACCGGATAGACTGTGTTGTTATTGGCGATGCCGGTGACAGAATCACGTATAAAAGCCTAAACACAGCATTTCGTCATCTCATCGAGGGAGCTGAATTGATCGCACTTGAAAAGGACAGGTACTGGATGGCTCCTGACGGGTTGTCGCTGTCAGCCGGGCCTTTCGTAAATGCTCTGGAATTTGCAACCGGAAAGTCGGCAACAATAATAGGGAAACCGTCAAAAGGATTCTTTGATCATGCTCTTAAGGATATGTGCCTGCAACCCGATCAGGTGGCAATGATAGGTGATGACATCATCACTGATATTGGTGGAGCCCACGAAATTGGTATGAAAAGTGTCCTCGTCAGAACGGGGAAATATCGTAAAGACTCTTTAAATAACTCAGGAATAAAACCCACATATATCATCGACTCTCTCGCACACTTAGTTGAAATTCTATAATTTATGAAAATGGAAAAAATAAAAATTGTGATTAATAATGATTAATCAATGGAAAAAATATCTTCTCAGTATTTTGCTGATAATTATTTTTATCCTCTCTGTAAATTTAATATCCGGGCTTCTCTTTCCCAGTGAATCGGTAACGGCATCTCGAATCGTACCGGATCCGGTAAAATTTCAATCACCACCGGTTACCGTTTCACAATCATTCCCTTTTGAAAATAGAGTGGTAAATCTGTCATTTTCCGTCAATGGTTCCTCATTGGAGAAAATGAAAAAGACTGGTATGACATCGACTTTTGCGAATGCTTCCGGTTCCATGCAGATTGGGAACATATATCGTGCAATGGTGAAAGATCCCGATCAGGGACAAGCATTTTCCGATCTTCTCAACGAACTCAATAAAGTCAGACGTCTTCAGAACCTTTCTGATGACGAATATCTCGAATTTACTACAGTCTATGTCCAATCTCTTCATTATACATCTCTGAAACAGAATTTTGCAAAATTGCCGGTGGAGACCATCGTTGATGGTGCAGGAGATTGTGATGACAAGAGCCTGCTATTAGCAGGTCTATTAGCACGGGAAGGTTATTCAGTCGCACTCCTGTCATTTGAGCCCGAGGCACATATGGCGATAGGAGTCAGTTCATACGATTATCTCTATAAAAACACAGGATATGCATTTATTGAAACGACCAATTACTCGTTCATCGGAGAACCAACTGATAAACTAGTGGGAAACCTGTCTCTGCATTCAGATCCAACAATAATCGTCATCAACAATGGAACGAAACTCTACAGCAGCGGAAATGAAACGCAGTATATTCACAATACTTATTTGATGACCGATCAGAAAGTGAAGGAACTTGCTTCACGGCTTAAAAGGCTTAACGATGATCTCATGGCGAAACAAACAAGAATCGGCGAACTCGAGTCAAAGATTGACCAACTGAGAAATTCCGACAATATTGGGGAATATAATTCTCAGGTTTCGACATATACAACCCTTACTTCCATCTATAACAGCCGGCTTGCCTCCTATAGGCAAATCTATACAGAATATGAAAGCTATGCAGCTATCCACGATTATATCTTCGAACATAAGTTCGACAGGAAAGGTGTGTATGATTATGTGAAAAAGAACACCCCGATCTAAGGGGACAGGCACTTAATTATTCTCTTTTTAGTCCGGGTTCAGAGCCATAACTGAAGGTCGGGGATATTCCGGCGAATAAACAACTCCATCACTTCCTAAGGCAGCAAGTCTCTGGAATGCAGTGTTACAATACTGCAGAGATACATCAATTCCAATAAAGCGACGTCCTAGTTTCCGCGAGACGAGCGTCGTTGTCCCGGCACCGTTAAACGGATCGAGAACGATATCATTTTTGTAAGAGAAAAGTTTTATGAGCCGCCGCGGCATTTCCTCAGGAAACATCGCCGGATGGTTATAGTCTCTCATCCTTATTTCCGGGGGAAACGACCATTTGCCGAGCACCCATTCCTTGAATTCATCCGCGGTGATATCGATATCTTCACGCCGCCCTTCCTTTTTATGAGTCTCCTTGTCAAAGACCTCAATAAACTCCCATGTGTATTTTATATAGGGCATTGATGGAGATTTCCAGCTTCCCCATGAGGTATATTTTGCATTATAGTTATTCTTCTCCCATAGGATTTCCGCTTTCCAAAGAAGTCCGAGGCTTAGCAGCTGGTGGGAGATATAGTGATGGGTCGGGATGTAGTCTGAGAAGAGTGGCTGGACATTCACCGCCATCCGCCCGCCCGGCTTAAGCACCCGCTCACACTCACACCACACGACCTGGAGTTTTTCAAAATAGGCATTCCACTCGTGCGTATCATCACGAGAATCCTGTGCATATGACTGCCCGAAATTGTAGGGGGGAGACGTGATGATAAGATCGACGCATCCGTCAGGCATGCGGGCAAGAGCTTTGACTGCGTCTGCACATATGATGCGGTTTAAAAAAGGTGAAATCCCGTGGGGTTCACAGGAAATTACTGCCATTTTTGCACCTTTTGTACCCTTTCTGACCTTCGCCTTTTCCTCCTTGTCGAATATCTTTCCAGGTCTCATAAAGAGCTGTCCTTTGTGTATATCACCAGATAATGTGTTAAAGAATGCGAAACGGGTTTGGTTTTTGGTAGCTTGAAAAGCGTTTAATGCAGCAATCGACATATTCTCTACGATTATTCTATGCTGCATATCGAAGACCTGCATGTGAAGGTCGGCGACAAAGAAGTGTTGCACGATATAAACCTCCACATCGAAGAAGGAGAAACACATGTTCTGCTTGGTCCTAACGGGTCAGGTAAAACAACACTCCTCATGACCATAATGGGATTTACCAATTATGCGATTACGAGTGGTAAAATCATCTTCAAAGGGGAAGATGTAACAACGATGAAAGCTCATGAACGGGCGCAACGGGGAATTGGTATGCTCTTCCAGCGTCCTCCCACGATATCCGGACTGAAGCTTGGCAAAATGCTTACAGCCATTTCCCGGAATAAAGAGAAAGACATACCTGAGCTTGCCAAATCAGTTCATATGGATAAATTTCTGGAACGTGACATCAATAAAGGATTTTCCGGTGGAGAGATCAAACGAAGTGAAGTATTGCAGCTCATGATCCAGAACCCTGACTTCGTCATGCTGGATGAACCGGAAAGCGGGGTGGATCTCGAAAATATCTCGCTCATTGGAACCGCCATAGGTTCTCTGCTGGAAAAGGATAAGTATCTCATCAAACGCAAAAAAAGTGGACTTGTAATCACCCATACTGGGTTTATTCTTGATTATATTGATGCGGACAAAGGTCACGTGATGTGCGATGGAGAGATCAAGTGCCACGGGAATCCCCGGGAAATCCTAAAAGATATCAAACAACGCGGATATAAGGAGTGCCTCGAATGCCGTCACCAGTAAAAAATCCTGAATTTTCAAGCGCTGATCAGGATCGTATCGCCCAGGTAGGAATCGATCTTGCCATGAAAAATCGCTGCGGCAGTTATCTCCAGATGGATCAGGACGTTGTCCAGGCTGAATGCTCGGAGCAGGGTATAGAAGTCCTCTCGTTCAAGAAGGCGATGGAAAAATATGACGGCCTCAAGGAGTATCTCTGGAAAGCAGTATCGCCGGAAAAGGATGAAATTACCCGGTACGTTGCAGCACAGAAAGACCCGAAAGGTTATGTCATTATTGCTCACAAAGGCTCAAATAACATCCTTCCGATCCAGGCGTGCCTCTATCTCGGGCGGGAACAGATCCAGCACGTCCACAATATTATTGTAGCTGAAGAGGGTGCAGAACTCCATATCATATCAGGTTGCACGAGTGGGGAGCATGTCGGTAAAGGCGGCGCTCACTACGGTATCTCAGAGTTCTTTGTAAAAAAAGATGCCAAGATCAGTTTCACGATGATCCATAACTGGAGTGAAAATATTGAAGTTTATCCCAGAAGCGCCGCAATTGTAGAAGATAACGGGGTGTTCCTTTCCAATTATGTCTGTATGCAGCCGGTGAAAAAAATCCAGATGTACCCCACTGCTACACTCAAGGGAGTCAACACGGTTGCACGGTTCAGCAGTGTTGTAATCTCCACGCCGGGTTCATATATGGATCTCGGTTCCCGTGCTATCCTGGAAGGCACGGGTGCGAGCGCTGAATTGATCACTCGTGCCATCACGAAAGGCGGCACTATCATATCACGGGGTCATATCAATGGAAAAACTTCCGGAACCCGCGGACATCTTGAATGCAAGGGCCTGATTCTTAAGGACGGCATCATATATGCCATTCCGGAAATTGAAGGATCTGTTGTCGGTACAGAGCTTTCTCATGAGGCTGCGGTAGGCAAGCTTGCAAAAGACGAGATAGAATATCTCATGTCGCGCGGATTAGACGAGGATGAAGCAACCGCAACGATAATACGAGGATTCCTTGATGTAAAGATTGCAGGACTCCCCGAAGCTTTACAAAAACAAATTGACGCCTCCATCGATGAAGCAGAAAAAGCAGGGTTCTGAAAAGTGATATAATGCAAAGATATCCACGATCTGATGAACGAAACCGAATGGTGGAACGCCAGATTGAAGCCCGGGGTGTCAGGGATCCTCGTGTGCTTGCCGCGATGCGGGAGGTCCCCCGCCATCTCTTTATCCCTCCTCCCTACGATCGTTCCGCTTATGAAGACTGCCCGCTGCCCATTGGAAATGGACAGACAATCTCCCAACCCTATATCGTGGCACTTATGACTGAATTGCTCAAGCCTGAACCAAACGATACTATGCTCGAAATTGGAACCGGATGTGGGTATCAGTCAGCAGTTCTGGCACATCTTGTAAAAAAGGTCACTTCTATCGAGCGGATCCCTGCGGTTGCCGATCTTGCCAGATCAAACCTAACAGCTCTCGGTTTTTCGAACATTGAGATAATAACTACTGATGGAACACTCGGGTATCCTGAAAATGCACCCTACAATGGGATCATTATTACGGCTGCAACTCCTTCAGTACCCAAGCCGCTCCTCAAACAACTGGCGGAAAACGGCCGACTGGTAGCTCCGGTGGGGGGGCGGGAAGTTCAGGAACTGGTAGTGCTTTCCAACCATAAAGGTGTAATTTCCCAGGAACTCCATGGGGGTGTCAGGTTCGTACCCCTGATCGGGGAGCATGGATGGGAAGGCAGCGGGGAATCGTGAAAATTTTTGACATCTCCCTTCCACTTTCTGAGAACATGCTCGTATATCCAGGGGATATCCATCCCACTTTCCATCAGGAGGATCGGGGGCAATACCTGATCAGTGACCTGCACCTTAGCACTCATACCGGTACTCATATCGATGCCCCGGTTCATTATCTCAAAGTTGGTAATACAATTGATACCATTCCCCTTTCTCACCTCATTGGAAAGTGCCGGGTACTGGATTTCTCCGGTGCAGGCAACAGTATCTCCGCCAATCATCTGAATGGGCGATTGGACGGCGTTAGCAGGTTACTTCTTAAAACGTCATTTTCCGGAACTGACCAGTTTGAGGATATGTACCCTTCACTTGCACCTGATGCGGCGCGTATGGTTGCAGCACGCGGAATGAAATGCATCGGTATCGATTCCCCGTCCATCGAGTCTTATAGCAGTGATGGATCTGTGCACCGCATACTTCTTTCCCGCGACTGTATTATCGTCGAGCTCATTGACCTCTCAAATATAGAAGAGGGGGATTATGATATGGTGGCACTTCCCCTGAGACTGAAAGGACTGGATGGTTCTCCCGCCCGCGTTGTGCTGATAAAGAAAGATGGGGATTGAAAATGGATATTATTATAGAATCTGTGAAAAAAATCAAAAATCTCATTGAAAACAGCGGGTGCGAGGATGGCAGCGTCTTGATGGATGTTGATCCTGACAGAGTATATTGCCAGTATGACAAAGGTGCATGCATGGTGGCAGTATTTGGTGGAAGGAGCGCCGAATTTGTCACTCAGGATCCTATCCGGGCGCAGACAAAAATTTCGTTTATGTTCGATGCGGCCCTCGACACACCCTCAACCCGGGCTGCCGCATGTTCCATTATCAATGTTGCCGCAGGATTCTTTTGTATTTCAAGAATACTTCATTCTTGTGTGGGATTATCTCATAATGACTGTCGTAACCAACTGGAACGAGAAATAAAGGGAAAAAAAGTTTTTTGCCTCAGTAGCATGCCAGCTATAGAAACTGCATTGAGGACCTACATAGTCGATGATCCACATAATGCGGATGTTATTCTCATAAACGGCGAAGGCATCTCTGCACAGGACATGGGTAATATTGTCCAGAACTACAAAGATACAAAAAGGATAGTTTGCGTTGGCCCTTCAACGGCGGGTAATGCCAGGCTAAACCAAATTGAGCTCTGGTGCCCCTTTGGAACCTGCTAAAAGACAACCCGGTAAATCCCCGACTTTACAATACCAAAGAAATATAGCCCATCTTCCTTAAGGTAGGCAAATTCTTTTTGAGAGAGATCCAATATATCTTATCATGCTTTTCGGGTCCTCGGGGATACGAAGGAAATTCGATCAGACGCTTCTTGATACTGCTTTGAAGATTGGGTCGGTGCTGGCATCCCAATCTTCCGACATTCTTATCGGAATGGACACCCGCACAACAAGCCCTAATCTTGCCCATCTGGTAATTTCCGGTATTATCGGGAGCGGTGGAACCGCACATGTTGCCGGTATTGCTCCGACCCCTTCTGTTGCTTTCGCGACTCGTACGGTAAAAACGGGATGTATGGTTACCGCTTCCCACAACCCGGAGGAATACAACGGATTGAAGCTCTTCAATCCGGACGGTTCATCTTTCACGAATATTCAGCAGGCAGAGACTGAGGAACTCCTGAAAACCCGGAATTGGACTGGCTGGCAGCATCAGGGAATTGAAAAGTCAATAGATGCTTTATCCCTCCATAAATATGCAATTCTAGACAAGGTGCGTATCAAATCCGGAATTTCCGTTGTGGTTGATTGCGGCAACGGTGCTGGATCTGTCCTCACACCTACTCTTCTTACTGACGGAGGTGCAAAACCGGTGTGTATTAACTGCAATCCATCAGGCCATTTTGCACGGCCGTCAGAACCATTAATAGAGCATCTCGGGTATATCGGTGAGATGGTGAAAAAAACCGAATCAGAATGTGCCGTTGTACATGACGGGGATGCTGACCGGATGATGGCATTTGATAGCCAGGGACGGTACATTGACGGTGACCATCTTCTCATGTTGTTCGCCGAGTATCTTGACGCAAAGCATGTTGTTACGACAAGCGATGCTTCGATGATCATTGAAGAGATCGCTGAAGTCAGACGTACCCCCGTCGGCGACACATATGTATCTGAAGAACTTCTGACATGGGGAGATTTCGGGGGGGAACCATCGGGGGCGTGGATTTTTCCGAAGATCTCCTATTGTCCCGATGGTCCGTTTGCTGCTGCACTATTATGCGAGATTTCATCTGAATGGAATGTCGCGCAGATGCTTGATGCAATGCCCTCCTATCCGGTCCTACGGGAATCGTTCGTCTGTGAGACAGCGAGGGAAACCGTCATTGCACTGGGTGCAGAGCGACCAACAGATGGAATACGGATTGTTGAAGAAGACGGCTGGTGCTTGATCCGTGCGAGTGGTACTGAGCCAAAAATCCGTATTACAGCGGAAGGAAAAAACCTGCAGAAAACAAAGGAGTTTCTCGAAAAAGGACGCAGCATGATTAAGCAGGGGAAAACTGCTTAAGTATTGTAGTACGAGTTTTACGTATGGAATGTGTCGTTCTCGCCGCGGGAGAGGGAAGGCGGATGCGTCCCCTTACAGCGAAGCGTCCTAAAGTCATGCTTCCCCTTGCGAACCGCCCGATGATGGAGCATCTCGTTCTTGCCGCACGCGATGCGGGGATTTATGATTTTGTCTTTGTTGTTGGTTATGGGGAACGGGAGATTCGAAAACATTTCGGAGATGGATCAGAATGGGGAATTCACATCAGGTATGCACCACAACGGCAGCAGCGTGGGACTGCAGATGCACTGCGATCCGCCCGCGATTTTGTCACGGGACCTTTTCTTCTGTTAAACGGGGATATGATAATTAAAGCCTCAGATATTGCCAATCTCTGCAGGTGCCAAACACCATGTATGAGTATATGCACAACTGATCATCCACAGGATTACGGCGTGGTAGTGGTGGAAAACGGCCTTGTAACCACGCTCGAAGAAAAATCGAAAGAACTCAAGTCCAGCCAGATCAATGCCGGGGCATATTTTTTCTCTCCGGATATTTTTGACTGTGTAGACAGGGTCCAGACTTCCAGCCGTGGAGAACTTGAACTTACCGACGCTCTTTTACGGTATATCGGGGAAAAGAAACTGACGGCTTACCTTTTATCCTACTGGATGGATGTCGGCTACCCCTGGGATCTGCTTGATGCAAATCTCTCGCTTATGAGCACTCTTTCATCTGTCTGTGAAGGGATGGTCGAAGAGGGGGTTTACATGCAAGGACCTGTGATAATCGGGAAAGGAAGCATCGTGAAGTCCGGGACTTATATTGAAGGTCCATGTATTATCGGCAGAAATTCCCGTATCGGCCCTCACGCGTACATTCGCGGGGCGACTAGTGTAGGTGACGATTGTCACATCGGGCATTGTACCGAGCTCAAGAACTCTATCATTATGAATGGAACGAAGATCCCCCATTTTAATTATATAGGGGATTCAGTTATTGGTTCTGATTGCAATTTCGGAGCAGGTACAAAAATCGCAAATCTTCGGCATGATCATGCCCATGTCAGGGTCTGTGGAAAAGATACACGAAGGAAAAAATTTGGCGCGATTGTCGGAGATGGCGTCCAGTTCGGAATCAACTGCTCAATCAATGTCGGATCAAAAATCGGGAGTAATGCACTGTTCGCACCGAACTCATATATTTCCGGGTGTATAGGGGATAATGCAATTATTCGCTAGGTGAAAAGGATGCAGGGAGTTATATTAGCAGCTGGAGAGGGGAAGCGTGTTCGTCCGTTGACTAGGAGCAGGCCGAAGGCACTGCTTCCGGTGGCGAACCGCCCGATCATCGGATATGTAATCGAAGCATTATTGAAAAACGGGATCCGAGATATTGTGGTGGTGGTAGGCTATCGAAAAGAACAGGTAATTCGGTTTTTAAATGAGCTTGATGTGCCCATTACCGTCGTCGTTCAGGATAAACAGCTTGGGACTGCTCACGCGCTGAACTGTGCGAGATCGCACATCACGGGAGATTTTCTTCTGTTGCCAGGAGATAATTATATTGATCACTATTCCATTGGAAGAATAAAAGACATCAGAAATGCGATGCTGATTAAAGAGCATCCCAGTCCGTCAAACTTTGGCGTGGTGTTGTTAAAAGACGGGTATGTAAACCGTATCATCGAGAAACCCGAACATTCACCAAGTTTTATGGTGAGCACCGGCATCTTTTCGCTAACAAGGGACTTTTTTTCCTATATTTCCGGAAACAATATCACCGATGCCGTATCTTCTATGCTCGCGTCGGGTGAACACCTGCAGGCAGTTGTCGCAGATGATTGGCAAGACGCCATCTATCCTTGGGACCTCCTGAAGATGAACATGCGCCTGTTAAAAGATTTGCCCGAAGCACGCGAGGGGTCCATCAGCAGGCAGACAATCATTTACGGGCCGGTGAGGATTGGAAAAGGATCTACAATCGGTCCCAATACCGTTATCACGGGTCCGGTTATCATTGGTGATGACTGCGATATTGGTCCCAACTGCTGCATCATGCCAAACACAAGTCTCGGATCCAGGATTAAGGCAGAACCGTTTACGTTTATCGGAAAATCGTTGATCATGGATGATACTTCCATCGGTTCGCACTCACGAATCATTGATGCGGTTACCGGACAGGGATGCCGGCTTGGAGACCACACGACTATTTCAGCATCTGCAAGCCTGATGAATATTGAGGGAGAGGTCATTAAACCGGAATTTGGTGCCGTATTTGGCGACCAGGTCACTGCAGGACCGTTCACCACCTTCACCAACTGCATAGTTGGGAATAATGTTACCATAGATGGAGGGAGCAGGATTATCTCTCGGATCCTGCCTGATGAATCTAAGGTGATATAACGTGTGCGGTATTGTCGGTTATATTGGCCGGAGGGAAGCTGCCCCGATCATTGTAGAGGGGCTCAAGAGACTGGAATACCGGGGCTATGATTCGTTCGGTGTTGCCACAATCTGTGGGGGTATCGAGCTTGACAAACACCAGGGGCGGATATCAGATTCTTCAGACTCCTCGGCTCGACTCAAGGGAAAGATCGGTATAGGGCATACACGGTGGGCAACACATGGCGTTCCCAATGATGTTAATGCCCACCCCCATACGGACTGTTTGGGCTGTATCGCGGTGGTTCATAATGGGATTATCGAAAATTATTCGGTGCTCAAACAGCAACTGATCTCGCGAGGACATATATTTCGCTCTGAAACAGATACTGAAGTGGTCGCACATCTTGTGGAGGAGGCATACGCATCGGAAAAAGATCTCCTCTCCGCTGTGCAAAAGGTCGTCCCGATGTTGACCGGTTCTTATGCCCTGCTGGTCATTGCCACTGGTGAAGATCGTGTTATTGCAGCCCGTTATGCAAGCCCTCTTGTCCTTGGTGTCGGTGACGGAGAATTTTTTGCCGCATCCGATATGACCCCGGTTATTGATTATACGGAACGTGCAATTTTTCTCGAAGATGGAGATATTGCCAGCATATCCTATGAAAAAATTGAACTTTTTCATGAAGGCAAACCAGTACAACGACCTCTGGAGCTAATAAACTGGTCCGGCGAGGAAACCAAGAAAGGCGGGTTCCCTCATTACATGCTCAAGGAGATCTATGAACAACCCCAGGCATTTTATAATTCGGTCAGGTCCGTTACTAATGAAATTCTCCCGGAATCCGTTAAAAACGCAGAATCGATGACTGTTATAGCATGCGGCTCTTCATACAATGCAGGACTTATATTCAAATATCTTCTCGAAGATGCCTGCGCAATCCCGGTACGGCTTGACTTCGCTTCTGAATTCAAATATTTCCCCCCACCAATGAGAGGACTCGTAATCGGAATCTCACAGTCCGGTGAGACGGCTGATACTATCTCCGCACTTAAGCAAGCAAAGGTGCATAACTGCACAAGTCTTGCGATCACAAATGTACTTGGCAGCTCCATCAGCAGGACATCAGATTTTACCCTTTTCATGCGTGCCGGACCTGAAATCAGTGTGGCAGCAACAAAGTCCTTTATCGGGCAGCTCGCGATCCTGATGCAGATAACAAATTTCCTGCGAAATGGCGAGTTCACTGAAGTGCTGCTCAGCGGACACCGTGCAATAGAAGAGATGCTTCTCATGGATCTTTCTGATCCCGTCTCACTTTGCCATAATGCACAAAGCATCTTCTTTGTGGGGAGAGGGCCGTTCTATCCGGTATCTCTTGAAGGGGCGCTTAAGATGAAGGAGATATCCTATATTCATGCTGAAGGTTATGCTGCCGGGGAGCTGAAGCACGGACCATTTGCTCTGCTCTCCACGGAAACACCGGTAGTTGCCATCTGTATGCCCGGGGAGACCTACGGAGTGATGATTTCCAATATCAAGGAGATGAAAGCCCGGGGGGCACCGGTAATTGCGCTCGGAGAACAGGGAGATGCAGAACTTTCCGACATAGTGGATATTTTTATCCCCCTGCCTGAAACACATCCCTTTATTCAGGTACTGACAAGTCTCGTCGTACTGCAGCTTCTTGCGTACTATACCGCGGTTGCTTTGAATCGGGACATAGACAAACCTAAAAACCTTGCAAAGAGTGTGACTGTGGAATGACAGAATACGGTATAAATACAATCGGAGAAGGAGCGCAGATTTTTGAACCGGTTACCCTTGGATTTCCCTCGAGGGATAAAATCGGTAAATCCGGTTTTATCGGTGCAAAGATCGGGAAAAATGCAGTTATCCGATCAGGCACGATCATTTACTGTGAAGTGATCATCGGCGATGATTTTCAGAGCGGGCATAATGTCATGATTCGTGAAAAAACCTCGATAGGCAACCGGGTTGCTATTGGAACTGCAACAGTTATTGAAGGTGATACTACTATCGGAAACGAAGTAAGTTTGCAGAGTATGGTCTACATTCCGACCGGTACGGTCATCGGCAATAATGTCTTTATTGGTCCTAATTCGGTACTGACCAATGACCGGTATCCTCCTTCCCGCATAGGCGGACTTAAAGGGCCACAGATTATGGACGGTGCAGCGATCGGCGCAAATGTTACCCTGCTTCCGGGGGTCTGTATCGGGGAGGGGGCTCTTGTCGCTGCCGGGGCAATTGTAACCCGCGACGTTCCGGCACATAAGCTCGCAATCGGGACTCCGGCAAGGATTACTGCTCTGCCCTCGAAAATGAACAGGAATCGCATGAATAATAAATAAAGACGATGGCCTGTGTACCGGTTTTTTTAAATTGCCTGATGCATACAGTTAGGTGAAATCCCCCCTCGACCGCGATCGAAAAATCACATTATTTCATGTGACAGCCTTATGAAGAGGATTAATTTCCAGTTGTAATGCACAGGTACCTTTCCCGGAATCAAAAAATTGCCGGGAAGGAAACTATCAACAGTATGAGAGATTTTCGGTTATTTCCCCTGAAAATTCAACCAAATTTATTAATGGTCTTAACTTAAAACCAATTACCCAAGAAAGGTTGATTTCATGGTACGTTTTGATCTTAAAAACCGCCGGACCCAATTGATTATCGGCCTGGTTGTATTATTTTCTGTCTTTGCCCTGTGGCTTCGATTGATTCCCCTGCTCACTATGGGTAATACTGACATCCTGACGATGGTGGCAAGCGATGATCCGCTTTACAATCTGCGCCAGGTTGAACAAATACTGGCAAACTTCCCCAACTATGCATGGTATGATCCAATGACTTTTTTTCCCACAGGGATGTCAGTTCCCTGGGGACCCCTTTTCCCGACTATCATCGCGATCTTTTGCCTTATAACTGGTGCGACTACGCGACCGGAGATCATAAGCACAGGTCTTCTGATTCCCCCTTTGATGGGAGCCCTAATTGTTGGGATCATGTACTTTGTTGGAAAAACCTGCGGTGACTGGAAAACCGGACTTCTGGCTTCAGGTTTTATAGCCGTAGTATCCGGCCAGTACTTTTATCGATCTCTGTATGGATACATGGATCACCACATAGCAGAGGTACTTTTTTCCACGGCCTTCTGCCTCTTGTATATGACCGTAATCTTCTCAGAAAAAGATAAAAAAATCGACCTGAAGAATATCAGTTCCTATAAAAAAGCCCTCCTGTTATCAGGAATTGCCGGCATCGCCTATCTCCTTGGACTGTTTGTTATGCCGACAATGATCCTTTTTGCCATGATTGTCGGAATATTTACCATTATCCAGTTTGTCATTGATGTGGCCCGTGGCAAAACAAGTGAGTATCTGCTGGTGATTAACATAGTAATTTTTGCCATCGCCATCATCGGGCTTCTGGCGTACGGGTTACGAGATACCGGTGTTAATCTGATTTTCTATTCAATCGGGCATATATACGCGTACCTGGCATTAATCGGTGGGACGGGTTTTCTCTACGGAATTGCACGCTTCGTCAAAGTAAAAGACTGGTATTATTATCCTGCAATTCTGATCGGTAGTGGAATTGTATTTTCCCTCATCCTCTTCATTACCAGTCCGCAGTTGTATAATCTTTTTATAAGTTCACTTTTCTCGTTCTTCGGGCAGCAGGCAGTCACCAATACCGTGCAGGAAGCCAGGGGCTGGGCTCCTGATCTCGCATGGATGACGTTTAACTATGGTCTTATTCTGATGGCGGGCGGGGCGCTGGTCATGATCTACAATAACTTCAAGGAAGAACACCCCCACCAGATTTTTGCCCTTGTTTGGTCACTTATTATGCTGATATCCACCTGGCAGCATATCCGGTATGAATATTACCTTGCCGTGAACATTGCCCTGCTCTCAGCCGTATGTGTCAGTTTTACCTTCCAGCATGGATGGCCCGATATCCAGAGGCTGGCATCCAGAATATCACCAGATACTGGCGAGGATGAAACTCGTGAAGATAAAAAAGAGGAACGACAAAAGAGTAAAAAACAGAAAAAAACTCAAAAGAAAGGGTCTGTATCATCCCAACCGGATTATCTGGCCGTAACGTTACTGATTCTTGCTGTCGGACTCGGGATTTTGTTTGTTATTACATCAACCTCGCTCAACTATGCAAATGCCGGGGGTGAGTCGATCCGGATGAACCCTGATTGGAAGGAATCTCTCGAATGGATGGGAAATAATACTCCGGACCCCGGAGTGAATTACCTTACCATTTACGATCCCAAAACATTCCGGTATCCCGCAGAAGCATATGGTGTTATGTCTTGGTGGGACTATGGGCACATGATCACCTATATAGCAAAACGGATCCCAAACGCCAATCCGTTCCAGTCAGGAGTTGTTGGCCCAACGGGATCTGCGAACTTCTTTATGTCAACCTCTGAAGGAGATGGAAGCCAGGTCCTTGACCGCGCTGGAACCCGGTACGTGATCACCGATATCGAAATGGATACGACAAAATTCTGGGCAATGTCAACATGGTATAATACATCAGCGGGGGTAAATCCCTACGAGACAACGCTTCTGACTCCAGCACAGGATCTTAATGGTTACCAGTCGGTCCTTCTTAATACCCAGTTGTATTACCTCACGATGATCTCAAGACTCCATAATTTTGATGGTTCGCTCAAAACTCCCACGAGCGCATATTACATTGAGTATGCCGATCCGAGTATCTCACAGGTCTCCCAGCCGGTAATCACCAACGCAGAAGCCATGAATGCATCAGATGCTATCAGTCGTGCAGCGGAATATAACCTCAGGGCACCGGCAGGTTATCATGCTGCTGCATTAAGCCCTGCTATCACACTCCCTATCCAAACCGTGCCCGCACTGAGGCATTTCCGGCTCGTGCATGAATCACCCACCAATGTATTCAACTCGAATAGTTCTGATGTGAAATATGTCAAGATATTTGAGTACGTTCAAGGTGCGCATATCAAAGGGGAGGGTATTATCCAGGTTCCGGTGATTACCAATACCGGAAGAACGTTCACATACCAGCAGGCAAGCGAGAATGGTGAATTTATCGTACCCTATTCTACAACCGGAAACACTTACGGAGTGAAGACGACCGGCAAATACCAGATCATGAATACAGGACGGAAAATCGATGTTCCTGAATCCGCAGTAATGCAAGGTGTGACAATCTCATAATTTTTGTTGATCTCTCTCAAGTAACGAAAACCAAATATTCTGACGGCTGGAATTTAATAAACTGACAACACGATTATGGCCCGGTGTTCCGCGATTTACGGGGAAATTTTCTCTCATCATGTCATGAATAACCATGATGAGAGCAGTACCCGTCTGCAGGCAGCTCTCAGCGGGGTGCCTGAAACGATACCGATCATAGCTCCGGTTTGTGCTCCGGAGAGTGTTCTTGCCAAGGTCCATACATCTTCATTTATTAATATGATCCGTGAATTTTCTTCGCATGGAGGACAGTATTTCCTTGATCAGAATACCTACGTTGATGCGGAGACATTCACTGTTGCATCCTGCGCAGCTGGTGCCGCAGTTGACGCAGTGAATCGTTCAATCGATGGCGAATCGTGCTTTGCGTTTGTCCGCCCGCCGGGACACCATGCAGAACCTGACCGGGCTATGGGTTTCTGCATTTTCAACAACGTTTCGATAGCGGCCCGTGCAGCACTCGATCGTGTCAAAAAAGTCGCGATTATCGACTGGGATCTTCATCATGGAAATGGGACACAGAAAATTTTCTTCGCGGATGACAACGTACTCTTCTGTTCAATCCATCAGGGTAACATCTTTCCCTATTCCGGCTGGGTGGATGAAATAGGTACCGGGAAGGGTAAGGGATTTACCATAAACGCACCATTGAGACCCGGATCCTCCATAGCCGACTATCGTTTCGTTTTTCAGGAAGTTTTCGTTCCTTCTCTCCGACAGTTCAGACCCGATGCCGTGATTGTGTCTGCAGGTCAGGACGCCCTTTTTGATGATCCAAAAAGCGGGATGTTATTGTTTCCCGCCGATTTTGGTGTACTTACTGCAATGTTGATGGAAGCGACCGATCACCCGTTAGCACTTGTCCTCGAAGGGGGGTACGGACCTTCACACGGAGAAGCCATAAACCGGATTTTTTCTTCACTTCGTGGAACTCCGGTCCCTCCTGAAGAGGGGGAGCCCCGACGTACTACCCGTGATATTGTCGCATCACTCAAAAAGATAAGGATGTAGTCTTTTCTGGTGCAGTAAAAATACCTTTATACCTGGATGAACATCATTTTTCAATATGTTAGCAGCAGAACTCGCCCCGGGAATCCGGGTGCGGTATCCCCGGACCGGAACGACCGGCATCATCCTGCGCATCGAATCCATTCGGGGGGAGGTGTTTGCTGAACTGGATAGCACAAACCTCCTGTACCGCGTTGACACTCTTATTCCGGCATCCGGTTCCGGGAAATCAACAACTTCGATCGTTGATGACGCAAAGAAAGTAATTGAAAAGGAACGGGCTTTTGCTTCAGGAAGCGAACTGCAGGATGCATGGAAAAATATCGACCAGAGCTGCGAGGGAGGGGGTTAATCCTCCAATCCAATCGTCGTCAGTTTTACCGATTCGACCCCCTTCTGGGCCATCAGTCGTTCAGTTAGTGCCTTAAGCTGAGTCCCATCTCCCCTTAAAAGGATCACTTCCAGGCAACGGTTTTCGGTTACATGTGAGTGAAGAGATGCCTGTATTATTGTTTTGAATTCATGCTGTATATCAGTGAGCAGTGTTAACAGGCCACGCTGATCATGGTCGTAGATCATCGTTATTACTCCCTGACGGTCTCCCTTAACATCCTCCATCCACTTGTAATGCTGGATATAGCTCCGAATCGCATCCCGTATACCCTCTGATCTGGAAGAATAGCCTCGATAATTAATAATTTCATCGAACTGATCGAGCAGATGCTTGGGCAGGGATATCCCAATGCGTGAGAGCTCATTTTCCATCGTCATAGAGATCCTCATGACTTATGATGCCATCAGAATGTTTAACGTTTCGATAATTATCAGGAATAGTAATATTTAGTAGTACTTCGCGAAGAATCATCGTTGAAGGTATGATAAACGAAAGAAAAAATGCCGGATTTCCACCGGTAGGTGCCCTCACTGGTTATGTATAAGTATGACCATAATATATAGAGTAAGGAGGTTCGATTTCATTTGCATGATGTGACAGTTCCCAGCGTCAATATTGGTGTCGTAGGTCATGTCGATCACGGCAAGACCACACTCGTTAATGCACTCACGGGCACATGGACAGACCGGCACAGTGAAGAGGTGAAACGTGGCATTTCGATCCGTCTCGGATATGCAGACGCCACCTTTTACCAGTGCGGGAAGTGTGAAGGTAATGACACCTTTTCAACCAGTCCCGATTGTCCGGTCTGCGGCGGAAAGGGGATTCCATTTCGTTCCATATCCTTTGTCGATGCACCCGGACATGAGACCCTGATGGCCACAATGCTTTCAGGCTCGGCATTGATGGATGGTGCGATGCTGGTTATTGCTGCAAGCGAGAAATGTCCGCAGCCGCAGACAAAAGAGCATCTGATGGCGCTGGAACTGGTCGGCATAAAAAATATCGTGATCGTTCAGAGCAAGATTGATGTGGTCAGCCAGAAAGAGGCGATGGATAATTATCGCGAAATCAAAAATTTCATAAAAGGGACCATTGCCGAGAATGCCCCGATCATTCCGGTTTCCTCTCAGAAGGGAATCAATATCAGTGCTCTCGTTCAGGCACTGGATAAGACAATCCCTGAACCAGAACGGGATCCCGATGCCGAACCGGTAATGCTTATCGCCCGTTCATTCGATGTTAATAAACCGGGTTGTAACTGGAAAGACGTAAAAGGTGGCGTGGTCGGGGGGTCTCTTATCCGGGGCATCCTCCGCGAAGGTGACGATATCGAAATTCGGCCCGGCAGACAGACCCAGATCGAAAACAGGATAAAATGGATTCCTATCACCACAAAAATCACCTCAATAAATGCCGGGTCTCATAAGGTAGCTGAGGCAACACCCGGTGGACTCCTCGGTGTCGGAACCAAACTCGATCCAGCTCTGACAAAAAGCGATGCACTCGCAGGACAGGTACTAGGCCATGAAGGTAAACTTCCCCCGGTATGGGATAAAATCCGGTGCCGGGTTACCCTGATGGAACGGGTCGTGGGCGCGACAAGTGAGCTCGTTATCGAGCCATTGAAACACAGTGAACCGCTGATGCTCTCAGTAGGAACAGCGGTTACGGTAGGTGTGGTCAGTAATACAAAAAAGGACACTATTGAGATTCAGCTGAAGCGTCCTGTGTGCGCAGAACTGGGTTCAAGGATCGCGATCAGCCGGCAGGTGGGAGCACGCTGGCGGTTAATAGGAATGGGGGTCCTGAGCGAGTGAGGGTCGTTCTGGACGCCAATGCACTCATGATGCCGGCCCAATTCCAGATAGATCTCTTCGATGAGCTTCGTGCGCTTCTTGGGGCATTTGAGCCACTCATATTATCAGGTGTTGTAAGAGAGCTTACCGGAATCTCACGGGCAAAGGGGCGTAATGGTGCCGCCGCCCGGCATGGTCTTGTTCTTGTTGAGAGATGCACTGTTGTGGAAAGCGGCGATTTACAATCCGAATCTGTCGATGCGCAAATGATCGAATATGCAGCCCTGAACTCGTGCATGGTGGTAACCAATGACCGTCGTATCAGGGATGCACTGTTCACACGTGGTATTGGAGTGATATCAATGAGAAATCAGAAAAAACTGGAGATATTACGGAGGTAAAATATGTATCATAGGTTGATGCTCGAAGACAAAGTGCGGGTGCCTCCCCAGCGACTGGGCGAAAAACTTGAAAAAGTGATTCTCGAGGTCCTTCAGGAGCAACTTGAAGGCAGCATTGATAAAGAGATTGGGATCTTCATCTGTGTAACAAAAGTCCAGGATGTTGGCGAAGGCGAATTGGTGCCTGGTGACGGCGGCGTTTATTATGATGTAAAATTTGAAGCGATGGTACTCCGTCTCGCCTTGCAGGAAGTCATCGAAGGACTTGTTGTCGAAACGACAAGTTTCGGGGCTTTTGTCAGCCTCGGTCCCATCGACGCTATGCTGCATGTAAGCCAGATCTCGGATGAGTATATTAATTATGACGAAAAGAATGCCCGGCTCATATGCCAGGAATCCAAACGGTTTATTGGCGTCGGCGACATAGTCCGCGCCCGTGTGGTGACACTCTCCCTGAACGAGCGTGAACCGCGTGACAGTAAGATCGGACTCACCATGAGACAGGCAGGTCTGGGAACCGCACTCTGGCTTGAAGAAGAGATGAATAAGGAGAAAGAGAAAGACCTGAAATCCCCGGGTGCACCCAAAGAGGCACCAAAGGAAAAGGGTAAGGGTAAGGGCAAGAGGAAGGAGAATGCCGCCGGCGAATAAGAAAAAACAGGGAAAAGTCTGCCGTGACTGTCACCGCGTCGTTGAAGGTGAAAACTGCGTTGTCTGCGGAACGTCAAATCTGAGCGAAGACTGGTCCGGCTATCTCGTTATTATCGATCCAGAAAACTCTGATGTGGCAAAACGGATGAACATCAAACTTCCCGGTCGTTACGCTCTGAAGGTTCGCTGATGCTAACTCTTCCCGAAGAGCACCGGAAACTTTTCCAGGAGCCCTTCGGAGAACTGCACCGGAACCTTGATGAGATTACCCCGAAAATTTCAGGCCGTATTGTGTATGCGGTCGGCGATGTTGTCACTCATAACCTCCAGAAGAAGGGTATCATTCCCGCCGTCGCTGTAGTTGACGGCTATACCATGCGCTCGCCATGCAGAAGGGTGCAGGTAATCCGTGGAGAGTGCATCAGGGTGAAAAATCCCGCGGGTACACTGACCGATGATCTGATCCGCGCGCTAGAACATGCAATAGAGCATCCTCCGGTTACGGTCATTGTTGACGGAGAAGAGGATCTTGCGGTGATCCCTCTGGTGATTGCAGCTCCTGAAGGGGCAGTTATATTATATGGACAACCACATCAGGGAGTGGTCCTTCGTATTGTAAATTCAGAGGCAAAAAATATCGCACGAAATTTCCTGAGCCACTTTATCCGCTCGGCTCCGTAAATCACGTTTATTAAGGAAATACAGACATTCCTTTTTTAATTATTATCAGGATTCCGGTGAGGCTAACATTATAAATAACCCGGTTTCCAATAATTACAGGATATCGATGGACTTTGAGATCATCAGCGATAAAAGAAATGAGCTTTTATCCAGAAGAGAGGTTCAGTTTAACCTCAAATACGAGGGTGCAACTCCCTCCCGAATGCAGATAATCGGCAAACTTTGTGCCCTTCTTAATGTTAAAGAACATCAGGTAACCCTGGATACCCTGCATAGCAGTTTTGGTAAGACAGAGATCCGCGGTTCGGCACGCATTTACGATAGTGAAGAAGGAAGGAGCAAAACCGAACGCGCTTATCTGGCAGCGCGCGGAATGCCTAAACCAAAGGAAGAGGGGACAGCGTAACGATGGCAGCAGCGAAAAAAACAGCAGGACCCCAGGGGCAGCGCCGAAGTGCATATTACAAAATTGAAGGTACCAAAGTAACTACGGAAAAAAAATACTGTCCACGCTGTGGACCGGGCGTCATGATGGCGGATCATAAGGATCGGACCACCTGCGGAAAGTGCGGATATACAGAATTCAGAAAATAAAATCAATGCCTGTTTTTGGGCGGATACTGGGAATTGAAGGGACAGCATGGAACCTCAGTGCCGCTCTTTTTGATCGTGATCTGATCTCACTAGTCTCCCGACCGTACAATCCGGTTCTGGGAGGAATTCATCCACGGGAAGCCGCACAGCATCATGCATCGGTGATGAAAGATCTCATCTCTTCGGTCTTTGAGGAACCGGAAAAGATTACCGGAATTGCATTCTCTCAGGGTCCCGGACTCGGGCCCTGCCTGAGGACAGTTGCAACTGCAGCCCGATCGCTTGCATTGGCGCTGGATGTGCCCCTCGCTGGAGTTAACCATTGTATCGCTCATGTTGAAATCGGGTGTTTTGGTACAGGCTGTCACGATCCGATCGTCCTCTATGCAAGTGGTGCGAACACGCAGGTTATCGGATACCTGAATGGGCGGTACCGGATATTTGGTGAGACGCTCGACATCGGTATCGGGAATGCGCTTGACAAGTTCGCAAGGTCAAAAAATTTTCCTCATCCCGGCGGCCCGATCATCGAGACCCAGGCAAAAAAAGGACACTATATCGAACTGCCCTATACGGTCAAAGGAATGGACCTCTCGTTCTCGGGACTTGTTTCAGCAGCACAGGCCAGCAGGGAATCTCTTTCGGATGTTTGTTTCAGCTTACAGGAAACCGCATTTGCAATGTGTGTCGAAGTAGTCGAGAGGGCTATGTCGCTTGCCGGAAAAAATGAGGTACTTTTAGTTGGGGGTGTGGGGGCTAACCGGCGGTTGCAGGAAATGCTCCGGGTGATGTGCGAGGCCCGCGAAGCGAAGTTCTATGTTCCCGAACAGAAATATCTTGGAGACAATGGGGCGATGATCGCCTACACGGGAAAACTGATGCTGGAAAGCGGTTCATCCATTCCCGTTGAAGATTCGCGGATCAAACCATCGTTTCGCTCCGATGAAGTCGAAGTGACCTGGAAACAGGGAATCATCCGATCAGACAAGGGTAAACCTGTTGAGAATCTTACCCGGAAAAAAGGTGCAGAGGCGGTTGTTACCTTCCGGAACGGGAGAGTGGAAAAACACCGGGCTTCGAAACTCTATCGCGTACCCACGCTGGACAAACGACTCATTTCCGAGCGGACCCGGGCAGAGGCACGGTTGATCGCTGCCGCTCGCAAGGGAGGTGTACCCACACCGGTCATGAGTGACATCACCGGAGATACAATAGTAATGGAACATATAAAGGGGAACCTGCTCACTGATAGGCTCGATGAAGAGGGAGCCCGAAAAGCGGGGCACATTATCGGCAAGCTCCATGCAGCCGGGATTATCCATGGTGATCTCACGACTAGCAATATGATCATCCGGGATCATGACGGTATGTGTGTGCTGATCGATTTCGGATTGGCACAGGTTAATTCCGAGATTGAACAACGTGGGGTGGATGTTCACGTCTTTTTCCAGACACTGGAGAGCACCGCACCTGAACGTGCTGATGTACTCAAGGCGGCATTTACGGCGGGATACACAAAAACATTAGCAGAAGCCGAACATGTCATTGTGCGTGAGCATGAGATAGAGCTGAGGGGGAGATATTTATAATACTCACTCTGGTTTCGAGCAATGCCAATAAGGCAAGGGAGGTGGTGGAATTTTTTGGTAACAGTCTTGAGTTGACTCATGTATCCCTTGATATTCCTGAAATCCGCTCAGATGACGTGAGCGAAATCGCACTACAGAAGGCGCACTTTGCATACGATCGTCTTTTTACCCCGCTCATCGTAGATGACACCGCCTTTTCCATAGATAGTCTGAAGGGATTTCCCGGTCCCTACGCCGCTTATGTTCTTCATACCATAGGCAACGCCGGAATTCTCAAAATTATGAAGGATGTCGAGGATCGAAACGCACACTTCACGACTGCGATTGCATTCGCGGATAAGGATGGAATCCGTGTCTTTTCCGGCACGATTCATGGCAGGATCGTCACCACCTCCCGGGGTAATGGTGGGTTCGGCTATGACTCTATCTTCGAAATCAACGGAAGCACACTCGCCGAGCTCCCGATGGAGGAGAAAAGCAGGATATCTCACCGGGCACTGGCACTTACGGCATTCCGGGACTGGGTTATGAGGGATTACAAACCAAGCAGGTGACACAAATGGTTAATAAGTCTTACAGCTTTGTAATAAGGGCAGACAGGAGTGTATTTTATGGCAAAATTCCCCGAAGCCGAAGCCCGGTTACTCAACGTGAAAATATGTATGCATTGCAACGCCCGCAATGCAATCCGCGCAACCAGCTGCCGTAAGTGTGGTTACCAGAATCTTCGCCCGAAGAACAAGGAAAGAAAAGCATAATTTTTATCTTTTATTTATCCGGCACGAAATTGCCAGAATTTTTTCAATTATTTGCAAGTAATCCACGTTTTCGGGTTAAAAAAATCTGGATCGAATAATTCATACCGAGTAATAAGTTACCCGTTTCCCCTTCTTTGCATACTGCCCGGCAAACGTCTCGATATTCCTCTTATACCCTATCCGTTCACTAAAACCGAGGGTGCGGAGTTTCTCGCGCACCCGCATCACGTCTGCCTCGTCAGCCCAGTCTTTTGTATACACATAGATAACTTTTCGGTTATCACGCGATTCCGGATTGGGTTTTGATGTACTCACTTTTGCGGATATGCCGAGGTCAAGTGCGACGGTCGCGTCTCGAACCTTTTTCCATGCCGAATCGATAAGGCCAGGCTCCTGAAAGATCAGCCATTTGCCGGCATTTTCATCTTCGATCGCCTCCGGGGCGCTGCCTGGTGCATCCTGCACGATCCAGTACATCTGCGTCGTCTGAGACGGAACCACTCCCTCGCCATTGCGGAGCATTGAATAGATCGTATTCATATCGGAAAATCGTTTGAGCATCACTTCAGCAAGTTGTGGATATTCACGGGAGAACATATCAAAAATCTCTGATAATTCCGCTTTGAAGTCAATGCCGCCCTCAACAAGTGCATAAAGATATCTGCCCTGAGTCCGGAGCCCCCGGTTCAGGGAATGTTCAAAGATACCGTATGCCACATCGGCCAGGGCTTCGGGATCGGCTTCAGTCATAAGTACCAGTCAGATGCTGGTGAGAAAATAGTTTCTGTATTGATCCTGCCGCTTCCCCTTGTAACAGCCGCTCTTTATCTACCCATGTGATGGTTCCCTTTCCGGCAGGATGAACGCCCTTATTTTGCAATTTTCGATTGCTTTAAGAGCGTCGCAATCGAACGTGTACTACTTATGAAATGGAAACGTGACTGGGGCCTTACCGGACGGATCTGGCTGACCATGTTCTTACTGTTCATCCTGTACCTGGTGTTCATGACGATACTTCTGGCATTTGGTGCAGGCCTCTGGCTGATTGTAGTACTTGCTGTCGGGATGGGGTTGATCCAGTACTTTTTCTCTGATAAGTTGGTACTCTGGTCAACGAGAGCACGAATCATTGAAGAGGATGAATATCCTGAACTTCACAGAACTGTCGAAAAGCTCTGCAAAGAGGCAGACCTCCCCCTTCCCAGGATCGCAATCATGCAGAGTCCGGTGCCTAACGCTTTTGCGACGGGTCGGAGCCCAAAACATGCCGTCGTTGCGTGCACAGATTCAATCATGCGCCTCCTGAATAAGGATGAACTTGAGGCAGTCCTTGCTCACGAACTTTCTCACGTGAAGAACCGGGATATCCTGACCATGACGATGGCCAGTTTTATCGCGATGATAGCTTCGATGATTATGCAGAGCTTCTTCTTTTCTGCACTTTTCGGAGGACGCAACCGGGATGGAGGAGGGTGGATCATCGTCTGGATTGTCTCGATTATTGTATATGCGGCCAGTACGCTGTTGATTCTTGCACTCTCACGGTACCGTGAATTTGCCGCGGATCGTGGCAGTGCCTATATCACGAAAAATCCGAGAGCATTGATCTCGGCGTTAAGCAAGATTAGTGGACGGATGGACGTGGTGCCCGCCGAGGCAAAGGTAAAAGTTGAGGGTGCAAATGCATTTTTCATCATTCCTGCACTCTCGGGTAACACTATCATGGAGCTTTTTTCCACCCACCCACCTCTTGAAAAACGGATTGCAAGTCTTGAGGCTATAGAAGCTGAAATACACGGATACTAAATTATCCACCTTCTTTTTTTTCGAGACCTTTCTCCCACAACCGATTCGGTTGCAATCGTCGGTACAATATGATTGTGGAAATGCGTGAGTTATTTCCTTACGGATTATTTCGATTACTGACCTTTCCCTTTGTCATGCCACTACGCGAGCAGCGGTGTAAAAAGGCCTATATTTATATCTGCCGGGACTCATTGAACTAATAAGGGTGGTTTCTCCGTGCTCTCCGTCTTATTGATCGATGATGAACCCGCGTTGCTCGAGGTACTTAAGCTGTTCTCCGAACGATCCCGTGAGATGAGCGTCCACACCGCTCAATCAGCAACCGAGGCACTAAAGATCCTTCCGGAGAAGACCTTTGATGCCATCATCGTTGACTATGACATGCCGGAGCTCAATGGAATCGAATTTTTAAAGATTCTCCGTTCAGAAGGGGATACGACACCGGTTATAATTTTTACTGGTGTCGGACATGAACATACTGCAATCGAAGCAATCAATAATGGTGCAAACTTTTTCTTACAAAAAGGCGAAGACCCGCAGATGCAGTTCCGTGAACTGGTCGCTATGGTCAAAACAGCTGTGGAAAGAACGTATCTCGGAAGAAATCTGGGCACGACCAGGCGTATAATATTCGATATGATCAATTTTTCATCTGATCCCGGCTTTGCAATAGATCGTGAAGGTGTGGTTGTTGCATGGAACGCACAAATGGAACAGCTTACCGACATTAAGGCAGGCGACATAATTGGAAAAGGCGATTATATCTACGCAGAACCCTTTTTTGGAACCCGAAGAAAAATGCTCATCAATCTCATATTCGAGCCTGACGATGTGATTAAGGAACAAAAATATATGATTGTCAGCCGGGTCGCAAAAGGCCCGATTATCGCGGTGACAAAAGGTGTAAAAAAGGATGGAAGTGATTGGACAATCTGGACAAAAGCTATGCCGGTATATGATGGTCAGGGAGATTTCATCGCGGCTGTAGGAATGCTGCGCGACGTTACGGCGACATTTAAAGATGTAATAATTCGTGATGAATCGCAGGAAGCTGCGGCACATCTTGCAGCAGAGGTTGCATCCCAGAAGCCTTCCAAGCCGGCAGGGCGGATGTTTGATAAGATTCTCGGAAAAGCCTCTGCTTTGTATAAGGAAGGTGTTGGTCTGTATGTACGGGAGAAGAAATATCCTGATGCAATCGCAGTGTTCGATCAGGCACTGGAGATCGATGATAAACTTCCGTATGTCTGGAATGACAAGGGTCTCTGTTACCGGGAAATGGGTGACAATATCAATGCTCTCAAATCACTACTGAGAGCGGTGGAACTTGCACCGGAAGATCCTGAACTTCTTTATAATCTGGGTGAAACTCTCGAGATGATCGGGGTGCTGTATATGAGCAACAAATATCTTGAATCGGCAATCCAGACGTTCAAGATGGTAGCAAACCAGATGCCCAATAATGCGGGTGTATGGAATCATATCGGTATTTGCTATAAAGAGATGGGAAATCCTGATGAGGCCAAATTCAATTTTGATCGCGCCCGGGATATCCATATCTGGAAAAAAGATACGCCGATCATCCACAAACGGGACGAATTTCTTAAATAAAAAACGAAGTGTCTGCAATCGGCTGTGCTGAAAACGAGATGAAGCATCTTCACACGTCATCTGAATATCAATTCTGTTTCTTTAATCTTAAAAAATTGAGAATGGGAATGATTAATACCCCTGCTCACTAAAATTGTAAAGCATCATTGCATCGATGGTCTAGTGGTATGACTTAGGCCTTCCAAGCCTATAGCCCGGGTTCAATTCCCGGTCGATGCATATGGGCTCGTGGTCTAGTTGGCTATGACGTCGCCTTCACACGGCGAAGATCTCGTGTTCGAATCACGACGAGCCCATATCGGTGAAAACTGGTACCTGAGATTCGAATATTTTTTTTAGTTAAAACTTAAGACTGGGTTGTCATAAAAAAAAATCATCTATAATTAGGAAAACCATGCAAATCACCCCTTCTATTCATGCCATACGACACTCATTCAGGATCCCGATCGCACCCGGTATTACGCTCAATCGCTTCGTGTACTCATATCTCATCTATAGCGAAATGATCACTCTGATCGATACGGGAGTGGCAGGTTGCGAGACGCAAATCTTTGAATATATTCGATCCACAGGCCGCAACCCATCAGAGATTGCTCTTATTATCCTGACCCATTCTCATCCTGACCATATTGGTTCAGCACGAGCAATTCAGCTGATGACGGGGTGCAGCATAGCGGCACATCCTGCCGAGCGGGCATGGATTGAAGATATCGATCTCCAGAACAGCGAGCGCCCGGTTCCAGGATTCGCCACGCTTGTGGGGGGATCAGTTCAGATGGATCACGAACTGAAAGAGGGGGATACTATAGAACCTGATGAGACCCGGGCAGGTGAAATGCTTGTGTACCATTCTCCGGGCCATTCGAAGGGCTCAATCTCGCTCCTTCTGCACCGAGAAGGGGCACTCTTCTCGGGTGATGCGGTCCCGGTTGCAGGAGACATACCGGTCTATGATGATGCCGTCGCATCCATGAAGTCAGTCATAAGACTTCAGGGAATATCCGGTATCCGGGTCCTTCTCTCTTCATGGGACGAGCCTCGGAGAGGAGACGCGGCATATCAACAGATGGACAAGGCGTTTGAGTACCTCCAGAAGATTCAAAAAACCGTTCTTGTTTTTACCAGTGAGGGAGTCTCGGATCCTAAAGAGCTGACAAAGAAAACTGCTCAGGCACTTGGACTGCCACCAGAGGCTGTCAATCCGCTGCTCACCCGCACCTTTGCCGCAAACTTTCATGCCGGGGAACAGAAACACAAGTAGCATCAGTTCTGTGTTTTAAGGAAAATTTTCCTGGGCATCATCAGGACAGTCAAATCATTTTTATTGCCCGGATTCAACCAGCACATCCTGAACATGACGTGGATTTAGACGCTCCCCTACATGGTGAGAAGCTATCGCCGGCCTGGATCGCGAGGCATAAGGCTCAGGAAAAAAATATATGCAGTCCCCCCGGTGCCAGATCTCCGGCATCCAGAAGGACTGCGTGCAATAGCAAAAGTGAAGTTACGCGTTTTTCATCTTAGCTTTCGCGACGAATCCGTCCTTGCCGATATAGTACATAAACCCGGATTCTTTTGCGATCTTTTCAGTGCCGACTTTCTTCTTCTTGCCGGTCTTGTTGTGCTTCATCGGGGCAGCCCATACATAGCCGTCCTTACCGATAAAGTAAAGATAGCCCTTTTCGCGTTGAATCTTTTCTTTTCCAATTTTGGTTCCCATTTAAACACCTCAAAACCTCTATCGGGTTTTGATAATGAGAGTTAACGCCTGATAATATAAAAGGTTTCCGTCGGAAGCCCGTCGAAGTCTGGATTTTTACCAAAATTTTGAGGGTATTTTTAATATTCTGACATACTAGTAAGGCCGATTAGAATCCCGTTTTAATCGTTCTGTTTTGATTGTTTCGGTCAGATTTCGGTTTTAATCAACCATTGCGTCGTAAATTATGTGAAAAGAAAAAGCGCATTTCCCGCATCTCTGAACGGGTCGAAACCGGGGAGGCAGGGCATACCGACTTTTTTGGCAGGATGCAATGACCCGAACCGCTCGTATGTTTATCTCAGGATCGGTATCCCTTCTGGTGATTTTCATGGGCATATCCCACGGGTAATGTATCCGTGTTCCCGTCTGTCTACCAGACGTTTTGAGCGTCCTTTTCGTTTGTGGAGTTCAAGCCCGCCGGGACCAGCAAAGTTGAAGATGATGGGAAAATTTCCTTCATGATAATCCTCTGTGTGGCCGGGCTTGTTCTTTGAGAAGCGGCCAATAAACCGATCCTCAACAAGTTTTTATTACATGATCCTGATCTAAACATTCCAGACTTACGGCATGCCGCTTGTACCGCTCGTTTCCTGGATCGAAAACAAATTGGTCCAATCGGTAAAAATGGACTCGAATTCAGGGATTGTTGGGGGTTGGTGTTCCCGGAGGGTATGGCCCGAAACAACCGGGAGAGCGAGCAGGCCTTCATGCTCACATATCTCATCAGGCTTTGATCCTGTTTTCACGGAACCAGTTCCGGTAAAATGGGGAGTGTCCGGTGGAGTATTGTGCCGTGTAGTGCACCCGTTCATCTATCAGAGCATCGATATCTCCCGATACATCGTCTCGATTCCCTGATCGTAATACCGGTCATTGAGCATAAAGGATAATTACCCAAAGTTTTGTTAATAGGTTGTAGAGGCCTTCTGCAACACGGCATTTTTCATTATGACTTCCAATAGCACCAGAAAAATAGAGGACCATATACTCCTCTTTTATCGTCTGTCGCGCTTCATAATATGATGGACTTTCTTGTATTTCCACCTAATTCTTACCGATGATTGTAACCTCTGTTGTAGTTACTGCCGGGCAAAGACGTTTGAGAACCTGGAAGAGGTTACAAACATAAGTATGCCACAGTTCGAAATCGATCCCCATCTTCCCCCTGAACTAGACTTCAGTCTTGACTTGCTCTATGGTTTCCTGCAAAAAGATCCCGCCCCCACGCTTACGTTCTATGGTGGCGAACCTCTCCTGAGGTCTGATCTGATTGAGAGAATCATCCGGGAGGCGCCCGTGCAACAATTCATGTTGCAGACCAACGGTCTCCTGCTTGACCGGCTTCTTCCGGCGATTGTCAACCGTTTCTCCACGATCCTCGTCTCTCTTGACGGGAAGGAAGGGCTGACAGATGCAAACCGGGGTGCAGGAACATACCGGAAGGTAATGGAGAATATTAAAAAAATCAGCCATAACGGGTATAACCGGGAGCTTATTGCCCGGATGACCGTGAACGAGAGCTCGGATATTGCTGATGGTGTCAACTGGCTGTCCGATAACCCGGATTATTCCTTTTCGTCGATTCACTGGCAACTGGATGCAAATTTTACCCATGATTTTTCTCATCGCCGGTTTGATGAATGGATCCGTAAGAGCTACAATCCGGGCATCCTCAGTCTCGTGACAGACTGGGTTGACCATATGGAGAATGAAGGCAAAGTGCTGCACTGGTATCCCTTCCTCGATCCAATGGAAGATCTACTCCTGGGACGCCAGACAAGGCTGAGGTGCGGATCAGGATATGCAAACTATACTATCATGACCAATGGTTACATCGCTCCCTGCCCTGTGATGACGGGCATGTCACAGTATTACGTGGGGCATATACGGGATGCCGATCCGAGGGATCTTTCGGTCGTTACCGTAAGCGGGGAGTGCACTGAATGTAAAATTCTTGGATTCTGCGGGGGGAGATGCCTCTATGCCAATATCACAAAACCTTGGGGGGATGTTGGACGGCATGAGGTTTGCAGTACCGTGGAATATCTTCAAAACTGCCTGAGTGATGCTCTTCCCCGGGTCAAAGATCTTATAACCGGGGGAGCAATTCAATATGCTGATTTTTCCCATGAAAAATACAACGGTTGTGAGATCATTCCATGACAGCCACTATACAGAGCTATTTATAATGTTGGCAGAAATATTTATAGGCAGATCAAAAAGCTGCATGAGTAATACAATGGAAAGAAAGAGTTTTGGTGGCCCGAGAAACTTCGGTCCCAGAGAAATGACAAAGACAGTCTGCTCAGACTGTGGAAAAGAGTGCGAAGTCCCCTTCAAGCCAACGGAGGGCAGGCCGGTCTATTGCAGAGACTGCCTCCCGAAACACCGGAAACCCCGGTTCTGATCTAACTAAATTTTTTTCCTTTTTTAGAATTTATCGTGAAGTGAATTTTTTTTTAGAAAATTTGCATCAAGGGGCAGACTCTTCTTCCCGTTTGACCTAATGGTGGTATGGCAATATCATGGAGAGAGGCAAAGGATTGTGCCGTACGCGAGGGACTTCCTCAGGTCTTTCATGATTGTGATGCAGATGTTTACGGAGCTTGCAGGCCCGGAGAAACCCAGGGATCATTCAGCCAAGGTATCTATGTCGAGCACCGCTGCATTTGTATGCCGGCACACCTGAGTCCTGAAGAACTCGAAGCAAAAGAGAGAGAATTCCACCTGGATAACCCGGAATGGTGATAGATCCCTGATTTTATAGGGTTATTTCTTTTTCCTTATATCTTCCCGGAACCGGTGGAGGATATCAAAGAGCATCAGCCGGAATTCTTTCCCGATCTCCTCCCACGATTTTGCATCAGTAACCGGCCGTGAAGCCTGGTATTGGTACTCATCACGCACAACGACGGTATCATATCCCCCTTCCTCCTTCTGTTTCGGCTCCAACCAGAGCTGCCGCAGGATCGCATAATACCCACTGATTATTACGATAAGAAAAATGAGGGGGACGATAAGGAATGCGAGGTACCATGACGGGGTATAGAAATTTGTAGCAGCAATACTATCCACGTATTGAATCACCCGGAGTAAGAATAAAAGGAAAAAAACACTACCAATTGCTCTAACGAGCGGGGCCGGCAGGTTAAAAGGGAAGGAAATGGCGTCAAAGACATCGGCAGCGAGGAGAATAACCGCGATAAGGATGAGCAGCCAGAAATTCTCATTCAGGAAGGTGATACCGGAGGTAAAAACCGGATTTGTTACATAATAGGTCAGGATATTTGCAAGGACGACGACTATTAAAAAGCAGATTATTCCAATCATACGGGAAACAAATACCCAGCTCAACGGTTTTTTCCTGTACTGCCACATAGCGCTGCCCCCAAATTCTATACAGAATTTGTAAACGATGCTAAATAGATTAGCGCATTGCCGTCGGATTATCGGCAAGATCTCTTATTGTGGATCATCTGGTATGAAGGTCAACGACAAGCAGTGTGGGCTCTACCTGCTGAGGTGGCAGGCAAGTACACCGATTCTTACCGGGGGTTGGTATCCTTCTGGCTACAATGGGCCAGCTCGTCTCTGCAATGGTCGCAAACCTGATCCAGCGGCCCTGGTATTCTTCTTGGCGGACCAGTTCATCTTTACATCACCGTCTCTTGCTTCCCAAGGGGAAGTCCGGGAGAATATTTGCCTGTGTGGACTGCAGAAGGATTGCCCGAGGATACCTGGCTTGTCGGGTGATGGTGATTACGACACAGGACTGTGCGCCTGAATTCCGGTGCGAAGAATGCTCAAAGAAAAAGGCTGAAGAATTAAAAGGACGGGGAGTGATAATTGATTAAACGGCCACGAAAAAATGATGTGGCAATCACTTCAGAACGATAGTCCATATTAAAAAAAACCATAATTTTTACCATTTTTTTCGTCGGGTTATAAAAAATTCCATTTATTTGCGCATTAAACCGCTTAGCATTGCCATATAAAATACAGCAATAGCCAAAATAATACAGCAATGTATAAATATGTACAAAATTAGAATTATGTGCCATACAAAATTCACCGTCTGCCGGTATGCGTTGTTTTCACGCCGGAAACACTCTGCCACCCGGAGACGGATAAGAAAGAGAAAACCGTGCGGTTTTCATTGGTAATGCCACAAGAGGGGAATTTGCAGAAAATGAGACCAGAACTCACCATAAACCTTGGCCTTCAGGAATACCTGACGGCTATAAGAGACCAGCCAAAACCCGTGATCATCCCGCTCTGTGCTGAGATGCCCCTGCCTGGTATTTCACCACTCGATCTGTACACAAGCACAAGGAACGGCTACGGTTTCCTTCTCGAATCAATGGAGGGCAGCGAGAAAATTGCACGCTATTCCTATATCGGTATCGCTCCCGAGTTCGTTCTTACGATAGGTCACTCCATTGATGTTAAGGGAAATAAACCGTTTACTGCGATTGTAAAAGATCCGGAAGGGGAGACACCCGTCGATCAGATCAAATCGATCCTCTCCCGTTTCAGCTACATAAACGTAAAAGCGCCCCGTTTTTTTGGAGGCATGGTAGGATATTTTGCGTACGACTGCGTGTACTCCCTTTTTGACAAAGTTCGTAAGGGGCATATTTACAACCTTGATTCAAGCGGAAATTCGGATTTTGGGAATAATACTGCCCGGTTCATGTTCACCAAGGATTGCATAGTCTTTGATCATGCTGAACAAAAACTCTACATTTTCTCAAGTCCCTTCCTCACCTACGATTCTGATCTGGAATTTGAATATAAACAGAGCTTTTCAAAGATACTGGCTCTTCGGGATCATATTGCAACTCTCACACCAGGCAACAATCCGGGCGCATCGCAAAAGCCCGGGGTGAGTAAAGAAAAGGTGGAATATATATCGTCAGTATCGCAGGAAGCCTTTGAGATATCGGTAAAAAAGATCCAGGAGCACATTGCCGCGGGAGACATCTTCCAGGCAGTTCTCTCGCGAAGGATAGAGTGTGCAGTAAACAGGGACCCATTTGCGATATACGCAGCGCTCCGGGAGATCAACCCCAGCCCATATATGTATTATATCGATTTTGGTGACGAGCAGGTGATAGGAGCGAGCCCCGAGATGCTCGTGCGGGTGGAGAAACGGCGGGTCACAACCGTACCGATCGCCGGCACTCGCCCGCGGGGAACTGATTCCCGGGAGGACGCAGAGTTTGGACAGGATCTTCTTGCGGATCCCAAAGAAAGGGCAGAGCACACGATGCTAGTCGATCTTGCGAGAAATGATCTGGGACGGGTTTGCCGGTTCGGATCGGTGGAAGTTGAAGAATTCATGGGCATTGAAAAATTTTCCCATGTTCAGCACATCGTTTCCACCGTTACGGGAATGCTCAGAGACAACCTGGATTGTTACGATGCATTCAAATCCTGTTTTCCTGCCGGCACGGTATCAGGTGCACCAAAAATTCGGGCGATGCAGATCATCAACGAGGAAGAGACCCGGAACCGGGGGCTCTATGCCGGGGCAGTCGGGTATATCGGTTTTGACCGGAATCTCGAGTTTGCTATTGCGATCCGGACAGTTATTGTCCGCAATGGAAGGGCGTGCGTGCAGGTGGGGGCGGGGATTGTCGCAGACTCAGTCCCGGAACTTGAATGGACGGAAACCGAGAGTAAAGCATCAGCGATGCTGAGGGCGATTGAGAGGGCAGGAGTGTCATCGTGAAAGTCCTGATAGTTGACTGTTATGACAGCTTCACCTTCAACCTGTACCAGCAGGTCGGTAAACTCGGGGGCAATCCGGTTGTTTTACCCTGTGACACCCCGCTCGAACAACTAAAAAAGACCGGGTGCGACCGGATTATCCTTTCACCGGGGCCGGGGACCCCTGGGGATTCCGGTGTCTGTCCTGAAGTGCTGGAAACCATGAGCAGGACGATTCCAACACTGGGCGTCTGTCTCGGGCACCAGGCGATCTGCACAACATATGGCGGGGAGGTCATCCGGGCAGGGCACCTCATGCATGGCAAGACTTCTGAAATCCAGCATGACGGAATGGGAATTTTTACGGGTATGCCGGCACCGTTCACTGCGACTCGATACCACTCGCTTGTCGCTAAAAAAGACTCCATGCCGGCGGATCTGCAGGTTTCAGCAACCAGCCTTGATGATCATTACGTGATGGGGGTTCGTCACACCCGGTACCCGATTGAGGGCGTACAGTTCCACCCGGAAAGTGTCCTGTCCCAGGAAGGCGATCGGATTATCAGAAATTTCCTGCAGGGAAACAGGGAGGCACCGTGATGTTCAAAGAAACCCTCACAAAACTTGCAGGACGACGGGATCTCAACCCTGCTGAAGCTGCGGGAGTGATGAGGATAATAATGGAGGGCAAAGCATCACAGGCACAGATCGGTGCATTCCTTCTTGCACTTCACATGAAGGGCGAAACAGCAGATGAGATAGCTGCGTTTGCCCGGGTCATACGGGATAATGCGATCACGGTGAAACCGAGGACCCGGCGGATGCTTGTTGACACCTGCGGTACCGGGGGTGACGGCGCACAGACCTTCAACATCAGCACCGCATCAGCCATTGTTGCGGCCGGTGCTGGTTGCCCGGTTGTAAAGCACGGGAACAGGGGTATGAGCAGCAGGTGCGGATCAGCAGATGTCCTCGCGGCACTGGGAGTGAATCTTGCCATTGATCCATGTGTCCAGGCAGATATTGTAGAGCGGGTGGGCATTGCATTTTTCTTTGCCCCGGCGTACCACCCGGCAATGAGACATGTCCTGACCGCACGGCAGGAGATCGGGTGCAGGACGGTCTTTAATATCCTCGGCCCGCTCGCAAATCCGGCTGGAGCCCAGGCACAGGTGCTGGGAGTTTATCATCCTGAGCTTACCGGGACCATCGCGGAAGTCCTCAGGATTCTAGGACTCTCGCGGGCAATGGTTGTATACGGATCCGGGCTTGATGAGATCACGACAACCGGCGAGACAGTAATCGCTGAGCTCAGTAGGGGAGCGATACGGACGTATACCATCCGGTACGACACTTTCGGTATTGCACCCGCGCATCTTCAGGATCTCGCAGGAGGCAGCCCGCAGGATAATGCCCGGATCATCCGGGATATCCTTCAGGGGGAGCGTGGTGCACCCCGGGATATTGTACTCATGAACGCAGGAGCCGCACTTTATGTGGGCGGGATGGCGCCCGATCTTCATGAAGGGATCCGGCTTGCTGCCGCCTCTATCGATTCGGGCAATGCATCTGCCCGGCTCACTGCACTGGTTGATGCAACCCGGGGGGCGTCATGATCCTTGATGAGATCATCCGGCGCACTCAGAAAAGGGTTGACCACCTTCCGCCAGAGTTTTCGGAGAACGGCGCCCGGTCACATGCAAGCCTGATCGATGCGATACATTATAAGAATGGCAGGAATGCAATTATCGCTGAGATTAAATGTGCCTCGCCCAGCCAGGGTATCATCCGCCGGAACGTGGATATTACAATGATGGCAGGCGCACTTGCCGGCAGGGGATGTGTTGCATTCTCGGTACTGACTGAGCCATATTACTTCGGGGGATCCGGGCAGGACATCGCACGGGTGAAATCTGCGGTAAGCATTCCGGTTCTGCGCAAGGACTTTGTTATCGATAAGCGGCAGATAGCTGAGTCCCGGGCACTCGGTGCTGATGCTGTTCTCCTGATTGCCGCAGTGCTCAAAGAGCGCCTGCCCGCATTCGTCGATCTCACCCTGGAATACGGTCTCGAACCTCTTGTGGAAGTTCATTCCAAAAGCGAGGTGGAGTCCGCTCTGTCCACCCGTGCAGAACTAATCGGGGTCAATAACCGCAATCTTTCGACACTCAGGGTAGATAGGTCCACGACACGGATTCTCTCCGAATATATTAGAACCGAAGGGAGGACAATCATATCAGAAAGTGGCATGCTGACCGGAGATGACATCCGGGAGATGAAGCCCTACTGTGATGCATTCCTGATTGGGTCATCGATTATGGCACACAGACGCCCGGAGATGAAATTGGAGGAGTTTGTATGCGCATAAAGATCTGCGGGATCACAAAACCTGAGGATGCACAGTATGCTGAAAAGGCCGGGGCTGATGCGATCGGCGTTGTTGTCTTTTCCGGGGGTGTATCGCGCCGAGCAGTGTCTATCGAACGGGCACGGGAGATCTTCGATTCGGTAGGACCGTTCACGGCAACTGTCGCAGTAAGCCATACAGAGTCCAGAGAGGACCTTGAACAGATGATCGCAGTGCACCCGTATGCGATCCAGATCTCGCACCCGTTCACATTCAGGAGTGATCCGGGCGTCCGGATTATCCGGATGATCGGACGGGGGGATCCCCTGCCTGAAGATTGCGACGCTATCATCCTCGATGACAGCCATGGAAAAGGACGGCAGTATGATCCTTCCTATGCTATTACTACCGTGCAGCGATCAAGGATCCCGGTGATCCTTGCCGGAGGGTTGAATCCGGAGAACGTGAGCGACGCGATCCGGCAGGTGCACCCGTACGCCGTGGATGTCGCAAGCGGTGTTGAAATATCTCCAGGAATAAAAGACAAAGAAAAAATCCTGACATTTATCGCCGCATGCAGGAAGGTAACACATGACTAAAAAAGGAAGATACGGGAAATACGGCGGCCAATACGTATCTGAATCCCTCATGAGCGCACTCATCGAACTTGAGAGCGCGTATGCAAAAGCGAGCGCCGATCCGCAGTTCGCCCGTGTCCTTGAAGGGTTGCAGGCTGATTATGCCGGACGTGAGACCCCCCTTACCTTCTGCCCGAACGCATCGGGAATACTGGGTTGTAAGATATACCTCAAGCGTGAGGATCTCGTGCACGGTGGTTCCCATAAACTGAATAATACCCTTGGGCAGGCCCTGCTTGCGAAACAGATGGACAAGAAGCGGTTGATTGCCGAGACCGGTGCCGGCCAGCACGGGGTTGCAACGGCAATTGTCGGGGCCGCGCTCGGGATGCCCGTCGACGTATATATGGGGGAAGTGGACATGCAGCGGCAGGCACTCAATGTCTTTCGCATGGAACTTATGGGCGCACGAGTGATTCCGGTCAGGTCGGGGACCCGAACGCTCAAGGATGCAATCAACGAGGCGCTCCGCGACTGGGTGGCAAACGTGCGCGACACCTATTATCTGATCGGCTCGGTTGTCGGCCCGCACCCGTATCCCCTTATGGTCCGTAACTTCCAGTCGGTAATCGGCAGGGAAGCCCGGGAGCAGCTCATGAGAAAAGAGGGGGCGGCTTCCCGATGCGGTTGTCGCGTGTGTGGGAGGGGGATCAAACGCAATCGGGATCTTTTACCCGTTCCTGTCGGATGATGTGGAATTGATCGGGGTAGAAGCAGGCGGTGAAGGAGTTGAAACAGGCAGGCATTCTGCCACCCTTTGCACCGGAGATGCCGGTGTGTTGCACGGCACACTCTCGTATCTTCTCCAGGACGAGCACGGGCAGGTACTTCCTACCCACAGCATCTCGGCCGGTCTTGACTATCCTGGTGTAGGACCCGAGCACGCCATGCTCATGGACAGCCGCCGTGTTACGTACGCAGCAGTAAATGACCCGGAAGTGCTGGATGCATTCAGGTTCCTTTCAAAGACAGAGGGGATCATACCTGCACTGGAGTCAGCCCATGCGGTGGCGTACGTAATGCAGAACGCAGAGCGGTTTTACAAGGATGACATCGTGATTATTAATCTCTCCGGGCGGGGCGACAAGGATGTGGCTGAAGTGGCAGCAATGAAGGGGCGTGCCTGATGGGGCGGATTGAGAAGGTATTTGCCGACGGGGAAAGGCCTGTATTTATTGGTTTCACCGTGGCAGGAGATCCGGACAAAATCACGTCTGTCCGAATCGCCAGGGCGCTTATCGCAGGAGGAACGGACATCCTTGAACTGGGCGTACCATTCTCTGACCCGGTCGCGGATGGCCCGACGATCCAGAAAGCCGATGAGCGGGCACTCGGGACCGGAACAACCCCATCCACCGTACTTGAAATTGTAAGGGAAATTCGCAAAGAATCCGACGTGCCGATCGTATTTCTTACGTATTACAACATTGTCTATCACCGTGGGATCGAACGGTTCTATCGTGAAGCGAATGATGCAGGAGTTGACGGCATCCTGATCGCCGATATGCCGGTCGAAGAGTCAGAAGAGGTCTGCAATGTAGCACGACGGTTCGATATCGACCCTATATTCCTCATCTCCCAGACGACTTCTGATAAACGGATCAAAAAGATTGCGGCGCAAGCACGCGGGTACCTGTATCTTGTTGCGGTGCTGGGAGTCACCGGAGTTCGTGACCAGGTTTCTGACGAGGCAATCGGTCTTCTGAACCGGGTCCGCAGACACACCTCTCTTCCGCTCGCGATCGGTTTTGGCATCTCAACGCCAGCTCAGGCACAGACATGCATAGGAGCCGGAGCCAACGGGGTAATTGTCGGCAGCGCAATTGTGGAAATTGTCGAACGGAACCTTGAGGATCCGGACGCAATGGAACATGAGCTAAAGGAATATGTAACGGTAATGAAAAACGCAATTATCGGATATCATCCGGCATAACAATCTCTTTACGAGGTTACATTTTTTATTATCGTACGATCAGAGAGAAATGCGCATTTTTTTGTACTAAAAAAGTTCAGGGTCGCTGGTTCTGGAGCGACGGCAGAATAATTTCTTTCAGTTATTCGACAATGTCACCGGAGTACCCATGCATTTTTAGGATGGCAACAACAGTTTCTGCCCATGCTGAATCATTCCGGTGGGATCCATGAATGTGGGATTCGGTATCCGGGCGCATATGCTTCTTTGGGAGACGAGGAGGGCTTTGAGGTGAAGGAACAGGAAGGTGTGCAATCTTTTCCTTCCAGAGTTTTGCCAGGTTCTCATCAACGGTCTTTAGTTCATTTCGCCCGATTACGGTGCCCACCACTTGTCGATCATGGGTATAGATCACCATCCGGTAGCACTGGAATTCGCGGCAGATGGAGGGACGATTCTGATAAATTGCGCAGGAAAAGCCATCACCATGCCGATCCTTCTGAAGAAAAATACATTTTTTCCGGTTGCAATCGTTCCCGCTTCCTTCCTGTTGTTCATATTCTTCTTCTACTGCATCAGCATATTCCGGTTCTGTATGAGCTAAAAAAAGCTCACGGGTGATGCCAAGCCTGCAGTAATAATCACGGCTGCTGAGCTGCCGCTCAATCCTGATAAATTCGCCAAAACTCCGACAGCATCTCCCGCACCGGTCGCATTCAAACTTCACTGCTATAACCTATCTCATGTGAGAGTGATTTGACAATAAAACATCGGGTAATTTGTCCGTAATTAATCAGAAATCGAAAATGGTATGCCTGTGTGAGAAGAGGGGGTCTGATCAAAAAATTCACTCATAACGAGGGTTAGTGCTCTGCCAAAAGACCTTTGAATTAATAAATCCGTGATACTCATGGAATACAAAGGAGAAATGCAAACATGAACGACAAAGCCAGGGTTCTTTTTATCTGTACGGCAAATGCGGCCCGTTCCCAGATGGCTGAAGGACTCCTGCGGGCGAAATACGGAGATTATTTTGATGTATTCAGCGCAGGGACCCGCCAGTCCCGGGTGAGTGCCCGCGCAATCCAGGTCATGGAGGAGATCGGGATTGACATTTCTCACCAGCGTTCAAAAAGCCTTGAAGAGATCTCCGGCATGACCTTTGATCTCGCTGTCACCCTCTGCGATAACGCCCACCGGGTCTGTCCGATTGTTCCCGGGGCAAATGAAACCATCCACTGCGGATTTCCCGATCCTCACCTGACTCCAGGCAACGAGGAGGACATCCTCAACGGTTACCGGGATGTGCGGGATAGGATCGCGGCATGGATTGAGACGATGTTTGGAAAGGATACACAGAAATAACACCATATTTTTTGCCAACAACAAGGTTGATAGCATCTTATCACGTCCTTTGAATCAAAGGGGTATGATGTATGCCCGGGATTAAAAAAAAGAAAAATGTCTACACTGAATCCCTCGAACTCCACGCAAAGTTCCGGGGGAAAATAGAAGTACATTCCAAAGTGCCTATCAGGAACCGGAGAGATCTGTCCCTTGCGTACACTCCTGGCGTGGGAGCAGTATGCAAAGAAATCCACCGGGACAAAAACCTCGCCTACAAATATACCCTCAAGGCAAATACGATAGCTATCGTAAGTGATGGATCGAGGGTCCTTTCGCTGGGAAATATCGGGGGATATGCCGCAATACCCGTTATGGAGGGAAAAGCACTCCTGTTCAAAAAACTTGCCGGAATCGACGCTTTTCCTATCTGTTTTGAGAGTTTTCATACGGAATTTGTTGATAAAGTGAAAAACATTGCTCCGGTATTCGGGGGAATTGCACTCGAAGACATCGCTGCTCCTAAATGCTTTGAGCTTGAAGATGCACTGCAGAATTTAGGAATTCCCGTGATGCATGATGACCAGCATGGGACTGCGGTGGTAGTTCTCGCTGCATTGCTCAATGCCTGCAAGGTGACAAAAAAACGATTCGAGGACCTGAACATCGTCGTATGCGGAGCAGGTGCAGCAGGGTTTGCCATCACCCGTATACTAAAGTGCATAGGGTATAATCCCAACCTCTGCAGCAGCGTAAATGACATCATTGTGTGTGATACTCAAGGGATAATCCACCGCCAACGTGACGGTCTGTACGCGAACAAGTATAAGTTCATCATCGCTGAGGAGACAAACAAAACCGGGCGGACCGGTAACCTCGCGGATGCATTACAGGGCGCCGATGTCTGTATCGGAGTTTCGGTTCCGGCAATCATCACCCCGGCAATGATCCGATCCATGAACAAAGATCCCATTGTCTTTGCACTTGCTCATCCCATGCCGGAGATCCTACCCCATGACGCCCTGATAGCAGGTGCCGCAATTGTCGGTACCGGACGAAATGACTATCCCAACCAGATCAATTATGCCCTTGCGTTTCCCGGAATATTCCGTGGTGCCCTTGATGTGTGTGCAACACGGATCTCAGATGAAATGAAGGTTGCTGCCGTGCATGCTCTTGCCGATTTTGTCAAACGGCCTCAAAAGGACAGGATCCTGCCGCAGGTTCTTAACCGGAATGTCATGAAATCCATAGCCCGTGCAGTGAGCGCGGCCGCAGTTACCAGCGGCTGTGCCCGTAAAATACATTGAGTGCCCGGTTCAGGCTAAAAAAAATACAATTTTTAAAATTCCGGTGTCCTTAACACCTCGCAAACGTTCGCCATCAGGGCATGATGCCGCCCGACATGATCCAGATATGTGGCGCTCCGCTCAGCCCCAGGCATCGGCAGCCAATCGATTCCGCAATCGGTTTCCCAGAGTATCAACCCTTCTGCAGGTGCGGGCTGGAGTGCCTTTTTTACTTCGCCTTCCAGAAGGGAGTTGATAAAAATCTCATCTGTTTCGCCTTCTCCAACCTGAAGAAGAGCCGAGGCTATACACCGTACCTGGTGCCATAAAAAGCTCTCGGCTTTTACTTCAAGATATACAAAACCCTCTGCTTCCCCAATAGTGATCTCCAGGATATTCCGCCAGGGATTTTTGTCCCTGGCACGGGCAAAGTTGGTGAAGTTGTGAGATCCAACCAGGAGCTTTCCAGCACGCTCCATTGCTGCTCTGTCACGAAGAGGTGTGGAAAAAAAGTAACGGTACGTTCTGGACTTTGCATCATATCGCGGGTGAAATTCCGTAGACATTTTTGCATACCCGGTACACCAGCAATCCGGAGGGAGTCTGAGGTTGAGTACCTGGATGGCACGGTCCGGAAAATCTGTTGTGAATGCAACAACCTGCCCGCATGCATGGACACAGCGATCGGTTCTCCCCGAAAAAAGAAACCCGGCTTTCCGCCAGTCGGAGAACAAACCCAGGTGCTGGCAGGCGGCAACGAATTCTCCCTCGACCGTGCGGCACCCTGCCTGCATCTGGGAGCCAAAAAACCTGCTGCCCAGATACGATACCCGGAACGCCAGCCTCATCGGAGCCGCACGCGCCGGGTGAACCGTTTGATCTTTCTCCATGTATTATTCAGTGACTGGTGTGTGTAGGTTCGTAACGGCGTCTGCCTGCCGCCGCAGGTGACTTTTCCGGCCCGGATAGCAGCGAGGATAGAGCTGATGTCCCGGTCCGCATCGATGAACGTCCTGCCAAACCCGACGAACCGTGCGTGATGCGCATCACTTCCCGCGACACAGGGTTTTCCCATCCTCTTTGCGATGCGTGCGGCTTTCCGGTTTGCTGAACCAACGATATATCTGCTGTTGAATGTTTCAACGGCGTCAACTACAACCATGCCGATCTTCTTCTGGCGGGCGACACCATGCCGCCACACATGGTACGGGTGGGGGAGGATAAGGAGTGCTCCCATTTTTCGTGCAATCTCGACTGTATCGATTACATCGAGCCCCGCCGGGATCACCTCGGTGACTCCAAGAACGATGAGGTGCCCCTGTTTTGTCGACACTTCTATACCAGGAATTACGAGAACCGGTGTCATGCAGAGGAGCGCCTTTTTTGCACCTTCAACCGTATCATGATCAGTGATGGCGATTACGTCAAGCCCGACTTCCTCAGCTCTTTTAAGGATCTCTTCGACACTGCTTTCGCCATCTTTTGAAAAATTGGTATGCACGTGCAAATCGCAGTTCAGCATCTGATCATAGTGTTTTTATCTCTCTGGTATTAAGGGAACTTATGCGCATCCTCCTGCCTACTGGTTCCGCTACCGAAGAAATAGTGAGATGTGCGGCAGGGGATTATGATGCTGATGTCGTGGTTACCGGAGATATTGCATCTTTTCTCACTCCCCATATGCTCCATACACTGATCAAAAAGGGGCAGTACGATCAGGTAATTGTCTCTGGCATGTGCACTGCATCGTTTGAGCAGGTTGACCGGGAGACGGGCGTACCCGTCTACCGGGGTCCGCGCCATGCAGCGGATCTCGCCCTGATCCTGTCCCAGCTGGAGACCATTACCCTCTCGCCTACTGTTCCGGCTGACGAATTTCTGACCGCAAAAAAGGCCGGCGATGCTTTGCAGAGGATTGACCAGCGGGAGCAGGAAGCCGGGGCCGATTTCGTAATCCGTGGTGTGAAAATAGGAGGCGGATCCCGGATGAAGGTACTCGCCGAGATCATGGACACCCATCGTTGCAATGATCTCCATGAAAAAGTGGAGCGGTTCTTTTTTGCCGGTGCAGATATCGTGGATCTCGGGTTTGGTTTTGATGCAATACCTGATGATGTGTCGCGGGCCTTCTCCCTTGTTGGAGATATTGACCGACCGCTCGCCGTTGACACGCAGGATCCTGCCTTGATCCGGGCAGCGCTTGCCCGGGCGGACCTCGTGCTCTCATTGCAGGAGAAGAACATCTCCCTGATCGGAAGCGAGATTGCCGATGCAGGTATTGCTGCAGTAATTGTGCCGGGGGACAGTACGCTCAAAAAGAATATCGCAATGGCAAAGCGCTCCGGGATCAGGTGCATCATCGCAGATCCCCTCCTCCAGCCCGTTGGTTCCGGGCTGGTCGCATCGCTGAAAAATTTCAGGGAAACCGGTCATCCTCTTTTTTTTGGAGCGGGCAATGTGGTCGAGCTCCTTGATGCAGACTCAATAGGAGTAAATGCATTGCTGGCAGGAATCGCAAACGAGGTGGGGGCCTCCGTCATTTTTACGAGCGAGCACTCAGACAAGACACAGGGATCAATCCGGGAGATGCGACAGGCCGTAGAAATGATGGTGCTTGCAAAGGATCGCCCATATCCCAAGGATCTGGGTATCGATCTGCTGGTGCTCAAGGAAAAGCGGAAGCGGCGCGAACCACCGGTTGAGTACGAAACCGTGATCGCGGCTAAAAAGATGCCGGACGAGATCACGTATGATCCGAAGGGCAACTTCCGGATTGGGATTGAAGGCGACCAGATTATTGCCGCGATCAACGGAAGAGCCGTGCGGGGCAGGCGCTGGCAGGATGTGTTCTCCACCATACTCTCACACGGGGATGTCACCCTGCTCGACCATGCCGGGTATCTCGGCCGGGAACTCTACAAGGCAGAGCTCGCGATACGGTACGGCCGGAGCTTCGAGCAGGACGGGGAGTTCTGAAACGGGAACGTTTCAAAAAAAAACTTGGGATACAATAAACCACGGGTGCCAGAAGGGAGATTTTCCCTGATGGGGTATGATAATATTATTGGCGATTTCAATCACGTTCGCTTTTTCTTTTGAGCGGGTGACAGGGGAAAAGGCATTTCCTTGCCTCCTATAAATCGTTTCCAGTTGATCTGGTTGAACATTTTTATCTGGAGGATCGCTCCCTTGTTCCGGGTATTGAGAACTGAAACGCTGCCGGAAATAAACGGCGGGATCATAAGGAGTTCTTCATCATCAACGATCAATTCAAGGATATTGTCGAAATTCATAAATTTGTTCATCTCAGCAAATTCCGGTGGGGCAAAGGGTGGCGGAACTTTGAATTGTTCAGTGGAGATGACATGGAGATCTGCATTTTTTCCCGGAAATGATTCCTGCAATTTTCCCTGAAGAGCTGAATCATCCGAAATAACGATGAGTTGCAGTGAAACGTCCTTGATTTTAACGTTCTCAATGAACGGAAGGTACCGCTCCCCAATCAGACAACAGATCTGGCGTTTCGCTCTCCCGAAAAGGTCCCGGATTTTATACTCGATGTTGGCATCGCCGTAGATGGTCCAGAGCGCATCTTCCTTATCGGTCCGCACCTTCTTTTTCTCGAGTATTATGAGCGCCGCTAATGCCTGTTCTCCCGCATATCTGTGTTTGTCCATGAGGAGGTTGATCGCCATTTCCGGGGAGATCGCACTATACCGGGCCGGTTTTGAGATCCTCTTTACTGCAAGCCCCATGTCCGCAAGACGATCCAGTGCCTCATATACGCTCGGCTTTGAGATGGCGAGAAAATCGATGAGCTCCTTTGCTTCAGCATTGTCGTACAGCACCAGTGCGGAGTAAACACTCGCTTCATAATTGGATAACCCGAGATCATTGAGTGATTTTATGAGCGAAGTGGGGATGCTCTCCATAGTAGAAATTCTGCCATCTGGAGTTAAATTCATTTGTGCCTGGAATTTTTTCCTTTCGTACTATTCAACCTTCTTTTGTAGTAGTAAAATAATTTCCTACTGTTGTGACAACCTTTTTATCAATGTACGCTAAACTATACAAAATCAGTAGTAAAAAAAATTACTACTTAACATATAACCAATTGAGGAAAGTACATGTTCAGATTTAAAGAAAAATGCCGGACTCCGATACGAACAGGAATCAACAAACCTGTTTTCACGTACGGTGGAATTTCGCATAAGAACAGAACCGGTCCGATACGGATCCTGTCATTTGCAGGTACCCTGCTGGCGATTTGTCTTTTTGTTGGTACAGCCAGTGCAATAACAACGACCGAGTCAACGGCAGCATCCGCTAAAGTGTATGTATCGAATGTCACCTATGATCCCGGATCCATGTACGACGGAGATAAAGCGACCGTTGACATCAAAGTCACGAATGGGAACACCGATACGGGAATTGTTGTTAACCATGCGCAACTATCAGACGATACCCTCAGGACGGTCAGCAGACCCTACGACACCTCCTCAAATATCGGACCCGGTCAGACGCGGGATTATATTTTCGAAATTACCGCGGATGGAAAAGAAGGCTACTATTACCCAACGTTTTCCTTAAGTTTCCTGGAATCTGACAGCCTGTATTACCGGACCTTTGTTGAGATCGACAATGCTCTCCCCGAGCTGACGTTCGTAGATAAACCGGACACCTTCTCTGCAGGGAAAAAAGATAAAATTTATGCCAAAATATCCAATCCCCGCAGTAATGCGGTTGAGAATGTCGTTGTAGAAGTAGCGGGCACTGGGGCAACGGTCAACCCATCTAAGATATTTATCGGTACAATCAACGCGGGGGGAAATGTCCTGGTAAATTTCACCGTCACTCCGCAACAGCAGACAGACCTCACTCTGAAAGTCACCTATGATAATGGTGATAATCCCCACACAATGTCAGAATCACTTCCGCTCATCTTTGGAGAGAACAAGATGCAGGCCGATCCAAAAGTGAATAATATCAAGATCACGAAGGAGGGAACTGTCTATCACGTGACCGGCGATGTAACGAATGCAGGACTGGAAACGGCAAATGCGGTCACGATTACATCGAGTTCTCCTGCAACAGCCCAGGACCCGTACAAGGCCTATGTAGTAGGCGTTCTGAAACCGGATGACTTCGGGAGTTTTGAAGTTTCGTTCACTACCGAGAGTACAACAAGCATCCCCCTCCAGATGTCATACAAGGATACCGATGGCAACGTGATCACTTCACAACAGAATATCAATCTCGCAACTGCCACATCGTCGGATACGAATACGGCTCAGCCCTCAATTCTTCCCATCGTCGGGGTAATCATCGTCATTGCGCTTGTCGGTGGCGGGTACCTCTACATGCGAAAACGAAAAGCCGAGTAGGATGGGGGATATCATGCAACCGGCCATCCAGTTCGAGGATGTGGTGAAGATCTACCCGCTCAAGTCGGGGGATGTGATGGCACTCAATCATATCTCATTTGAGGTACAGCGGGGTGAGTTCATCTCGATCATGGGACCGTCGGGATCAGGTAAATCAACCCTCCTCACCCTCATGGGATGTCTTGACAAACCCACCTCAGGGAGTATCTCTATGAGCGGGGTCCCGATCCGGGATATGTCCGATATAGAACTGACCTCCCTGCGCAGGGACCGGATCGGTTTCATCTTCCAGTACTTCAACCTCTTCCCGCTCTTGAATGTCATCGAGAACGTCAGTTTTCCCCAGATGCTCAAGTCCGGAGTAAATGAGGCAAGGGCGCGGGAAGTGCTCCGGGCAGTCCAGCTGGACGAAAAACTCTACACTCATACACCCATGGAATTGTCCGGGGGCCAGCAGCAGCGGGTAGCGGTCGCCCGGGCCCTCATCAACGATCCCGATATCCTCCTGTGCGATGAACCCACGGGAAACCTCGATTCAAAAACGGGGGCCAGTATCATGGAGCTCATGACGGAACTCAACAAAAACGGCGCCACGATCATCGTAGTGACGCACGATACCACTGTGGCGAATTACACGAACCGGACGATTCGGATTGTTGACGGGTGCATTGCCTCATGATTTTCTGGGAAATTGCAAAGCGCAATCTCCGGATCCATATGCTCCGGTCAACCCTTGCGATGCTCGGCATCGTAATAGGGGTCGTTGCTATCGCATCGATGGGGATCCTGGGAAACAGTATGGTTGCGACCGTCTCTGAAAGTCTCTCATCGGTGGGAGACAGTGTTATCGTCAGCCCGTATTCTGGAGGTGGCGGCATGGGTCCGGGGGGTGGTGGCGGCGGAGGGAGCTCAGCGAACCTGAAACTCTCCGACCAGCAATTCCAGCAGATCAAACGAGCCGTAGCTCCCAATGTGGCGATTCCGGTGCTCTCGACATCGGAACGTATGAAAGTGGGGGTTGGCAGTGATGATATTGTTGCAACCATCTATGGTGTGGATTCACAGTATATCCCGGATCTTAACCTGAAGTTGACCGCAGGTGATTATAACAACGGCAACTCCGGCTGCCTTGTGGGTTCCACGTTTGCCAAGGACAATAATATCAAAGTAGGCTCACGGATTTCCATAGGCAGTGATGGTGAGAAGGGAACGCTCCGCGTCACCGGTATCATCGAGGAACGGGGAATGGCCTTCGATCTCAGTACGGATTCTGCGATTGTGGCAACCCAGGACTGGTTCGATAATACCTATAACAGGAATGATTACGATCAGGTTATCGTCAAGGTAAAAGAGGGGCAGGATACGGCAGTGGTTAAAACCACCATTGAAAAACAGATGAACAAGCGGGACAAGATTGTCAGTGTGACGGACAGCAAGGCAACGCTGGCTTCCATATACGCGACGTTTGGCACCATCACGACATTTGTCTCTGCCATCGGGGGAATTTCGATGGTCGTTGCCGGGGTCTCGATCTTCAACATCATGATGATGTCGGTCAGCGAACGGATCAAGGAGATCGGCATCATGCGCAGCATCGGCACCCAGAAAAAGGAGGTGATGAGCATGTTCATCTATGAAGCGGCGATCATCGGGGTTATTGGAAGTGTTGTCGGGGGCATACTGAGCATTTTGGCGGGATATGCCATCAGCGCCCTGATGCTGGGCACAACAAAATACCTGATTACCACAGCAAATGCACTTTCTGTCGGGGAAGGGGTCTGCTTTGGGATTGTGATCTGTCTCGCCTGCGGTATCTATCCGGCATGGCAGGCGGCGAACTTAAACCCCATCGATGCGCTGAGGCACGAGTGAGAACAGTGCCACAATGAAACTTTTTTCTTCTCGCGATCAAAAAAATGTCTGCACCTCAGAGAATACTCAGGGTGTCACTATCCTGACCGGTGATCCGAAAAAAGCAATTATCTCCTTATCAGGACCGATGATCATCGCAATGCTCCTGATATCCAGTTATAACGTCGTGAACGCGATCTGGGTCGTAGGCCTTGGTTCTGATGCTCTGGCTGCCATCGGGTTTGTTTCTCCCATCTTCATGGTTCTCATTGGTCTGGGGAGCGGTATCGGAGCGGGGGTGACATCGGCTATTGCGCGGAGGATCGGTGCTGGCGACCGAAATGGTGCAAGTAACGGTGCAGTGCATGCACTCTTCATCTCCCTCATCCTGTCAGCGATCATTACTGTGCCGCTTGTTGTCTTTGCAGAACCGATAGCCATCCTTTTTGGTGCCGGGGAAACTGCGGGTCTTGCCGCAGCATATGGGCAGGTTCTTTTCGCCGGTTCATTCTTCATCCTTTTTGTCAACATCGCGTACGGCATTCTCCGTGCAGAAGGGGATGCAAAAAGAACGATGTATGCCATGGTGGCTGCAACTCTTCTGAATATGGTCCTTGACCCTATCCTGATCTATGGTCTGGGCCTCGGAATTGCAGGAGCCGCATGGGGCACTATCATCTCCCTTGCAGCGGTAACTGTTGTCCTCCTTTACTGGTTCTTTATCAAAAAAAATATGTACCTTTGCTTCTCCCGGCAGGTTTTCACCCCGTGTCGAAGCGTGGTTTCTGATATCCTGAACGTGGGAATCCCAGCCAGTGTTGAGTATCTGTTGATGTCAGCACTGAATATCATTCTGAACCTGATACTCGTTATGGTAGCCACCACGGATGCAGTGGCAGTCTTTTCCGTGGGCTTCAGGGTTGTGTCATTTGGGATTGTTCCTATTGTTGCAATCGGTACATCCGTAGTATCGGTTGCCGGTGCGGCATATGGGGCAAAACATTTTGGGAAGATCCGGGTAGCTCACACCTTCTCGATTATCTTTGGACTAGCCATAGCACTCGGGGTCAGTATCCTTACCTGGGTATTTGCCTACCCGATTGCGTCTGTCTTCTCCTATTCACAGGAAAGTGCCCACCTCTATCCGGCGATTGCCGCGTTTATCGGGGTCATGTGCTTTTTTTATCCCTTTGTACCGCTGGGTCTCCTGTCGTCTTCCGTATTTCAGGGAGTCGGTAAAGGACCGACCTCCCTGTTTCTCACGTTCATGAGGAGTCTTGTGTTTGCCGCAGTTTTTGCGTACATGCTCGCAATCCCTATAGGTATGGGAGAACAGGGAGTCTGGTGGGGGCTGGTTGCTGGTGAAATACTCGGTGGTTTGGTGGCATTTGCCTGGGCGCGAATGTACCTTTCACAACAGGACCGCTTGACCAGGGAAGAGACGCCACTGCAAAAGGGGGAACCGGAAACCACTTGAAAAAAGACGACCCGCAGGATCAAAAATGTTGAGGGAATACACATGAAAACAGCACCGTTAAATCTAAAAAAATGATTCTGGAACGTCAAACCCGGGAATACTGGCAACTGGTATATAATCAGGATGAGGACACCTTACAAGGCTAAGTCCTGGCAAAATCCTGCCTTGTGGGATTTACCAAGAGTACAAAAGAACCTGTTTTTACCCCCTCTGTCTTGAACCGGTACCGGGGACGAAATTCCAGTTTACCCTAATACATGTCCGGAAGAAAAAAAGAAAAACTGGCATATCCATATCGATTGTTGCAGGGCGAAAAGGATCTGTGGCCATCAATTCTTTTATCCCATTTCTCTTCTATTTCTAAGTATGGCACCACAGGCACGTGCATCCCACATTCTGGTAAAGACTGAAGACCAGGCAAACCAGATACTTAAACGGCTTGCCGACGGAGAAGAGTTCGACAAGGTTGCCCGGAGATTTTCTTCCTGCCCCTCAGGGAAGAACGGAGGGGACCTTGGCTGGTTTGGCAAAGGACAGATGGTACCGGAGTTTGAGAAAGTTGCGTTCGAGAATGATCCTGGTAAGGTTGCAGGCCCGATCAAGACACAATTCGGCTACCATGTCATCAAAGTGACCGGCAGGAAATAATTATCGGCAATGGTCATGGACACAAAATTTTTCCTTGGCATAGGTCTTGCATAGTGCTCGTCTTCTGCGGTGCTGCGATCTACACAAGTTTTACCAGATTACCAACCACTTCTGCTGTACCTGAAGATCACGAAACGCTCTACCAAGTATCGACCATCGATGCACTTATGCAGGGAGTATATGACGGTGTCCAGCCGGTCGGGGAGATAAAAAAACACGGGGACTTTGGGATCGGTACGTTCAATGCGCTTGAAGGTGGGATGATCGTCCTCGACGGTGTGGTTTACCAGGCAAAATCTAATGGCATAATCTAATCAGTCACGGACAACACCACCACTCCTTTTGCCACGGTTACTTACTTCGAGCCTGACTTCAATGCGACTACCAGGGGACCGATGACTTTTTCTGCGTTCTCTACGAATATGAGCACCCGTTTACCCTCGCAGAACATGATCTACGCGGTACGTATGCAAGGCACCTTTCCGCATATAAAAGTTCGGGCGATACCTGCACAACAGAAACCCTATCCCACCCTAACGGATGCAGCAAAAGAACCAGTCGGTTTATGCCTATGCTGATGCCAGCGGTACCGTTGTCGGGTTCTATACACCGGTCTTTTTCAAAGGACTCAACGCCGCGGGCTACCATCTCCATTTTATCAGCGATGACCGGCATACCGGCGGTCACATCCTCGATTTTGAGGTGCCGGCAAACACCACGGTAGAGTACGACATCACACCGGGATTTGAGATGATGCTTCCAACGAATGGCGCGTTTATCGGAGTCGATCTTTCACAGGATCTGAGTGAAGGACTGGCACGGATGGAATCGTAAATCCGTTTTTTTTCCTTTTTGCCAAGCATTTTTTTTACCGGCAGCACTCATATAATCGGTACAACGCCCGTGCAGCGTGCCAGGTTCTCAACTATGAATATCCGCGGAATCAAAAATGATCTTCTCAAGCTGCTCCTTGAGCTGGGACGGGACTCGCACCCCAACGAATTTGTGGCACTTCTCCGGGAAAATAACGGGGTTATCGACGAGCTGAATATGGTTCCAGGCACTATCGCCGGTGAAAACTCTGCCTCTGTCTTTTTTGACATGATGCCTCTGGATACACATCTTGCCGGGAGTGCCCATAGCCATCCTAATGGGGTACTCCGACCCTCGAACGCAGATGTGAATTTTTTCCCCCGGAGCGGACGGTACCACCTCATCATCGGTTATCCCTACCGCGAGTCCGACTGGAAATGTTTTACAGCAGACGGGACTCCGCAATCCCTTGAGGTGATCGCGTGACCGTACGCCGTGTCGTTGCCACCGGGACCTTTGATATTCTTCACCCGGGACATCTCTATTATCTCGAGGAATCAAAAAAACTGGGTGACGAACTCTGGGTAATCGTTGCACGTGATGCAAATGTCAGACACAAACCCCGTCCGATAATCCCCGAGGATCACCGCCTCCGGATGGTGGCCGCACTTAAACCGGTCACGCACGCGATTCTCGGGGATAAGACTGACATGTTCCGCCCCATTCAGGAGATCCAGCCTTCCATCATTACTATCGGTTTCAACCAGCACTTCGATGAAACAAAGCTCCATCAGCAGCTCTCCGAACGGGGGCTGGCGCCGTCGATCGTCCGAATCGGGAGATGCAAAGACGGGGACCTCTGCAGTTCACGTATCGTCGTCCAGCGGATCATTGAAGTGCGGGGAAAAAAGGATACGTGTGACGAAGAGAACTGACGAGTGCTTATTCTGAACCTTTCATTTATAATAAAAAAAGGGTAATGTACCAATTAAACCCCTACATTTTTTTATTCTTAAGACGACATTATGCAGATCATCATAATGGCCACGGGGATCTTATACTCGCAACCATGCTAGATCCCCGATTTTTTTGCAGAGTATCCGTATTTCCATAAAATTTCTCTGGTACCCGTGCACCACGAGAGGTATCACCGGATGTGGTCTGACGGAAACGTTCTGTCCCACAACCTTTATCGATTCATATTCGAATCCACTCGTACAGGTCATGCACATGGTCAGGGAGATTTCTGCAGAAATTGAAAAACTCACGGAAATTGCACGTGAACGGGGCGTGAAAGTCAGGATTTTGACACCGGAAAAAATCGTCATATCCCAATGGGTCCGTTTCAAATGCCGGTACGGCTGCAAGGGATATGGCAAGCATTTCGGCTGCCCGCCTTACTCTCCGGGACCAGATGAAACACGACGGATGGTTAATGAGTACTCTACTGGTCTGCTGCTCCGGTTTGACGGGGTGCCCGGAAAGGAGTCGTTTGGGCCAGATGATATCCCGGAAGACTTCCACGACGGGTTCAGGGATCTGATCCTCTGGGTGAATGGAACAGTACACACACTCGAAAAGACCGCGTTTTATGACGGCTTTTACAAAGCATTCGGGTTTGGAGGCTACCCCTGTATCTATTGCTAACACCAGCACTGCGTTGCTGAGGAATCGGCGGGTGTTGTGGATGAAAGCATGCGCCGGAAATGCCGTCACATGGATATGGTGCGCCCGAGCATGGAGGCGGCATGTATGGATGTTTTCGCGACTGCAAAAAACGCCGGATGGATTCTTGAAACAATACCCTGCAAGGGAATGGAGTACGGAAAAATTATGCATAGCGATATTCACTCGATCGGACTTCTCCTGATCGAATAAAAGGTCAGCGACTCATGTGCACCCGGTGAGG
>Ga0209777_10000175_pt1 | contig 111313 bp, 84 predicted proteins | sample FrelakmetHBP12HB_FD_187147 | JGI IMG/M metagenome (GOLD analysis project Ga0209777, IMG submission 187147) | Freshwater lake sediment microbial communities from the University of Notre Dame, USA, for methane emissions studies -HBP12 HB (SPAdes)... | ecosystem: Environmental > Aquatic >...
AGAGCCGGACGCGGGAAATCTGCACCTCCGGTTCGACGAGGGGAGAGTGGGTCGCGCTTTGCGTCGCCCTCTCTCCTACTCTACCGGCTCGGAACGGAAGCGGTCGCGGCTCGGAAAAACGACGGTGCGGGCGACAAGTGTTCACTTCACAGCGACGCTGGTGTGCGCTGACGCGGGCTCTATACTCGAAGAAGATGAGACATAAGACCGACCTCGACCGCCCGATCGGTGTCTTCGATTCGGGCGTCGGTGGCCTGACGGTGCTGAAGTCGCTCCGGCAGAGGCTGCCCCGGCAGGACTTCCTGTACCTGGGCGACACGGCGCGCGTGCCGTACGGGCGCAAGCCGCGGGCCATGGTGCAGGAGTTTGCGCGCGAGGTGGTGGAGTTCCTGGTCTCGCAGGGAGTGCGGGCCGTGGTGATCGCGTGCAACACCGCGAGCGCGTGTGCGCTGCCGGAACTGGCCGAAAGCGCTCCCGTGCCGGTGTGGGGCGTGATTGAGCCGGGTGTCGAGGCGGCCTGCGGCATGACGCGAACCGGAAGTGTAGGCGTGATCGGCACAAAAGGAACAGTGGCGAGCGGCGCTTACCAGACGCGGCTCGAGGAGCGGGGGCTGCGCGTGTGGGCGCGCGCCTGTCCGATGTTCGTGCACCTGGTGGAGGAGGGTCTGGCGGATTCGCCGGAAGCTGCGCTCATGGCTCATCACTACCTCGACGATCGACCTGCGATCGACACGCTGATTCTGGGCTGCACGCATTACCCGGTGCTCGAGCCGGTGATCCGCGATGTCGTCGGCCCGGACGTCTCCCTGGTCTCGAGCGCGGAGGTCACGGCGGAGAAGGTGCGCGCCGAGATCGAGCGGGAAGCCGAAGGAGCGTATGGGCCCGAGGGCCGCATCGTGCATTACGTCACGGGCGACGTGCTTGCCTACAAACACACCGCGGAGGTGATCGGCGGGGTGGAAGGCGAACTGGTGCCGCTCGATGTGACGCATCTCTCGCGCGTACGGCCGCGTGCGGGCGAGGCGCAGCCGGCGGTGTCATACCGGATCGGGTGAGCCGGACGTGCGTCGGCCGAAGCGGCGGGACACTCGCGTTACGGAGCCGAGCCCGCGAAGTCACGGATGTCCTCCGGCTCCAGGTCGGGGTAGTCCGCCAGAATCTGCTGCTCAGTCAGGCCGCCGGCGAGCATTCTGAGGACGGTCGCCACCGGGATGCGCAGTCCCCGGACGCAGGGCACGCCACCCATTTGATCCGGATTCACCGTGATACGCTCGAAATCGGCTGCCTGCATGTCTGGCTCCTCCCCATTATCGCAGTCTCTCGGCGTTCTTCAACCACCTTATTGGTTCGGAACGCTGCGCAGAGCGTCGTGCCAGGGCTTTCTTGGGGGGCGCGAGCGTCGATTAGACCTGCATCGAAATACGATCAGTTGCCGGGCTGGTCTTCACGGATCTTCAGGGCCTGGTTCGGCTTCACGTTGTGGAACACCTGGTGAGTGCCGCTGAGCCAGAACAACTCGAGCTTCTCGATGATCTCCGCTTTGCCGAGACCGAAGTGGACGCGGCGGTCGCTCGAGGTGCTGTAGCCGACGCTCGTGGTCGCGTGGTTGTACTGCGTGAGGCCGCCGGCCGTGAGTTGAAGGCGCGTGCCGAGGCCGTCGCGGTTGCTCTTGGTCCCCGTGAGATCCACGATGAGCCAGCGGTTGTCGCCCGTGGTGCGGTTGATGAAGATCTCGGGTTTCACGTGCTGGGCCGTCACCACGATATCGATCTTGCCGTCGTTGTTAAGGTCGCCGAATGCCGCGCCGCGGTGGCGCTCCGCGGCCTGGAAGGCGGTGCCGGCCTGCGCGCTCACGTCCTGGAACCGTTTGCCCGTCCCCAGATTCCGCAACAGGGAGTTGGGCAGCTTGGAAGGCAGGTTCTCGATCTCTTCGGAGTTGTCGAGGATCGATGCGCGTGAAGCGAACAGGTCCTTCCAGCCGTCGTTGTCGAAGTCGAACATGCCGGCGCCCCAGGCAGTGGAGCCGGCCGACGCGCGGGCGATGCCGGAGGAACTGGTGATGTCCTGGAAGTCGCGGCCGCGGTTGCGGAACAGCGGCCATGTATCGCCGACCATGGCGACAACGAAGATGTCGGGCCGGCCGTCGTTATCCACATCTTTGAAGTCGCAACCCATGCCCGCGATGGACTTCCCGTTCTCGTTATAGGCGATGCCGTTGAGAATGCCGGTCTCGGTAAAGGTGCCGTTCCGCTCGTTGTGAAAGAGGAAGTTCCGGTACGTGTCGTTGGAGACGAACATGTCCGTGTAGCCGTCGCCGTCATAGTCGGCGAACGCCACGCCCATGCCCTTGCCGACGTGCTTCGCGATACCGGACTTTTCGGTGACGTCGGTGAACGTGCCGTCGCCGTTGTTGTGGAACAGCATGTCGGGAAGACCCTGATAGGAATCCGGAGAGCAGTAGGCGCGAATGTTGTTGGTCTTGCACGGCGGCTCGTCCTTGACGGACCAGCGGACGTAGTTCACAACGAGCAGGTCGAGGCGGCCGTCGTTGTCGTAGTCGAACCAGCCGGCGCTGATGGCCCAGGTCTTTCCCAGTTTGGGATCGATGCCGGTGAGGCCGGCCTTCTCCGTCACATCGGTGAATGTGCCGTCGCCGTTGTTGTGCAGCAACTGGTTGTAGTTGACGCCGGTGACGTAGAGGTCCTCGAAACCGTCGTTGTCGTAGTCGCCGACGGCCACGCCCATGCTGTAGCCTTTGCCTTTCACGCCGGCCTTCTCGGTGACGTCCGTGAACGTCCCGTCGCCGTTGTTGCGGTACAGACGGTTCCAGTAGCGGGGATCGGTCTTATCCATATCCGGCATGGCGGCGCCGTTGGCGAAGAAGATGTCCGGCAGTCCGTCGTTGTTGTAGTCGAACACCGCTACGCCGGCGAGCATCGTTTCGGGCTGGTGCTTGTCCGGCGTGACCCCGTTGTCCATGACGAACTGGATGCCCGAGCCCGGCGCGATGTTGTCGAAGCGGATAGGCGAGGTTGCTTCGGGTCCGGGCGGCAGGGCCGCGGCGGCTGCGAGCAGCAGGACGGCGGCAAGGATGGGAAGAAAGCGCACCGTAGTGGTCACTTCAGTTTTATCGCGACGACGGTGGCCACCGGATCCGGCGCGGCTGGCGGGACCCGGATTTCCGCCAGGTCGCCTTTCTGGGCGTATTCGAGAGGCCGCCCCGTCTCGAGCATGAGGACGGACTCGACCCGCGCGGGCAGGCGCGGCACGAAGATCCTGCCGTTGGCGGGCCAGTCGAGAACGTGCAGGTACAGCATCTTCCCTTTGGTGGTGAAGCGCAGGCCGGGAGCGCCCTGGACGAGCCCGTACGTCGTGCCGTAGATGGCTTCTCCGTTCACCTCGAGCCACTTGCCGATGCCGCGCAGGCGCTCTTCGAACTCGGGCTGGATGACGCCGTCGGGATCGGGGCCGACGTTCAGCAGCAGGTTGCCGCCCTTGCTCGCAACTTCGATGAGCGTGCGGACGAGTTCTTCGGTGGATTTGAACTTGCGGTCGTTCTTGTTATAGGCCCAGGTGTCGTTAATGGTCATGCAGGACTCCCAGGGGCGGAAGTCGGAGGGATCGGGGACCTTGGCGGCGAGATCGGGACGGTTCTTCTCCCCCGCCTCCAGGCCCTTCAGTTCGACCTTCGAACTTCTGGTGGGAACGAACCCCGGGACAAACTGCTCGGGCGTGTCGTAATCGCCGTCCAGCCCCAGGCGGTTGTTGATGAGCGCGCCGGGCTGCGTTTCCCGGATGAGGTTGTGGAAACGCCGCGGGTCGTACTTCTGCTGGTTGCCGAGCCCATCGAACCACAGCACCCAGAGGTCGCCGTAGCGGTGGAGCAGCTCGCGGAGCTGCATCTCCATGTAGTCGAGATACAGCGGCCACTCCGGCCGGTCGGGCTGGCCCTGCCAGTTCTCGCGCGCGGGCCGGGAGGTGTCGCGGAAGCCGGCGTGGTTCATGTCGGGCGGAGAGTAATAGAGGCCGAAGGGCATCTTCTCCGCCTTGCAGGCGGCCGCAAGCTGCGCCACGAGGTCCTTGCCGCCGTTCTGAGTGACCTTGTAGCTGGTATAGGCGGAGTCGAACATGCAGAAGCCGTCGTGGTGCTTCGAGGTGAGGACCATGTAGCGCTGCCCGGCGGCGCGGGCGAGCCGCACCCAGGAGACCGGGTCGAACTTCGCCGGCTTGAAACGCGCGGCGAGGGCGCGGTAGTCCGGTTCGCTGATACCCCATGAGCCGGGGACCATGATGGGCCACGATGCTTCGACACTTGCCAGGGAATAGGGCCCCCAGTGAATGAACATCCCGAACTTCACTTTATTGAAGCGGGCGAGGCGGTCTTCAGCGGGGCCGGCGGCGCACAGGGCGGCCGCGCTCACGAGCAGCAAGAGCCAGCGAGACGGGCGGGGCATGACGCGTCCTCCAGACACAGAAGGAAAGATGATAACCCGCCAAGGGATCTCACTGCCATGCGGGGGCGTGGCGCGGGGTGTGCGACATAGTAGTGGAAGCTCCGGACCGCGCCAGATGAAGCTCCGCAGGAGCGGAAGATACTAGCCCACGGCGTGAGCCGTGGGAACGACATGTCCGTGCGGGAGCCCCGGAGGGGCGTAAGAGCAATCCTTCGCCCCTGCCGGGGCTTGATGGAACCTGCGACCCTCCCACGGCTCGCGCCGTGGGCTATGATCTATCGCCCTGACGGGCTGAAGAAGCGGCCTTGCGTACCGGTACGCTCCGATTTCGACGAATTGCCAGGGAATCGGGGATTCCGCCACTTTGATGTCGCCTACCCGCGGCGCATGGCCGTCACTTGTACGCGGGGATTCCGGTGACCCTTTCGCCGATGACGAGCGTATGGATATGGTCCGTGCCCTCGTAAGTCTTGACGGTCTCGAGATTGCACATGTGGCGCATGACGGGGTACTCGTCGGTGATGCCGTTGGCGCCGAGCAGGTCGCGGCTGAGGCGGGCGCAATCGAGCGCAATGGCGACGTTGTTCCGCTTCAGCATGGAGACATGCGCTGCGTCGGCCTTGCCCTTGTCCTTGAGGCGGCCCACCTGCATGGCGAGCAACTGCGCCTTGGTGATCTCTGTGATCATCCAGGCCAGTTTCTCCTGCACGAGCTGGTGGGAGGCAATGGGGCGGTCATCGAACTGTTTGCGGAGCAGCGTGTACTGGCGGGCGGTCTCGTAGCAATCCATGGCCGCGCCGATGGCGCCCCAGCCGATGCCGAACCGCGCCTGCGTGAGGCACGAGAGGGCGGCTTTCAAGCCCTGCGCGCCGGGCAGAATGCTGTCCGCCGGGATCCGGCATTCGGATAGCGACAGGCTCGAGGTGACCGAAGCGCGCATGGAGAGCTTGCCGTGGATGTCCGAGCTCGAAAAACCCGGCGCGCCGCGCTCGACCAGGAAGCCGCGAACGCCGTCCGGCGTGCGCGCCCAGACGACGGCCACGTGGGACTGGGTGCCGTTGGTGATCCAGGTCTTCTCGCCATTCAGGACCCAGCAGTTGCCCTCGCGCCGCGCCGTGGTGCGCATGCCGCCCGGGTTGGACCCGAAATCCGGCTCGGTGAGGCCGAAACAGCCGATGGCTTCGCCTGATTGGAGCCGGGGCAGCCAATGCTGCTTCTGCTCCTCGGAGCCGTAAGTGAAGATCGGATACATGACGAGCGCGCCCTGGACGGAGACGAAGCTCCGCAGGCCGGAATCGCCGCGCTCGAGCTCCTGCATGATGAGGCCGTATTCCACGTTGTTCATTCCCGCGCAGCCGTAGCCGTCGATATTGGCGCCGAGGAACCCCAGGTGGCCGAGCTCGGGGATGAGCTCCGCGGGAAAGCGGGCGTCGCGGTAGCAGTCGCGGATAACCGAAATGAGCCGGTCTTCGACGAACTGGCGGGCGGTCTGGCGAACCAGCAACTCGTCCTCGCTGAACAGGCTATCGATGTGCAGGTAGTCCACTCCCCGGAAGGCAGCCATATTTTTCATAGTAACGCGGGAGAAATAACGGCCCCGGCACACTATATTGCGTATGGCCCGACAGGGGACAGAGCGGTGCTGCCCGTTATGCTTCGCTACGGGGCAGAGCGCTGAGCCCCCGTCGCCCGCGGTGGTCCTCCGCACGTTCCTATCGGCTGTGTGCATCCTTGCGGTGGCCTGGGCACAGGCGCCAGGGACGGACCAGAAGGCTTATGACGCGCTGCGGTCCAAGGACTACGACGCCGCGATCGCGTGGTTCCGGCAGGCGATCAAGGCGGCTCCGGAGAAGAGTGGCCTGCGAAAGGACCTGGCGTACACGTATCTGAAAACCGGCGAGACGGAGGCCGCGCGGGACGAGTTCGCGCAGGCGCTGCGACTCGATCCGGCGGACGAGCATGTCGCGCTCGAGTACGCGTTCCTGTGCTACGAAACGCGGCAGGCGGCCGAGGCCAGGCGGACCTTCGACCGCCTGCGCAAGACGGCCGGCCCGGCGGCGCGCGCCGCGGCCGAGCAAGCATTCCGGAACATCGATGCGCCGCTCGAGCAGGGAATCGCGCGCTGGTCGGCAGTGGTGGCGCAGTCGCCGGGAAACTTCAGCGCGCACCTCGAACTGGCGCAATTGGCCGAGCAGCGCGATGACTTCGAACTGGCTGCGACGCACTACCTGGCGGCGTGGAAGGTGCGCCCGGCGGAGCGCGACCTGCTGCTGGACCTGGGCCGCGTGTGGAAGGCCATGGGGAAGGAAGCGGAGGCGAAGGCGGCCCTGCTGGCCGCATCGCGAGCATCGCGGCCGCGGGTTGCCGAGCAGGCGCGGGAGCTGTTGCCGGCGCGTTATCCATACATCGCGGAGTTCCGCGCGGCGCTGAATGTCGACCCGGAGAACATGGAACTGAGAAGGGAACTGGCGTACCTGCTGCTCGAGATGAAGCAGAAGGACGAGGCGGAGCGGGAGTTCCGGACGATTGCCGAACAGGCGCCGCAGGACCTTTCCGTCGCGGCGCAGCTCGGATTCCTGCTGCTCGAGAGACAGGACCGGGCCGGTGCGATGACATGGTTCGAGCGCGTGCTGAAGTCCGATAACGACGACTTGATAGAGAAGGTCCGGACCGCGCTGCGGATGCCGGCGGAATTGCGGCGGCGGAAGGCGCGAGCAAAGGCGGCGGAGGCGCCGGCGTCGGGCGAGATCAGTCCGAAAGAAATGGGCGAGCGAAGCTTCAAGGCGGGATTCATGAAGGACGCGGTGCGCTACTTCGAGGCGGCGCATGAGGCGGATCAGCTCGATTTCGGAGTGATGCTGAAGCTCGGGTGGGCGTACAACGCGATCCATCAGGACGATCAGGCCATCCGCTGGTTCGACCTGGCGCGGCGCAGCCCGGACCCCGACATCGCCCGCGAGGCGGGCAAGGCATTTCGCAGCCTGCGGCCCGCGGTGGCGGGATGGCGCGTGACCACATGGGCGTTCCCTTTCTATTCCACGCGATGGCATGACCTGTTCTCCTACGCACAAGCGAAAGCCGATGTGCGCCTGGGCGATCTGCCGGTCCGGCCATACCTGTCTTTACGGTTCATCGGGGACACGCGGCAAACCACGAGCGAGGCGGTGCCGCAATACCTTTCGGAAAGCTCCTTCCTCGCTGCCTTCGGCCTGGCCACGCACTCGTGGCGCGGCGCGACGGCCTGGGGCGAAGCCGGGAACGCGATCCGGTACACCGGCGGCAACAACCGCGGGCGCATGGTCCCGGATTACCGGGGCGGCATCTCCTATGGGGCGGGCCGGGGGCGCCTGCTCGGCGCCAAGAAGTCCGGCTGGTTTGCCGAGACGCACGACGACGGAGTGTTCGTCAGCCGGTTCGGCAACGATTTTCTGGTGTATGTGCAGAACCAGACCGGGTACACGCTGCCGAGGCTCTCGTGGATGCGAACACAGTTCTACTGGAACGGCAACATCACTTTCGATGCGCATAAGCAGTATTGGGCGAACTTCGTAGAGACTGGTCCGGGATTTCGCGTGCATTGGGCGGGGCTTCCCGAATCGGTGGTGTTCTCGGTGAACTTCCTGCGGGGCAGCTATCTGACGAACGAAGGCAACCCGGGGAAGCCGGTCTTCTGGGATCTGCGAGTGGGGTTCTGGTATGCGCTCACGCGCTAGGGCTGTGACGCGGGCCCGCGTTCGGCTCGGCTTGTGGCTGGCGGCGCTCCTCGGCGCGGCTGCGGCAGCTCAGGCTCAACCCGTCTTCTTTACGGTGGCGGGCGACGATGCCGGGAGCTGGCCGCAGATCCTTTCCTCGCTGGGTTACCTGCCGCAAGCCGCCGGGGCGGCGCCGGGGATCGTGGTTATCCGCGAAGGCGCCCACGCGCAGGCTGCGGCGGCACTCGCGCGGGCCGATGCCGGGGCGTTCGTCATTCTGGAGGGCGCGTCGCAGGTCGCTGACGCGGCGGGGTTCCGGCCCGCGGCGCGGCGCATCCGTGTGCAGAGCGTCGAGGACCTGCGACGGCCGCAACTGCGCATTGTGTGGGAAAGCGCTGTGGAGCTGCCGGTGTTCGATTTGCCGCCGGGAGCACAGGTTTTCATGCGGGAGCGGTGGGAGAAGGCGCCGCTGATGGCGGGCATACGGCGGGGCGCCGGCGCGGTGCTGTGGGTTGCGGCGTCGCCGGGGGCGCGCGGTTATGAGCGCTTCCCGTACCTGCTGCACGCGCTGGTGGATCTGGGCCTCGAGCCGCCGTTCCAGTCGCGCAGGCTGTGGGCGTTCTTCGATTCGTCCTACCGCATGCGCGCCGACCTGGACTACCTGGCGCGGCGCTGGCGGCAGTCGGGGATCGCGGCGCTGCACGTGGCCGCGTGGCACTACTACGAGCGCGACTCCGGGCGCGACGAGTACTTGGAGCGGCTCATCCGCACCTGCCACCGCAACGCCATTCTGGTTTACGCGTGGCTCGAGCTGCCGCACGTGAGCGAGAAGTTCTGGCAGGACCACCCGGAGTGGCGCGAGAAGACGGCCGTTCTTCAGGATGCCCACCTGGACTGGCGGAAGCTCATGAACCTGGCCAACCGCGATTGCTTCCACGCGGCCGCCGGGGGTGTGCGTGACTTGATCGGGCGATTCGATTGGGATGGCGTGAACCTCGCGGAACTGTACTTCGAGTCGCTCGAGGGCGCGGCGAACCCATCGCGGTTCACGCCGATGAACGACGACGTGCGCAAGGAGTTTCGCGCGCTGAAGGGTTTCGATCCGTTCGAACTGTTTGCGCCTCGACAACCCGCCGCGCCGGCGCGCTTGCGGGATTTCCTCGAGTTCCGGGCCGGGCTCGCCAGCCGGATTCAGGCGGAGTGGATCAAGGAAATGGATCAGGTGAGGCAAGCGAAGCCGAATCTGGACATGGTCCTGACCCACGTAGACGACCGCTTCGACACGGGCATGCGGGACGCTCTCGGCGCGGATGCCACGCGCGTGCTGCCGCTGCTCGAAGAGCACGAGTTCACATTCACGGTGGAGGATCCGGCGACGGTCTGGCACCTGGGACCCCAGCGCTATCCCGAAATCGCGCGGCGATATCAGCCGCTCACGCGGAAAACGGACAAGCTCGCGATCGACATCAACATCGTCGAGCGCTACCAGGACGTGTATCCGACGAAGCAGCAGACCGGCACGGAACTGTTTCAGTTGCTGGGGCTCGCGTCGAAGTCGTTCCCGCGGGTGATTCTGTATTTCGAGAACTCGATCCTGCCGCCGGATCTTCCACTGGTGCCCGCGGCGACGGCGACAGTGACGCGGGCGGAGCGGACCGGCAGCAGCGTCGTGGTGGAGTCGAAATGGGGAGTGGGAGTCCCGTGGAAAGGGCCCGCTCGAGTGAACGGCCGGCCATGGCCCGCGCGGAGCGAGTCGGTGGTGTGGCTTCCAGCGGGCGCTCAAGTGCTCGAGAGCGCCGCGACTGAGCCGGCAGTGCACCTCCTCGATTTGAACGGCGGGCTGAAGAGCGCCACGGCGCTGCCGGACGGGATTCAGTTCGCCTACAAGACCTACTCCCGCGCGATTGCGGTGCTCGACCGCAAACCGGTGCGGCAGGAAGTGGACGGCGCGGAGATGGAGATCACGGCAGCGGGCTTGGAGGGCCCGCCGTACCCCATCCTGCTGCCCCGCGGGCAGCACCTGGTCACGGTGTTCGTCGAAAGCGGAGGCGGCCGCGCTGCTGCCGCCGCGTCTTCGCGATAGGGCGCCGGCACTTCGCCCGGCAAGGAACTTCTGGCGTGACCAGGACGGGCGCGTTCGACCCCGTCGCCCTCCGTTCCTCCGAGACATTCCAGTTTCCGAAACTGCAGTGAAAAGGTTAATGTCAAGGATGTGTTGTAAAATCAATAATTTGGGTACATACTCTCGCCGCAGCCTCAGGTTTTGTCAGATTCCTGCCGTTGACGTCGATGGCATCAAATGATAGTGTGAAGAAGGGCGCGAGAGACGCTGAATCGGAAAGCGCGCTCGTGTCGGCGCGACGTATTCTCGACAAGCGTAAGGACTTTCGGTACGGCAACTCCAAACTGGAGAATGAGTTCTATGCGCTTGGCCTCCTCACGAAAGGCGAAAGACTCGCAGCCGTCGATATGGCCCTCGCTGAGATCAGGCCCAAACACAGACGCGGGCCAAACCCACCAGGGAACATCTCTACCGGTGGATATCGGGGGCGACCTCTCTACGCCTTTAATTGGTTTTCAAAGGAGTATGGCTCGACGATGTACTTGAAGTTCTGTCTGACGGGAACGACGGGAGTGGAACTTCTCGTGCTTTACTCATTTCACAAGGACCGCCCCTGAGCATGCGAAAAGAGACTGAGTGCTTTGAGTGCGGAAAGGGTAGTCTCATCCCGGCGATGGTGGAACTGACGGGATATCGTCATGGTGAAGAATTCACCGTGCGCGCGAACGGACTCCAGTGCACCGCGTGCGGCTTCAAGACGATCGACAATGAGCAAAGCGGAGGGTTCACCAAGCTCGTTTCGGATGCATACAGAGAGAAGCACGGGCTACTGACTAGTGCGCAGATCAGAGAAGCGCGGAATCGGCTCGGCATGAGCCAGGAAAAATTTGCGCAGTACCTGAAAGTGGGACCAGCCAGTGTCAACCGTTGGGAGAATGGTCAGATTCAGGATGAGGCGATGAATGAACTGATTCTCCTGAAGACGGACCCCTTCGCGGCAATGAACAATTACCAGATTGTAAGCCAAGGCGTCGCGATAGGCTCAGAAACCGCCGCTACCATACGGGTTTCTTCGCGCTCTTCGTTGAGACTGAGTTCCGAAAGCCGAAGAGTGCTTTCGCGGACAACGCGTTCCAGGTAACGGTATACGCTTCGTCACGCTGATAGCCCCAACTCCAGTAGCGCTCTATAGCTCTCCACGCAGCTTTCAGACACCACCACGGGCGCGCGCCTGTCCCCAGACCCTATAATGGTATTTCCCCGAAATGCAAGAGAATACCGTGGATTTGAAGAAGACGGTCAACCTCCCGAAGACCGACTTCCCGATGAAGGCCAACCTTCCCCAGAACGAGCCTAAGTTGTTGGAGCGGTGGGAGGAACAGAGGCTCTACGAGCGCATCCGTGAGTCGCGCGCCGGCCGGCCCATGTTCGTGCTGCACGACGGTCCTCCCTTCGCGAACAACAGGATTCACTCCGGCACGGCGTTCAACAAAATCCTGAAGGACTTCATCGTCAAATCCAAGAGCATGGCGGGCTTCGACGCCCCGTACGTGCCCGGCTGGGACTGCCACGGTCTGCCCATCGAGAACCGCGTGGACCAGGAACTCGGCGGCCGTAAGGCGCACATGAGCGTAGCCGAGATTCGCGAGGAGTGCCGGAAGTACGCCATGAAGTGGGTGGGCATCCAGCGCGACGATTTCCGGCGCCTGGGCGTACTGGGGCGGTGGAACGATCCGTATTTGACGCTCACTCCCGACTACGAGGCGGCCATCGCGCGCGGGTTCGTCCACTTTCTGCTCGGCGGCTACGTCTACAAGGGCCTCAAGCCGGTGAACTGGTGCCTGGTGCATCGCACGGCTCTGGCCGAGGCCGAGGTGGAGTACGAGAACCACACGAGCCCGTCGATCTGGGTGCGGTTCCCGCTTGTATCGGACCCCGCGGCCATAGATCCGGCGCTCGCCGGCAGGCGCCTGTTCGGCCTCATCTGGACGACCACGCCGTGGACGATTCCGGCGAACATGGCGATTGCCTTCCACCCGGCCTACGAGTACTCCGCGGTGGATGTTGGCGGCGACGTCTACCTGGTGGCCGCCGATCTCGTCGAGCAGACCGCCGCCAACTGCGCTTGGGATTCCTGCCAGGTTGTGGCCCGCATCAAAGGGGCGCAGTTTGAAGGTGCGCGGTTCCGCCACCCCTTCATCGAGCGCGACTCGGTGGGTGTGCTGGCCGACTACGTCACGCTCGACCAGGGTACGGGCGCGGTTCACACCGCGCCGGGGCACGGGCAGGAAGACTACCTCACTGCGCAGCGCTACGGCATAACGACCTACTGCCCGGTCGATGCGGCCGGCCGCTTCTTCCGTGCAGAGGGTGCCGATGGCGAATTGCCCGAGGAGATCATCGGCAAGACGGTGTGGGACGCGAACCCGATCGTCGTTGCCATTATCGAGTCCCGGGGTGCGCTGCTCGGGGAGTTGAAGCTGCAGCACAGTTACCCGCACTGCTGGCGCTGTCACAAACCGACCATCTTCCGCGCCACCGAGCAGTGGTTCATCGGGATGGAGCGGAACGATCTGCGCGCGCGGGCGCTCGAGGCCATCCGGACCGTGAAATGGATGCCGGCCTGGGGCGAGGAGCGCATCTCGCAAATGATTGCGAACCGGCCGGACTGGTGCATCTCGCGCCAGCGGATCTGGGGCGTGCCGCTCATCATTTTCTACTGCGAGGCGTGCGGCGAGCCGCTCACCGATGGCGCCGTGCTCAACCGCGTGGTGGACCTGTTCGCGAAACACACGGCCGACGTGTGGTACGAGCGCAGCGCTGCGGAGCTTGTCGGGCCCGGTGCGAAGTGCGCCAAGTGCGGCGGCGCGAGTTTCCGCAAAGAGAGCGACATCCTGGACGTGTGGTTCGAGTCCGGCTCGAGCCATGCGGCGGTGCTGACGGAGGCGAACGGGCTGCCCTGGCCGGCGGACCTCTACGTGGAGGGCGGCGACCAGTACCGCGGCTGGTTCCACAGCTCGCTGCTCGTGGGTGTAGGGCTGCGGGGCAGAGCTCCCTACAGGCAGTGCGCCACGCACGGGTGGACGCTGGACGAGCAGGGGCGGGCGCTTTCGAAGTCCCTCGGGAATTTCATCGAGCCACAGCAGCTCATCAAGGAACACGGCGCCGACGTGTTGCGGCTGTGGGTGGCGTCGGTGGAGTTTACCGACGACATCGTTATTTCGCCGACCATTTTGAAGCGGCTCTCCGAGGCCTACCGCAAGTTGCGCAACACGTTCCGGTATGCGCTCGGCAATCTGGCGGATTTCGTCCCCGAGACCGACGCGATTCCCGGCGGCGAGTTGCTCGATCTCGATCAGTGGATTCTGGTGCGCGCGGAGCAACTGGTGCGCGACTGCCGCCGCTGGTACGAAGAGTACGCCTTCCACCGCGTCTATCGCGCCATCTACGATTTCGCGACGGTGGATCTGAGCGCCGTCTACTTCGACGTGCTCAAGGACCGCCTGTACACTACGGCTCTGCGATCCAAGGGACGGCGTAGCGCGCAGACCGCACTCTACCGGCTGGCCTGGGCGCTGGTGCGGCTGGTCGCACCACTGATCAGCTACACGGCCGACGAGGTCTGGCAGTACATGCGGAAGCCGGCCGGAGCGCCCGACAGTGTTCACCTCGCATTCTTTCCCGAACCGGAGGAGTTGACGGAAGGCCTGGGCGAGGCGGAGCAGCGGCGGGCCGAGAAGTGGGACCGCCTGATGGCCGTGCGCACCACGGTGCTGAAGAGTTTGGAGACGGCCCGCGAGAGCAAGCAGATCGGGGCATCGCTCGAGGCCAAGGTGCGCCTGCGTGCGGGCGCCGATCTGATGCCGTTGCTCGAGGAGCACGCCCAAGACCTTCCCGCGCTCTTCATCGTTTCGCAAGTTGTGCTTGAGGCGCAGAAGGGCGACGGAGTCTCCATGGTGGTGGAACGCGCCGACGGCGTGAAGTGCGAACGCTGTTGGAAGTACCGGACCGATGTCGGTGCGAACACCGCGTTCCCGACGATTTGCGTGCCCTGTGCGGAAGCGGTGGCCGAGATGGCGGCGGACTGAGATGAGCGCGCGGGCTTGGGCGGCGTTGATCGCAGCCGGAGTGTTCGTGGCCGATCGCGCATCCAAGCTGATTGTCCAAAGGCACATTCCGGAGTGGGACACCATTCGCGTGGTTCCGGGGCTGTTCAACATCATCCACACCGAGAACCCCGGCGCGGCATTCAGCGTGTTGGCGGATGCTCACTCCGGTTGGCGGACGGCCCTTCTCATCCTGCTCTCGTGCACGGCGCTGATCCTGGTGGCCGTCCTGCTCTGGCGCAATACGGATCAGAGCCGCCTGATGCGGGCCGGGCTGGCGTTGATTCTTGGCGGGGCCTTCGGCAACGTCTACGACCGAATCCTGTACGGAGCCGTTACCGATTTTCTAGAACTGTATTACCGCGGGTTCCGCTGGCCGGCATTCAACGTCGCCGACAGCGCAATCACGATAGGCGCGGGGCTGGTGCTGCTGGACATGCTTCGCCACAGGCGCGCGCCTCAGACTACTTGAAATGTTTCCCCAAGTTTTCCACATCGGCAGCTTCTTCCTCCCGACCTACGGTCTGCTGGTGACGACCGGGTTTCTGATCGGGCTCTGGGTGGCGGCGCGCCTGAGCCGCCTCGCCGGCCTGGACACCGATGCCGTCATCGGCCTGGGAATCTACACGGCGATCGCGGGGCTCATCGGCGCCAAGCTGCTGATGATCCTTTTCGACCTCGATTATTACCTGAGGAACCCGGGCGAGATCGTCTCGCTGGCGACTTTCCAGGCCGGCGGCATCTTCTACGGCGGACTGTTGCTGGCACTGGTCGTAGCGTTTCTGTACCTTCGCCGGAGCAAACTGCCGGGTCTGCCCGCGGCGGACGTTTTCGCGCCGGGAATCGCACTCGGCCACGCCATCGGCCGGGTGGGCTGTTTCACGGCGGGCTGCTGCTGGGGAGCGCGGTGCACCCTGCCGTGGGCCGTTACATTCACGAGCCCCGAGGCGCATGCGCGCGTGGGCGTCCCTCTCGGGCTCCCACTGCACCCCACGCAACTTTACGAGGCAGCCGCGGAGGCTGTGATCTTCATCTTTCTCTACCGCCGTTTCTTGCGCCCGCACCGGCCGGGAACAATCATCGGTCTCTACCTGGTGCTCTATTCAACGGCACGCTTTCTGGTTGAATTCGTGCGCGCGCACGACGAGGCGAATCGGCTCCTGGGGCCGTTGGTGGCGGAGCAGTGGATCGCGCTGGGGCTCGCCGCCCTGGGCGCCTGGCTGCTCAGGCGTCATCCGCGGGTTGCGCCGGAGCGCGCGGCGGCGAAGACCCGCAAGAAGAAGTAGCCGCGCGCGGAACGGGATCCGACCCGGCTGAGCGATCGGCCAGCAGGCCTCCCACTGCACGCGAGCGGCCCGTGTCGGGCGTATTGCGATAGAAGAGCCTTGACCCCCGGCTACCAGGCCTGAGGGTCTACCCGTCCTCCAAACGCTGGATTGCAGGACAGGGTCAATCGTTAACCAGGTTGAATATTCGGAGTTCTCTGACTTATAATCTCGATCAGCGCGCGCCGCTCGGGTGGATGCGCCGCGGGCGCGCCGGGTGTTGCGCAGGCGCGCACCGTCACCCGCAAGGAGTTGTAGATGACCGGCACACCGAAAGTGCTCATTATTGACGACGACCAGGACTACCGGACCTCTGTCCGCGCGCTGCTCGAAAGCCGTGGATACACGGTGATCGAAGCGGAGTCGGGTCAGCAGGGACTCGAGAAGCTCGTCTCCAAGAGACCCGCGCTCATTATCCTCGACATCGTGATGAAGTCCTCGTGCGAAGGCTACGGTATCGCCTGGATGATCCGGAACAAGGAGGAGTACGAGGAGTTCCGCGGCGTGCCGATCCTGATGACCTCGTCGATCGACCAGTCACCCGACGAGCGATTCGCAATGTGTCCGGAAGCCGAACTGATCCGGCCCGATTACTACCTGGCGAAACCGCTGGATATTCCCCGCTTCTTCGAGCTGGTGGAGAGCCTGACCGGAGCGGCGGCCGCCTGCTGAGCCGCGGGCGGCTCGAGCACTGCCATGGCGGACGCGCCCGGCACCGATACCATAGTCGTCATTGACGACGATTACGCGATGCGGCTTTCCTGCCGCAAAATCCTGGCCAAATCCGGCTACAACGTGGAGGTTTTCGAGAACGGCGCCCAGGGCCTCGAGGGCGTGGCGCGTTTGAAGCCCGCCCTGGTCGTCGTCGATTTGAAGATGCCGGGGTTGAGCGGCATGGAGGTGATCTCGCGCGTTCACGAGATCGATCCGCACGTGACGGTTGTGGTGATCACCGGGTACGCCACTATCGATACGGCCGTCGAGGCCATGAAAGCCGGCGCCTACGACTTCCTGCCCAAGCCCTTTTCGCCGGATGAGCTGCGCATCATCGCCAGCCGCGGGCTCGAGCGACACCGCCTCGCGCTCGAGTCGCAACGGTGCGAGCTCGAACGCGCCCTGATGAAACGGCGCTTCGTCACCTTTGTCTCGCACCAGCTTCAGACGCCGCTCGTGGCCGTCCGGCAGTACCTCGAGGTGATGAATCATCTCGGCCTTTCGCGCGGAGCGGGAGGCGCGGAGCCGGCGGCCGGGGAGTGGCTCGAACGCTGCCTTAAGCGCATCGAAGAGATGCAGGCGCTGATCAAGGACTGGCTCACGCTGGCCAGGGTCGAAGGCGACCGCCTCTCGCGCGAGCGCACGCGCGTGGACCTCAGCGCCGTCATCCGGAACATCCTCGCCACCTACACGCCTTTCGCCGCGGGTAACTCGGTACGCCTCGAATACCGGATGGCCCAGAGCGGCTGCGAAGTAGCCGGAGATCCGGCATGCCTCAACGTCCTGCTCGACAACCTGATCGTCAACGCGATCAAGTACAACAAGCCGGACGGGCGCGTGGTGGTTTCCGCCATGGAGTCGCGCGGCGAGGTGGTGATCGCGGTGGCCGACACTGGTATTGGAATTCCCGCCGAGTACCGGCAATCGCTGTTCGACGAGTTCGTTCGCGTTCAGGGCGAGTGCGCGAAGAAGACCGCCGGTACGGGCCTGGGGCTCGCCATCTGCCGCCGCATCGTGAATGAGATGTGCGGCGCGATTGAATTGGAGAGCGAAGTCGGCGCAGGCTCCACCTTCCGTGTGCGGCTGCCCGCCTGGCGGCCGGAGGCAGAGGAAGCCCGACCCGCGGACGCGGACGTGGCCCATGCCGATTAGGGCCTTCCGCAAGCTCTCCTGAACAGGATTCTCGAAGCCACCCTCTCGCTGCTCGCGAAGCAGGCAGCCTTCTTCAACGTTGCCATCATCCGCAACTATGCGCCGGATCTGCCGCCCGCGAAGCCGATTACGATCGCCGTTGTGCGATAGTGAGGATGATCCGCTGCGCGCGGAGGTGATGCGGATGGGTGCGGTTTTCGTCTTGGCCGTCAGTTCCGCGGAAGAAGACCACGTTCTGCTGGCGCACATCTTCAGCCACTCCAATTGGGAGTTCGAGTCCGCATCGAACTGCCGCCAAGCGCTCGATGTGATGGCGCGCCACCAATTCCCGGTCGTGATCGCAGCCGTACAGTTGTGCGACGGGACCTGGAAGGACCTGCTCGCGGGGCTATCGTCGCGGCCTGTTCCCCCGCGCCTGATCGTGGCCTCGACGCTGGCCGACGACAGCCTGTGGGCCCAAGTGCTCGATCTCGGCGGTTACGATGTCCTGAGCAAACCGTTCGACTCAGGTGAGGTGATCCGGGTTGTCAGCCTGGCCTGGAGACAATGGAAGCACGAAGCCGACCAAGCCGCGCGCGGATCGGATCCTCCCGCGGTGGGACACGGCCCGGCGCTCGCCGGGTCGTAGCAGCCCGGAGTGCAAGTCCCACTGGACGCGCGCAACTTGCACCACGGGCCGCCCGCGTAGCAGCGCCGGCCGGGAGCCTCAAAGACCGCCTTTCCGGAGTTCCGTGAAGAGCGTCCGGAAGCAGTTCACCACATCGAGTACGCTCTTTTGCGTCGTCTCCTCTCCGTAATACGCGCGAATGAAAGGCGCCGAGGGCATCCAACTCGTCTCCAGCACCCCGGCCATGCGGGGCGCCACGGGATTCCCGGCGTGCGCGCGGACGGAGCGGATCAGGTCGAGCTGCCCGAGCGCGACCTTCTGATCCCGCCACGGGCAGGAGACGACGTTGAAGCCCGCTAACGCAAAGTGCGCCGCGGTGGGCGTCGCCTGCTCGTAGTGCCAGTCTGCGATCACGATGTCCGTGGGCACCGCCTGGAGGGCCGGATACGTGCCGTTGTAGCTGCCCTCCCACTCGCCGACGCCGGTGGTAGTTCCGTCGAGGAACCGGTCGCCCCACATCCACATCGTGCGATTCGCCTTGGCGAGGTGGTCGCGGAGCGTGCGCACTTCACCGGCGAAGAGGTCGCTCTTGAGCTTGCCCCGGCAGCGCGGGCAATCCGGCTCGCCGAGCAGAAACACTTCGTCCATTCCGACGTGCAACGCGTCCGCCTGAAAGGCATCGGCGATCTCGTCGATCACGTCGAAAACCACCTGGTGGACGGCGGGATGCAGGGGGCAGTAGCTGCGGCAGTAGATTCCCTGATTGTCAGGGTACTTGCCGGGCGTCTCATCGAACTCGGGATGCGACCGCAGCAGCGTGAAGGTTGTTTTGGCCCAGGACTGGTGGCCGAGCAGATTGACCAGCGGGATGATTCGCACGCCGGCCTGGCGGCAGGCCGCTGCGATCTGTTTCGCATCATCGGCCGAGAGCGGATCGGTATCCGTCATCTCGGGACGCCGCTGGAACTTGTAGTGATAATTGATCTCGAGGACCAGCGTGTTGACGCCCTCCTTCGGCAGCGCGTCCTGGATGAACCGGACCATCAGCGGAACATCCTGCGGCGCGGGCGCGCTCAGATGGAGACCGCGGACGGGCAACTGGCCCCAGACGAGCGGCGCGGCAAACAAGAACAAAGACGTTTTGCGGACAACGGTTCGGATGCCCATAGCCCCGCACGATATCACGGAAAACGGAGCCGCGCAGGGCGAAAGGCTAGTCCGCTTCTCTCACACGGTTTCCTCGTGAGACCGAGGAGAGGCCCATGGATACGAGGCGCGCGAAGGTCGACGCCCGGAGGCGTACTTGAACAGTACGTCGAGGACGGCGACCGAGCGCAACGAAGTAGACATAGGCATACCGTGCGTCGTAGCAGACAGCGTGTGAGAGATGCGGACTAGAACAGCCCTCGGACAATGCCCAACGCTTGCGGCGCCAATTGCGCCGCAATGCGCAGGTCCATCAGCGCGATGGGAAGAAGAACCCAACCGCCCGCTCCCGAAAGCGCGCCGGTCCCCACCAGCAGGAACAGGGGATTGAACGGGCGGCTGTACTCGTACACGTTGAACCAGAACGCCCGGCCTCTGACGGCTAACGCGAGGACCACGAACGGCACGGCTGCCCACCCCTCCAGCCCGGGCTTGCGCCGCCAGAGGTTCCTCACGGCGATGATGAGCGCGAGCAAGAACCCACAAAGGGCGACAGCGTCCAGAACCTGGACGATCTGAAGAAGCGGCGCCGGAAAAGCATACGGCAGTGGGGTGCTGAGGGCGGCCACAAGCCCGGAAAGAGGCCGCGCGCCAGAGACCCAGCGGGGAACCTGCTCGAGGCGCCCGGGGACATCGGCGACGTGTGTCAGCACATAAGCGAACCACGCGAGTGCAGGCACGATCGTCGTGGCCAGCAGCAGGGACCTGCGCCATTGCCGGTTCCACAAATACCACCCGCAGGCCGTGGCCGTGAGCAGCAGTCCGGTTTCCCTGGTGAGCGCCGCCGCGGTGAGCGCGGCGTACAGCCCGGCAGTGGAGTTTCGCCGCGCGTACCAGACGAACGCCACGCATAATGCGGCCAGGGCAACATCAACGGTGAGACGGTCAAGCGAAATGAGAGTCGCCGGCAGCAGGAGAAAGCTCAGCCCCCAGGCCGGGTTCCGGCCGAGGTCCGCCGCATAGCGGCCCAGCCAGTAGGTCCCGAAGAACACCGAAAGCAGGACCACCGCGATGTAAGCCGCGTCGATCCAGCGCGCCTGGCCCGCGGCGAGCAGCCACGAGAGCGCCGGGACGAAGATGCGCACGTAGCGCCAGCGCGGCGCGTCGAAGTGCTCCGCCCAGTTCTCGCGGGCCCAGGGGTTGTGCGCAACGTATCTGTAGTATTGCCCGTCGTAGCCGCGGGACGCCTTGAAAACATACGTGCCGGCCGCCAGGCGCGGTGGCACGGGACTCGCGTCGCCCGTGCAGAACAGGGCGGTCCAGTTGCCCCGGTAGTTGTAGTGCACAGTCGCTGCCTGCCAGCAGCCGGCGGCAAGAGAGGCCAGAAGGGCGAAATACACGCACGCACGTGGCGCGCTCCAGTGATGGCATGACGGCCCTTCTGCCTGTGCTGGTTTACGTCCCGATGCGATGCCCGGCATGTTTACGTCGTTCTAGTGTACACGCGAAGCCTCGTGAGCTACACGCGTGCCTGTGCGCAGCGACGCATGCTCGCGGTAGCCGATTCGGGGTGGTGAACGTCCGAAGGTTTATAGCGCGGTGACACCTATGGCTCCCATGATCGTCAAAGAGACGTCGCCCGAAGGCGAGCGGGAATTCGAGCTGAATTACGAGAATATGCGCCGGATCTGCATAAACACAGGTGAACTTACGATGTGCCTGATGGGTCATTCACTCGCAACCACAACACGCGCACGCAGACCCTGAGGCGGCCCACTCGACTGAGTACGATTCCCGTGCGCCGTCACCTCGCGGTTCTGAACCCAGTCGTCCGGGAAATAGTAGGACATCAGGCGCCAGGTCGGGTAAGCGCCGCGGATCACGATGAGCCGCGGCGCGGGCGTGCGCGCCGTCTCCTCGATCGCGCGCGCCTCGATCGAAGAGATCCGGCGAATCCACGGCAGGCTCGCTTCCCGTCCCAGCCGCTTTGGCGGAAAGACGAATACGGCAGCGCTGATGACGCAGGCCAGGACCGTCCAGCGCGGCTTCAGGGCCGATAAGGCCCATGCCCCCGCGAGGCACGTAGCCGCAATGCTGGTCAGCGCCTGGTCCGGTTCGACAATATGCACCACGGCGCTGAGCAGAAACGGCGGAACGAACCAGATGGCCAGGAACACGAACTCCCGCCATCGGCCCGCGGCGCATTGACGCCGGACCCCTGCGGGAACCGCCCAGAGCCAGCCCAGCCCGCCTATGCCGTTCCAATAGATGGCCAAAAGCGCTGTGCCGATCGCCGCGGTGGTAAAGCCCTCGTACCAGATGGAGTGGCCGCCGAAAGACTGCCGCAGCATGTCCGAATTGGCGTGCAGCATCGACCTGACACCACCTGATTTCCACGCTGTGAACAGGAACCACGGCGCCACCGTCGCCGTGAGGATGGCAATGGGCGCTACGAAGCGCTTCCAGGAAACCCGTTGCAGCAGCAACGGGCTGAGAAGCAGCGGCAGCAGCGTGGGCAGCAACTCCGTCCGAAACCCTCCCGCCACGCCGAGCACGAACGCCGCCGTCTTCAACTGGCCCCGCCAGACGAATAACGCTGTCGCAATTGCTCCGGCAGCCAGGAACGTGCGCACGTGGTCCACCGTACCGGCCAGTACGAAGCACGGATGGAAGAACAGCAGCGCCGGAGCGATCCATGCCGCGCGTGATCCGAACATGTCGCGCGCCAGTGGAATCATGAACAGCAGTGCCAGCAGCGATCCCACGAGGCCCATCACCAGCGCGGTCCACTCGGGCGAGGGCACGAACCAGTGCACGGCCCGGCTCACCAGAACGTAGAGCGGATAACCCCGATGCGGCTGGCTCAGCGCGGGCGCAAACTGGCGCAGCGCGAGGGCAAAATTCACGTTGTCGAAGTCGAACAGGTACCGCGGCGCTATAGGCCAGCGCGTTGCCATAAGGGCGATCGCGAGCCCTGACGCCGGCAATACGCTGGACACAGCAGGCCGGCGCCCCATAGGCGCTGAATTAACCAGGATTTCCATTCTGGCTTCCTGAATCGCCTCAAGGATATATCCCAAACCGGTTGCTCGGTCCTGACTTAAGCGGTTTTAATTCGGGCAGCCCATCCTTCCGCGCGAAGCGAGAGCCGGTCCGCCTGCCCCAGTCGGGCTCGCGAGGTCTCAGCCGAAGTGATCGCCGTTCCGAAGCCGTATCGCCAACTTGGCCCAGATGACGTTGCAACCATTCGTACGGCGGCCTGCAATGCGGGGGTACCGAAACCTGCCCGGTTTCAGGACGCAAAGAGCTGGCAAAGACAGGCGACCGCAGGGTGCCTCGAGTGGTGTCCATTTTCGGTGCTGGGCGGCGCACCCGCAGTCCGCACATCGCGATCGAGGTGAATGATCAAAGCGCGGCAGGGCCAGCGGTTCAGAACAGAGATCATAACAAACGCCGGCGCCGTGGTGCGTTCCGCCGGACGCAACCCCGACCTTGCCGGCGGCGGCGCCGTACGAATCTCATTCCTGGTACTGAAATCGGGACTTCGGGTTGAAGCTCCACGGCTTGATGGAATCGAGAGACGGCGCCGCCGGAAGTTGGAACTGCTCCACCAGCTTGCCGTATTTTTCCAGCACGTCCCACCACGTCAGTTCGCGAATCAGCAGATTCCCTGCGGCCACATCGACGCCCCGCCGCAGGAGTTTCGGATGCGAACGCAGCGTCTCCGAGACTTTGCCGCGTTCTTCATCCAACTTGTCCAGCGCGGCCTTGGTCGCCGCGATGCGGTCGGATACCAGCTTCTTGAATTCCCGCACGATCGCTTCGCTCGCGCGATGGTCTCCCCTTTTCACCGCTTCCATCAATCGCGCCTGGCATTGCTGCCAGAAATCGGTCAGGTTGTCGTTCCAGAATATGGCCGCTGCGTTGGAGATGTTCTTCAATTCCTCGTTCACAGCCAGGTAGCGGGTATGGAACTCAGTGATACCCGCTTTCTTATCGTCGGCCAGAACAGGATTGAGCAGTTGCGTGTGGTAGAACGTCATGTAATCCTCTTTGGACTTCACCCACGCTGGCAGGCCGACGAACTCGAAGGGCACGTCGACGCGGTCGTAGAACTGCGCCGCCGCCAGCTCGCCGAAAAACTGTTTATCGCTCGTGCTGTGTTTGAACGGTAGTTTGGCGGACTCCTTCACCCAGAACGCCTGCAACTCTTCGTATGTCTTCGGCCGCGACGGATCGGGCGGTGGCTTGTGCTTGGGATTTTCGTGTTCGACAACCGTGTACTCGTCGTTTTGAAAGATGACAAGCGGCAGGTCCTTCCCGGTGATCACCAGGCCCACATGCACGGGCAGTTGCACAAACCGGATCTCGAGCCCGAGATCCTTGCCCACCAGGGAGAGCATGTAAGCGGTGCGGAGGGCGTAAATTCCACAATCGTGAATCAGTTGTCCCGTGAGCGCCCGCGGGTACTTACGTGTCAGGTAGTTAGGTCCGAATTCCTCGATGTTATACGGAGTGTGATAAGTGAACGCCTTCAGGTACGCGCCGATCAGCTCAATCAGGTTGATGAACGCCTTATCTTTGCGAACCCCGGCCTTCAACATGCCGTCCAGCTTGTCCTTCAGGAACTTCCGCCAGTCATCGACGTTGTGAAGGTGGAATTTCCGATCCTTCATCAGCGGGGAGTTCAGAGGACTGTCATCGGCGATTTTCTTCTGTTCCTTGTCCTTCGGATCGGCCGCGACATAGGACCCGTAGAGACGTTCGAGGAAGGTGATCTGATCGCGGCGAATCTCGAGAAAACGGCCGAGGAACATGTCCCGGTCCCAGCCCTCGGTGGTGTCCCTGGAGTAGTAGGTGATAGCGACCGGAAATTTCTCCGCTTCCTTTTCGGACGCGAAGACATCTAGGTGACGGTCGCGGCGGTTGCCGAACTTGGATTTCGTGATGGGCAGCGTGATGCGGCCGACGTTTTTCTCGTCCTTGCCGACGGCGTCGGCGATCTTGTTCTCCAGCGCCGCCTTGGCCTCATTCAGCGCCGCATTTCCCTTCCCCGCCTCCAGGTCCGCGATGGCTTTGTCCAGCAGCACCTGGTAAGCCTTGAAGAAGAGTGTCGCGTGGGTTTGCAGCAGGGAAATCAGCAGGCCCTGATAGCTCGCGGCCGAATAGCCGCGGTCGTGGCCCCAGAAAGGATCCCACTCGCCCAGTTGCGCCATGGATTTCTGATACTCGATTTCGCGGCGGATCGCTTCCTGATCGAGCCTCAGCATTTCGTCGCGCACACCGCGGAATACCAGGGTGGAGAGATCGATGGTGGCTTTGGCCTCGGCGATGCTTCCTATCTTGGCCGCCGCGGCGGCGATGGCCGAAACGGAAGTCCAGTCGCGGCGGCCCTGCCCGTAAGGCGACCTGTCCGCTTCATAGCTCTTCCGGTCCGACTCGAAGTACTTGCGCAGCTTCTCGGCCGCCCCCGGCAAATCGAGCAGGTAGACGCGCGAGGTCAGCTCATAGGTGAAATCGTTGATCCGGGTGAAGCTGGCGGGATCGATTCCGTCCATCTTCACGAGCTCATTGACCAGCCGCATCACCTCCGTCTTGTTGCCGGCATTCACGGCCAGCGCCAGCCGCCGCAGCTCGGCGTAGAACGGGCGATGAAAGAAGAGCTGATCCTCGGCGGCGGCGCGATCGAGCGGATCCCAGAACTCCGGCGGCGCTTTCGGCTGTCTCTTGAAGCGCGGCGTGAGTTGGCCCGCAGGGTTTGGTTGCGCCGTATGAGCCATTTCATGCGCGATCAGCGCGCGCCCGGCGAATGTCCCCGGCGAAAATTGGCCGGTTCCGAAAAAGATGTGATTGCCCGCCGTGAGCGCGCGGGCTTGCATGCGGTGCGCTGCGCGATTCGCGTCCGGGCTATCATGCACACGGACGCCATCGGCGCCCTCGATCGGCGTTCCCGAATCGCGCAGCCACTGCGATACCACGCGATTGCCAAAAGACGCCTGGGGGGATGCGGCCGCGGGCGCCGGCTTCGGCGCCGTTTGCCGCGGCGGCGTCGTAGCGTGTTCCGGCTTGCGAGAGCGGCGCATTGGAATGTCCCTTTACTTTCGGCGCTTGACCGCGCGGAAGTTCTCAGTGAGCGCCCGGATACGCTCGCGGAATGCGGGATCAAGCGCATCCGCCAGGTCTTCCGAGACGATCAGCAACAGGCTCGACTCCGTTTTCCGGAATACGGCTACATCGGGAATTTCGAGCGCGGCGATGTCGAACTGCTCGATATGCCCGGGACCGAGGAAATTGGCCCAGAAGACGCCTGCGAACATGGGCGAGTACGTAAGCGGGGATCGGTAATCCGTCATTTTGAGGAACGCCCAATCGCGGTCCGGGTGGATGAACGCGAACTCGACATTCCCCGGATCGTACAGGTTCGTGAATGCCTCAATCAGCGGCGCGGAGGGCACAGCAGCGGCGACCGGAAAGCGCAGATTGATCATGGCGTAGCCGGTGACGCGCTGTTCCTCGGCGTCCCAGGCTGGAATGGTCCACGAAGACGACCACGGGTGCGGCCGGTTGCCCCCGAGTTGCACGTGGACTTCGGTGGGATCGGCCGGCTTGGCACACTGGAGCAGAACCTCGCGGAAGTTCGCGGCGCTGAGCGGCGGAGCGGGGTTGGGTTCCGCATCCTGCAGCTTCATCCATTCGGGAGGACCGATCACTTTGGCCGCGAGCGCGGCGGCGAAAAGGCGCTCCAGAAACGCGCCGGCGCGCCAGTCGTGAAAGCGCGAGACGGAACTCCAGACTGCGTTCTGTGTGAGATCTGCGCTCATGGGACCACCGGGACGAGGGTGCTTCCACCGGGCTGAACATAGTACACGTTGAAACCGTACTTGGTGATGAGTTCAGTGTTCGCCTCGGCTGCCTCCTTCGTCGGGAACATGTAGTTAACGGATTTGACTTCCGTGACTCCGTCTGGCGCCGTGCGGCCGATCAGCCGCGAATAATCCGACGCCTGGTCGTCGGGAACCTTACTGAAGGAGTGCTTCAGCTCCCAGATCTCCCCCTCGCCGGTCACGAAGTTGTCTACGGTGCGCTGGCTCTTCTTCAGGAATTTGTAGTCCGCCTTGCGGAACGTAAGGCGCAGGAAGTTTTTGCCGCCAAGTTCCTTGACGTAGACCCTTCCGAACTGCTCGAACATGGGGCCTTTCAGGGCCGCCCCCTGGCGCGGGTCCGCTTTGATCAGCAGCTTCGCTATACGGTTCAGCTCGTCGATATCGCCGCCGGTCTTGGCGGGCACTACCGCAGTGACGTAGCGGCAGAAGGTGCGATACGCCATGGCGCCGTTCGCCTTGTCGGCTGCCGTCAGAAAGTCCCCCAGCTTGGCGAAATCAAGATCGGTCAGTCCGGCTTCCTCAACGGCCTTCATCAGGGCGGGCCGCGTCAGCAGCTTCTTGCGGATCGTCTTCTGGACCATGCCCTTGGGTAGGGCCGCCAGAATATCCTCCACCTTGGTGAGACGCTTGGCGCCGGCGACAGCCTTAGGCGCGAGGTTGCGCAAATACTCTTCGATGGCGTGGACGTCCACTTCGCACGGTGAGGCGCAACCGAGCACTTTCCGCATGACCTCCGGCACGAGGTGCCGCAAGCGCGCCTTGGCCCAACCGGCCAGGCCCTTCAGCCGCTCGGCTGCGGCTTCGGTCATATCCGCGAGGATGGTGATGGGGATGCGTAGAATCTTGCGGGCCCACTCGTGCGCCTCGGTAAGCGCCTCTACCACGCGCATTCCCTTGACGGCCTTCGCAAGTTCCTCGGCCTTCGAGCCCGCGGCCAGCCGCGCCGCTTTCGCTGCCTTGGCGAACTTTTCGATCGTCGGGAACTTGGAGATCAACTCCGCAATCTTGGCACTCTTCCCCACCCACTTGACCGCCGTAAGGATGCCGTCGCTGAAAATCAGCATCAGGATCTCCATGGCGGCGTAGCCCACAACCTGCCCGATGAATTTCCAGCGGTCCCAGGTGGACTTGGTATTCCAGTGCTCCCAGAACCAGTCCTTGACGGCGTCGATGATGCTACTGAGGCTCAGTTTGGAGAGGTCGTCTATCAGATGCCGGATGTCGCTGATGATGCTCCCGGTGAAGATGCTCTTGATGACTTTCCAGGCGAGGCCGATCAGGTCGTAGAGACCGATGAACACATCCGCGATGGACTTGGCCGCGCCTTCGAGCAGTCCGACGATGAAGGCGGTCTGGCCCACAAACAGATCCCGCACCGTCTGCCAGACGCCATAGGTGAACGATCCCGATTTGACCGTGCCTTCAAGACCCTTGGCGAATTCGACGCTTGCGATCCAAATGACTTCGCCGGCGGTGGTCTTGGTATCGGCCCAATCGTCCGTGTCGGGCGGTTTGTAAATGCCGGGCCTTTTCTTTGGATCGGGGCCGGGGCGCTGCGACTGCTCATTCAGCCAAACCAGCACGTTCACGTAGAATCGCTCGTCCTGGCCCCACTCGATGGCGTCGCCCTTGTAGTACTGCTTCACGATTTTCAGCGCGTATTGACCGGGTTTGATCAGGTGCAGCCGCGCATCCGGTTCCGGCAGCTCGTGAATTACCAGGTGCTTGGCCACGAAACCGCTCTTGCCGTTTTCGAGCGTGACGTGATAGAAGCCGCCGGATTCGAAATTGATGATGAACGTCGTGTTGAATGGAAGCAGCTCGATGGGATCGTTGTCCCTGGTGGTGGGAACGACACGTAGATTCGCGCCGTCGGGATCCTGCACCATCCCGGGCTTGCCCTCGAAATCCGCCACATCCTCATCGAGCGAGACGTCGAACTCGGATTCGGTGAACTGGTCGGCGTTCTTTGCCTGTTCGAGCGCCCTGTAATTTGCCAGCAGCGCTTTGACGTCGAGCACAGTATCGGGGTAGCCGATCTCGAGCAGCATGCGGCGGGTGATCCTCTGTTCGTTCTCGATGGCGTCGTCCGTGAGGCCCTTGGTGTTGATGGAGCCATTCCACAAGTCGTACTCGTGCATGCCGGGCGTGTAGACGGGAGCGGATCGGGCGAACTTCACGTACAACGCCGCGACTCTTTTCATATCGGGAGTCTTCGCGGTCGGATAGCCAAGCCGCGCAGCTTCCTCGGCAATGCGGTTGAGCGCCTCCTCGATCTCTTCGTCGCTGAGCTGGGACGGGTCGGCGGTCGTGCTGAACGGATCCAGCTCGCGTTGCACACGCGCCGGAGAGGACGAGGCGAGGCGCGGTCCTGCCGATCTGAGAGCAGGCGCGTGCCCTTGCTGGGCCACGTGCGTGAGTTCATGCGCCAGCAGCCGGCGACCTTCCGGCAAGGCCGGCGCGAACGCCCCGCCGCGAAAGACCACGTGATTGGCGAACACGTACGCGCGCGCGTTGAGGGCCACGGCCGTGTCGTGCGCCAGCGAGCCGGTGTGGATGCGAACGGCGGAGAAATCGCGCCCGAAACGCCGCTCGAAATCCGCACGCAAGGCCGGAGGGAGAGGCGTGCCCTGGCCACGCAGGCTTTCAATCCGGCCGGCGGTACGCGAATCGGGGTGTAATGCCTCGTCCGCCGCGTGGCGCTGCACCAGTTTCAGCAGGGTGTCGCCCTCCCTCTCGGCCTCTTCGTCTTCGGTCTGCCGCTGGATGGAGGTGACGGGGGCAGGTCCCGCTTCGCCCGCGGGAGCGGCGGACTGGCGCAGCGCGGCATCCGCCATGCGATCGGCTTCGAGCTCGAAGAGATCGTTGGGCGCGTTCACGGTCAGCTTGGGCTGCAGCAGGTCGTCTCGCGCGGCGCACTTTTCGCAAATCCCGCCGCAGGCGCAGGACCGCTGCACATCCGGCGGATCACCGGGCGTGAAACTGAACAGCGTAGATTCGCCCGCGGAACTCGCGGTTTCGGCCTTCTCGGCTTCCGACTCTGCCTGCTCCGACGACAACTGCCGCTGCAGCAGACCGGCGACTACGCGATTACCCGAGGAGCGCTGCAGCAGCGCGAGCGGATGGCTTTCGACGGCGGCCTTCGGGCGCGGGCGAACGCGCGGCGAGGACCCCGGCGTTTGCCGCCTGTTCTGCCGGGCTTGCGCCGCCGCCATCGTTCCTCCCGGCTACTGCATGATCGTGTTGAACACGTCCCAGACGTTGAGCGGCGCGGCCACGTTCGTCCGCACCGGCGCGAACATCCGGCCGCGCAAGGTATTGCCCGTCACCGCGACTCCGAAAACCTTGTTGGTCACCTGCGCGGGCATGGCGATCAGGGATACACCCTCGGTGGTTGAATTGACGAACACATTGCCCGTGACCGTGGCTTCGCTGACCAGAGCAATGATCGCACTGGTATTCGAACCGCGGCAGTGATTGTCGTCTACGATGGCCGTGCCGGTCACGACCGCTTGCGCGACGCGCCCGAGATCATCGGCCAGAGCCACGACGCCATAACCGGCCAGCGCCTGGTTGTCCGCGTCCTGCACAACGCTGAGGATGGCGCGATTGTGGTCGATGTGGAAGTCTGGCGCGAGTTGGCTCGGATCCTTGAACGCGTTCTGCTCGAAAAGATTCAGCATGCTGAAGAGGCGAAAAAACCGGTTCTGCAAGTCCGTCGGGTTTGGAGGTGGGAGCAAGGGGTTCGCGGGAAACGCCAACGCCGGGAAGGGACGCCCGCCGATAAAGCCGAAATGCTCCAGCGAGCGCGCCATCGTGAGCGCGATGCGGATTACCGGATCGGCCAGAAAGAGGTCGATTCGCATTTGTGCGCCCAGATCCTTGTGATCCTCCTGGAAGATCTGGGAGACGAAGCCGGTGGTATGCGGCGAGAGGCAGAAGTAGCCGGAGAAGCAGCTCTCGGCGCGGTTGCCGGCTAAGGTGACGGCGCCGGTTTCGCCTTGCACCAGCACCGCGGCTGTCAGGCCGGAGAAGGTGTTGTCCCGAATCTCGGCGCGGGCGAATGTAGACCCTTGAATCTCGCCGGATACTCCCGGAGCGGGAGCACCCGCGGCGGTACTCAGGACGCCCTTGACGACGAAGGATTGCACGAGCCCCAGCCAGATGCGGAAGTCCTCGCGTGTGATGCCGAGCACCTGCGGCTTATCGTTATCCACGCTGAAGCGGTTGCGGCGCAAGGTCAAGCCGCTGGTGTCGCCGGTGGCGGCGACTGCCGCCGCGTAGAGGCTCGGCAGATTCGCAGGCGCGGAGCCGGGCAGAACGAACTCGCAATCCTCGAAGCTGACATCATTCGATTGAAACACGCGCACCGCGATCGCCGCCGCCATCCGCGCCACGTTCGGCGTCGCGCCCATCGCGGAATTCAGCTCAGCCGTCGTCAGGCCGGCGAGACGGGTGGTCGCGAGCCGAGCCGCGGCAGGAATGATGCGCACGTGCCGGAACGCGATGCGGTTCGCCTGCAGGATCAAGATCATTCCGAGAGGACTCTTGAATTCTGCGACGGCGCGCAGCACAGCGCCCGCGGGACACGATTCGACCGTGACGTCAGAACGCTTGAACACGATCGGCTCGCGGACTTTATATTCTCCGGCGGAAAGACAGACGCGCACCGGCACGCCTTGCGGGAGCGCATCGATGATGCTTTGGAGCGATTTGTTTTCGAGGTCCGCGGGCCGCAGGTTGATGGTGCAGCAGCCGGTGGGCTTGGGCTTGCTCAGGTCGACGAGGTTGTCGAACGGCTGCCGGCAATCGGCCAGCAGGCCGCCCGTGGAGCCGCCCAGGTTCCAGCCGATGACCGCCAGCGGGCATAACCAGCGGCGCGGGCCTTCGGGCGGCTGGGGAGACTGCTTGTAGCGCGCGGGATACACGTCAACAGGAGTGGACGGACGAACCGCGAACGCCCAGTAATCGCCGGTGTGCAGACCGGCGGCGGAGAGCGTCACGGTAATTCCGGTCGATCCCAGCGTGACGGGGTTGTTGGAGGTGAACGCCAGCTCCTGCTCCCAGACGCGCACGAACAGACGCGGGGTGCCGTTCGGCGTCTGAAAGGCGGCCGGCAGCGCCGAAGGCAGCTTGATCGTCTGAGTCTCGGGCACGTACGCCGCGTTCAGCGTCTGCATGAGGCCGTCGGCGTATGCGATCGGTTCGCCATCGGGCAGCGTGGTTTCCAGGCGCAGCAGTTCGATCGTTTGCCCGTTGCACGGGAAGTGGAAGGGATCGGGCGGCGGCGTTTGCAGCTTGAGAGTGGTGTTGTCGATCATGTCCACGCGGTATAGAAATGACGCGTCATCGAAGCCCCAGACGAGCTTGTTCGACTCCGTCACTTTCACGCGGATGAGCTGGTTCTCGGCGCCCAAGTATCCGCCGGTGGCGGGCGGATCGCATGGCGTCGCTGAAGCGCCCGATGAGACGAAGCCGACTAGGAGGCGATTGCCGGAGGTGAGCGAGTTATCGTCCGGGTTGACCGTGAAGCCGAGGCCGGCGAGGCGATTCTTTTCCTGGGTGAACGCCGTGGCGCAGTCGGATGCGGTGGTGTTCACGCGGACAATCCGCTGCATGAGACGTGCGCGCTGCGCCGTATCCGGCCCGCCGAGCGCCACCTCGCGCAGAGTGGAATCCTCGACGGCCGAGATCTCCCGTTCCTCCACTCGCAGGTAGATGAACTCCTCATTCGGCGCGTTGGGGGCCGTGGGATCGATCCAATCCGGCTGGTGCAGGTAGGAAGCCTGGGCATCCAAAGTGACGCGATTGCCGCCGACGTACATGGTGCCGGCGCTGATCGCAAAATCGAATTGCGCCAAGCCGGACGGAAAGCTGATGCCGTAGCCGTCATCCGGCGTGCCCACTACGCCAATGATCTCCACCGTTTCGGCACGGAGACCTTCGGCGGCGATCTGCTGCGCCTCGTTGTAGTCGGAATCGAGCGACACGCGGCCCTGCTGCAGCAGCACGCGGGCGTGCTTTTTGGTTTGATCGAACGAGAGTCGGCTATAGTCTGCGGGCATGGTTTTCTTCCTCGGCTGGGCGTAATGAGCACGGGGCGGCTATTGCGGTGTGGCCGGGCCGGCGACTAGCTGGCATGGATCACCGCCGGCCCCAGCCCCAGGGGCATAAATTCTTCGAACTTCAGGAGCAGGCTCCGCTCCTTGATGGGATTCTTCTCCGCGGCGAACGCGCCCATTTCGGATCCGTCCTCAGCACCTTGGGAGATCGTGCCATCCACCGATTCCAGCAACTGTGCGTATCCGGGATCGCCGAAACGGCGCGAGGTGAACAGCGGCGAGGAGGCCGGCATCTCGACGGATTCGTATTTCCGCGGAAGAACGCTGCCCGTGGACCACGCCGAAAACCGCACGCAACCGCGCTGCGCGTCTTCGACATACGCCACGTCGTCCAGGATCGATTCGCTCGCCTCCAGGCTGTGGATGTACATGCGGCCAAGCACGGTGACGCGCTCCAACGATGTGGCGCCCTCCGGCATGGCCAGCGCGGCTTCAGCGAGTTCGAGCGGCAGTGCTTCTTCGAGCAGCAGCCGGTTCAACGCGGCAAGCGCGGGACCGGGCGGCGGTGGGGCAAGAGCCAGCGCGAGCGTTGAGGACGTGAGCGTCACGCCGGCAAAGCGCGCCGCCGTGTACAGGTTCGCGCCGTTCACAGCGTCGTTGAGCGCTTGCACGATGGCGGCAAGCAGGGCACCCGAGGGCGGGGCGGTCTCCTTGTAATTGACAAGATCCGGCGAGGCTACCAGCGGCTGCAGAAACTTTGTCAGCGGCGTGTGCCCGTCGCGAAGGCGGCGCGCGAGCCGCGTGCTGTCCAGGATGTCCGCGGCGGCAAATGCCGGATTGAAATGAGTGCGAACGGCTTGCAGAATGGAGTCGGAAATGTGGAGCGATTCGAGCACGCCGGTATGGCGGACGCGCACGGGGCCCAGGATGGAACGCTCGACGTCGAGTTCGCGCACGGTCCCCTCGATCGAGAGGCGGGTGCACGCGAGCGGACGACTGTCGGCCGCCGTGGTGAGAGCATCGCCTTTCTTATTCAGCGAGCCCGGATCGAGCGTCACCGAGCGGAGCAGCACGCGGTCGAATTCGCCCGCCAGGACAATATCGGCGCCGCCGGAAACGAGCAGGCCATCGATGGTCAATTGGGCACCGGGCGAGCCGGTGAACCGCCATTCAAAACCGGCGGCGGGGCGCACGACCGGACGCTGTTCATTCGCCGCCACCACAGCCGCGGAGCCAGTCACCGTAACCGGCGCGGCAGCCGAGCTCGTGAGCGAATCCGTGATCCTGAGTGTGCCCGTGGCCGGCGGCGCGATCGGAACGCCTCCGGAGATGCCGCCGATCGGCGTGGGTAGAGGCTCGGTGCCTTCGCGCGTCCTGCGATCGTACGGGCCGGCGCCGATCGTGGAGGAGAATCCGTAGTGGTAGATTGCCGCCACCGGCGTGCTGCCGGGCGAGATTTGCAGATGGAATCGGCCCTGCTCCGGATAGAGATCGACTTTGCCGCGCGGCGTCAGCACGTAGCCCGCCACACCCGGCAGCGTGTACACACCGATGGAATCGGGATAGAGCTGATCGCCGAATGCAGCCAGCAGGTTCGCGTCGATGCGGCCCGGAAGCTGCCATTCCTCGGGCGAAACCCACTCGTCGCCGTAAGCCTGCGCCAGGCGGCGGGAGGCGGCGGCAAAAAGCGGGATGTCGCGGCCGGTGGGATCGAACGTGAACCAATCGGGGCAGGAGGCAATCGCGACCGGTGTGCCGTGCGGCACGCGAAACGTTCGCAGCCGCCACAGGAACACGCCGAGACGCGGGATGTTGTACCAGCCCGAATTCCCCGCCGGGCGACGCACATCGGCGTAATGAAAGAACTCGTCGAAGGCGCTAGACGCGCGTGACGCGCCGTAGCGGTTGCGCACGTCCGCCAAGCCTCCGATGCCGGTGTGGGTCTGGCTGCCGATCAACCCTTGGGATGCTTGCAGGCGATCCGGATATGTCTGCTCCTGCGGGAGCCCGATTGCCGGATCCAGGCCGTGCCTCGTGCGGCCGAGGCGCCGGAAGAACTCGACGACGTGCGCCTCCCAGCCGGTGATGTCCGCCGCGATCTCTTCCAAAATTGCGACGGTGCCCTTGCGGCGGCGATAGTATATGGTCTTGGCGACGTCCACGCGCTGCCCGCGGGCATCCAGGCTGGGCACCAGATTGGTCGCGAGCAGGTCCGCGATATAGGGGATGACCCAGTCGTCGCAGGTTTCGATGTACTGGTCTTCCCAGAGGCGATCGATGGAGCGCCGCAACAGGGCGGCCTGCGCGGCAATGCGGTCGATCAGTTCGCGCAGCGGGCCGCACTGATCGATCTGCGCCGAATCCCCGGTGCGGTAGATCGCGGGCAGCAGTCCCCAGAGCTTGGCGGAGTAGTAGGCTTCGTAGAGGTCAGGATTCATCGGCCACCTCCGCGGAAATGTCGAGGTCGGCGCCGGCCACCTGGAAGAAGCCGCCTTCTCCGGCGAAGATCTTGTAGCTGGAGATAGCCGTGCCGTTCTTCTTGACGATCAGGCTGTGCACCGCCGTGACGCCCGGAACCGCCAGGCACGCGGCAAAGATCTGGCTGCGGAAGAGATTCTGGCCGATGCGCGTGTTGCGCGTTCCCAGAAGGCCGGTATCCGCATCGAGGAGGGCCGCGCGAACCGCGGCCGAGACCGGATCCGGAAGCCGATCGGAGGCGATTAAGAGATGGAGCGAGATTTCCAGATCGATCTCCACGGCTGGCAGCACCACCAGCGCGCGGTTCGGATCGGTGGCGCGCTGGAGACCCTGGCGGGCGGCCGTAACGGCTCCGTCCGTATCGCCCACGTAGACCGTGACCACGGTCTGCTGGCGCGTCGTATCGAAGGACCAATACGCGCGGGCACGGTCCACGCCGGGCGTTTCGACCGCGAGGGCTTCGAAATCGGCGGCGGAGACGGCCCGCTGAAATGTGACGACGGAGCGCGGCGCGAACGTGCGCAACCGGTCGGGCGGATCGGGATCGTCTCCGCCCGAAGGCGGCACGGGATTCAAAACGGAGCGCAGGCCGTCGAGCGATCTGGCAATCACGGTGAGCTTGCCGGCAGCCGGGACCGCTTTGCCGCTGCCGTAGCGATATTGTGCGGTGACGTTTGACGTGCCGGACGGGAGTCTCGCGCCGTTCACGCCATCGCCGAACTGCACGGAGGTCTTGCCCTTATCGTCCTCACTGGTGACGAAAACGTGCGCGTCGGCCGGTTGCGCGTAGAAGCTCGGGGCCTCTGTCCACTCAATGCCATCCACCCAGATCCGCAGCGTGGATCGATAGCCGGCCGTCGAACCGGGCAGGTAGGTGAGCGGAGATTTCTGGAGCTGGAACATCTGCCCGGCCGCTGTGGCGTCGCCGCTGCCGAGCACTTCCGACGCGACGTTCTTGCCGCGGCTGACGGAGAGCAGCCCGAACAGCGCCTGGAGCGGAGCTTTGAGTGTGACGTCCGGCGGAATATCCTGCACGCTCAGGCTCGTCGCGGAGCCGGCGACCACGGTGCCGAGGGCACCATCGCCGTTGGCATCCTGCAGCAGCACCTGCTGGCCGGCGGTCACCGCGGGAAACTCGCCGCCGGCTGCCTCGAGTGTGAGACTCGAGCCTGAGGCCGATGCCGCCGGGGTCGGGATCACCGTGCCGACGTCGCGGAAATCGAAGCGGACGCGCACTGCGCTGCGGTTGCCATCGAGCGTACTCGCATTCGTCAGGTTGTTTCCGAAGGCGAGCAGCGAATGCGGGATGCCGATCGGAACAGCCGGAGGATCCGGCGGAGTTGTGGGATCGCTTGTGTTCTTCGGATTGGCGTACCAGATCGGTTCGCTATTGGTATCGACCCGCAGCGTTGCCACCCCCGAGCCCGCACTCTCGACGACCACGAGATCGTTCGGTGCGATGGCGCGTTGGATGGAAGCGAGGTGAACCGAATTCGACGAAATCACGGTGGGCGCGCTGTACGGCCACACCGGCGAGGTCTCGAGACCGCGCACCAGGCGGAACGAAGAAGCGCCCAGGCCGGCGGGTGGCGCCGCCGATTGGGTGAAGGTCACGCGCGTATTCCTGTTGCCTCTGGGATCCGTTTCCTTGGTGACCGAAGCGACCTGGACCGGAAGTGCGTAATCGGAGGACTGCGCGGACCAGCCGCGATTGATGAGCAGGAGCGGCTCGCCAACGCGAATGGAGTTCAGGTCGCCCCGCAGCAGCGCGCTCGACACGACGGTTTCATCGGGCGCCACATCCACGCCCACAGAATCCGGCGGAGCAGCCGCCGTATCGGCATCCACCAGGAACGTCTGCGGCGTCTCGCCGGGGCCCGGTTTGCTCTGAATCGCGAACCCGGCGGGTATCAGAATCCGCTTCGGGCCTTTGATGAGGGCGGCGAGCGATCCGGTCGCCCCGATGCCGGGCCGCGGGCGATAGCCGAGCAGCCGCACGAGCGCGCGCACGCTCTCTGGCCACGTGGCCGTGCGCAGGTAGCTCTCGTTCGCGTAACGCTCGTTGTAGAAGGTCAGAATGTCGGCGAGATAGGCCCACCACTCCACAATCTGCACACCGAGATCGTCACTGGCGGACGGCCGCCACGCAGCGAGATTGGTTTCCCCGGCCAGCGGAGTGAGCAGGGCGTGACGGAACGAGGCGAAGTCGCCGGCGCGATAAAGAACGGAAGATCGCCCGGGCGGATTCGCCGGCTGCACGGGGAACGCCTCCGCGCCGCAAGGGCAAATGGGCGACGAGCTCACTTTCCACCCTCCACATAGATGCGCACGGAGCCGCGCTCCGGCCGGCTGGGGTCGTTCTCCATGACCACGATTTCGTTTGAGCCGACCGTCACCACGGAAGGCATTACCACGAAGCTCGGAATTGCGCCGCGGCGGCGGTAATAGATCTCGATGACGCCGCCAACGCCCGGCGCGGATTGAATCGCGGCCTCGAGCGCGCTGCGCTCCAGCGGCTGGCCGAAGGTGAAGTTGTCGGGGTGAAAGAAGCCGGTGGAGCCATCCGGATTGCGCGTCATGGAAAGGGCGGCCGGCACGGCTGCATGGACGTCGCCGCGGAAGCTGTCCGCGCGGGCGCAAAGGTTCACGACCAGGTCGATCGGCGCATAGCGGGGATCCGGCACGTACGACTCGTAGCCCGCCATCCGGTAGCGGTTCAGTAGTTCGACGAGATTCTCACGGTCGTCGAGCGCCACTTGCAGGCTGCCCTTGGGATCGGGCGTGGTGAAGACCGTGAGCCAGCTTCCGGTCCAGCGAAACACTGTGCCGGCTCGCTCGACCCAATCCAGGCGGCGCGCCGCGTCCTCGTAATCGTGCGGGAGCACGGCGCGAAACTGTTGCGCGCGGAAGGCCTGCGGGGTATTGCGGCGAATCGCGAGCGGTGTTTCCGCATCGGCGCCGCCGGTGGCCGCGAAAGGATTCGTCACGCCGGTTGCCGGGAGCGGGGTTTCAATGCGCCAGGAACTGTCGGCGGCGACATTTCCGGAGAGGCCTCCGCCGGCGCGGTAGGTGACCTCGAATGTGGCGCCGTCGTTCGGGATATCGCCGAACACGCCGTCGCCGAACCGGATGCTGTCGCCGCCGTCGCCGTCGTAATCATAGACCCCGCCCTGGCCGGGCAGCAGCGCCACGGGCGAGTATTTCGCGCGATCCACGGTGAAGCCCGGATCGAAGGCGGCGGCATCGAGTAGCCAGCGAAACCACGTCCAGTTCCGTACCGGAGACGCCGACTGCTCCGTCACCCCGATCTCCGGTTGCGGCCGGCCGCTTCCCGAGAGCGGCGCCAGCCACGCCAGCGGGTCCTGCCGCAGCGTGAACTGATAGACGGGCGATTCATCGGGACCCTGGCGGCACACGGCAAGCGGCATCTGCGGCGAGGACGCAGGCGGCTGCACAATCGCGAACGATTCCGAGTAGCGGCGGCCCTGGGTGGCGGGCACGAGGTTGCTCTTGAGCCGGCTTTGCGTCAGGTCGCGGGCAACCGCCAGCGCGTCTTGCGGCTGCCAGAAGATCTGCGTGATCGGGGCGCTCCCGAACAGCGGATCGATCGTTTCCACTGCCTGATGCTGGTCCAGCAGATGGACCAACTGGCGCACGGCGGGATCGGCACTGGTAGGCCCGTCGGTCTCGATCAGCAACTGCTGCCCGGGCTGAAGATTGAGCCCGTGTCCCGCCACGTACATGCTGGTTGAGCCCGCCTGCAAGCAGCGTTGCGAATCGTCAAGCCAATAGGGCGCGATGTTGTTCCAGGCAGGATCGCAAGGGTACTGGTTGGTGTCCGCAAGACCAGTGCCGGTTTCAAAAGGAATCGCGTCGCCGTCAGGATAGGCCGCGCTGACCAGCACGCCGGGGGCGATCGGGCCCGCCGCGGTGACATCGAAGTGCAGCAGCACGCGCGCCGCCAGTGCCGGCTGCGGTTCGTAATCGACGAGGCGGGCCAGGCGCACCAGCGAGCGGCGCTGCGTTGCCGAATCCAGCGTGGATTCGATTTGCACGCGGTCCTGGTAATAACTCAGATCGTCGGCGCCGGCGCAAAGGAGCTCGAGCAGCGCCATGCCCAGGTCGGCTTCGGAGCGTTCCTTCCATGCGGGGTAACGCAAGTTCGAAAAATCAGAGAGCGCCTTGCGGAAGCTGAGAAAATCCTTCGCCTGGTAGTCGATGGGCGGCAGGTCGCGCGCGAGCGGCGGGCAGACGGGAGCCGGCGTGCGGCAATCGAGCGGCGACGGGCAAAGCGCCTTGAACGAAAACGCGGCGTGATCGAAGAACGCATCCAGTCGCGGGCTTTCGATGTGCAGCGTGTAGATGGAGAAATCCCCGGGAATGGGCACCTGCAGCGTGAGGACCGGATTGCCATCGATATCGCTGTCCCAATCGGCCGGCTCGCTAACGGGTAGGACGGGAACTTCGGGAACGGTCTCGCCGCCGGTGATGGTGATTCTTCCGAGCGTGCCGGTGAGTGGCACCGCGTTCAGGAAATGCACGCGCAGGGTCTTCTCGTCGGTGGAAGCCACTTCCACGAAGTCGATCCCGTTGAGCGTTGTGGATGCGATGAGCGCGCCGGCCCGGTCTCGTGATGTCATGATGCACCTAACTGAATCTGCAGCGTGGTCGCGGTGTTGGTCTCGCGCAGAATGTAATCGATATCTACGCTCAGCTCGCCCGCATTGGGGTCGCCGCCGGTGCGGACCTCGCGCACCTGGATGTGATCGCTCAGCCAGCGGTCGAGCGCGGAGAGCACAATCAGCTTGACCGATGAATCCAGCGCTGCCGTGCGCGGGGCGAAAACGAGCTGGCGCAGACCGCAGCCGAACTCCGGCAAGTTGACGCGCTCGCCGGGAGTGGTCAGCAGCACCTGTCGCACCATCTGCCCGACGTGCGCTTCGTAAGCGGCGCGCTGCGCCTGCCGGGAGGAAGCATCGATGCGGAACGGGAAGGAGTAGTCCTGGCGATACATGTTCATCTCCCCGAGACTTTCACTTGCGTGTTGAGCACCTGCGCCGGGCCCTGCGGCGTCTGGTCGCCGGCTACGCAAAATCCGACGCTTTCTTCGGTAAGGTGCAACGCGCCAGAGGACTTGCTGTTCTGTGCGGTGACCTGCCAATCCACCTTGATACAGGGATGCGGCGCGCCGGAAATGTTCAGCGGGCAGCCGCTGATGGTAAAGATGTCGGAGGAGCGCACCAGAATTGCGCCATCCGCCTTGCTGCGCGTGTTCGCCGAGCTGATGGAAACCTGGCCGCCGTGCGGGCACATCAGCGACGAAGCCGTGGTGAGCAGCCGTCCCACTTCAGACCACCTCCAACGCGCCATCGTTGACATCGACCTTGGAATCGCTGACCACCACTTTCTGCGAGCCTCTCTCCAGCGTGATGCCGTCAGAAGAGAGCGTGATCTTGTTGGAATTGGAATCGGTGATGGTGACGGTTCCTCCGTCGTCATCCAGCAGAATCTTGTGGCCGGCCACGGTTACGATGGCTTTCACCTTGGCCTTGGCGTCCGGCGGAATTTCACCGGTTCGCCAGTAGCAACCCGTCCAAACAGGGAACGAAACATCGCCGCCTTCGAATTCAATCCAGACGCCTGAGCCGACTTCGGGAAGAAAGGCAATTCCCACCTGGTCGCCCGCGTAAGGCACGCAGGGAGAGCACCATCCGCTGGTGACTTCTCCGAGTACCGCGGGCACCGTGGCCTTGATGCGCATCGTGGTGTCATCGACATCCGTCACGACACCGCGGTACTTTCCGTAATACCGGTGCTGCAGCCGGTTTAGTGCGTCCATGATGGCAGTTTCGTTGATCATGGCTACAGCCCGCCTCCGGAGAAGGCGCCGCCGGCCGGCGCCGGACCCACGGCATTTCGCACCAGGACGAAATGCATGCGATGCGAGACCGAGGTGATGGAGTGGCGCACACTCCACACGAAATACTTGCCGGAATGCACGGAGCCAATGCCTTCCAGTTCCACCACGGTGGCGGCGCGCAGGACTTTTTTTAGCCGCGCCACGTCCGCGTCGCCTTCGCAGCGGACGAACCAGCCGGACTCGGTGAGCAGAGCGCGGGCGCGCATGGCGAGGTCGTCGGCGTCAAACGCATTCGCCGTGAGCTGCGCTTTGATCGAACGGCCGGCGAAAGTGGCGAGATCGCGGTCATCGAGCGGCGCCAGTTCGGAGCTATCCGTATCGCCCTGCACGCCGGTCTCGTCGCTCGAGGTGAACAGCGCCTGGCGTGCCGCCACTTCGGTCGGCCGCGTGACATCCCATTCCACGTCCAGGGCGGCTACGTTCCATTGCTCTTTGTCGTTGAGGTTCAGCGTGACCTCGGCCGGCGGATCGAGATTGGGACGCACGAAGTAGCCGGTGCGCACGCCCGGAAGCGGGCCGCAGGCCACGCGGGCGAACTTGCCGCCGCGCCGCGCGAGGAGTTGCAGGAACTGGACATCGGTGGCGCGCTGCATCAGCGTCTGGCCGTCCTCGGTGTGGGCGGGCGAATCATCGTCGGTGTTTTCCGGCGCGGGAATAAAGCCGTACTCGGAAAAAATGGAATTGGCGGCCATGCCGTCCGTCATGCCGGACCACTCCCGAACCTTCTCCTCCAGGTTCATCAGCCACGAGGCATCCTGTCCCCAGACGCGCAGCGTGGATGCAGTGGTGCCGGTCTCGAGGTGGATGCGCTGGCTGAGGATGAAGCCGTCGAAGATGCATTCGGGCGGCTGGCCGTCGGCGGTCACCACCACGGCCACGTTCGCGAACGGCTGCAACGCCGGATCGTTCACCGGATCGAGATCGCCGTCCGTCGACCGGCCCACCGCAATCTGCAGCTCGATGGCTCCCGGCATATCGACGTTCTCTTCCACCTCGATGGTGTCGATGCGCGAGAAGAGATCGTCCGATACCGGTTGATTGTCCACCAGGAGCTGCATCGAACTTGACATCGCGGCGGTTTACTCCTTGGCGGGAATCCCGACCCGCGCGCGGGCACCCAGCGCATCCGGCGACATCGAATTGTTCGTGTCCGCGAGCTTCCAGAAAGCGGTGGGATCGGAGAGATACTTCGCCGCCAGGTGGTCCAGGCGCTGCCAATCCTTGCGTAGGTAGTAGCCGAGCAGCCGGCCCGGGTTTGGCGCGTGCGGCTTCAGCGCCACCGCCTGGCGCCCGTCCTCGAGCGTCACGGTGAAGGTTTCGGATGCTTGATAGCGGCTGCCGGGAAAAATCATGCTTCAGCTCCTCTCTCAAAACGGCAACAGGCCGAGGATCGGCTCCAGCGTGTTCGCCGCGTTGGCCGCGGCCAGCGTTTGCCGCAACCCTTGCGAGTAGATGTACGAAATCCTTGCGATCTTCTTGATAGGGCCGTCGGCGAGCGCATCGATTTCGTCCGGCGTGAGAACGCGAAAGCCCAGCTCAGCCTCGGCGTGCGTCGGGTTGAGCAGAAAATCGTAGAGCGTTTCGGTGATCTTCAGATCGGTGACGCGAATGGGCACGATGCGGCCGGGCCCCCAGACGAACAGCGCTACGGGGGCTTCCAGTCCCGGGACCGTGCGTTCGGTGCCGCCATCCGCGGCCGCGGAGACGGTGCCCACCAGGTCGTCGATGGCGGTGGCATCGGCCGGAAACAGCAGCATCTCGAGAGCCGCGATGCGCGTGTAGATGCCGCTGGCCTTTGCGACGCCCAGGGCCACCGGAGTGCCATCCGCGATCATGTCTGACGCATCCATCGCGATCGTCATCGAGAACGATTCTTCGGGCAGCCCTTTCACCGCCAGCGGATTCTGCGACGGCCGGCTCTCGGAGTCCATCAACGGCTCCGCCTGCTGCCACGTGTGCACGATCTTCTCCGGGTTGTACTGGAACATGATCACGTTCGGCACCGGCACCAGGAACGTCGGCATGTATTGCAGAATCGCGCCGCGCATGTAGAATCCCGCCATCGCCGTCAGCTCCTTTCGATACCCCGAATGATCTCGGCCGCGATCCGCTCGGCGATCGATTCCGGCGGCTCACCCGGGCGGCTCGCGAGCGTTAAGCGCAGGTTCGGAATTTGGGTTCTTTGCGCCGGCTCCAGGTTGGCAGCGGCCAGGCGCTCCGCAACGCGCCTTCCGAGTTCCGCTCCCGCACCGGCGGTCAGCCCGGGGATTGCGAGCGAGATTCTCTGGATCGACGCCCTCCTCATGGCAGCGCCTCCAGATCGCTATCGCGCAGCGTGCGGCCGTTCTTGGCCAGTTCCGACCGCACCGCGCTGTGGATGTGCGACGCGCCGATGCGCGCCCCCGCAGCCCGGGCCAGAAACGCGGCGCGGAGTGCGGCGGACTGAATGCTCGCGCCGGTGATTTCGATGCTGCGCGCGACGATGTCGAATTTCAGGTTCGCCTCCAGCAGCGGCAGGCCCGCCGGCGACTTCTCAGGCAGCATGCGCTTCCAGAGACGCAGGCGCTCGGCCGGGCCCGGCGGTGGGAAATCGACAATGAAGCGCAGCCTGCGCAGGAAGGCGCGGTCGAGATCCTCCTTGCGATTGGTGGCGAGAATAGCCAGGCCGTCGTAGCCCTCCATGCGCTGCAGCAAGTAATTCACCTCGATATTGGCGTAGCGGTCGTGCGCATCCTTGACTTCGGTGCGCTTGCCGAACAGCGCGTCGGCCTCGTCGAAGAAGAGGATGGCCTGGTCGCGCTCGCAGGCGTCGAACACCAGCTTCAGGCGCTTCTCAGTTTCGCCAATGTACTTGTTCACGACCGCGGAGAGATCGACACGGCGCAAGGCCAGCCCGAGCGAACGTGCGACCACCTGCGCGGCCATGGTCTTTCCGGTGCCTGATGGGCCGGCGAAGAGCGCGCTGAAGCCGCGGCCCATGGGAGTGAGGCGCTCGAAGCCCCAGTCGTCGAGCACCGCGGAACGCAGCCGCACCTGCGCTTCGATTTCCTCTAATTGCCGAGCCATGGAATCGGGAAGCACGATGTCGCGCCATTCATACGGCAGCGGCAGCTCCTGGAACAGGTCTCCCGGCGAGTGGTACAGCAGCGCGCGGCAGGTCTCGCGCACGGCATCCGATCCGGCGGCCAGCGATCGTGCGGCGGCGGAGAGCTCCGCGGGCAGCAGCGGAGCATCGGCGAGAAACCCGGGCGCGGGACGGCCGCCGGTAAGGCGCAGCCAGAGCGCGTTGCGATCGGCGGCATTCAGCCGCGGCAGTAGCACGGACTGTCGCACGATGCCCGGATGCGGAGGCCATTGCCGCCGCGCCGAAACACCGTGGACCGCGAGCGGGATGCGGCCTCGCAGAGGAATCCAGAGCCGCTCGTCGAGGGTCTCGGCACCGCCTAAATAGAGGATGGCTCCTTCGAGCCGCGCCAGCCGCACCGCGCAGGTGAGCCGCTCGGCGTCCCCGTCGCCAGGGCCGGGACTGACCGCCAGCAAAGGCTTCGCCAGCCGCGCGGCGAGTTGTGTCACAAGCGTGCGCTTGCCCGCGCCCTGCGGCGCCGCGATTTCCAGCTCGGCCGGTGTGTCGCGGCCCTGAAGAAAGAAGCGGCTGAACCGGTGCGTGGTTTCCAGTTCGTCCGGATAGAGACACGGCACACCGGGCGCCGCGATCCATTCCGCACCGGGTCCGGGAGGCGGCTGCGCATCGTGTTCGCGCAGCAGCCACGGCACAAGCTGCGGATCGGCAAGCCAGGGCGCGGACGTGGACCACGGATCCGCCGCGCTTTCCGACGGCCGCGCCAGCCGCCAGCGGAGGAGACTGCCAGAAGGGCCGAGGCGCGTGTCGGGCGTCCAGTGGAATAGCGAAGCCGCCAGCCACGGCGTGGCCTGCTGCTGCGTCGCGTCGTCGTGCAGATAGCCGCAGACGCGACGCCACCAGGGATCGATCTCCACTGTCAGGGCCAGCGCCAGCAGATCCGTCTCAGCGGGCTCCAGCGAAAGCCCAGTGGTCAGACGCCGCCAGCGTGGATCGGCCGCCGCGGCCTCGTCCGCGACTTCGATTTCGCGCGTGAGCTCGCGTGCTTCCGCGTGGCCGGCATAGTACTCCTTCTCGGCACTAGGCAGCCTCGCGGCGAGGATCCGGTCCACTTCGGCATCGGGAATAGCCAGGCCGTGCTGCGCCGGCAGAGGGTACGAATCCCAGAGCGAGCGCATCCAGAGCACGCGGCGCCTGGCCCGCAGGCGTACGCGCGTGACGAACGCGGGCTCGCGCCCGACCGCCGGTCTTTCGAGAGCGGGCTTCATGGCATCACCATCCACCAGGAAGGCGCGGACTCCACCTGGTTCACTCGCACCCGCACCGCATAGCGGCCCGACGGCAGCCCGTTCGGCGGCAGCAGACTGAAAGAAGTGCCACCCGCGCCGATCTGGAATTCGCCGGCATTCGGAGCGACTCCGGACTCCGCCAGCACCACAGTTTCCAGCAGTACCTGGGTGCTGCCCGGCACGAAGCCATTCCCCTGAAACGAGAGTGGGGCGCCGGCAAAGGTTAGCAACGGCGGATTGCTCACGCCGCTGATGCCGGCGGCGATCGAGAACGGCACGCCGTTTGTGCGCTGGGAGGCCGCCGGCCCGCCCGCGCGCAGTTGATAGACCCCCGCCGGCGGCGGCGCGGACGGAAGCAGCACCGCGATGCGGGCACTGGTGTGCAGTGCGGCATTCGGGTCGCGCCAGGCAGTCACGTCCGATTCCGTCCCCGCGGCATCGACCAGGTAAAGCCGGTCCGTACCGGGAACATTCAGCCCTGCGCCGAAAAGGAAGAACCGCTGCCCGGCGGCGGCCACGGCGGGCGAAAGGTCGTAATGCGCCGTCCTGGTCTGCGCGACCGTGCTGTCCGGATGCAGGTAATCGATGCCGATGAACGAGCCCAGCAACTGGCCGGTATCGGCGAATGGCAGCTCGGACGGATCGGCGGTCAGCGTGAACGTCTTCGGCGGCGGAGCGACCGCGGGCGCCGGCTCGCCTGGCGCGAGAAATGCCACCGCGGCGCGGTAGATGGCTGTGCATCGAAACGGCGCGGACACGGCTTGCCAGAGCACACCCAGGCGATCGATGCCCTCCGATTCGAGCCCGATCGAGAGCTCGCCCTTCGTGCCGCCGAGCCGCAGAAACGCATTGTCGTGCAGCGCGCGCATGGCGATCGCCATGGCGAATTGCTCCTTCACGTAATCCGCGCCCGCGAAGGAAGTGAGCAGGTAGTGCAGTTCCAGGCCGAGCGGCCGCTGCCGTTCAATCTGTGGCCCGGTCACGGGCGTGTTGCGGACGTTTTTGTCGACGGCAATGTGAAAGAGATACAGCGAAAGCTGGCAGCCGCTCTCTTTGCGGACCGATTCCGGCATGGAGCCGGAGGCGGTGGCGAGGCCCGGCGATACGGTGCTGATGGCGGTGCGGATGATCGCCAGCAGACGGTCGGTGATCTCGGAAAGATCTGTGACGCCCGTGATCATGATTGCCACACGCCAAACGAAGTGGAGTAGCCGCGGCTGAGAGGCGCGCGCCGCTGTGCGGTCGGGCGGCGCTGTGACACCGGCGCGGTTCGGGCAGGCGGCGGAGTGCCGGTAGGCGCGGGCGATTGGATCACGTGCACTTCGATCTCACCGATTTCGAGGAGCGGCGCCGGCGATTCGGGTCGCGCGGGAGCGGCGGGCGCGGGCTGCTTCGCAGGCGGCGGAGGTGGTTCGAGGCGGACGGCAAGCGGCCCCCGTGCTGCGGCCTGCGAAGGAAGCGGCCCCGGTGGCTCCTGGCCGCGAACCGGCGAGCGTGGCGCCGGCGCTTCGAAGGGCCGATGGACCGTTGCCTCCGCCGACGTGGCCTCCGGTTCGCGCCGCTCGGCTACCGCCGGTGTGGAGCGCGGGCTCGGATTCGGTTGCGTGCCAAGTTCGGCATTCGGACGTACGCGGGATGGCACAATCGGCGTGGATGGGATGGACGCAGGGGGTGCGGCCGCGGCAGGCCGGGAGTCCGGCAGCGGAGGCCGCCCTGGTCTGCGCGCGGCAACTCGCGGCGGCGCCGGAACCTGCTCCGTCTCCGTCGAAGGAGTGACTTCAGAACGTGGACTTTCCGCCGATCTCGCGGCAGCCGGCGCCGGCGCAGCCGATGTCTGCGGCGCCGGGCCGATGCTCTGCAGTGCGGTCCAGCGCTGAAGCAGCCGGGGCCGCGGCGCCAGCGTGATCGCACCGGGAGTGCGCGGGCGCGCAATCCGGCCGAGATACGAGCCACGCATCATACTGGCTCTCCCACTCCGGTGAGGCGTTCCACATATTGCATCCGCCGGTGCGAAGGGAGCGTCAGGATCGCCTCTTCCGTCCAGTGGTAATTCCTCGCCAGAAGGTGGATCTCATCATAGAGGAAGGAGGCATGGTTACGAAGCTCGGTCAGCACGAAGTTCGGCACAGCGAATTCCATCTCGAACTCACGGCCGCACTGCGGGCAGGATCCCGCGAGCGCGCCCGAGCAGGTGGGCGCCATGGCCTCCATGACCGCTTCGATGCGCCGCCGCTGCCGCACCGGCACCGGCTGGGGAGCCATCGTGCGCTCGACGAGTTCGCCCTCCGGGTCCGGCCAGCGCAGTGCCGCCACCTGGTCCACCGCGGAGGGAAGCCGAAAGCGGAGCTCGCCGCCGTTCAAGCGGAACCAACCATGGACCGCATCCGGCGTCACGTGCTTCGCCTGCGCCGGCCGGTGCCCTTCGAGAAACTCCGCGATGCTGAACTCCACATCGACATGCGCACCACACCCTTCCGCCGGACAATGCACATCCGTGCGGATCCTGTCTCCCAGCACCTTGCGCCGGAGTTCGAGCAGCAGCGTCTCCACGTCCGTGATGGTGAATCGCTCCCAGGTGGGATGTCCGCCCGCGGTTGGCCGTGCCAGCCGCTCGAGCAGGCCGAGCGCGGTGGTCATGTCCGTGCCGTCGCTGTCCAGCAGGAACAGTTCCTCGGCTCCTGTGGGCGTCCGGATCTCCACGTCGATTCCACTGACCGGAAGCCGTATCATGCGCGTCCTCGCGTCAGATCTCGGCCGGCTCGGAGAGACTCAGGTCGTGCTCCCAACCCTCGTGCTCGAGCTTGATATGCTCGATGGCAATGCCGTTGCCCGCCGCGTCCAGATCGCTCAACGCCTGGTACTCGGAGACCCAGCAGCGATGGACCACGTAGCGGTGCACGGGTTGTCCGGCTTCGTTCAGCAGCTCGATGCGAATCTCCTTGCGCAGTGCTTTCAGCGACTGGTTCGGCACGCCTTTGTCCAGCACCTGCGCGGCGTTGGCCCAGTTTTCGAAATCCCGATCGTGCGTGACGCCGCGCTCGAGCGTGATCGGTTCGTACTTGGTGCGCCCCAGCCCTTTGCGGATGATCATGTTGCCGCCCTCCTTGTACTCGATCACGTCGGATGAGCGCTTCAGGCCGCCGGAGACCTTGCTGAGGCCCGCCACCGGGGCGGTGGAAGGCTCGAAATAGACCAGGAACCGGAAGTTCTTGTAAGGATCGAATCGACTGGTGTTCACGGAAAACGGCTTGCCCATGGTTGTCTCCTTATGACTGCGTCTGGCCCGCGAGCTGGGCGATCTTGATGACCACGAATTCGGCCGGCTTCAACGGAGCGAAGGCCACGATGATGTTCACGACTCCCCTATCGATGTCGTCCTGCGTGGTGGTGGTGGCGTCACAGACCACTTTGAAGGCCTGGCTCGGCGTGGTTCCCTGGAACGCACCCTGGTTGAACAGCGAAATCATGAAGTTCTCGATCGTGGTGCGGATCGAAACCCAGAGCGACTCCGAATTGGGCTCAAACACCACCCAGCCCAGATTCGCGAGCAGCGTCTGTTCCAGAAACAGCGCCATGCGGCGCACCGGTACATAGCGCCACTGCTGGAAGGAGGAAATGTTCGTCACCTGCGTGCGCGCGCCGAAAACCACCGTGCCGACGCCCGGAAAAGTGCGAATGCAGTTCACTCCAATGGGGTTCAGGGTGCCTTGCCGCTGGTCCGTCATCACGCCGCGATCGACGACCCCCGTGGTGTTGTTGATGATCGCCTCCAGGCCGGCCGGCGCCTTCCACACGCCGCGGTTCACATCGATGCGCGCATATAGCCCGGCCACCGAGCCGCTCGGCGGCAGCTCGATGGTGGCGTTCGAGACCGGATCGAACACCTTCAGATACGGGAAGTAGAGTGCCCCGTTGGTGCTCTTGGGCAGCGTGTCGATAGCGCCGGCGATCTTGGGCAGGGGCGCGAAAGTGTCGTCGGCGGCCGCCTGGCGTGGTGGATCCAGAATCGCGAAGGCGTGCTTGCGCTCGCAGAAGGCCAGAGCCGCGCTCCATACGGAATTGTCAGCGATGCCCGGCATCGCGAGCAGGTTGAAGATCTGCAGCTTGTCGAGCGAGCTGTCCTGCGCAAAGACGCCCGTGAAATCAGCGGCGGCGAACGAAGTGGCGAAACCGCCCGGCATACTCTGCGTGAAGGCCTGGCGCGACGCGGCGGTGAACGTGGATCCGTAGCCGCCCCCGCCGGGACTGACCGTAACCAGTGAGGAGGAGCTGTTGATTCGTGTCTCTATGAAATCCGCGCTTCCACTCGTGAGGTTCACGGCGCGGTAGGTCTCCGCGTTCGGTCCGTATCCGATGGTGATGTCCGCAATCGTGCTGCTGCTCTGCAAGTTGTCAACAGTTACCGTCATGGCCACAACGTCAGTGGGCTCGAGCGCGGAGAAGCGAATGCCGCCGACGGTGGTCTGCGGCTTCGGAATCGCGCCCAGGTCCGCGGCGCTGGAATCGCGTGCCCGCGGCTCCAGGCCCACCACGTACGCGTTGGAGCCGCCGTTCAGGAAGAACTGGTTCACGGCGTAGGCCACGTTCACGTCGACGATCCCGCTGGAGAACAGGCCTCCGAACTCCCGCTCATAATCGCTGAAGCTGAAGATCTGCACCGCCTGGCGAAAGTTCTTCGTCCTGAACGGGTGGGTGTATCCTATGAAGACAGTGACGGAGGTTGGGGCCGCCGCGAGCGTGCGAGCGTTGCTCGCCAGTTCCTCGATGTAGAGGCCGGGAAAAGTGGGCGTAATCGGCATTGTTCCTCTCCTGACGGGTGTTTCGGAAACAGTATTCCGGCTCAGGCCATGGCTACGGCGGAAGCGCTCCTGGCCGTCGAGGCATCCTGGCCGCCGGACAAGTTGATCGCTGCTGCCGCCGGAGTAGAGACATTCGCCGCACCATCCGGCGGCGCGATCGTTAATTCGTACGCGAACTGCGCGGCCAGATCGGCTGCGGCAACATGCGTGGCGGTCTTAGTCCACCTAGCGGTCAAAGTGAAGGTGGAGGCTGCGGTATCCACGTCGGCGATTTCGACGGTCGTGCGCGAGCCCTCGTCTCCATCGGCTTTGGCCTGCACGGTGAAGGCATCGCCGGAGCCGTCGCTCTTCGGGATCTCCACTGCCGCCACGGTAGCGGGAGACGTGACGGTCAGGCTGTAAGTTCCTGCTTTGGGCAGATCGCCAGTTCCGGGCGCGGATCCGGGCACGAAGACAAGACCCGCCCCGGCCGCCGATCCGAGCACGGTTTGGACCGTCTCCGGCTTGAGGAGCCTGTAAATATCGACCTCACTCACTTTGGAGTCGAACGCGGGTGGGGCGGCGGAGCTATCGAAATTGAGGAATTCCACGACGACGGAGTTTCCGGCCGCGCCCGGAGCTTTGGCGCTCACCACCATGGCCGGTTTCGCGGCTGGCGGCGGTCCCGGACGAATCGCTCCTGTCGTGGCCAGATGCGCGAGCAACGGATCGAGTGCGGATTTGTGGGCCGTATAAACGCCACCTTCCGCTTGAATCTGGCTATTTTCGAAATAAATGCTGGATAGGGGAAGGGAAACCGTGGATCCCGACGTGAGATCCGTGAATTCGACGGGGCCGCTGCCCAACGCCAGCAATTTCGACATTTATCCTCCTTAGCACCAGGGCGGTAACTCTCCGAACCCACCGTCGGGCCGCGAGGAAACACAGTTCTCGCTCCTGCCTTGCTACAGAGTCGGGCGGATTATTTCCTTCCCAGGGCGGTCGCCATTACAAGATATTGATTAGTATATGGAGCGAGCATCGATTTGTCCAGATTTTTTCAACACGAGTTTGCCCAGAATTCTTAGCCGTCCCAGCCGAAGGCGAACAATTTACCGAAAACGCGACATTCGGCTGTCACCAATTAGTCCGCGAAGGGCATCGGCTCGTCGGCGTTCGGTTGGATTCCATAGGCCCGCTACTGTCCAGAACTGAAGCCAATCTCCCCGGCCGATAGCCGGTGGTCAGAGGCACAAGTTTGAGTGCTTGAACTGGTGCACGAAGGACTTCGGCATCGCGGCCGAATTGGTGTGTGTTCCCGGTTCGCGTGACAAGCGAGAGTGGAGGCCCAGAAAACAGATATCTACTATCAATGGTCTTGGGCTGGCGGAAGCTAGTGGGGTCGGACGAGTACAAGCCTTTGACTTTCAGTAAGTTACTGTGTTTTCAATTTGCCTGTTTTTCAGGTTTGGCCGGTTTTGCCCGGCTATGTCACCCAAATGACACCCGGCTCGATGCTAAGCACCTTCGCAGTCCCCAGCTCGTCCGTCACGGTTTGCACATAGCCAGTCGCACCAGACAGCATCGACCGAGCTAGCCCGGAGCTAGCCCCGCTGTCTTCACAGGAGCGGGCTCCGCTCAGGGGCGCTACTGAGGCACTCATATCTCGCCGCTTCCCCAGCGGCTGTGGAAGGAAGAACCAACGTGAAGGAAAACAGGATCCGTTTCTCCAAATGCGCGCCTCCGAGCGCAACAACGCTGAAGATCATCGGAGAACTGCTAAGGGCCGCAGATCCGGACCGCCTCGGAGATCCTGACGTTGACGAGACGATGCTTGTCATGATGCGCGTCCAGCGGCGGACCATCCGCGAGGTGACGGGAGAAAAGCCGTGAATCACGAATCCCATGGTGATCTGACGCCGTCCGAGGTCTCGGTCTACTACGCCAAGCGGTTGCCGCAGTTCACGCAACACGGTCGGGAGCGGCGCGGCCCGTGTCCGATCCACAAGGGCAAGGACGACAACTTCTCCGTTAACGCCGAGACCGGCCTGTGGAGCTGCCACAGTCAGTGCGGGCGCGGAGGCTCCATCTACGACCTGGAGATGGCGTTGTGCTCTTCCAACAGGAGTGCGATAAGGCCGCTCGCCTTTGGCAGGAGACGATGGAGGAGGGCCGGCAGTTCCTGCGCGGGCTGATGCTCGAACTGGTGAAGCACGCCCGGGAGCGGCTCGAGCCCGGGCCGGACGGCAAGCCCAAGGTGTTCCGGAACGCGCTCGTCAAGAACATCGATGAGTTTCTGGACACGTTCCAGATGCGCAACATCGCTGACGACACTGAACTCGTTGGGCTGGTCAGCCAGATGCGCAGTCTGGCCGCGGGCGTGGTGCCTGACGATCTGCGCACGAGCGACTCGCTGCGGCGGTCGTGGGCGGCGGAACTCGGCCGCATCGAGTCGTCACACTCCTCGATGATCATCGAGAAGCCGTCACGTCAGATCCGGTTCGACGACTGAGGCCCTCTGACCATGCCCACAGTCGGAAGCAGACCCCTAATCCGCGCCATCGCCGCTGGCGCGGCCATCTTCATCGAGCAGCTCGTCTCGAACCTGCTGAGCGGGCTTTACGAGTGGATCAAGAAGCGCCGCGCTGCCCGACGGCACAAACTGAACAGCTGATTTTTTCCATTGTGGCTGTTCCCTGCGCCTGTGAGAGGCCGGGACAGCAGCGCCCTCCACAACTTCCACGGCCAATCCGGCCGTAAACCAACACCCCATACCAACCCCGGCAACCCCGAACGCACGGCGAGAGGAGTGCTCTACCTACGCCGCTCGTCGTGCTTCGGCCCGGGCAGCGATCGAAAGGCGCATGTTCATGTCAACCAACAACTCGAAATCATCTTCTGAAAGCACTTGCACAAGGACGGCGATCTACTGCCGGGTCAGCACGACCGATCAGAACTGCGAAATGCAGCTCCGCGAGCTGCGGGAGTACGTCGCGCGGCGCGGCTGGGATGTGGCCGGCGAGTACGTGGATACCGGTTTCTCGGGCGCGAAGGCTAGCCGGCCCGCCCTGAACCGCCTCATGGCCGACGCTGCCGGGCGCCGGTTCGATACCGTCGTGGTCTGGAAGATCGACCGCTTCGGCCGCTCGGCGCTGCACCTGAACCAGCAACTGGTCGCACTGACGAGCTACGGGGGGCGGTTCATCGCGACCAGTCAGTCGCTTGATACGGACCAGACGAACCCGACCAGCCGTCTGTTGCTGCAGATCCTCGCTTCCGTCGCCGAGTTCGAGCGCGAGATGATCCGCGAGCGGACCCTGACGGGGATCCGGGCCGCACGGGCCAAAGGCAAAAGGATCGGCCGGCCCAAGCGCATCTTCCGGAGAGACGAGGTCGTGCGCCTGCGCGACCAGGACGGCCTTTCCTGGCGAGCGATCGGGGCTGCCCTCGGCGTCCCGGTCACCACGGCGCTCAATGCCTATCGGGCGTACAGGGTCGCAAGGTTGTCTGATGGAGACACCCAGTCGAGGAGGTCCGCTGAGCAGTGAGCGCACACCGGTCTCACCGTCGCACGGCCAGTCCTGGGCTTGCGCTGAGTTGGCGGAGCCCACTGCACTCGGGTCCTCGCGGCGCTTCGACTCGGGAATGGGTGGGTCTAGCGGTGCCATCCCACGAGCTTGCTGGCTCCGTTCGTATCGCTGGTTTCCACCTTGATGGTGCGGCCCAGCCCGTCGAGAGTGGTTCTTACCACCCGGTGGTTCATTCCCATGATGCTCGGCGTGGTGGTCGTTTTCGCGGTGATGGTCGGCGGGCTCGCCGTCAGGGCATAGACGTGCGTCGTCTGCGCGCCGTAAAGGGTAGTGTTCGTCTTGGGCCGCGCATACGTGCCATATGTGGGACCCCTACGTCAAGGCGGTACGCGAACACGTGCCGGGCGCCGACCGCAAAATCGCCTTCGCCAAGTTTCACATTGCCATCTGGGTGCAGCCGTGGATCGGGTGCGCCGGAAGGAGAACAAAGCCCTGCGCGCCGCCGGAGATGACCGACTGACGGGAACGCGCTACGACTGGCTGCGGAATCCGGCGGCGATGGAAGCGAAAGACCGGCGGGAGTTCGCCGAACTGCGGGCGAGCGGGTTAAAGACCGCGCGAGCCTGGGCGCTGAAAGAGACGGCCATGGCGCGATACGGTGACGTCTACGAACGACCGGCGAGGAAGCATTTCCGTTGGTGGCACAACTGGGCAGTGCGGAGCCGCCTGCAACCCATGATCGAGGTGGCGCGAATGCTCAAACGCCGGTTTGGGAACATCATCACCTATTTGCAGCACCGGATCACCAACGCGGCCAGCGAATCCATCAACGCCAAGATCCAGTGGGTGAAGTACACAGCGCGGGGCTTTCGCAACCAGCGGAACTTCGTTCACGCCATCCACTTCCACTGCAGCGGTCTCGACCTGGCGCCCGAAGCCACTAAATAGCCGGAAGCGCCCCGACTTTAGGGCTGAAGCGACCCAGTGAGTATCCCGGCTGAAGCCCGCCCCGGCAGCTTGAAGTCGGGCGTGTAACGAATTACCATGCGATTCTGAAAGGACGTCACTAATTGTCCAAGTCGTCGTTACCCCACCTGGACGCCGCGCTGCAGCACGACGTCGACCTGATCCGAGCGAAGTTACTGGAGATGCTGGCATTGGATGAGCAAGCGCTGGCCTGCGCCTTGAATTCCGTTCTGAAGCGCGACCGGCAACTGGCGTATGCCGTCATTCTGCGGGACCAGGGCGTGGATGCGCTGGACGCCGCGCTGGATCAACTCTGCCTGGAATTCATCGTGCGGCATCAGCCGGCAGCCGGGCACCTGGGGTTTGTTTATTTGGCCAGCAGGATCGTCAATCGTCTGGAGCGGTGCGGCGATTATGCGGAGAGCATCGCCCGGCAAGCGCTGCTGCTCAGCTCGACAGAATGCGAGATGCCAGAGGAAAGATTCCAGGAGATCGCCAGCCTGGCGATTTCCGGGCTGCACAACGCGGTGCACGCCTTCGTGGACCGGAACGCGGAACTCGCGCGGATCACAATGGCGATCGAGCCGAGGGTCAACCAGATTCGCGACAGTTTGAACGCCGAACTAGAGGAATGGGGCGAGCAGGGGAGGCTGCCGCTGGAAGCGCTCAACCCGCTGATGACGGTGGCGCGCCGCTTTGAACGGGTCTCCGACCAGGCCACCAACATCTCGGAAGAGGCGCTCTATTCTGCCACAGGAGAGTACTTGCGCCACCTGGTGCGCGAGGATTTCCGGGTGTTGTTCGTGGACCAGACGAACGGTTGTCTCAGCCGGATTGCGGAGGCGGTGGCGTCGGGATTCGATGCCAAACGGTTCACATTCGACTGCGCCGGTCTGGCGGCGGGGGCAGTGGAACTGGAAACCATCCGGTTCCTGGCGGAGAAGGGCGTGGATGTTACACACCAGCCCTCCAAGTCGGTGGAGCAGGTTCCCAATCTGGAGCACGTACAGGTGATCGTGGCGCTGTGTAAGGAGGCGGAACGGATGTTCCCGCAGAAACCCAGCAAGACCCTGGGGCTGCAATGGATGGTGCCGGACCCGTCGCAGGCGCGGGGCACGCCCGAAGAACTCCGCGCGGAATACGAGCGGGCGTGGCAATCGCTCGCGAATCACATACGAGATCTGGTGCAGACAATTCTGAGGGACGACGAATGCGCGCGTCCGCCAGCATGAGGGCGAACAGAGTGTCGTGCGCGACGGCGGCGGGCCGCTCACGCGCGAAGGGGCCGGTCAAAAGGATGATTCAGGGCAAAACCTCCTAACCCCCGGCACTTCTGGTTCGTGATTCCGGATGAGGCATTTTGGAGTCGCCGCAGAACTGTAGCTGTCAGCTGTCAGCTTGACCGGGTTGTCGCAATACGATTAAGATGGTGTTCTCTCGTTTGATCCCCGGATCCCCATGCGACTTCTGCCACGCGAAGAAAAGTTTTATCACCTGTTCCTCAAACAGGTGGAGACCATCTCCGAGGCATCGAGGCTTCTGCTCGATGGAGTGCGGACGGGCAACTCCCGCCTGGCAGCTTGTGCCACCGAGATTAGCGTGCTGGAGCGCCGCGGCGACGAACTCATCCACGAAATCTTCACCCGCCTCAACCAGACCTTCATCACTCCCCTTGACCCCGAAGATATCCACAACCTCTCCTCCGCCCTCGACAACGTTATGGACGGCATCGAAGACACCGCCCACCGCCTGGTTTCCTACCGCATCGATCCCATTCCGGCCAACATGGTGGCCCTGGCGGAGATTGTCGCCAGTTGTGCCAAGGCGCTACGTCTCGCGTTCGAGGCGCTTGCGAACAGCAAGAAGACCCTCATGGAGCATTCCATCGAGATCAACCGCCTGGAAAATGATGCCGACCTGATCGGCCGCTCCGCTGTCGTCGACCTCTTCAACAAGGAGAAGGACCCCATCACCCTCATCAAGCTCAAAGAGGTTTACGAGTTCTTTGAGAACACTATCGATAGCTGCGAAGATGTCGCCGACGTCCTGCAGAATGTTACCGTCAAAAACAGCTAAGCGATGACTCCCTGGATGCTGGCATTCCTGATCGTCTCGATCGCTCTGATATTCGACTATATCAACGGCTTTCACGATGCCGCCAATTCCATCGCCACCATCGTTTCCACGCGCGTCCTTTCGCCCTTCCAGGCCGTGCTGTGGGCCTCCTTCTTCAATTTCATCGCCGTCTTCCTCCTTGGCACGGCCGTCGCCAAAACCGTCGGCAAGGGCTTCGTCAACGTGAGCCTGGTCACTCCGTGGGTTATTCTGGCTGGCTTGGTCGGAGCCATCGTGTGGGATCTCATCACCTGGTGGCGGAGACTGCCCACCAGTTCCTCTCACGCGTTGATAGGCGGGTACGCCGGCGCTGCCATCGCCCACGCGCAATGGACCCGTGGCATCCAGCACACCCTCGACGGATTGATCGTCGGTCAATGGCCGCTCACCATTCTCTTTATTTTCTGCGCACCGCTCATCGGCCTGATCTCCGCCTACGCCCTGATGATCGCGGTCTACTGGCTGTTCCGGAAGTCCGGCCCTGCCAAGATGGATGTATATTTCCGCAAGCTGCAGCTCGCTTCCGCCGCCCTGCTCAGTCTGTCGCACGGCTCCAACGACGGGCAAAAGACCATGGGCATCATCACCGGCGTCCTGGTGACGTCGGGGTTCCAGAAGACCTTTGACGTGCACGCATGGGTGATCCTGGCTGCTGGCGCGGCCATCGCGCTGGGCACCCTGAGCGGTGGCTGGCGTATCGTCCGCACCGTGGGAGGGCGCCTCACTCGTCTGCGTTCGCGCAGCGGCTTCTGTGCCGAAACCGGCGCTGCCGGCGCCGTCATCCTGGCCACCCATTTCGGACTTCCCGTCTCCACCACCCACGCCATAGCTGGGGCCATTGCCGGCGTCGGCAGCATTCAGCGTTTCAAGGCCGTCCGCTGGGGCATTGCCACCGACATCATGTGGGCCTGGGTTTTCACCATCCCCGCCGCCTCCGTCATCGCCTGGCTAGCCTTCTCCTTCCTTCACGTCGTCCTCGCCGTCTAACGTCACCGCCCCTCTGACTCGATCGAAACTTTGCCGACCCTCGAAAAACTCCCCCCGCGGTACCTGATGCCAGTTGGAAGAGACGCTCAAACATACGCTCCGGCAGCAGCAGGATGGGAACCTTCGCGACCGCCCCCGGCGGGATCACCTGGCGATCGAAGGCATACACCGGATCGAGGACCTTGGCCTCGACCGGCGCGCCCACTCGCTTGGGAACACGTTTGGTGAGATACAAGCGAAGCGGCACTCCGACCGGAACAACCAGGGGAATTTCCTCACTGCCGCTGGCTGCGGGCGGCGCCGCCGAAAGAGTGGAGAGTGAGAGAACGGCCAAGGCCGGAAAGCCCGCTCTGACGCGCACAATATAGAGCTTCGACGCCGCAGCACCGCCTGGAGGGTACGGCCGAATGTCGTCTGCCACACTTCTACGTTTGCCCTGATCATCGGCGGTAAGGGGCTTGCGAGGTTTCAGCTCAAGCGTTCCGAAACTGTGGCTCCTGCTTGGCCTTGGCGATGTTGCAGCGGTTTGCGATGCGGCTTGCGCTGGGGGCGTACCGAAACCCACGGGTTTCCGTACGCGAACCTCTGGCGCTCAGGTCGAACCCGCGACGTCCAGCTTGGGAAAACTCTCCTGCTTCGTTTCCTGAAGCGTACCGAGTTTCCTGAGAAACACTGAAGTGCACGCGAAATGGCCGCGAATGGAGTCACAACGGAGTCACGGCAGGAAGGCCGGTCCGGTCGTCCCGCCATCAGGTTACGTTGCTTACCCACTACACGCTGGACTGGTCACTGTGGCGCGCACTTCTTCAGCGTGCCGTGGAAGGCTTCAGCCTTCCATCCCGGCTCGGAGACGCACTCTACGGACCGCGCAATGCGCGCCGACGCGCGTCTCTGCTGAGAATTCGAGCCAGCGGGCCGTCCTCGACAATCGCGTTTCGCCTACCGCAGAGGATATGCGCCGCGGATGGCCGTTTTCTCAGCCGGGGCGGAGCGGTCCGCCGTAATACCAGTTGCTAGTTCGGGCGCCAGCAGTCCGTTGTCGGCGGCTTCGGTGGTGAGCTTGCGAATGGCCGGCATGCGGATGATGATCGACGACGAACGTAGTCCGCGAGCCTCGAGCGACGCGCGCCAGGCACTTACAGTCGCCTTAACGATTACTCGATCACCGCTTGCGACACGGCGTTGTCGAAGTCGTACTGCTGGGCACGCCCCGGCGTTTGCACGAAAATGATCGCCACCATCTGCTCCTTGCGATTCACCCACCAGTACGTGCCGAATGCGCCATCCCATCCGTAGCTGCCGTTAGGCTTCCGCATGCGCGCATCCGCTCCGCTCAGAACTACCTCGCCGCCCAATCCGAAACCAACACCCTTCGGAGGGCGCCCAATCTGCCCGAGAAAGAGATCGCCGACGTTATTGCTCATCATCAGATCCACGGTCCACGGGCTCAGAATACGCTTGCCGTTCAACTGTCCGCCGTTGCAGAGCATCTGCGCGAACTGGAAGTAATCCGCCGCGGTCGAGACCAGCCCGCCCGCACCGGAGAAGTAGGATGGCGACCCGATCACCAGCGGATTGGACGGCTTCTCGAGTGCCTTCTCGGTATGGTTGTAGATGGTGGCCAGCCGCGATTGATCTTTCTCGGGAACGTTGAAGAACGTGTCGTTCATTCCCAGCGGCTCAAATAGCCTGGTGCGCAGGAACTGGTCGAACGGCATACCCGATACGATCTCCACAATCCGTCCCAGCGTGTCGAAACCCGCCAACCCGCTGTAGCGCCATCGCGTGCCCGGCTGGAAATCGAGCGGCAGCGCCCCGAGACGGGGGATGAAATCGGCGAGCGTCTCCGTTGGCTTCCGCGCCTTCATCAGCTTCACAAATTCGTTATTGGCGAGGCCTCCGCTAGCCAGGCCCGACGTGTGCGTCAGCAGATCGATGATCGTGATCTCTCGGTCCGCAGGAACGGTGTAGGTTCTTTCGGCCGACGGCGGACGGTCGACCATGGGTTCCGGTGACCGCTCGGCCTCCATCATCACTCGCGCGTTCTTGAACTCCGGAATGTACTTCGAAACCGGATCGGTGAGCTTCAGCTTTCCCTCTTCGAGCAGGATCAGCACGGCCACCGCCGTCACCGGCTTCGAGGAAGAGGCAAGCCGAAAAAGCGTCTCCTTCGTCATCGGCTTCTTCGAATCGAGATCCATGAGTCCGAGCGCCTCATAGTGCACCACCCTACCTCGCCTCGCGACGATGGTGACCTCGCCAGAAAGCTCCTCAGCCTCCACGCGGCGCATCACCATTTCATGAATCCGCTGCAGTCGTTCGGTGGAAAGCCCAACATCCTCGGGTTTTGCAGTAGGAAGAGATGCAGCGTCGAGCGGCAAAAGCAGTTTCGCAGCGATTGCCGCGGTTATGAACTGGATTCGAGTCATCTGAGCTTCCTCCTGATCAGGGGCACGCGATTTAGAGCAACCACGAGAATACTGCCATCCCGTCTTTTGTGCAATTACAGAAACCCGGCGGAAATCGGACGCGAGAAAGCAGCCCTGGACATCAGCTTGCCTAACTTCAAGGCGAGTTTGAAGCTGCCCGGCTCGATCAGCAAAGCGCCGACTTGGCGAAGACACTATTTTGAAGAGCGCAGCAGAATGCTGGACGCACCGGTCTCCTGAGACCGGAATCGCCGCCTAATCGGGGTGCTTGTCGCCGGCGGCAAGGTGGACACGGCCGAGGAGTGCGGCTTCAAGCAAGCCAGGACTGCCGTGACCTAACACTTCAGCGAGCCGTGCCAGCCGCTGCCCATCGCGCTACCGCAACCGTACGGCGCCGGCTCCGTGAGCCGGATCTCCGATTCAAGTCCGCTGGGGTGCGCCGAACGGCGATTGCCCCGTACCCGCGCCGGGAGTACAATCGGGCCGAAAGTGAATCAGACCTGAATTTGCGGGTGGCCCCCGATGATCGGCCGCACCATCTCGCACCACCAAATCGTCGAGAAGCACGGCGCGGGGGGATGAGTGCTGTCTGACTTAGCCAAAAGACATGGTGCAGGATTTCATCTTCGGCCTTAAACTCCTGGTGAAGCAGAGGGCTTTCACCGCCGCGGCGCTGTTGACGCTCGCGCTGTGCATCGGGGCGAACACTGCCGTTTTCACGGTCCTCGAGAACGTCGTTCTGCGAGGTTTGCCGTTTCCGGATGCCGCCCGGCTGGTCACGATGTACAACATCTATCCGGGTGTCGGCGTTTCTGACCGCGGCGCCAATGGCGTGCCCGACTATCTCGACCGCCGGAAGATGAAGAACGTCTTCAGCGAAGTGGCACTGATCGGGGACACCGGCTACGACGTAGGCATGGAAGGCTCTCCGCAGCGCATCGATGGCGAGTATGTCACGCCGTCCTATTTCACCGTGCTCGGCGTCCGGCCGCTACTTGGGCGCACGTTCACCGAAGAGGAGGCCACCCTCGGGAAAGAGAAGGTGGCGGTGCTCAGCGAGGGACTGTGGAAGGATCTGTTCGCGCGGGATCCGAAAGTTGTGGAGAAGGATATCCGCCTGAGTGGCTCGCTTTACCGCATCGTGGGCATCATGCCGGGATCATTTGGCGTACCCGGCGACGAAACGCGCGTATGGACCTCGTTTGCGTTCACCCAGCAACAGACCAGCGATCAGGCCCGCCACAGCAATAACTGGGGAATGATCGCGCGGCTGAAGCCCGGAGTGAACCTCGCGCAGGCCCAGGAGCGGATCAACGACCTGAACCGGCGCAACCTCGACCTCTTTCCTCAGCTTAAGCAATTGCTGATCAACGCCCGCTTCGGCACCAAGGTGGTAGGCCTCAAGGATGAGTTGGTGCGCGATATCCGTCCCACGCTTTATCTGTTGCAGATTGCGGTGGCCGTGGTGCTGCTGATCGGCTGCGTGAACCTGGCGAACCTCATGCTTGTGCGGTCGAACGTGCGCATGAAGGAACTGGCCATCCGCTACAGCCTGGGCGCGGGACGCTGGCGGATTGCCCGCCAGTTGCTGACCGAGAGCGTGCTGCTGGCATTGATGGGCGGGGCCCTCGGGATCGCCGTGGCGTATGGCGGTGTGCGCCTGCTCGCGTCGTTGGGCGCCCGGGACCTGCCGCGCGGCGTGACGGTGGGGATCGACGGGGGCGCGTTGGCGTTCACCGCGGCGATCGCCTTTGCTACCGGCCTGGTGTTCGGCAGTGTGCCGCTGTTGCACGCGCTGCGCAGCGACCTTAATGAGATCTTCCGCGGTAACGAGCGGACCGGGACCGCGAGCCGCGGCGCGCTATGGGTTCGCTCGGCGCTGATTGTTTGCCAGTTCGCGTTCGCTTTCGTGCTGCTCGTCGGCTCCGGTCTCCTCACCATGAGCTTCGCCCGTTTGCTCAAGGTCGATCCGGGCTTCAGGCCGGAGAACGTGGCCACGGCCCGGATCTCGCTGCCGCGCGTTCGTTACGGCGAACCCCAGGTGCGGAACTTCCTGTCGGGACTGCTGGAGCGAATGGCATCTATCCCCGGTGTGCGCCACGCCGGCCTGACCACGTATCTGCCGTTCGGCGGAGGCAACAACTCCAGCGTCATCATGTTCCCCTCTCACCCGCTCGCTTCCGGTGAGAACCCGCCGGTGCCGGGATGGAACACGGTAAGCGGGGGATACTTTCAGGCAATGGGCATTCCGTTGCTGCAAGGCCGCACGTTCTCCGATTCGGACGGCGCCGACTCACCGAAGGTGGCGATTATCGACGAGTTTCTGGCGCGCAGGTACTTTCCGAAAGGCAATGCCGTGGGGGCCATGGTCACCCGCGGCATCCAGGTTCCGGGAGACCCGGAGAAACCGGACAACTGCACGATCGTGGGCGTGGCCGGCAGCGTGAAGACCGGCGACCTGGCCGAGAACAACCCGGTAGGGCAGCTCTACTTCCTGTACAAGCAGTACCCGCCTCGGAACATGCACCTGGTGTTGCGGACTGCGCGCGATAACCCGCAGGTCATTCCCGCCACGCGCCGGGAGTTGCAGCAGGTCGATCGGGAATTGCCGCTTTTCGACACGAAGACCATGCCGGAGCGCATGACCTCCTCGATGAGGAATCGGCGCGCTGCCATGATGCTGTGCCTGGTCTTCGCCGGCATGGCCCTGCTGCTGGCGGCGATCGGGATCTACGGCGTGTTGGCATATTCCGTTTCGCAGCGCACGCGGGAGTTCGGCATCCGCGTGGCCATCGGGGCGGGAGCGCGGGAGCTGGTGGGCATGGTGGTAGGGCAGGGTTTGCGCATGGCCGCGCTCGGACTGGCGGTGGGCGCGGCGGGTGCGTTTGCGCTGACGCGGATGATGACGGCGATGTTATTCGAGGTGCGGCCAATGGACCCGGCGATCTGTGTGGTGGTGGCGCTGCTGCTGGCGCTGGTGGCGTGCATCGCTTCGCTGATTCCCTCGGCGCGTGCGATTCGCGTTCCACCGGCGTCAGCGCTTCGGTACGAGTGAAGAAGGCGTAGGGGCGGCCTTCTGTCCGGCGAACGGCCTCTGGCCGTCGCGCAATACTGCCGTTCATGTTCCAGCTTCAAATCGGACATGCCGGCTGAGAAGTGCTTGGTGTGCGCATGGATGCAGGGATGCTCAGCAATTCTAACTGGGCAACTCGGAGGGTCGTAGGAAGTTCAAGAAAGAAGGCTTCGTACCCGCTGCTGTTTCCACCATCCTGGAAACGGCGCTTACTGACCGTCCCCCGTCCCGGACGCACAACGGCCCATCCGGAAGCTGAGCGGCGCGATGCCGACTTGTCGTTCCTAATCCCTGCGGAGGCCCGACCAACGTCCCGCCGGCGGCGACCTCGGCCGCTCGGGCTGGAACGTAAACGCTGCGGCGTTACTGAGGAGGAATCCGGTTTCAACCTCCAGATCGGACTTCGGACCGCACTTTCCGGTATGGCCGCTCGGGAGCCATTAGCGGCGCAGCCGGCTAGATCGCGACATCTGGCGCCAAGTGGGCTGAGCTACCGGATAGCCCGCGATTCGATAAAGTGGATGTTTTCGTGTAGGGAGGAGGGGATCCGCTGGGCCGTTGAGCGGTACACGGATCAGCGTGCGCCGGCTGGATCCCGTCCCTATCGCATCAACTACCGGGCAGGATGGCGCTTCGTTCAGTCCTCGCCCCGGACGACCGCAACGCCGTTGGCCCCATTGTTGATGGTGGGCGCGGTTTGCAGGGTCAGGTTGCCATCTTCGACGCGCGCACTACCCCGGCTTCCGCAGCTAACCCGGCTGCACAACTTGTTTGCGGCAGGTCGGAAGCGCCGTCGGGCGCGAAGACAATAAGGTCGCCTTTTGTTTTCATCGGGGCGAGGCGTCGCCCCGTTCGCATAACGGCGAAACAGCCGTGTAGTGACGATCAACCCTCTTGCAATTATGTCGGACCGCAACTACCATTACCTAAAGCCGGATGCGGGGACTGACAGTCAAGGGGAGGTTATCGTGAAACGTCGCGAGTTCCTGCTGAACACGCCCGGAGCTGCCATCAGCGGGGGGACGCTGTTCTCCAACTCCCGTGTTTTCAGAGCAGGAATCGTGGGGGCCGATTCGCAGCCCAATGAAGATCCAACCAATGGCCTCGCAAAGGCCCGGGATTTCAAGAAGGAGCCGTTCAAGCGGCTTGTGATCCTGGGTGAGAGCACGGTGCAGGGCGGCCCATGGTTACCGCGGCAGGAAGACCGATATGCTGACGTTCTCGTTCGCCTGATCAACGCCTGCCAGGAGAAACCGATCGAGTACCACAATAAGGGAATTGGAGCCAACTCTATCTCGCCGCGTAGTCCAGGCTATGCAGAATCAGCGAAGCCCAGCGCCCTCGAGCGGTACAAAACGGACGTCATCGAATTGCATCCGGACCTCTTTCTCCTGTGTTACGGCCTGAACGATATGCGCGCGGCGATGCCCGTCGAAGACTTTCGAGATGATATGGCCACAATCATTCGCGACGTCAAGAAGGCCTGCTCGCCCGAGATCGTGCTGACAACGGTGTATTACATGACTGCTTGGAGGAGTTTCCCACCTTACGACAAGGGAAGCGTTGCGCTCACGATGCGGTACAACGACTCTATCCGCGGACTGGCAGCGGAATTTCGTTGCATCCTCGCGGACGCATGGGGAGCGGAAGGCGCGGCTGATTGGCTGATTCACTATGACGGGGTCCACGCCAACAAGGTCGGCAATCTTGTGCTCGGTCACAGGATCTTTGAGGCCATCGCCCAACATTCCAGCGCGCTGACGAATGAAGCGTTCAGGCACGCCCAGGCCACCGAATGGACCAGGGAGACTGCCCGGATGCGGACGGAGGCGGGTGATCCGTTCAGGAAGACCTGGTGACAAAGGCCGTGATTTGGCCGGCGCGCCGCGGAATCAGACGTGTGACGAGCATGCGTTGAAAAGCGACCTTTTCTCGAACACCCGTATGGGAGTACTCAGGATCTGCCTGTTCTGCTGCTTTGTCACTGCGGCTGTAGGCTCCTCGGAGCTGACTCAGATCGCCCCGGGAGTCTACTTGTACAAAGACACCTGCAATGTGTACGCCATCGTCAAGGGCGGCGACGCCGTCCTCATCGACTTCGGCTCGGGAGGGATACTGAACGAACTCCCCTCAATCGGAGTCCGGAACGTTGGATGGATTCTTCACACGCACTTTCATCGCGACCAGGCTCAGGGAGACGCGCTGGCCAGATCCCGCGGAATCAGAATCGCCGTGCCTTCCGGGGAGCGAAAGTACTTTGAAAACGTGGAGACGCTATGGAACGACAAGAAGGTTTTCGACCTCTACGATCTTCGGAATGAGTTTTTTGCGCTGCGGGAAAACATCGCCGTTGACGCGGATCTTGAGGGCCGATTCACATCCGCCTCCAGTTCTCCGTCCGACAGCCTGTTCGCATGGAGTGGCATCGCCCTGAGAGTGCTCAGGACTCCCGGCCACACAGAGGGCTCCGTGTCGTTCCTGCTCGAAACGGCCGGAAGGCGGCTGCTCTTCTGCGGGGATCTGGTTGCCTCCGAAGGCAGGATCCCCACCATGCACGACCTCGAATGGACCTACGTCGGGAACAAGGGCGTCGCCGCAGAGATCGAATCTCTTAACAATATGCGCGATGTGGCCCCGGATGTGATGTTGCCCTCACATGGATCGCCTTCGCGGGATATGCTCTCGTGGACCCCGCGACTCCTGGCAGGCCTCGCCAGCATCTATCAGGAGTATGACTGGCTCAATTATACGCAATACCGTCCTAGTCCCGGTCCGAAGCAACTTACGAAACACATTTGGCAAATGCGCCGGGCGTTCGACTGGGGGGTCGGCTACTTAGTCGTGGCCGATAGCGGCCGCGCTTTTCTGTGGGACGTCAACGCGGATGAAGTCCCGTTCCTTGAGGAGATGAAGAAGACCGCCGGATTCACGAGCATCGATTTCATTGTCCCAAGTCATTATCACGACGACCACGTGGGCGGGATCAATGCCGTCAAGAAGGCGTATGGCGCCAAGCTGTGGGCAATGGAACACCTCGTTGATGTCCTGCAACGCCCGGCTGCTTACAATCTGCCTTGCCTCTGGCCGGAAGGCATGACTGTCGATCGTGTTTTGCACGACGGCGAGAAACTTGTTTGGGAAGGGCTTGCTCTGCAGTTTTTCTATCTTCCCGGGCAGACCGAATACACCGAAGGCATGTTGATCGAGGATGACGGAAAGAGACTGATATTTGACGGGGACAACGTAGCCTGCCCGCTGCCGGGTATGCCCATGTACGGTCATTTCGTTTGTCGGAATTACCAGCGCCTCGGCGGGGGACACGTTTACTCCGCGAAGAAGCTCCTGGATTTGCGGCCCGACTTCATCTGCCCGAACCATTTTGAGTGGTCCCCCGTCGCGCCTGAGATCCTCGCTACGTATCTGAAGTCTTCCGAGGAGATTCAGAACACGTGGCGCCAGATCATTGACCAGCCCGATCCAGCAATGGGCGTGGATAACAACTGGGTGTCCTTCTACCCGTACCAGACCGTAGCCGGCGCAGGCGACACAGTTCAATACGAGCTGCGCGTTCGTAATGCGACTGCACGGCGAATGCGTCTGAACGCGGCCATCAAGGCGCCGGTGACCTGGACGATCAGCCCTCCTTCCGTTGAGATCGACGCCGCCCCAGGATCCGGCGCGGCCGCCAGGCTCGAAGTACGAATTCCGCCGGGCGAAAGGCGGTTGAACCGGAGATTCGTGATCACGGCCGATGTCTGGCGCGATGGCCTGCACATTGGTGAAGTGACCGAAGGTCTTGTGAATATGAAGCCGATGAAGGCTCACTAGTGTAGTGCGGCGCGGGGCAAAATAGGTACAGGCGCGAAGTTTCGCGTTTCGTGGAGGTACAGTGTGGAGAAGCAGACGTCGTCAAATCGTATTGAAGGTACGCGGCGGAACTTCCTTAAGTCTACAGGCGCAGGCATCCTGGCGCCCGGAGCGGGCAGCGCCCTTTCCGCGAATGCCAACGCGGTACCTTCGGCCAGCCCGGCAGGATTCGCTCCTGCAGGTGAACTGACGCGGCTGTCAGAGAATCTCTTCCTCTTTCAGGACACGTGCAACGTTTACGTGTTGAAGAACGGAGACCGGGCAGTCCTTATCGATTTCGGCTCAGGGCACGTGCTGGATCACCTGGGCCAAATCGGGGTAGCAAAGGTTGAGGCTATCCTGCATACCCATCACCATCGCGACCAATGTCAAGGCGACGGCCGCGCCGTCGCGCAACGCATTCCGCTCTACGCGCCTGCCCACGAAAGGCACCTGTTTGAAGATGCAGAAGGATTCTGGCATACTCGCCGCGTCTTCCACCTTTACGAGGTCCGAAATGACTATTTCACCCTCACGCGCAATGTGCCGGTAGCCGGAGTTCTTCGGGACTATGACAAGTACAACTGGGGTCCATATGAATTCCTGATCTTCCCCACCCCAGGTCACACGATGGGTTCGGTCAGTCTCGTCGGCCAGATAGACAAGAAGAAGGTCGCATTTACCGGCGATCTCATCCACTCGCCGGGAAAGGTGGTGAACCTCTATGAGCTGCAATATTATTATGGCGGCACCGATGGGGTTGACTGTGCCATCTTCTCTCTGGCCAGACTCCGTGAACTGGGGCCTGAGCTGGCTTGTCCCTCACATGGCGATCCATTTCTGAATCCCGACAGCGGGATGGCCGATCTGACCTCGAAACTCAAGGGTTGGTACAAGGCGTACGCACCCGAGGCAAGTCTGACCGTTGAAAACAAACCCTTTGCCGTCACGCCGCACCTCATCTGCGCGCACGAGACCTGTTCGACATCGTACACGCTCATCAGCGACAGCGGGAAGGCGCTCGTTGTGGATTACGGCACTGCCAGCGGCGGCTTCTTTGACAGCTTCATATCTAATATCGGTCCCACTAATCGCATTCGATTCGTCGAGCACACCATTCCCGAGCTCAAGGCCAAGTACGGCCTCAAGTCAATCGACGTTGCCATGCCGAGCCACACGCATGACGATCACGTCAACGGGTTTCCGCACCTGGTTCGACACTACGGGGCGAAGATCTGGTGTTACGACAACATGGTGGACGTCCTGCAGAATCCGCGGGGTTACAACCTCGGCTGCGTGCTGGGTGAGCCGATCAAAGTCGATCGTTCGTTTCGGGATAAAGAAACGTTCAAGTGGGAGGAGTTCGAGTTCACCGTCTGCCATTCTCCCGGGCACACCGAGTACCAGATGGCGATGTTCGCTGACATCGACGGTGCCCGCATTGCCTTTACGGGTGACGCGTTCTTCCCTTCGGACAACCGTCAGCAGCTCCGCCACAATCTGATTTTCCGTAACTGGGTGGAGAACGATAGCCACCTGAAGTCCATCCGCACAATCCTCGAACATCAACCTTCAATTGTGGCGCCCGGCCACGGCAAGCCGTTTCTCAGCAGCAAGGCGGATCTGGAGGATCTGAAGGGGCGCCTGGAAAAGCAGCAGCATTACTTCTTCGACGTCATTGCCGATCGCGACTGCAATTTTGGCCTGAATCCAAGCTGGGCCCGTCTATATCCCTACCAGTTCCTGGTGAAACCCGGGTCCCGGGCCGACGTCGAGCTGCGGGTGCGGAATTACCGGTCCAAGCCCATGGAAGTGCAGGCGACCCTGGTCCTTCCACCGGGCTGGAGGTCAACTCCCGAGACCGTGAGCTTCGTGGCGCAGCCCGGGGCGGATGGGAAGGCAGGTTTTGCGCTCACCGTCCCCGACGACTGGGACCGTTCCAAGACCCGGGTTGCCATGGCGGCCGATCTGCTGGTCGATGGAAACTACCTCGGGGAGATTGCGGAAGCGGTCGCCGAAGTACGTGCAACTTAACGGGATTGCCCGGCCGCACTAACGCGTGGAGATTCACTCTCCTTGGCCGGCGAGGCGCGTTGCTGGGAAATCAGACTGTCGACAGAATTCAATTCTGCGGAGGAGCGAACGGTCGTGTGGAGCAGCATTCGATATTTCGCGGTTGTTCTGATAGCCATTTCTGCCGTTGACGCCCAGGAGCTTCCGGTACGGGAGGACCCGAAGGATTACACGACCCACGTGGTCGGTTATGCCCACATCGACATGGCCTGGCTGTGGCGCTGGGAAGAGTCGGTCCATGACATCATGTTTAATACCTTCAGCAACCAACTCAATCTGATGAAGGCCTATCCCGAATTCACGTTCGCCCAGGATCAGGCGGTCGTGTACGAGATGATGGAGCACTACTATCCGGACATCTACAAGGAAATGGTCCAGAAGGCCAGGACCCGGAATTGGATCCCGGTGAGCTCGACATGGACCCAGATGGACGAAAACATGCCGGATGGAGAATCACTGGTCCGACAATTCCTGTTGGGGCAGAGGGCCACCAGGGAGAGATTTGGTCACTACGTACGCGTCGCCTGGCAACCCGACGTCTTTGGCCATCCCTACTCCATGCCTCAGATTGCCCGCAAAGCAGGAGTTGAGTTCTTCGTCTTCAATAGACCGCATGATGCGGGCCGGCCGCCGATCATCTGGTGGCAGGGGCTGGATGGTACTCGTGTGTTGGGTTACTCAACGCCCGATGAGTATGTGGGAACTCTCGATCATCATCGAGCGACCGAGCTGAGCATGCTCAATGCCCGGAGGATGAACGTAAAGAACATACTGTTGCTGTACGGCACCGGGGATCACGGGGGCGGGCCGAATCCGAACGACGTTGCGATGATCCCCCGGCTGAACGCCTCGCCCGCCGATGTGCACGTCAAGACGACTAACGTCGAAGATTATTTCGATCTCCTGCTCGCAGAGAAGAAGAATCTGCCCGTCGTGGATGGCGAACTGAATTCCGTCTTCGAAGGCTGCTATACCACGCAGTCGGACATGAAACGGCACAATCGGCAGGCTGAACAACTGCTTCTGGCCGCGGAAAAGATGTCTTCACTAGCGGTTATCAACCGGTTTCGCGACTACTATCCGACGCGGGACCTCGGCGAAGCCTGGAAGCTGGCCGCGCTGAATCAAACGCACGATCTTCTTCCCGGCTCGGGCATCGGGCCCATCTATGAGGACGCGGCCAGGCAATACCAGGAGATTTTCGAGCGCGGCCAACGTGCGCTCGATTCCTCGCTGAAGACCATCGGCCTGCACGTGGACACGCGTGGCGAGGGTGTCCCGTTGGTGGTTTACAACCCGCACTCGTGGGATAGGACCGACGTGGTGACGGCCGAGATCTCGGCCCCCTCGCTTCCGTCTGCCATCATGGCGATTCACGGCGACGAAGTGGCTCCGGTTCAGGTGCTTCGCCGGGACGATCACGCCGGGAGGGCCACGGCAACGATTGCCTTCCTCGCACGGGCAGTCCCTCAAATGGGACTCAAACTCTACAGGATAGTGCCCGCAACCCAAGGCGCATCGCATCCGGCGAGCCGACTTCAGTGGGGAATGCAGCCACGACCCTATCTCGAGAACGAGTCTCTCCGGGTCGAGATCAATCCAAGGACCGGCAATATCGCGCGGCTGTTCGACAAGAGAGCGGATCGTGAAGTCTTCAAAGAGGAGGGGAACTTCCTCGTCGCCTTGGGAGAAAGTACCAGTCAAGCCATGAAATCGTCGCCGGAGTACGCTGGACCGGCGTGGGATATCGGACTTACGGGCGCCCACTGGGACATGGATAAAGTTGCCTCTATCGAATTGATCGAGAAGGGCCCCGTGCGAGCCACGGTGCGGGTGGTACAGCGGTTTCGCCAATCGGAGTTCACGCGTGACATTAGCTTGGCGATGGGTGTTCCGCGGGTCGACGTCCAGATGTCAATGGATTGGCATGAGAGGAATACCTTCCTTAAAGTCGGATTTCCTCTGGCGGTTACCACAAACAAGGTAGCCGCGGCGATTCCCTACGGCGTCATCGAGCGCGAGCAGACCGGCAAAGAGATGGTAATGGGGAAGTGGGTGGACGCGTCCGGCTCCGGCTACGGGGCCGCCATTCTTAATAACGGACGCCACGGCTTCGACGCCAAAGATGGCATCGTCCGCATTTCGGCGATCCGCGGTCCGACGTCGCCTGATCCGCGTGCTGATGAAGGACTGCACAGCTTCGGTTACTCTCTGTACCCACATCGCCGAAGCTGGCGCGAGGCTCAGGTGGAGTTCCGGGCGCTGGAGTTCAACCTTCCGCTCATTGCCCTCCAGGAGCCGATCCACGAAGGCTCCGACGATCAGCTGCGCGAGGGCACCGGTGGCGTACCGAGCGCCTTCTCTTTCCTGAGTATCGCCGGGGATCATGTGATTCTTTCCGCCATGAAGCAGATGGAAGGTTTCTACGATACCGACTCTATCTTGCGCTTTTTCGAATGCGAAGGGCGTGAGGGACAGGTTACCGTACAATTCCCGTTCAAGATCCGGGCCTGGGAAACGAACCTGCTCGAAGATGACACCGGTCCGGCCCTGGAAGGTCACAGTGTCAAGCTCAGCTTGAAGCCGTGGGAGATTAAGTCACTGCGAGTGAGAAGGCTGGATGAAGGCAGCAGCCACTAATGCGACCAAGAGCGCGTTTCTGCGCCGGCTCCGCGCGGGGAAAGTCGCTGAGGGCGCCTCTACCCGAGGTTTTGCTCTCGCTTCCGGCTCTGTACTTTCTCCTCTGATCGTCTACGGGCAAGCGTGCGGATCAGACTTCTCAAGTCCGCGAGGCCGCGCACGGCGACCACCGCCGCGATCGCGGCAAAGCTGAGTCCCGCTACGATGAAGCTGACGGTCCAGAAACGCCACCAAAGCTGCGTCGCGTCCATCACATCCCCTTAACCGCCGCACCATTCCAGGGCGGCTGCGAGTAACACTCTCGCAGTGTCGATCACCGATTCCACCTCAACGTACTCATCCGCGTTGTGGCCGCCCCCGCCGCGGGGGCCGAACAGGAGCGTAGGAATCCCGAACTCACGCTGCAGCAGGAACGCGTCGCACGGATAGGGCGCTGCGGTCACGGGCGGCGGCGAAAGGAGTGCGGCGCCGGCGGACCCAATGAAACAGCGGCTCCACGAGTCTTCCGCGGCGAGTTCATGCCCCTGTAGAGGCGGATCGAGGACCGGCTCCCACCTGGGGGGATAATGGCGGAAAAACGGATCGGCCGCACAGAACAGGCTGAAGGACTCGCGAATTTGTGCAAGCACCTCAGACGCGTCCTCGTGCGGGAGAAACTGAAAATACGCGCGGACCCTTCCCGCAAGCGGAACAGCCCACGCCTCGTCGTCAGAGAACCGGTTCGCCTCAACCGCAAGCACCTGCACCGGAGCGGGATCAGGGAAATCTCGGTACGCGCCCCGCTCCGGCGGACGTCGCCTCCGCTCCGCCCAGCCGTCCAGCCAGCCCAACAAGCGTCCCAAAGGCAACGCGGGGCTGACGACCTCCGACTCCGAGAAGTAGCCCGCCGAGTCACCAGCCACGCAGATGAGATCGACAACCGCGCCGCCACGGGTCGCGAGCGCCACTTGCAATCCGGTGCCCTCCGTAACCACGGCGGCATCGGCGGCCGGCCCACCGCGCAGCCGCGCCGCCAGGGTACCGCCGCCACCGCCCCATTCTTCGTCGATAACGGATTCGGCGAACAGATCGCCGCCGCTCCGCAAGCCGGCCTTGTGCAGCGCGCAGAGCGCTCCGAACTGTGCGGCGAGCCCGCCTTTCATGTCCAAACTGCCGCGTCCGTACAAGCGCCCCCCGCGAATTTCGGCGGACCATGGATCGCAACTCCACCCTGCCCCGGCCGGCACTGTATCCATGTGGCCGTTGAGCAGCAGGTTGCGGCCGCGGCCAGAGCCTCGAATCTCAGCCTGCAGATTCAGGCGCCCGGCGTAGTCCCGGTTGCGCCGCACACAAGGGTGGGCGGAGTCGCGCAGGAAACCCGTGTCGTACATCTCGGTCTCAACCCCGTACGCTTGCAGGAACGCGGCCAGCACCAACTGGCCCGCCGTTTCCCGTCCATTCGGAGGCAGAGCCACCGTGTTGGCGCGCACGAGCTCGGCGAGCAGACGCACCAGATCCTGCTCTATCGGCTGAAGCAACTCCCGGGCCTGGGCGCTAGAAGTCGAGAAGCTCATAAATCTCGGTATAGCCTTCCAGCATCAAGGGAGACTGCCGCTCGAACAGCGCCGCGTGCCCGGGCAACGCTTCCAGAGCGCTCAGCGCGGCATGCAGATCTGCCAACGCGGGGAATTCAGCCTCCCAAACCAGCGTATGATTGGGCTCCCGAGCGGCCACCGGCCGCATGCGCCTGCCACGCGGCAGCCCCGGCGTTTGACGTTCTAACTCGGCAAAGCGGCGTTCCAGCTCCCAGAACGCATCCTGGCTGTCGATGCGAAACCGCTGCACGAAACGCAGCATGAATGCCATAGCCTCATTCCTCCGCCGCCACAGACGCGGGACGAAACTCGAGCATTGCCGGCGTCGCAGGACGACCAAGCAGCGAGCCCACCGCAAGCCCCGCGCCTGCCAGCAGAAAGGCGCCGATGCCCGCATAGCTGGCCGGCCAGCGCAGCACGAAGAATGTGAGCGAGCCGGCTGCTCCGCCCAGCATTGCGGCGTACCCTCCGGTCACGTTCGCCTGTTTCCAGTAGAGCCCGCCGACGATGGCGGCAAACGAGCCGCCCAGAAAGATTGTTGCGGTGATGTTCAGGTAGAAATAAGCGGGGCCAGGCAGCGTATACCAGAGACCCCAGAACATTACGAAAAGGCTGACAAAGAGATTGGCCGCGCGGTTCAGCCGGACCTGTGCGCGCGGGCTCAGCGGCGACTTCCGGAGCGGACCCACAATGTCCTGCGCGATTACCGAACTCCAGCCCAACAGATAGGAACTGTTCACGGACATGGTGGCCGCCAGCATGCCGGCCATCACAACACCCCTCAGGCCCGAGGGCAGGATGCGGCTTAGCAGCGTGGGCATGGCTTCCAACCCGTTTTGGCCCCGGCCGAGCACCGCAAGCGCCGCAATGCCCCAGAGCATGGGCAACATGCCGCGCCCCAGAAAGATGAAGCCTGTCCAGGTGAACATCTTGGCGCTGGTCGCCGCATCTCGTGTCGAAAACGTTCGCATGGCCGTGGTCTGCCAGCAAGTGCTCAACGCGATCCAGAACAGAAGCTGGAAGACAATAAATGACCACCCGAACTGGGGGCTGGCCAAGGGGCTGAATCCGCCCGGGCCCATGGCCGACCACACCGCATCGTGCATGCGGCCCCACCCGGCGGCAAAAATGCAGACGCCGGTCACCACCAGCGCGCCGGCGCTCAAGGCCACAAACTGGATGAAGTCCGTGATCACCACCGAGACCATCCCGCCGAGTACGGTATAGAGCAGCTCCAGCAGCAGAATCGCGGTCATGACAGTCTTCAGATACTCGACGGGAATGCCGCTGAGGATCGCGAGAAAAGTGCCTTCGATGCGCAGGAACACACCCATGTTGAGAATGCCGCCCGTAGCTACCAGCACGCCGGTCAGGATCCTCAGGTTCCGGCTGTAGCGCCTCTCGAAGAATTCAGGAATGGTCATCAACCGCAATTCCCTGAGGCGCTTGATGACGAATCCGGTGCGCCCGAGCACGATCATCACCGTGCCGGCGATCAGCCCATTGACAAACGCCGCGAAGCCGGCGTTGTAGCCGAGTTCGGCGTAATACATGAATGTCACTGTGCCGATCTCAGTGGCGGCCAGCGTCGAGATGCCCAAACAAAGGCCGATGCCCCGGCCGGCGACCAGGAAGTCCTCCGGGCCGGACACGTAACGCTTGCCGTAGAGCCCGGCCGCCATGGACAAGCCCACGTAAAGGAGAATGATGCACCAGTCCAGGGGAGTACAGTTCATAAGTTGTTGCCCGTTGGACAGGCCTCTCGGCCCGGAAGATGAATCGCATCGGCCAGCGCGCCGGCGAGCGCAATGCCGTGCTCCGCCGCGAGCTCCAGCAGGGAATCCACGTTGAGGTCGGGGTTGATGGTGTGCCGGGAAGTGATCTTCAGGCCGGCTACCAGGACCCCGAATTCCAGCGCGCTCCGGATCGGTCGCTCCCGGATCGACTGCCCCGTGCCCCCGGCAGCCAGCGGCGCGCCCACCGCCAACCCCGAGATCACGCCGGCCAGCAGCGCGTCCCCCGCGCCGGCCGTACTGACTGGGGCGACCGGCAAGGCCGGACAATGCTGCCATGTGCCGTTGTCCCCCGCGAAAGCTCCATGCGCTCCCATGGTCACGACGATCCGGATCCCGGGCTGGAATCCTGACAGGAGGGCAGCGCAGGCGTCGAGCGCCGTTCCGGAATCCGCCGGCTCCACGTTGCGCCCGACGAGCGCCGCCAGTTCTTCCTGGTTGACGGCCAGCAGATCCACGCACTCCATCACTCCGCTGGCCAGGGCTGCTTCCATCTCTGCGGAGGCGAAGCTCGCGACAGTGAAACAGCCCCAACTGCGGGCGCTGCGTAGGAAATGGAAGCGGGTCTCAAGCGGGACCTCCGGCAGCGCCATCGCCACATAACCGCTCGGTTGAGGCAACAGGCGCGCCTCTGCGCGGTCCACATCCTCGGGCATGACTGCCATGGACGCCGACTCGATCGACGTGATGTTACCTCCGCTGCCGTCGGGATACTGGAAGCAAATGCTCAGGGTCGTAGGACGCCCCCCGGCAACGTCCACACAGCTCAGATCCATGCCCGCGCGGGACATCTCTTCGAGCAACTTCGCGCCGCGGCTATCGCGGCCCACCTTCCCAACTGGCAGCACGTGGAACCCGGAGCTCCGTGGAGCGCCCATCAGAATCGCGACGTTGTGGGCAACGATGTGCAGCTTGCAGTAATCCCGGCAGTCCAGCATCCGTGCAGGGCGGCTCTCGTTGCGGCCCAGTGTGCGGTCGCCGCACAGCTCGAACAGAAGCCCCCAACCGATTCCGCCCACGCCAACCAGGCCGCGATAGGGGCGCTCTCCGAGGGGGCGCATGTATCGCTTGAGCACGTTTTGCCGCAAGGCGTCGCCGGAATCGATGCTCGCACTGCAGCCCATCAGAGCAGCTCCCAATCGGGATTCTCCGAAACCGGGTGGCGCGCGGTCTCGAGCGTGGCGGTGATGACCGCGTCCGGATGGCGCTGAAGCAGGGTGATCGGGTACTCCGGCGTCGGCTCGGAGAACAGCGCCACCCGCAGCGCGGTCTGCTTCCATGCTCCGGTGTCGCTGTAGACGCGGACTCGCCGCGCCGACAGGCACTCGCGCACACCGAGAGTGATCGACATTGGGGGGACAAACTGGTAAGCGCCGCCGAAGGTGCGGTGCGCCAGCGCCAGAACGGTATCGAGATTGTTCTCCTGGATGCGGATGGTCGAGCCGTACACGTCCTCCAGGGTGATGTGGCTGAAGGGATGACGCCGCGCCTGGTTGTAGGCGATGTGCCCGTCCTGGCCCCACCCACCCATCGCCAGATCGACGGGCGCTTCCGCCAGAGCCTGTCGCACGCGCTCGGCCGTGTCTGGCAGGAGCCAATGGCGCTGGGGTTCGGGCACCGTGAGCTCGGGAGTGATGCCCCCGTAGAAGTGCCGCTCCATATAGGTCCGGAAATTGTACGGATGGCGCCGGGGCAGGGCGCGCCCCTGCCAATCCAGGCATTCATCCATGTGAAAGACGAAGACGCGCGCCAGCGGCACGCGGCCCGCGTTGATCATCTCCGTCCAAGGCGCGTACCAGCAACTCGGCCCGCAGGGAATGATCACGCGGGTGTCCAGTCCGGCCTGGTTGTTGGCTTCAACCGTTGCGACGAGTTCGGCCGCCATGAGCCGGCCCATCTCCACCGAGTCGGCTACCAGGCGTAGGGGAACTCGCAGCTGCGGATGCGACGGCAGGTCCGCGGCCGGAATGGCGCACCAGCGAAGCAGATCGGCAGGTTTCACATGTTGCATGGTCTTACGTGTGCGATAACGGGACTCATCGTAACACGGAATAACAGCGTGTTCAATGAATTGGGTGTGTCATCTACGTGTGCGTACATACCGAATGCGTTTGTCACGCTCATTTCGCTATAATCACTGCCGGACTGTGCATGGGAAACGTCCGCATCGCTGAAATCGCGAGACTGGCCAATGTGACCGTGGGTACAGTCGACCGGGCGCTGCACGGACGCAAGGGGATCAGCGAACGCACTCGCACCCGGATTCTGGAGATCGCGCACCGTGTCGGATACCGTCCCAACATCGCGGCCCGGATTCTGGCGGCGCGCCGCAAACCAATCTGCATCGGAATCTGCCTTCCCCGCGAGATCCATTACTACTTCGATCAATTGCAGCGGGGCATCGAAGCCGAGGCAGGGCTGGCGCAACAGTTGGGGGTGGAGACCGTCTGGCGCCGCACGGACCATCTGGCAAGGGGCGAAGTCGAGATGGTCACCCAGCTGCTTGACGAGAATCCGGCCGTCCTGATCCTGGCCGCCGGAAGCCCGCAGGAACTGGCGCCGGTCATCAATGACGCCGAAAGGCGCGGTATCCGGGTGATCTGCGTCGACACGGATGCGCCCGACACGAGCCGGTCCGCGGTGGTCTGCGTCGATGCCGAGGCGAGTGGCCGGGTGGCCGCGGAATTCCTGGGCGGCATTGTCCCGGCGGGAGCCCGCGTTGCCGCGCTGACTGGCATGCTGAGCGCGGAGGATCACCGCAGGAAGACCGAGGCTTTTGCGGCCGCGTATCCGCAGTTCTGCCCGAATGGCGTCGTGGTCGAGGTTGTCGAGGCGCACGAGGACGAGGAAGAGGCCTTCCAGAAGTGCTTCGCGCTGCTGGACCGCCACCCGGCCCTGGCTGGGATCTACGTGAGTACCGTCAACTGCCTGCCGGTCTGCCGCGCCATCGGCGCCCGGAGCCTTTCGCGAAGGGTCCGGCTCGTCACGACGGACTTGTTCGGCGAGATGCGAACCTACTTTGAAAGAGGCATGATTGCCGCCTCCGTGTACAGTGATCCCTACGCGCAGGGACAGATCGCCATGCGTCTGGCGGTGCATCATGCAGTGCTCAGCGCGCCCCTGCGCAAGGAACACTACCTCGCGCCGCAGATGGTGATGCGCTCGACTTTCCATCTGTTCCGCGAGATGGGCGCCGAGCCTGGGGGCCCGGTCGTTGCCCCCACGTCGCTGCCGGAGTGGTAATGATGCTTTCGCCCTTCAACGCGGCGGTGACAGGGCTCGCGGCCTGTTCACCATCATGGAGTCCATTTATGAGGAAATCTCTTCTCCAATTGTGGCTGATGCTGTCCGGTACACTGAGCCTGGCGGCTGCGAATCAACCGCTGATCTTTCCCCAACCCCGGGAGCAGCGCCTGCTCGAAGGCAGTTTCGCGCTCACGGAACGCACTGCGATCGCGGTCCCGGTGAAAGCGTCACCCGCCGACCTGGCGCTGGCCCGCATGCTGCGTGAGGACTTGATCGACCGTTGGGGGATCGCGGTCAGCATCCGGCGGCTGACGGCCCTGCCGCCGCACACGAGTCTCATCCTGGCCGGCGCACTCACGAACCCCCTGGTCGCGGCCCACTGCGCCGCCCACCGCCTGCCCACGGTTCGCGGCAAACCATCGGCCTACCTGCTCCACGTCACCGGGGACATCGCTCTCGTGGCCGGCAGCGACGATGACGGCGCCTTTTACGGCCTGCAATCGCTCCGGCAACTCGTATCGGAACGCGCGGGCGCTCTGGCGCTTCCCGGCGTGCAAGTGCGCGATTGGCCGTACAAGCCGTTTCGTGGCGTCCGCCTGTACCTGCCCGGCCGTGACAACATTCCCTTCTTCAAGCGCTTCGTGCGCGATTTCATGGCCCTGTACAAATTCAACAAGCTCATCGTCGAGGTGAACGCGTGCATGCGCCTGGAGCGCCATCCGGAATTGAACGCGGGGTGGGTGGACTTCGGCCACGATGTCAACTACGCCCGGCGCAACTACCCCACCGGCGTACCGCACGAGATGGACCAGAACTCCTCGCATCAAGACGCCGGAGATGGCGGCTTCCTGGAGCAGGAAGAAGTTCGCGAGCTGGTGGCGTGGGCCCGGAAGTACCGCCTTGAGGTGATTCCGGAGGTGCCATCCTTCAGCCATAGCTTCTATCTTCTGGCCCGTCATCCCGAGCTTTCGCAGGTGCCCGGCGAGCGGTGGCCCGACACGTACTGCCCCTCCAACCCGGAGACTTACAAGCTTCTCTTCGATGTGCTCGACGAGTATATCGATGTAATCAAGCCGCGCATGCTGCACATTGGACACGACGAAGCGTTTGCGCCGCTGGACGTCTGCCCGCGATGCAAAGGCAAGGACATGCGGGAACTCTATGCGCGGGACGTGACCAGGATCCACGACTATCTGGCAGAACGCGGCATCCGCACCACCATGTGGGGGGACATGATGGTTGAGAACGTCCGCGGCAAAGGCCCCCAGAACCAGAAGGCGCCCGATGGCTATAGCTACCAGATCTCCGGTGCGCTGACGCCCGAGCTCGCCAAGAGACTCCCGCACGACATCCTGCTGCTGAACTGGTTCTGGGAGGGTTCCACCGCTAAGCCCGACGAGGAACAACTCGCGCAATTCGGATTCCAGCAGATCTATGGCAACCTCGAGCCGAGGATCGAGGACTTCGCCAGCCGGTCGGCCCGCGAGAGCCTGCTGGGAGGAACGGTTTCCTCCTGGCAGCAGACCACCGAACCGCTCTTCGGCAAGGATCTGCTTCTGACCTTCCTCGGCTGCGAAAGCCTGCTTTGGTCCAACCGCGCTTTGGGCGACGGACTGCCTCAGGCGGTGCAGGCGCTGATCCCCGAACTGCGGCGGCGGCTGCGGGGAGAGCTGCTTCCAAGCGAATTGGGCGACACGGTGGTGCCCATCGATATCTCGCGCCGCTTCAACATGCCCGTCCGCGAACCCGCTTTCGGCGTGGACCTATCCGACGCGGACCAGAATACCCTCCGTTCCGGAGCCAGGGTGTTTCAGATGACCGGCCCAGGCGCGCAGGGCGGCAACGTCGCCATCGTGGTGGGAACCGAAGGCACTGAAAAGAACCCTTTGCCCCGGGAAGTGGACAACATCCCGGTGGGTCTGGATGCCACCAGCCTGCTGTTTCTGCACGCTTCTGCCAGGCCGGCCACCAACAAACTGGCCTTCAGAACGATCTGGGACATGCAGGACACAGCCGACCTGCTGGGCTGGTACGAGGTCGTGTACGAAGACGGCTTTGTGACCACCATCCCCATCCGCTATGGCGCCGGTCTGTTGCACTGGAACTGGCGCCCGGGCCAGCCCGCTGACCTCTACTGCTACGGCGCCGACCCGCTGTCGCACTTCTTCGTGTACGAATGGACGAATCCGCGCCTCGGCAAAGTCATCACGGAAGTGCGTCTCCGGGGCACCACCGGTTTCCGAGGCGCCGTCAGCGGTTTCGAGAATGCCTGGGGACCGGTAATTCCCTCGAACGCCGTAATCTTGAAAGCTCTCAGCGCGGTCGTGAAACGCAGCGGCGCGGATTCCGAGCGGTTGCGCAGGCGGCGGTAGCCCGGGCGTCTGCCGGCTACCACCACGAGATTAGCCCGGATGTTTCACACGGAAGCGGAGTGGCGTGCCAGCCATGACAAAACACTCGGCAACGGCACGTCAAACGAACGCACCCCGGTGACCGCAGCGGCCAGATCCGCGATTCTGCGCGGAAGGAGGCTGTGGGGGGACTCGTGATCCTTCCGAACCGAGCCAGGGCGAACGTACCAGTTGAAAAGGCAGTGACAAGGGACCGAGCACTCCGCCCCGGAGCGAAGCGGAGTGGGCGCGAGCTGCTCTGCGGCGCGCGCTTCGCCGGGTCCTGGCTCGTGGCTTCTTGCTCCTGGCTTCCGGCTTCCTGCACCTTGTGGTGGCGCATGCTTCAGTGCCGTCAACTACATTCGTTCGGCCGCTCTGGACGGAGTTAGGGGCTGGTAACGACCTTCAGCTCTCGTTTTCGCCGGGTGTGCTCCTTGACGACCATCCTCCTCACGGCTTGTTCGAGGACCTCGGCGGCTTCCCGCTGTTCGGCCAAGCAAAACTTGGCGTAGTGCTTGCGCACGATATCTTCCGTGTCTCCGAGGTACTGAGCGACCACTCGCAGAGGCACACCATTTTGCAGCAGGGTGGCCGCAAAGGTATGGCGAAACCGATGCGGATGAGGCGGGTTCGTGAAACGTTCGCCGCGCGCCGCCGGCACTCGTGCGGCTGACTTGAACAGGCGGTTGATCCGATTGCGCCAACTAGTGACGTTCGTCCGCATCTTGCCGAGGCCGCCACAAAAGAAATACCGACCGTTCTTCAGCGGCAACGAAAGAAGTGCCTCGGCCAGGTTCGGATGTCCCGGCAGGTTGCCGCATGGGACCGGTATGTGAACGAAATTGGCGGATCGCTTTGTGCGGGTCTTTTTGGGGTGGCAATACAGAGCGTGCGTGTACGTGCCGCCCTCGAACGGAGCCAATTGATCGCGCTCGAGTGCTACTGCGTCGGAAATCCGCAAACCGGTATAGCGCAGCACTCACACGAACACGAGCAATTCCCGGGCGTTTGGCTGGTTGGTGCGCTTATTCTTAAAACCCCTGCCATCGCTGATGAGCGATGTTCCTTTGTAAACCGCGTCGAGCTCATTCGGCGAAAACGGCTCCTTCGGCTCGACCGACGTCTCCACCTTCATGCTGTGCGCACTCGAGGCCCAGTTCTCCGAAAGCCACTCCCGACTGATGCAGATTCTGATGAACTCCCGCAGTTCCTCGACCAACCTCCTCGCGGTCGTCGGTGCAAGAGGGCTGTTCTCGGGCCGGCGGCCAGGAACCGGGCGCCTGTTTCGAAGCGGGTTCAGGTTGCGCCACGAAGACCTGAAGTCAGCCCAGACCTGCGCGTTGTCCATATCCTGCACGTACCGGATGCCCCGGGAATTGGCAAATGGGATGAGGCGCAGATCGAGCAACTGCTGGAACTGGTGAATTGTGCTCGGAGCAGCATTCTGGCCTGCCTTGATCGCATAGAAGTGTTGGACGGCATCGGCAACGCTGATGAGTTGATAAGCGCTCTCGGGCTGGATTGCCGGCGAGTCTGAGTCCCCAGACTGCTCCCACTGGGCGACGATCCTGCGCGCTTCGCTCCATTGCCGCTCGCCAGTGCTCTTTGGCCGGATGTACCGTTTACGTCCGCCGCTATTGCGGACTGTGCCTTCGGCATAGATTGGACAGGCGCACTGCCGTCGACCAGTCGTTTTGGCGGACTCATAGACACGCAGATCCTTCGGGTACTCCTGAGTGCAGCCGACCTCGTGCCGGCGGAACAGTTTGAGGCCTGAAGTCATGCGTTTTATGTCACCCAAATGTTACTCAGAGTGGAAGCCCAGAGAAAATCTTTTTAGCATCAATGCTTTAGGATGGCGGAAGCTAGTGGGGGTCGAACCCACCCGCGACGCTGTCGCGCCGCACGCCGGATTTGAAGTCCGGGCCCAGCACCGGCCAGGACTAGCTTCCAGTCAGATTCTAGCGCGCTTCTCTACCACGGTTTCGCCGTGAGACCGAGGAGATGCCCGTGGATGCCGCCACGGTGCGCATCCCGCCGGAATCATCTGGCATACTGGATCTGCTGACGCCTTTCGAAGCCAGAATCGCGCAAGATGCGCCGCTCGCGCGTGCCGCGCTCTACGCGGCTGCGGGCTCCACGATCGCGGTCCTGTTCTCCATCGCCGCTTCGCAGATCCTCCTCGGCCTTGCCATCCTGCTGCTGCTCGTTTCGAAGGCGCGCTGGCGCGTGCCGCCGATCTGGATTCCTCTGGCCGTGTTCATGGGCCTCACCGTGCTTTCGCTCGTGCTCTCGCAGAACCCGGCCGCCGGTCTCCCGCAGACCCGGAAGTTCTACGTCTACACCACGCTGGCGGTCGTGTTCACTGCGGTCCGCAGTGTGCGGCAGTCTCGCATGATCGTCCTGGCGTGGGGCGCCGCGGGGGCGTTCGGCGCCGTGCTGGGCATCATGCAGTTCATTCGCAAGGCGCACGAAGCGCACCTGGCCGGCCGCCCCTTTTACGAGCACTACGTCTCGGAGCGCATCCGCGGCTTCATGGGGAACTGGCAGACCTTCGGCGGCGAGCAGATGATCGTCCTCCTCATGCTGCTCGCGCTGCTCGCGTTCTCGCCTCGCCTGCGCGGCTGGATGCTGTGGGCCGGCTGGGCGGCCGTCGCGCTTCTCGCCGCCGCTCTCCTGCTCGGCTACACGCGCGGCATTTGGCTCGCTTCCGCCTGCGGCGCGCTCTATCTCGCGTGGCATTGGCGGCGCGCTCTGGTGTTGCTGCTGCCCGTTGCCGTAGCCCTTCTGCTATGGCTGAATCCCGGTGGCGTCCGGGAACGCTTTCAGTCCGCATTTGCGCCCAAGAAGAACACGGACTCCAATCAGCATCGTGTCGTCTGTTGGCGCACGGGTTGGGAGATGATCAAGGCGCACCCCTGGATCGGCCTCGGCCCGGAGATGGTGCGGCTCAAGTTCATGGACTACGTGCCGCGCGACATCCCACGGCCGCTGCCCGAGGGCTGGTACGGCCATCTGCACAACGTCTATCTCCACTACGCGGCCGAGCGCGGCGTTGCAGCGGCCCTCGCCATCATCGCCATCCTCCTCATGGCGTGTCGCGATTTCACCCGCGCCCTGCGGCGGTTGGTTCCTGGCCGCAGCGACGCACGCTTCCTGCTCCACGGCGCCTTTGCTGTTGTCCTCGCCATCATGGTCGGCGCGGTCTTCGAGCATAATCTCGGCGATAGCGAGGTGCTCGCCATGTTCCTCGCCACCGTCGCGCTCGGATACGTAGCGCGAGAGGAGGCTGCCAATGCCTGACGCGCTGCGTGGAAAACAGATCGTGCTTGCGGGTGGCTCCGGCGGTCTCGGTTCCGCAACGGCGGAGTTGCTGGCGGCCGAAGGCGCGGACCTCATCATCAGCTACCACGCCGATGCGGAGCGGGCATCCCGTTTTGCGAGCTGCGCGCGCCTTGTCCGGGCGGATCTGGCAGTCGCGTCCGATCGCGCCAGGCTCCTCGATGCCGCGCCGGGACTTTACGGCCTCGCTGTGTTCGCCGGCGATCCCGCGCGCGTGTCCGATGCTTCACAACTCGAGGAAGCCATGCGGCGCTCGCACGAAGCGAATTACATGGGCCCCGCTCTGCTGGCGCGCGAGGCCGCACTCCGCATGAAGGAGCGCGCCGTGCCCGGCGCCATCGTGCTGCTGGGAACCATGCAGGCCGTCGCCGTCTTTCCCGGCTCCACAGCCTACGCGGCGCAGAAGGCCGCGCTCATTGAAGCGGCGCGCATTCTCGCCAAGGAGTTCCGCGGGCCCGCCAACATCCGCGTCAACGTGGTCTGCCCCGGCGTCACGGCCGCCGGAATGGCCGCCGCCTCCATCGCCTCCGGCAAGTACGAACGCTATCTCCGCGAAGGCGCCATCCCGCGCTACGGCGCGGCCGTTGACATATCCCGTGCGGTCCGGTTCTTCCTGGAACCCGATAACTACGTTACCGGTCAGATGCTTACGGTCGATGGTGGCCTGACGCTCTAGCCAGGCTCCCGCGCCCCCCGGTGATAATATGGATTGAGCCGAACTCCTACCCCGGAGGCGGAGGACCCAGGTAATCGGGGCGCAGTCCGCTGCACTCGCGGACGGGGTACTTTCAAGCCCTAGCCCGACAGCTAACTTCGCAGGCTGATTTGGAAGAGGATTCCTTGGGAAGGGATCAGAAACGGGGGCTGGCCGTTTTGGAAATTCCCTCAACCTTCAAAGCTACAAAAGTCGTCGTTGCCACTACGGTAATGCTCTCCTTTATCAGTTTTTGGAGAGCCGCAGCCATTGTCCTGTGTGACCTCGGATCATCGGCATTTTACGTCGGCGGCATCGCGGAAACGGCCATCGGCAAATCCGCGCCGTGGTTCGTGTTCGGCATCATGCTTTTCTCGTATGCGGTCCGCGCCGTGTACATCGAGAGCTGCAGCATGTTTGTCCGCGGCGGCGTCTACCGCGTCGTGCATGAGGCCATGGGCGCAACGCTGGCGAAGTTCTCCGTGTCGGCGCTGCTTTTCGACTACGTCCTCACCGGCCCCATCAGCGGCGTCAGCGCGGGTTTGTATCTCGCAGGCATCATCAACGAGACCGCCGAACACCTGAACCACCCGGGCTTCCACGTGCAGTCGCGGCTGTTTGCGGCGGCGTTCGCCATAGCCGCCACCTTGTATTTCTGGCGGAAGAACACCATCGGCATGCACGAGTCGAGCCAGAAAGCGCTCCGCATCATGCAGCTCACCACCGTGATGGTGATCGTGCTGATCGGGTGGTGCATCGTAACGGTTTTTACACGCGGCTTCCAGCCCGTGCCGCTGCCCACCCCTCGAAGCATCCATTACGGATCGGAGGCGCTGGGGTGGCTGAAGGGAAGCTGGCTGGCCACTCTGCCGGGCATCATGCTCCTGGTGGGTCTCGGCCACTCCGTGCTCGCCATGAGCGGCGAAGAGACCATGGCCCAGGTGAACCGCGAGATCGCTCACCCGAAACTGAAGAACCTGGAGCGCGCCGGGCTGGTGATCTTCATCTACTCGATGCTCTTTACCTCCCTGGTCTCGTTCTTCGCGGTCATGCTGATCCCGGATGCGCAGAGGCCGCAGTTCCTGGACAACCTCATCGGCGGCCTCGCCATGAACCTGGCCGGCCCCACGCCGATCAAGCTGATCTTCCACGCCTTCGTCGTCGTGGTGGGCACCGTCATGCTTGCCGGCGCCGTGAACACGGCCATCGTCGGCTCCAACGGTGTCCTCAACCGCGTTGCCGAGGACGGCGTGCTTCCCGATTGGTTCCGCCATCCCCACCGCCGCTTCGGCACCACGCACCGCTTTATCAACCTCATTGTCGGGCTTCAGATCTTCACCATCTTCCTCAGCGCCGGCAACGTCGAAATGCTGGGCGAGGCTTACGCCTTCGGCGTCGTCTGGAGCTTCGCCATGAAGGCGCTCTCGGTGCTGGTCCTGCGCTACAAGCAGCCCGAGGCACGCGAATGGAAGGTGCCCTTCAATTTGCGCTGGGGGCGCACCGAGATCCCCGTGGGGTTGAGCCTCATCACGATCGTCCTGTTCGGCATTGCGGTCATCAACATCCTCACCAAGAAGGTGGCCACTATTGCAGGACTCAGCTTCACCATCGTTTTCTTCATCGCGTTCGAGATCTCCGAGCACATCCACAAGCGCAAACAGAAGGCCGCGCATGCGGAACTGGAGAAATTCAGGCTCGATACTCCCGACGAGCTTTCCCCGGCTGTCGTCAGCGTGCGCCCGGGTAATGTCCTGGTGGCCGTCCGCAATCCGAACCTGTTGCACCACCTCGAGCGCGTGCTCGCGAGAACCGATACCTCGAAAATCGACATCGTCGTCTGCACCGTGAAGCACACCGGCCAGCCCGGGTTCGGCGAGCATGAGCTCACCGCCGACGAGGTGTTTTCCGCCGACATCGCGAGGCTCTTCAGCCTCGTGGTTACGGTCGCCGAAAAGGCCGGCAAGCACATCGAGCTCATGATTGTCCCCGGCCGCGACCCGAACCGGACGATTGTGGAGACGGCGCAGCGGCTGCGATCTTCGCTCGTGGTCATGAACGTCTCCGGCAGGGTAACTCCGGCGGAGCAGGCTAAGGCCTTCGGAGACGCTTGGGAGGAACTGCCCGAACCGCGTCCGCAGCTCTCGCTGCAACTTTTCAGTCCGCAGTCCGGGGATGCGCTCTTCTTCAACCTCGGTCCGCATCCGCCGCGGCTCTGGCCCGGCGACCTCGAGCTGCTCCACAGGCTATGGCTGGAGCTCAGCGAACGCGCCGGCAGTCGCAAGCTGCACCATCGCGATATCGTCCACCTCGCCCTGCGCCGCCTCGACGCCGACCTGCACTCCCGGCAGGCGCCCGACGTGCTTCAGACCATGAACACCGAGATTGCCGGCGACTCCGAGGCCGTTCCAGAAGAACCCGCCGCTCGGGGCATCCCTGAGTGACGAACGCTGCGTGAGCACCCGGAATGCGTTAGCCTGAATGTTGCGCGGCGGCATGAGTGCCGCAAGGGCAATTCCGTTGGCTCTGCCGGGTCCGCCCCGCGGCATGCTGCTCGGGACATATCCGCGCCCTGACTCTGGCGCATCGACGTGAGCGAAGACAACCGCAAAACCCGGATCCTGGTGGCTTGTGCGATGAAGTCGGGATCCACCTTCATCGCGAAGGTACTCGCCCTGTACCTCGGTGCGGAACGCGTCGAGCCCGTGCCGTACTGGGGCCGCCTCGAGCAGAACCTGCACGAGCACCTGCTCGCGTCGTGCCTGGACCGCGACATCGTCCTCCAGATGCACGTGCGCCCGCACGTTCCGAACCTCGAGATCATCCGCAAGCTCGGCATCGAAGTCGTCTATGTCTGGCGGAACCTCGGCGACGTGCTCGTCTCCTTCGACGACCACCTCCGCAAAGAGGACTACCGCAACCCCGTCTGCTACGTCCACGACCAGCGGCAGTACCTCGCGATGCCGCTGCAGCGGCGGTATCGCTACCTGATCGAGCACGCCATCCCGTGGTACGTCAGCTTTTATTTGTCGTGGCGCAAGGGCCGCGAAGGCCTGCCGTTTGTCGAGACGCACTATGAAGACCTCGTATCGGACCCCTACGGCTACTTCTCGCGCCTTCTCGTTGGCCTGGGCCGCCCGGTCGATGAGGATCGGCTGCGCTCCATCCTCGCGTCGAAAATCCCCGATACCCGTTTCAACAAGGGCGTGAACCATCGCTCCATCGAGCTGATCTCCGGGGAGAACAAGCGGCGGCTCGAGGAACTGCTGGAGTCCCACTGCGAGGACCTCTCCGCGCTGCGCCGCGAGCTTCCCTGGAACCTGGGGCCGCGCGCTCCTCGCCGTTCAATCTTCGCCGGCCTCGTCGGGTCGCTTTCCGGGAAGAGGTGAGCCGCGCCGCCATGAGCGACACGCGCCATCGCGACCTGACCGAGGCAATTGTCCGGCACGTGAATCCCTCGCGCGTCCTGCTCACGGGGAGTGACGCTTCCGCATTGCGCGCGGAGCTGGAATCGCTCGGCATCGCCGTCTCCGCCGCGCCTGGCGCCGCCACGGAGCGCGAATTCGACCTGGCAGTCCTCCTCGGACTTCCCGGCGAACTCGCTGCTGAGGAAGTTCACGCATTGGCCCGGCAGCTTGCCGCATCCGCGCCGGCGCTGCTGCTCGAGCTTGGCGCCGCCGCGCTGCTCGCCGCCGCCCTCGGCGCGCTCTGCTTCACGCCCGACCTCGCCTTCAGCGCCGGCCCGCGCGCGCAGCCTGCCGTGCTCTTTCGCAGAAGCCCGCAACCTGTCGTTCCGGAGCTCATTTCGCTTTATGCGGAGATCTTCCGCCTGCGCGCCGCGCTTGCTTCCGCGGGCCGGCATTCGCAAGAGGTGGAGAGCCTGCGCCGCGAGCTTCGCGACGTATCCACGGCGCTCACCGCCGTCGTTGACCACTACGGCAAGACGATCGACCGGCTTGCAACGGGCGTGGATACGTCCAGAGTGCAAGTGGAGGAGATTCTTCAGAGCCGCATCTGGCGCACGCTCTGCGCCGCCGGCGGCGTGATGCTCGACGCCTCGCGCGCCGCCCACGCCGTCGCCGCCCGCCTGGCGCGCCTGCGGCGCAAGCCCCCGGATCGAGCCTCAGGCCAGACTGCGCCTCAGAGTGGCGCGCGCCCGGGTTGGACTCCCTACGATTACTGGATCGTACAGTTCGAGCGCCGCGACGAGCCGCTCCTCCGCCTCAAGCTGAAAACCTTCGCCCTGCGGCCGCGCATCAGCGTGCTGATGCCGGTCTACCGGCCCGATCCGCGCCTGCTCGGTCGCGCCATCGACTCGGTTTTCGCCCAGAGCTATCCCGATTGGGAACTCTGCATCGCAGACGATTGCTCCGGCTCGGCCGGAATCACGGCATTGCTGTCGAAGTACGCCGCCCGCGATTCGCGCATCCGCGTCGCCGCTCTCGCCGCGCGCGGCGGCATCTCGGCTGCTTCGAATGCCGCGCTCTCGCTCGCCACCGGCGGCTTCATCGGGCTCCTCGATCATGACGACGAGCTTTCCCCCGACGCGCTCTTCCACGTAGCGGACGCCATCAACGCGCATCCCGCCGCCGGGCTCATCTACTCCGACGAAGACAAGATCGATGCCGGCGGAAAGCGCCACACGCCCTTCTTCAAGCCCGCCTGGTCTCCCGACCTGCTGCTCTCGGAGAATTACATCTGCCACTTCCTGGTCGCGCGGCGGGATCTCGTTGTGGATGCGGGCGGCTTCCGGTCCGAGTTTGACGGCAGCCAGGACTACGATTTGATCCTGCGGCTGATCGAGCGCACCAGCGACATCGTCCGCGTGCCCAGGGTTCTCTATCATTGGAGGACTTCGCCGGGGTCGGCCGCCGCCGAAGCCGATGCGAAACCTTACGCCGCTGCCGCAGCGCTGCGCGCCGTCGCCGAACACCTCGAGCGCACCTCGCCCGGCGCTCGCGTGGAGCCCGGCTGCGGTCCCGGCCGCCTGCGCGCTCGCTATCCCGTTCCCGAGGGTTCCCGCGTCAGCATCATCGTTGCCTCAGGCGGCGACACCTCCGTCCTCGGCGCCTGCATTTCCTCCGTATTCGAGAAATCCACGTACCGGGATTTCGAGGTGCTCGTCGTCGATAACTCGCGCGGCGGCGCCGTGCGCCGCAAAGTTGACGGCTGGGTCCGGCACGGCCTGGCGGTCCGCTATCTCGACTGGCGGAAGCGCCCCTTCAACTACGCCGCGATAAACAACGCCGCGGCACACGCGTGCTCTTCCCCTCTGCTCCTGTTCCTGAACGACGACACGGAAGTGATCGCTCCGGACTGGCTCGAGGCCATGGTCGAGCTCGGCACGCGGCCGGGCGCCGGAGCCGTCGGCGCGAAGTTGCTATACCCGGACGGCCGCATCCAGCATGCGGGTGTCGTCCTCGGAGTCTACGAGCACTGCGGGCACGCCTTCCGCGGCTTGAACGGCTGGGAGCACCACTACTTCGATTTTCCGGACGTCATCCGCAACGTGAGCACCGTCACCGCCGCGTGCATGCTGGTCCCGGCCAGGGTCTTTCACCAGACCGGCGGCTTCGACGCCGAGCGCTTCCCCGTCTCGTTCAACGACATTGACCTCTGCCTGCGCATCGGCCGGCTGGGTTACAGGGTGGTCTACACACCGCACGCCGTGCTGTATCATCACGAGTCTCTCTCGCGGGGCACTCTGCCGGAACGCCAGGATCGCATGGCCGTCGCCGCGATGCGCACGCTTTGGGGAGATGTCATCGCCGTGGACCCCTACTACAGCCCGAACCTCACTCGCAGCGCCGAGAACTACTCGCTGCGCACGCGCGCCGGCGCTCCCGGGCAATAGGCAGGGGACTGACTTCTCTGCCATACCAGCCGACCCGCGACACTGCCCTCCGAGATCCGCTCTGAACTCGACGCTGGCCGCGACCGGATCCGTTTCCGAGCCGCGACCGTGAGGGAGTCGGCCAGGCCGCGGGCATAGCGAAAGCGAGCCGCCCCGCGACCGGATCCGTTTCCGAGCCGCGACCGTGAGGGAGTCGGCTAGCCCACGGGCATAGCGAAAGCGAACCGCCCCGCGACCGGATCCGTTTCCGAGCCGCGACCGTGAGGGAGTCGGCCAGCCCGCGGGTATAGCGAAAGCGAACCGCCCCGCGACCGGATCCGTTTCCGAGCCGCGACCGTGAGGGAGTCGGCTAGCCCGCGGGTATGACGAAAGCCAGCCGAGCAGCCAATCCCCTGCGGTCACGACCACCTCCAGCTTTTGCAGCTCTGGCGCAACCGGCAGGCCACGTCCTCGGTTCGAGCGGTAAGATCAACGTCAGGAACTATGGACGAGAACCGCATTACGATTGAACCCGGCAAGCGGTCCGGCCAGCCCTGCATACGGGGTCTCAGAATAACGGTCTGGGACGTACTCGGCTGGCTTGCAGCCGGCATGAGCGAAGAGCAGATTATAGCCGACTACCCGGAGCTGGAGAAGGACGACTTCCGGGCGGTCTTTGACTATGCCGCCCGCGTTGGTCGGCGGGTCGCTCTGTGAACGGCCCCCCCTACCCTCCCGCGATCCTGTGAAAGAATTCCAGACTCTGGCGCGCCGTCGTCTCCCAGCGGAACTTACGCGCGCGTATCCGCCCTCTGCCGCCAAGCTGCTCCCGCAACGAGGGCGAGGTCAGCAGCCGTTCCAGTGCGTCCCGGATCTCGGCCGTGCTCTCCGGATCCACCAGCAGCGCCGCGTCACCGGCCACTTCAGGAAGCGACGACACGCCCGACGTGATCACGGGCACGCCGGCCGCCATCGCCTGCACCACCGGGAACCCGAACCCTTCGTAAAACGAGGGGTAGACGAGTGCCGAGGCTCCCGCCGTCAGCGCCGGCAGCGCGTCCTCCGGTATGTACCCGAGCCGCCGCACGGAGGGCGCGGAACGGAGTTGTTCCAGCGTCGCTTGGTCCGCCCAGCCTACGGGACCGGCCACCACGAGTTCGTATTCCTCGCGGATCGCCGCGCTCAGCCCGGCATACGCCGCCAGCAGCCCGGGCACGTTCTTCCGCGGCTCGATCGTACCCACGAACAGCACGTACGGCCGTTCCAGCCTGAGCGCTTCCCTCAGTTCGAGCACATCTTCCGCGCCCACGTCGAAGAATGCCTCCGCCACGCCCGGGTAAACCACCTCGATCTTTTTCTCATCAATCCCAAGCACCGCGGCGGCGTCGGCGCGGCTGTTTTCGGATACGGCCAGGATCCCGTCGGCCAGCTTCATGATGCGCTCACCGAAGCCGCGCGTCGCCGTCACGTTCGCGCGCGAGTGCAGCTCCGGTCTCAGCCAGCACGTCATATCGTGCACCGTGGTGGTGAGTCTGGCGCGGCGCGGCGGGTTCTGAGCGTGGTGCGAAGCGTGAAACACATCCAGCTTCGGAAGTGACCACGGCAGGCCCGAGATGTTCAACCCGTGCAGCAGCGCCAGCGCCCCCACCGTCGTGAGCGGGCCCACCATCGAGCGTTCGTGGTCCAGTTCACCGAATCCAGTGAAGAACGGAAACGTGACCAGGGAGTCCTCGCGGGCCTCGCGCCGCAGGCTCACCAGCCAGTGATAGATGTAGTTCTTTACTCCGGCGCTTCGGAGCAGCAGGGCCGTGGCGTCAATGCAGATGCGCATCGGGCAGCGCCGCTCCCTGCGCGCCGGCCATGGCGGCCGTTAGGTCGGGAAGGTTGGCAAAAAGCGTTTTCCCGCCGCTCGTTTTCACTACATGCAAGCTGCCGGCGCCCACCAGGTTCTGAATGCGCGGCAGCAGCCGGTTCTCGATCACCAGGTAATAGCGTTCCGCGCTCTCCCAAAGCTTCGGCAGCTCGGCATCGGTGAGAAATACGTTCGGCGCGCCTGGCGCATTCGACCCGTATTCCAGGTTGTTCACGCGTCCATTGAGCAACAGCGCGCTGTAATCCGTGTAGAAGAGCACTGAGGAGAACGCGTAATACTCCTGCCCGAAAATCAGTTTGCCGCGCGGCGCCGCGTTCAGCGCCCGGGCAAGCGGTCTCGAGGAAAGATACGGGTCGAAGCTCACCATCGCCACGCGCGCGGCGTGGAAGAACAGCACCATCATCGCCGCGAGCGCCACGTACGCGCGCTCCGCCTTCAGAACCCAGCCGCCCACCGCCCCCACCAGGAACGCGATCACTGCAAAAGCGAGCGGCGTCCGCAGGTACGCGAATGACTTCAGTGTCAGGTCCGTCATGTGGCCGAGCGAGAGGAAGTAGGCTTCGGGATTCTGGCTCAGCGCTTGCGAGATGTCTCCAGGCGCGGGAGTGTTCCACACCGCGATCAGGATCGCGATGGCAACCGCCGCCGCAGCGCCGGCCAGCGTGGCCACAACGCGCGTGCCCGTGCGCAGGCGGGCGGCGCCGGCGTCCATCGCGCACCCGAGGAGCAGGGCCACCGCCGGGTAGATCGGCATGGAGTAGTATTCCTGCGTAGTGGAGAACGTGAAGAACACCATCACCACGCCGGTCCAGCACAGGGTCATCAGCCGCGCGCGTCCCGCGCGGTCGATGGGCTTGTATCCGAGTTTCACGACGCCCGGCAGGTATGCGGTCCAGGGAAAAAACCAGACCACGTGCATTACCCAGAACCACAAACGCGGCACTGTGTCGTAGTCGCGCGGGTAGCGCGCGTTCAGAAACCGCAGCAAGTGCTCGTTGATGAAGTAGAACCAGAAAAAGCCGCGCCAGTGCCCGGGACCGCTGTGCAGCGTGAAGTCGAAATAGGGCGGGTTGTCGAGTATCGCCAGGATGTGCCAGGGCGCGGCGATCAGCAGGAAAAGGGCGATGCTCGAAAACGGGTAGAGGCGCCGCCATGTCTTCCGCGCGAACAACTGCCGCGTGAAGAGCAGGTAGAAGAATCCCGCGCCGAGCGGGAAGACGATGCCGATGAGTCCCTTCAGGAGCACTCCCGCCGCCAGCGCCACGGCCAGAGTCCACGCCCACCGCCGCGGGTGCGGCTCGTCGTCGTCGAGCGCGCGGAGAAAACCCCAGATGGCGACAATCACCGCCAGCGTGATCATCACGTCCGGAATCACGATCCGCGTGAACAGGAACAGCCCCACGCAGGTGGCGGTCACCAGCCCGGCGTAGAACCCCGCCCTGACGCGCCCGAACGCCCAGATGCCGAACCGCGTCACCACCCAGGCCAGGATGATTGCCGAGAGCGCGACCGGCAGCCGTGCGGCCCAGTCGTGCACGCCGAAAATCATGTAGGAGATGGCCGTGACCCAGTGCTTCAGCGGGGCTTTCTCGAGATACACGACGCCGTCCAGCCGCGCCGTCACCCAGTCGCCGGACTGCAACATGGTCCGGGCCATCTGCGCCTGCACGGAGTCCACATCGTCCATCAGCGCAGGGGGGCTCACCACTCCGGCCAGAAAAATGAGGGCGGCAATAGCGACGACGATGAGTTCCGCGCGGCGGCTGCTCCACTCCGGCGAACGTTCCTGCTCCGGGCCGGAAGGCGCTGCCGCTTTATCGAGCGGAACCTGGTCCAGAATCCCCATATGTCACGGAAGTATCGAGATTAACATGGGCTGCCGCTCGCGGCTCGCCGCACGGCACGATTCGCATCATTCGTATCGCAGCGCCTCGGCGGGCGCGATCCGGCTGGCGCTTTTCGCCGGGTAAATCGTCGCGAAGAAGCTGATCAGTAGCGCCATTGCGGCTACCCACACGCTGTCCAGCCAGCGTGGGTCGAACGGCACGTAGCTCAGGGCGTAGACCTCTTCGTCCAGGCGGATCCAGCGGTATTTGTCCGCCAGGTAGCAGAGCGTGTGCCCCGCCGTCAGGCCGATCGCCGTTCCCACCGCGCCGATCATGATTCCCTGGAATACGAAGATGCGCCGGATCTGCTTCTGTTTCGCACCCATCGAGACAAGGATCGCGATGTCGCGGTACTTCTCCATCACCATCATGATCAGCGTGATCAGGATGTTCAGCGCGGCCACCAGCACGATCAGGCCGATGGTGACGAACGTCACCGCCCGCTCCATGTTCAGAGCATTCAGGATGTGGCGGTTCTGCTCCATCCACGTGGAGGCCGCGAGCTTTGGTCCCACCACGCGGTCCGCTTCCCGCGCAACCTCGGGTGCCCTGTAGATGTCGTCCAGTTTCAGCTCGATGCTGTTTACAACGTCCGGAATGCCGAGAAGCCTCTGCGCTGAGGTAAGCGAAGTGAACGCCCAAACCGAATCGATCTCGTAAAAGCCTGATTCGAACGTTCCGGTGACTACGAATCGCTGCTTCAGCGGCTGCGGCCCGAAGGGCGTCATCTCGCCCTGCGGGCTCATGACCGTCACTGTGTACATCATGTCGCGCTGAGGGCTCATCAGGGTAACGGTTTTCCCGGAGGCGCCCGGCTCCCATGCGCGCGCATTCAACGATTGCGCCAGCTTCGATCCCAGGATGATGGCCGGAAGATCGATGGGTGGCTTCGCCAGCGCCTCGATGGACCCGCTCTTCAGATGGCGCAGCATGTCGCTCGTCCGCAGTTCCGCGCCGGTCTGTATGCCTTTCAGAACCGTGCCGCCCGCGTTCGACGGCGTGTATACGTACACCTGCCCGTACAGCGCCGCCGAAGCTGCCACCACGTGCGGCAGCTTCGAGAGCTTCGCGATCAGCTCGCGCCAGTTCGCGATCCCCGGCCCGGGCTGCTTCTCGAGGATGTTCACGTGCGCGTACGCGCCGAGCAGGCTCGTCTGGAGAGTGTTCCGGAAACCGTTGTTGATCGCGAGCGCGATGATCAGCGCCATGACGCCCGCGGCAACGCCCGCCACCGAGATCACCGAGATGATCGAGATCACCGCCTGCTTGCGCTTGGCCCGCAGGTACCGGCTCGCGACGAAAACTTCGAAACGGGATTTCACTTTGCCGTCGCTCAGTTTTCTCCGCCGGCGCCGTCCGCTGCCCGCAGCGCGTCCGCCAGGCCGATCGAGGCTTCGGGCCGCAGCAGCGGGAAGAGAATCACGTCCCGGATGGACTTCGAATTCGTAAGCAGCATCACGATGCGGTCGATGCCGATGCCCTCGCCGCCCGTGGGCGGCATTCCGTAGGCCAGCGCGCGCAGGAAGTCCTCGTCCATCTGGTGCGCTTCCTCGTCGCCCTGCGCCCGCATCTCGAGCTGGCGGTCGAAACGCCGCCGCTGCTCGATCGGGTCGTTCAGCTCCGTGTAGGCGTTGGCGATCTCCATGCCGGCCGCGAATATCTCGAACCGCTCCACGAATTCCGGTTCGTCCGGCTTGTTTTTCGATAACGGCGAAAGCTCCACCGGGAAATCGTAGATCAGCGTGGGCTGCCACAGCCCGCCTTCCACCACGCGCTCGAAAATGTCCACGAGCTGCGCGCCCTTCATGCCCTTGGTCGAGTGGCAGTTCAGCCATTCGGGATCGCGAAGATCATCGGGCGACGGCCGGTCAGGGCCGGTCCAGAACTCGCAGATCGCCTCGCGCATCGAGTAGCGCCGCAGGTTGCCGAAATCGAGCTTCCTGCCGTCGTATTCCACCTCCGCGGACCCGGTCGCATCGATTGCCACGGCCTTCAGCAGATCCGCTGAGAGATCCATCAGCCCGCGGTAATCCGTGTAGGCCTGGTAGAACTCCAGCATCGTGAACTCAGGGTTGTGCTTCGTGGAAATGCCTTCGTTACGGAAATTGCGGTTGATCTCGTAAACACGCTCGAGCCCGCCCACCACGAGGCGCTTCAGGTAAAGCTCGGGCGCGATGCGCAAATAGAGATCCAGGTCCAGCGTGTTGTGGTGCGTCAGAAACGGCCGCGCCGCCGCGCCACCGTAGAGCGGCTGCATCATCGGCGTCTCCACCTCGATGAAATCGCGCTCCTCCAGTTGCCGCCGGAACGAGGCGATGATGCGGCTCCGCGTGACGAAGATGTTTCGCACCTCCGGGTTTGCGATCAGGTCGAGGTACCGCTGCCGGTACCGCGTTTCCACGTCCTCCAGGCCGTGCCATTTCTCCGGCAGCGAGAGCAGCGTCTTGGCGAGGAAGTCCAGCCGCTGTGCGTGAATCGAAAGCTCGCCCGTTCGCGTGCGGAACACGTATCCGTCTACGCCGGTGATGTCTCCCGCGTCGAGCAACTGGAAGAGCTGGTAATCGCTCTCGCTCACCTCGCCCTTCTTCACGTAGATCTGCAGCCGTTCCCCGTTCTGCAACAGGTGGGCGAAGCCGGCCTTCCCCATCCTCCGGATCGTGAGGACCCGTCCGCAAATGCGCGCCTTCGGCGTTGCGGCCGCCAGTTCCTCGGCTGTCTGCGAGCCATATTGAGCGCGGATCTGCGGGATCGTGTGCGTGAAGTCGAAGCGGTGGCCGAAGGGCTGGTGACCGAGCGCCTCGATCTCGCGGACGCGCGCGAGGCGCTGTTGCAGAAGCTCGTTTTCCAATGGAACTCCTCGGGGAACTCGCGTGCCGCGGGTTCCCAGTTGTCGCGCCGGCCTGAGGATTACTCCGCTCGAATGACTGACGGCCGGTGGCTAACGTTCATTATAATGGAGAGCTTGACTTCGATTTCCATCGTTATTCCGGCCTACAACGAGGAAAAACGGCTTCCGCAGACGCTTTGCTCCGTCGTCGAATACCTGAAGGCGGCGGCGTGGAATTCCTGGGAGATTCTGGTCGTGAACGACGGTTCGCGCGACGGCACGGCCGCTGTCGGCCGCCACTTCGCCGAAGGCTGTTCGAACATCCGCGTCATCGAGAATCCCGGCAACCGCGGCAAGGGCTACTCGGTCCGGCACGGAATGCTGGAAGCCACCGGCACCTGGGTCCTGTTCACCGACTCGGACCTCTCGGCTCCGATCGTCGAACTGGACAAACTCGCGGCGGCGGCAAAGGCCGCGGGCGCGGATGTTGCCATCGGGTCCCGCGCGGTTGACCGCCGGCTCATCGAAGTGCACCAGACATGGTTCCGCGAAACCGCCGGGCGCATCTTCAACCTCTTCATGCGCGTTATCACGTGCCTGCCGTTCGCCGACACCCAGTGCGGCTTCAAGCTGTTTCGCGGCGCCGCGGCGAAGGAGGTTTTCCGGCGGCAGCGCATCGAGCGCTGGGGCTTCGACGCCGAAGTGCTTTTCATCGCGTGCAAGCTCGGATACAAGACCGTCGAAGTGCCCGTCCGCTGGAGCCACTCCGAAGGCACCAAGGTCAGCATGCTACGCGACAGCGTGAATATGTTCGCCGACCTGTTGCGCATTCGCTGGAACAACCTGAAGGGCCTCTACTGCTAGTGCAATGCGGCGTTAATGATGCGTGGTTTGCCGCTTTGGTGGGGCGGCTCCCCTGAGCCGCAACCCGACCCCCAGGTCGGGTTTGGCCGGGTCAGGGGAGCCGGCGCGGTCCAGGGGGACCGCCCCACTCAAGGCCCGAGATTAATGCCGCACTGCGCGAGAGACGGTATACGAGTGCACGAAAACCCGCGGCTACCGCTTAACGATTACTTCGCGCAGGTGATCGCGCGTGAGGAAGAACTTCACGGACTCGAAGCCCTGGAACACCCGCTCCACCGCCCGGTTGTTAAAAGACTGCGCCGGCTGGCGTGTTCCGCGGCTCGCGAGCAGCAGCGTCTTCGCATCCGAGATACGGAACGAGTAACACGGCGCCTGTCCCCGGCGCTCCTCGGAGTGAAACATCGAGAGCAGGTAGCTGCCCGGCTTCACGATGTAGCGCAAACGCTCCACCGCCGCCTTGAGCAGCGGCGGAGCCAGGTATTCCAACACGTCCCAGATCAATGCGCCGTCGAAGTGGTTCTCGGGGAAATTCAGGCTCTGGCTGAGAAAGGCGTCCACGCGATCCGGCGCGGTCTGGTTCTGGTAAAAATCGCCGCCTCCGAATGCCGCGTCAAGGCTCCGCAGCAGGTCCTCCGAGTACAGACGATATCCGAGGTTCGTGATGAAGCCGATGTTGGCCTGAGACGCCCCGGAGAGGTCAAGCAGGCGCAGTCCCGGCTCGCCCTGAATGTGAGTGAAGAACTGCTCCAGGCCGTTGCTGTGGCGCGAGTAACCGCCCCCGTTCGAACCATTCACCCTCGGCGCTGCCTCGAGGGTGGCTTGCTCCGAAGAGGAGTGAGCGGCGCGCGGACTTCCCAACTCCGCGCGCATCTGGTTCCACCGGTTGCTGAACGACAAGGGTAAAGAGGACCTCAGCGCTTTTCGCCGGCCGCGACGGGAGTGGCTGCCGCGGGCGCGGGCTGGGGCGCCGCCTGGGGCTGTTGCACGGGGCGTGCCGCCGGTTTCGCTTCGCGTACGATGTCGATGCTGCCCTTGAAGTACGCGCCGTCTTCGATGACGATGCCGCCGGTCTTGATGTCGCCGACGAGCTTCGCATCCTTGCGGATATCGATCTTCTCGCTCGCCTCCACGTTGCCGTTCACGTTCCCGAGAACGACCACTTCCTTCGCGCGGATGCTCGCCTGCAGCTTCGCGTGCGGGCCGATCGTCAAGCGGTTCTCCGGAACTTCAACGGTGCCTTCCATCTCGCCGTCGAGATAGAGATCTTCGCGGCTCAGAATCTGTCCCTTGATGATGACGGATTTGCCGATCGCGGCCACGCCGCGGATTGCGTCGGAAGCAGCCGGACGGTTCGCCGCCGGCGCTGTGGCTGGCTCCGGGTTTGCCGCTGCCGTAGGCGGCACGGGGGCGCCCGACGGCCGCTGCGCTACATCTTCATCCCTACGTTTATTCCACATTCAGTTTCTCCGTCTCGCTGTCTGGATCCTATGAATACGTTATGAGAATGCCTGGATCAAGCGTACTAGGATCTCACTATACTATATGCCTGCCGCGCCGGAAGGCAAACCGGCGAAATCGCGCGCGAATGCGGGGTCTTTGCCCCCGTCCGTGCCCGGCCCGGAAGGTCTGCTCAGGCCATCTTCCGGTCTCTAAACCACGCAATTTACAGGCTTTTCGTCCCTCCCGGTACCCACCGGCGTCGCCGCCAAAACAGTTTTGGCGTTTCACGTTCCGGTACGGGCAGACACGCACCGCGATCACCCGAACATACTGGAGCCGAAGCGTACATTTCCATCGTTTCGTTCGCCGATTTTGCCGGCGCCTCCGGCTGTAGACCGCCCGTAAGGGAGCGGCCTTTGGCGGCACTGAGGCGCCGCACTTGGTGGGGCAGGTCCCCAGACCTGCGGCCGACGCCCACGTCGGCCCACCTGCCAGGTGAGATCGGCAATTGCGCAGCCCACAGCCTCCGGCCGCGGGGTATAGTGGTCGTCTATGGAATGGACCCGACGGGACTTCACGCGCCACGCAGGCCTCGCGACGGCGCTCGGATATACGCGGATTGCGGGCGCGAACGACCGCGTCCGCATGGGCTATATCGGACTTGGCAACCGCGGCGATCAGGTGCACGAGGCATTTCTCGAACACGCCGATCAGGAGACGGTCGCCATCTGCGACCTGCGCCCGGACTACATGGATCTGGCCGCGAAGAAATCGCGCGCCAATCCGCGCCGCTACGATGACTACCGCAAGCTCCTCGAAGACAAAGATGTCGATGCCGTCGTCATCGCGACACCGGACCACTGGCACGCGCTGATGATGATCGCTGCCATCGAGGCCGGCAAGGACGTCTACGTCGAGAAGCCGCTCTCGCTGACTGTCGCCGAGGGCCGCAAGATGGTGGAGGCGGCACGGCGCACCGACCGCGTCGTGCAGGTCGGCATTCAGCGCCGCTCTGCTCCCTACATGAAGGAAGCCGCGGAGTTCGTCCGCTCGGGCGGCATCGGCCGCGTCACTGTGGCCAAGAGTCACCACATCGTCAACGAGTGGCCGGGCGGCATCGGCAATCCTCCTGACGGGCTTCCGCCCGATGAGAAGACCTGGGATCGCTGGCTCGGCCCCGCTCCGAAAGTGCGCTATAACCCGAACCGGACTTACTACCGCTTCCGCTGGTTCTACGACTACTCCGGGGGGCAGGTCACGAATTTCGGAGTGCACTACATGGACATGCTGCGGTGGTCGATGGGTCAGGAATCGCCGCGCGCGGTCACGGCCATGGGCGGCAAATACGTACTCGAGGATAACCGCGAAATCCCCGATACACTCGAGGTACTCTGGCAGTTCGACGGGCCCTCGCTCATGGTCTTCTCGCAGTACAACGCGAACGGCGCGCCCGCGAACGTGCAGGCGGCGGAGATGGAAATCCGCGGCACGAAGGGCACCGTGTACATCCATTACGATCGTTGGGAAGCGGTGCCGGAGATCGTGGCTTCCGCGGAAGTGCCCGCGCGCACGCCGGTCGATCGCGACCACGAGCGCGCCTGGGGCGAATCGCAAAAGCCGGCCATGGAGCCCAAGGTTGTCCGCGGCCGCCTCGATAACGAGGCGCATGCGCGCAACTTCCTCGATTGCGTGAAGAGCCGCGCGAAGTGCAACTGCGACATCGTGACCGGTCACATTTCGACTTCGGCAACGCTGATCGCCAACATCGCGCTCAAGACGAAGTCGTATCTCGAGTGGGATGCGGCCGCGGAGCGCTTCACGAACAATCAGGCGGCGAACCGCTACCTTTCGTACAATTACCGCGCGCCCTACGCGCTGCGCTGAGGAGAGCTTCTATGACCAGGCGTGAGTTTGTTGCGGGCACGGCCGCGTTTGCACTCGAGGCGGCGCCGCCGAAGCAGCCCGTTGTGTGCGTCTTTTCCAAGCCGTTTGTCGGTGTCGCCTACGAGGGGATCGCGCGCGCGGCGCGCGGCGCGGGTTACGACGGTGTGGACCTCACCGTGAGGCCCAAAGGCCACGTGCTGCCCGAGCGCGTCACCACCGACCTGCCGCGTGCGGCCGAGATCATTCGCGGCCAGGGCCTTCTGCTGCCGATGATTACCACCGAGCTCACCTCGGCCAGCCACCCTTCCGCGCGCCCCATCCTCGCGACCGCCGCGCGGCTCAAGATCCCGTTCTTCAAGCCGGGATACTGGCCCTGGCAAAACACGCCCGTCGAGAAGCGCGTGGCCGAGGTCGCGCGCGACTTCGCGGGGCTCGTCGCGCTCGCTGACGAGTACGGCATCGACGTCGGTTACCACAACCACTCCGGCGATAACGTGGGCTGCGCGGTGTGGGACATCCGCGAGATTCTCAAGGGGATCAAGTCGCCGCGGGCGGGATACTACTTCGATCCGGCGCACGCCACCGTCGAGGGCGGCTTCCACAATTTCGTTGTTTCTCAGGAACTGGCGTTGAGCCGCATCAAGATGGCCGCCCTAAAGGATTTCTTCTGGGAGCGGCGCGAGGGGCGCTGGCAGGTGCGGTGGTGCCCGATGGGACAGGGCATGGTCGATTGGGACCGAGTGTTCAAGGCGTTCGCCGCCGCTCGGTTCCAGGGGCCGTTCACGGTGCACGTGGAATACGAGCCGCCGGACGTGCCGGCCGCCATCACGCGCGACCGGGAGTTCATCCGGAAGCAGCTCGCCAAAGCCTACGGAAACGCCTGAAGAGTGTGCAGAAACGCGCTAATTAACGCCAAATAGCATGCAAAAAGGGCTTATTTGACGCATTTTGCACGCTATTTGACGCCCGATTGCGGCCTGGACAGCGATCACCGCGAAGTGCTCGGCCCCCATCGCGCGCAGGGATTACGCTAGCGCGCTGTGGGGAAGAGGCGGTCGCGGGTGTTCGGGGCTTCTTTTTCTTCGGCGCGGGGATTCCGTGCGCGGATCCTGCCGACTTCTTCCATTTCCTTCGCTGCTTCGGCGTCCTTGCCCAGGGATTTCAGCGTTGCGGCCAACCAGAAGTGCGCCTGGACGAAGTCCGCTCCCAGGCGGATTCCTTCGCGGAGGAACTTGAGGGAGGCGTTGTAGTCGCCGAGCTGCCAGGCGAGCCGCCCCGCGAGAGCCTGCACCCAGGGGTCGGAAGGATCGAGATCTAACGCCTTGAGAATGGCGTCATAGGCGGGTCTCGGATTATCGGGGTCGGTCTCGTGCAAGGCCAGGGCGAGTTGGTAGTAGGCCTCCGGGGTGCGCTCGCCCATGGCGACCGCGGTACGGATGTTCTTCAGCTCCTCGGTGGCGTTTGCGCGCTGCTGTTCGATTATGGCGCGCACCAGGTAGGGCCGGCTCCACTCGGGCCAGCGATTCGAAATCTTGATAATGGCTGCAATCGCATCTCCACCGCGGCCATTGATCGCGAGCACCATTGCTCTGAGCAAGAGCAACTCGGGTTCGTTCGGCAGCACGACCGCCGCCTGATCGAGCACGCGGCGCGCTTCGGCATCCATCCGGTGCTTCAGCAGAAGTGCAGCGGCGTTCTCGTAGAGATCGGCCCGGGTCGGGGCCTTGCGGAGACCGAGGTTCAGACTTTCAATGGCTTCGGGGACCTTGCCCAGCGAATCGAGAACGTGCGCGCGGAGGAGGTAGAAGTCGCCGTTGCGGTCCTTCTCGGGGATTTGATCGAGTTCACGAAGAGCGCTGTTCGAGTCGTGCCTGGCCTGATGCACGAGAACGAGATCCAGGCGAGCGTCCGGCTGCGCTCCCGCAGCGATGGCGCGTTCCAGGGACGTTCGAGCCATTTCGTACTCGCCCGCCTCGAGCAGATCGCGCCCCACGTCGATCAGCACATCGGGGCCGGGCTGGGCGGACAGGATTCCCTTGTATTCCGCCAGACCTTCCTCGCGGCGTCCCGTCTCCAGATAGAACCGCGCGAGCTTCTGGCGCAGGTCCGGAGCGCCGCTGCGGGACTGCACCGCAATCTTCAGGCTCCTTTCGTATTCTTTGTTGAACTCCGCGGGAGGAAGGTTCAGGAAGTTGAGCGTACCGGGGCGCACGAACTTGCCCAGTTTGTCTCCGCCAACAACCGCCAATTGATCGAGGATCTTCGCGCCTTCCTGCTCCTGCCCGGTTTGGTTCAGTGCCCGGCCGTAATACATCAGCGCGAGAGTATCGGTGGGAGCCAGTTCGTACGCACGGCGCAGAACGGGGACGGCGTCCTGGGGCCGGTCGAGTTGAACGTAAGCGCGGCCGAGCAGAACCAAGGCCCTGGGTTGGTTGGGTATCAGCTTGACGGCGCGCTCCAGGTCAGGCACGGCCTTCAACGGCTCGCCCTCGTTCAAGTACACGGTAGCGCGTGTGACGAGCGCCTCCGCGTGGTCCGGCTTCAGCCGGATTGCCTGGTTCAGGTGCTCGAGCGATTTGGCCGCGTCAGAGGCAGAGAGGCCGAACCCGAGCTCGAATTGTCCCTCGGCATTGGCAGGGTGGCGCTTTGCGTACCACTCCAGATCCGGCAAAGCCAGACGCTGCACCCCGGCACACGCGTACGCGAAACCGCGGTCGCGGCGCGCCAGTTCATCGTCCGGCTGCAGCTTCAGGTAGTCGCCGAAGGCCACGGCGGCATCGCCGAAATAACCGCCCTTCGCTGCCGTGGCGGCGATCGTGTGGATAATGTCTTCGCGCTGCGGCGCGAGCACGCGCGCCTTGGCAAGCAGGATGAGGGCGTCGAAGTAGTGTTCCTGTTCGGCTGCGGCGCGTCCGAGTTGATAAAGGGTTTCAGGGTCTCGCGGGTTGATGCTCAGCATGCCCTCGAAGACTCTTTGCGCCCGGGCCGGATTCCCGGCGCGTATCGCCGCGACGCCGAGATCGTGTTGGATATCGAGGTTGGCGGGGTCCGCCTCGAGCGCCTTCGAGAACGCCGTTTCCGCGCGGGCGTATTCGCCAGCCTGCCCGAGCGCGAGACCGATGGAATACCACGCTGCGGGGCCCTCTGCCTTGGCCTCGACGCGGCCCAGCACACGGGACGCCTCGTCCTTCTGGCCTGCGAGGAACAAGGCCCGGACGCGCAGCAGGAGCACGCCGGGAGCATCGCCGTCGGGAGCCTTCAGCTTCGCCAGACATGCGAGCGCCGCCTTCCCGTCTTTGCGCTCCACGAGCAGCCGCGCGACTTGCAGGTTCGCATTCGGATGAGCCGGATCGAGCTTCAGCACTTTCTGAAAAGTCGCCAGCGCCTGTTCGGGCTTTCCAGCCGCAAGTCGATGGTTTCCGAAGTTGTTGAGGACCTGGGCGGAGTTTGGGACCAATGCGAGGGCACGAGTGAAGCTCGCTTCGGCGCGGGCAAAGTCCTTTTGCTCGTCGAGAACGGCGCCGAGCAGATTCCAGGCGGCGGGATTCGCGGGCTGCTCCTTCGTGAGCCGGTCAAGCAGGGTCTCCGCCTCTTTGAACTTGCCGGCGCGGAACAAGTCCGCGGCTTCCGGAAGATTCTGTCCCGTGGAGAGGGAGGGCAGGGAAATGATGAGGAGAAGAAAACGCAACAGGCCGTACTTCCTTATGCGGTGGTGACAGACAGATCTGTCCACCCCGAAAAACCGCAAGCTCTCCAGGACACCAGCCGGGAAGCCCTTTGGAATGAGCGGACGCTTCCGGCTGGTGTGCGGGATCCAGCGACCCCGGGCCGTCTGCGGTCGGGCGCTGAAGCCTGCGCCTGGACTGTCTACATTATTCTTGGTGAGAATTCTGCGCCTCGCGGTCCACTATCTTGGATTCGTCCGCCACCACGCCCGAAGGGCGAAAGATCATGGCCCACGGCGCAAGCCGTTGGGAACGCCAAGCCCGCAGGGCGAAAGATACTAGCCCACGGCGTGAGCCGTTGGGAACACATCGGCCGGCCACCTAGCCCCGGAACGGGGCGTAAGTCTATGCCACACAGCTTCGCTTCCCTGCTCGTCCACGTCATCTTTTCCACGAAGGACCGCGCCTCTGACCTGTCACCAGAGCTTGCCGCCCGCCTGTTCCCGTACATGGCCGGTATTGTCAGACAACGAAAGGGTGTTCCGTTGATCATGAATGGTCCGGCAGATCACGTTCCTCTGCTTGTGTACATCGCTGCCACGGAATCGATATCGGACCTGCTGAGAGTCGTGAAGACCAATTCGTCCCGCTGGGTACACGAGCAGTTTCCGGAGCACGAGCGGTTCGGCTGGCAGGCCGGATACGGCGCCTTCACCGTGAGTGGCTCCCGAGCGGCTGCTGTGAGGGACTACATCGCGGCGCAGCAAGAGCACCATCGCCGGGTGTCGTTCCAAGAGGAACTCCTGACATTTCTGAGGAAGCATGGCATAGCATACGATGGGCGCGACCTCTGGGGCTGAGACCAGCCTTTCGCCCCGTTCCGGGGCTCGCTATCCCTGACACGCTGTTCCACACGGCTCACGCCGTGGGCTAGTATCTTTCGCCCTTCGGGCTTCTTGAAAAACACCCCTTCGGGCTTGAAAAACGCCCTTCGGGCTTGAAAAATGTAGAAACTCCCCCCGCAGGCTGAAGCCTGCGCTACAAAGGCCTCTGCTACAAAGGCCTCCGCTACAAAGGCCTGCACTACAAAGGCCTGTTCTACAAAGGCCTGGGACAATTCGATCTGTCGCCACCGCAGGCCAAGAGGGGACAGCCTGATCTGTCCACGGGGACAGATCAGGCTGTCAAAATGCTCAGAAGTACAGCTTACCGCCAAGCTGAATCTGGCGAGGGCTATTGGCCTGGCAGGTCGTCTTTCCGAAGTCGCCGACGCCCACCGTAGTGGCCGGACCGCAGAACTGCACATGGTTGAAGGCGTTGAACGACTCGACACGAATCTCGAATCGCGTGCCTTCACGGACCATGTTCAAGGGGATCTCCTTGAATAGGGACATGGAATCCACGTTCGTTATCGGCCCACGGACCGAGCTCAGCGTCTTGGGCGCAGTCCCGAGCGTGTATGGCGCCGGAACCGAAACGACGGTCGGGTCGGCGAAGTACTGATCCAGCGTCCAGGTGGAAGCCTTCGTCAGCGCAGCGGAGATGTTCGGCCGCTGGCCGCCCCAGGTCGGAAGGCTCTGGCCGCCGGACAGGCCCAGGATGATGGGCTGGCCGCTGCTCCAGCGGTAGATGCCGTTGGTCTGCCAGCCGCCCACGACGTAGTTCAGCGCCTTAGGCATATTGCCGCCGATCGCCTTCCCGCGCCCTATGGGCAAATCCCACTGGTAAGACACCTGGAAAATCTGCGGGATGTCGAACTGAGAGAGCGACCGGTCCAGTCTCAGATTGTTCGGATCCTGAACGACGGCGTTGGTGGTTCCGCCCAGCCAGGTCACGTTGCCGCCCCCCAACGAACTGTCGTCGATGGACTTCGACCACGTGTACGTAGTCAGGAACTGGAGCCCGTTGCTGAAGCGCTTCTCCATACGCAACTGGAGAGCGTTGTAGATGGAGTTGGCCCAGGGCGGGTCGTTGCCGCTAAACCCGCTGAACTGTGGAAACGGCCGCTCGAGCTGATACCGCTGCACCGTTGAGGCCGACAAGCCGCTGTTCGGGTCCGTGATGATCCTGTAGAACGGGTTGGCTATATACGCGTTCCAATAATCAGGATTGGACCGGAACGCTGCCGCCTGCGCTTCGTTGAGGTGGTTCAAGTCACCCGCATTCGCGAAGTAGAGGTGCGTTCCTTTCTTCCCGACGTAGTTGCCGTCGACAATGATCTGCCACGGCAACTGGTGCTGGATGCCGAAGCTCCAGCTCTGCTCCTGCGGCCGGGTATTCCAGGAACGGATGGGGCCGCCTACGCTCTGGCCGAGATTCAGCATGGTTCCCAACGAACTCCCCGTCGGGTACAGGATGCCGTTCGGGAACGGGTCTCGCATGAAGCCCGAGGGTGTCGCGCCGTCGCCCTGAAACGTGGTCTGCCAGCTGGTGACGGCACTGAAACCGTCGAAGCCGCCGGCGCCGGCGCCGGCTGCGCCGCCCTTCGAGACGGAGTAGAAGAGCCCGTAGCCGCCCCGGACCACGGTGCCGGGCAGCAGCTTGTACGCAAAGCCGAAGCGCGGCCCGTAGCCGCCGAAATCGGCATCGTACGGCGACCGGTTGCTGCTGTTCACGAACTGATAGCCGCCCGTGAGGTTGGGGAACCCGGGAGCGGTGATTCCGGTCGGAATGTTCGGGTCAACATAGCTCATGCGGTTGAAGCGCTCGGTGCGGGGCAGATCCACGTCGTAGCGCATTCCGATATTGAGCGTGAGTTTGTCGGTAGCGCGCCAGTTGTCCTGGATGAAGCCTGCGAACTGCTGGCTCTGTGTGGCGCTGGAGAGAGGAATCTCGTATTCGCCCCAGCCGCCCGGAGAAGCGCCAATCATGACCGATGCCATGGAGTTGCCGCCGCCCGACCAGGGATGCTGCGACGTGACGTTGTAATCGAAGGAGTAAACGCCCGCCGGCGCACCCGCCTGTTCGAACGTGATGCGGTGGACGCGCATTTCGGCGCCGAACTTCAGTTCGTGGCGGTTCATCATGTGGCTCATCGTTCCGATGAGGTGATGGACTTCCTGCCCGTACTTCATGAACGACCACGCCTGTGAGCCGAGGGATTCACCGCCGACGTAGCCGTACTCGCCGATATACAGCGTCGGCGCGGCCTTGATCCCGGATGCCTCGGTGTAAGCAGGCAGGCCGAGCGTTTTCATCTGGTCGAAGTCCTTGTAGTCCGCCGCGATGCCGTGCGTGAACGACCAACTGCGGGTTACGCCGTAGCTCACCGTCAAGAGCGTGTTCGGGCTGAATGTGTGCGTGAAGTTCAGCACGGCCGCTTTCGGTCCGCCGTCGTTCGGTCCCTGCGTGCAGGGGTCAGCGATGTTGCCGAAGCAGTTGGCGCCGTGCCAACTGCCTGTCCCGTAACTGATGCGGCCGGACAAGTTGGTGGCGTCGGTAAACCGGTGGTCGATCTTCACGTCCAACTGGTCGTTGGTGCTCGTGCCCGAACCCGAGCTGGCCCAGTTGTGGAGGTAATCGTAGTTCGCCTGGCCCACATTCATGTTCGGCAGCGGGTAATACTGCAACATCTTGTAGGCGACCGGATCGATGAGATTGCCCGCCTTGAGCGGAATGTTGGCCGAACCGAGCTTGGCGTTCCCGGGGCTAACGTACGTGATCATGTTGTTGAAGGGGATATAGTTCGACCGGACCGGGCCCCCTTCAGAGGAACTGTAGACGCCCGTGTAGGGGTCCCAGATTTGGCCACCGGCGGACGAGCACATCCCGGCGGAGTCGAACGTTCCGCCGTGGTACCCGCACAGGTCTCCAAAGTCGCCAGTGCGGTCGGCCGCGCTCGGAACGCCGGCACTCATGGATTGTCCGCTGGTAGAACGGCTGCCCTCCCAGTCCACGAAGAAGAAGGTCTTGTTCTTGCGGATGGGGCCTCCCATCGTGGCGCCGTAGTCGTGCCATTTCATGGACGGCTTAGCGATGCCATTCATGTTGTTGAAGAACCAGTTGGCATCCAGGGCGCTGTTGCGGTTGAAGTAATAAGCGCTGCCATGGAAGTCGTTCGATCCGGAGCGGAACACGACGTTCACGATGGTGGCGCCGGAGAAGCCCACCTCGGCACTGAAGTTCGATTGCTGGACCTTGAACTCCTGAATGGCATCAACCGACGGCGTATATAGCGTGTTTGCGATGCCGCTGTTCTGCTCGTAGTTGGTGGTGCTGACGCCGTCCATGATGATGTCGGCCTGGGCGTTGCGGCTGCCGTTCGAGATGAAGTTGTTGGCCATGCTGTTCTGGCCAAACGTGCCATTCGCCGGCTGCGTGACGCCGGGCGAGAGGAACGCGAGGTCAAACACCGCGCGGCCCACCAGCGGCAGGTTGTTGATCTCCCGCCGGTCCAACTCCGTGCCGGTGACGGCGTCCTGCGTCGAAAGCAGTGCCACGCCGGAGCTGGATACCTCGACGGTCTCAGCGGGTGCGCCGACCTGCAACTGCAGGTTCACGTTGGCGTTCTGGTTTACGTCCAGCGTGATGCCGGCCTGTTGGAAGGTTTTGAATCCGGCCGCCTCCGCACTGAGGTTGTACTTCCCAGGCGGCAGGCTCCGGAAAAGATAGCGACCGACTGAATCGGCCGTGGTGTTGTAGGTGAAACCCTTGTCGGCGTCGGTGAGTGTCACCTTCGCCCCGGGAACCACCGCGCCTGACGGATCGGACACGACGCCAGTCAAGGAAGCCGTGTACACCTGTGCCCACGCGGCTGCTGAAATCAACAGCAAAACCGCGAGGGCAAGTGCAATGCGGCCCCCAGATGAGACTACTCTAGTGAGGCATGTCTTCATGCTTTTCCCCTTTAACCAGAGGAAGCCTCTGTTGAACCCGCTACCGCGACCCCTGGCATACGCACCAAAACTGGGTGTCCACGCGGACACCCGTACTACTGCAACTCGGCGGCATTATATTCCAAAATACCGGGGAGCGATAGGGTTTCAGGTCCGAAAGGTTCAAGGTCCGAAAGGTTCAGGGTCCGAAAAGATAAAGAACCGTTTGCTTCTGCAACGGTCCGCAGCCTGCCGGCTTCCTGTCACGCGAGAAAGACGAGGCGCTCGCTCGTATGGGAAGGCTTCTGACGGCTCGCACAGGCCAGTGAATAGCGGGGTGTGGGACAGGCCTCCTGGCCCATACCCGCTAACTTAAGCATTGATTATCTTTCAGGTCTGGCCTATGCTGAGTCAAGCGAGGCCCGCACTTCATTCGGCGCCCTTCAGGCGGAAAGATCGAGAACGCGAGCGACGCGGGAGGGCGTGAGGTCGCCGCGCTCGCCGAGCACCGTACCTCGGGCCTCAAAGCGCGCCGGAATGGCGGCCACGGTCTCGCGCGCAACGCCGTAATCGGAGAGTCGCGCAGGCACGCCGAGACGGTTGAAGAACGTGCGCGTCCGCTCGATCGCCGCCGCAATGCGGTCATCATCGGATCCCTCGCGAATCCCCCAGACGCGCTCGGCATATTGCACGAGCTTCTGCCGCTTCCCTTCGCGCTGGACGTGAAGAACCGCCGGCAGCACGAGGGCGAGGGTCTGCGCGTGGTCGAGTCCGGTAAAGGCCGTGATCTCGTGGCCGATCATGTGGGTCGCCCAGTCTTGCGGCACGCCTGCGGCGATGACGCCGTTGAGAGCCATGGTCGCGCACCACATGAGGTTCGCGCGCGGCTCGTACGCGCACGGCTCGGCCAGCGTCTTCGGCCCTTCCTGGATGAGCGTGATCAGAATCGCCTCGGCCATCCGGTCCTGCAACGGCGCGTCCGACGGGAACGTCATGTACTGCTCCATCACGTGAACGAACGCGTCCACGATGCCGTTGGCCACCTGCCGGGGAGGAAGCGAGAACGTGGTCTCCGGATCGAGCACGGAAAACTTCGGGTAGACGAGACCGCTCCCGAACGCGAGCTTCTCCCGGGTTCCACGGCGCGAGATGACGGCGAACTGGTTCATCTCCGAGCCGGTGGCAGGCAGCGTGAGTACGCACCCGAAGGGCATAGCCGCGGAGAGGTGCGCACCCTTAACGATGTCCCACGGCTCACCCTCAAAGAGCGCCGCGGCGGCGATGAACTTGGTGCCATCGAGCACCGAGCCGCCGCCGACGGCAAGCAGGAAATCGATTCCTTCCGCGCGTACCACTTCGACGGCGCGCATCAGCGTCTCGTAGAGGGGGTTCGGCTCGATTCCGCCGAACTCCACAACGGCGCGGCCGGAGAGGGCGGCCATCACCTGATCGTAGACGCCATTGCGCTTGATGCTGCCTCCGCCGGAGGTCATGAGAATCCTTGCCGCGGGAGGAATCTCCTGGCCGAGGTTCGCGATCTGGCCCTTGCCAAACAGGACTTTAACGGGATTGTAAAAAAGGAAGTTCTGCATAGAGCCTTGTGAAGCCTTCGAGTGTAGCAGAACACCCCGACTCCGGACTCAGGGGCTGCAGAAATTGGGTGCGCGACGCAGAAGGGATAGGATTGCAGTTTTCTTTTTTTGTACCACTATTCTTGAAGTATATGATACTGCCTGCCGATCCTCCTCGGTGTGCCAGTTCGCATCCTCTATGTGCAAATGGAC